>Ga0315277_10005821_pt1 | contig 16196 bp, 18 predicted proteins | sample YL17G05_15_MG_FD_203695 | JGI IMG/M metagenome (GOLD analysis project Ga0315277, IMG submission 203695) | Sediment microbial communities from Yellowstone Lake, YNP, Wyoming, USA - YL17G05_15 | ecosystem: Environmental > Aquatic > Freshwater > Lake > Sediment | place: USA: Wyoming | collected... | reverse complement strand
CTGGATTCAATTATAAAAGATGATCCAACTGCAAGGGTCGCATGTGAAACCATGGCAGGCATGGGCTTTATTATAGTCACAGGCGAGATAACCACCAAAACCTACGTAGATGTTCAGAAAATAGTTAGAAACGTTCTTAGAGACGTCGGTTATACAAAACCAGAATATGGTTTTGATTATCAGTCTGTAGGTATTTTAACATCCATACACGAGCAAAGCCCCGATATAGCCATGGGTGTTAATTCATCCGAGAAAAAGGAGGTAGGAGCAGGCGATCAGGGAATGATGTCAGGCTATGCAACTAACGAAACGCCGGAATTAATGCCATTGCCAATATTGCTTGCCCAGAGACTTGCCAAGCGCTTAGCAGAAGTAAGAAAGAATGGCACGTTAAAATATCTGCGGCCTGATGGCAAGACACAGGTAACTGTTGAGTATGCTGATGGAAAACCAATTAGATTAGACTCAGTAGTAGTAGCTGCACAGCACGACCCAGATGTTGAGCTGGAGCAGCTGCGAGAAGACATAAAAGAACATGTGATAAAACCAGTTTGCAGGAATCTTCTGGATGAAAAAACAAAATACTATATCAATAATACAGGAAGATTTGTTGTAGGCGGACCTGTTGCTGATTCTGGTTGTACAGGCAGAAAAATAATTGCAGACACCTATGGCGGTGTTGGCAATCACGGTGGTGGCGCATTTTGTGTCGTTGGAAATACCCTTGTAGATACAGATAAGGGTCTTATACCTATTAACAATTTAAAGAACAATGTCGGTCAAGAACTTATTGTTAAGACTGATATTTCACCAACCAAAGCTGAAGAATGGCTTTATAATGGGGAGCTTGAAACAAAAAAGATTACTACTAAAGATGGTTATTGTCTAGAGGGTACATATAATCAGTCTATAAGGGTTATAAATGAACATGGCAATTACCTTTGGAGAAGATTAGATCAATTAAAGACATCTGACTGGGTTGCTATTCAAAAGAAAAACAGACTTTTTGGCAAAGGGTTTGATACATCTTCTTTCTCATTTATACACAAGCCTAATACGCATAGGAAAAATACATTTATTTTTCCAAAGACGCTAACTGAAGAGTACGCCTACCTTTTAGGTCTGCTTATCGGTGATGGAAACTGTATGATGGATGGAGCTATAGCAATATGTGTATGCGAAAAGGAACAAGAATCTAATATCCAAGCTTTATATAAAAAGATATTTGGAAAAGAGGGGAAAATATTTGGGCATTGGGCATTCTTCGGTGGCGTAGAATTAAGAGCTTACCTTGAATATCTTGGTCTAGGAAAACAGAGGTCATGTGAAAAACACGTTCCAACTTCTATATTTAGAACACCTTCTAATGTTGTTGCAATGTTTCTGCGTGGTCTTTTTGATACAGATGGTACAACAAGGAAAACCGGAAGAAATAACAATTCCATAGAAATAAGCCTAGCTTCGACTTCCTCAGACTTAATAACAGAAGTTCAGCAACTGCTTCTCAATTTTGGTATAATATCAAATATTCAAGAAACTCAAGCTGAAGGAAAGACTTCTAAAATAGGAGGAAGAACGGTAAAATCTAAAAGAAATCTTTATCATCTTAGGATCAAAGGCAGTGAAAGTGTAAAGATATTTAAGCAAATAATTGGTTTCGGACTTTCCAGAAAGATGAAAATTATAGATTCTGTAGAATTATCTGGAAAATCAGATAATCTAACGGTTCCAAACCAAAAAGAACGTATAGTCAGGCTCTGGAATAAGCTCCCTTCAAAAGAAAAGCAAGCAGATAAATGTAAGATAGGCAGATTTGCAAGAAGTTCAGGAGGCAAGGCTACCAAAGAACTAACTTATCATAAGCTGAAGGAGTTTCTAGATACTTATGTATCATTTTTTGAGGGTGATGCAACTTTTGAGTATCTTCGCACATTGTTTATACTGAGTCACTATTATACAAGAGCTAAGAGTATAGATAAGTCTATGGCAAGCGTATTTGATATTACAGTGCCAGGTGCACACACGTTCGTGGGCAATGGATTTGTGTGTCATAATTCCGGCAAAGATCCGACCAAGGTAGATAAATCAGCAGCCTATACAGCAAGATACATAGCCAAGAACATAGTTGCAGCAGGCCTTGCAGATCGCTGCGAGGTCCAGCTATCCTTTGTAATAGGCGGAAGAGAACCAACCTCGCTGTTTATTGACATGCATAAAACAAATAAGATACCTGCAGAAAAAATCTTCGAGCTTGTGAAAAAGCATTTCGACCTTACACCAGCAGGAATGATAAAGCAACTCGATCTTAGAAGGCCTATATACAGAAAGACCTCGTGTTATGGCCATTTTGGAAGAAACGACCCTGATTTTACCTGGGAAAGAACAGACAAAGCAGCAATATTAAGAAAAGAAGCAGGGCTTTAATTAAGCAGTACATGCATCTACATCATAATTGCCTGGTGCAGTTACCTTTATAGTATCAGCACCAGGAACGCACACACAACCACCTACAGTTGTTATAATACCATTTGGCGCAACTGATGATGTGGTCCAAGCACAATTTGTTTGAAGAACATCATTTTTATAAACAGACAAAGAAGTATTAGTAATACTGTAAGTTCCAATATTTCTTACAGTTATGAATCCGGTTTTAGCACTCTCTATATTTATCTTCTGGTTCATTTGTATCAACTGCTGCTGTGTTGCATTCTCAGTACTAGTAGCAATACTTCCAAACATGCCAGTAAACCAAACAAACGCAAAGCTAACCATAGATATGGTTATAAGCAGCAATAATATGGTTGCAATAACAGGAGTTATACCTTTCATAAAAAAACCTTACCTACCCAATACATGTATCTGTATCATAATTGCCTGGTGCAGTTACCTTTATAGTATCACCACTATTACAAGTACAATTAGCAACTATAATAGCATTTGGAGCAACTGAAGTAGTGCTCCAACTACTGCAGGTCTTAGGGGCACCGTTTACATACACACTCAATGTTGTATTGGAAATAGCATAACTACCAATATTTCTTATAGCTATGGACTGATTTTTAGGACTCTCTATATTTATCTTCTGGTTCATTTGTATCATCTGCTGGTTTGTTGCATTCTCAGTACTAGTAGCAATACTTCTAAAAATGCCAGTAAACCAAACAAACGCAAAACCAACCATAGATATGGTTATAAGCAGCAATAATATGGTTGCAATAACAGGAGTTATGCCTTTCATAAGATCTAGTTTATTTATTAGCTTCTCTGATATAAATAGTTTTTATATTATTTTTCAAGCGTTGAAGTGTCGCCAATAGGAAGCCCGAGCTCCTGAGCCTTCAGCATGCGCCTCATTATCTTGCCGCTCTGCGTCTTAGGCAGAGCATCCCTGAATTCTATTTCCCTTGGATAGGCATGGCCAGCCAGGCGTTTCTTAATGAAAACCTTTATATCCTCCTCAAGCTCCTTAGATGGTTTGAAACCCTCTTTTAACACAAGGAATGCCTTGATTATCTCTCCCCTTAATGGGTCAGGCTTTCCTATTACCCCAGCCTCAGCAATAGCATGATGCTCTATAAGTGCGCTCTCAACCTCAAATGGCCCGACCCTTTCGCCTGCTGTCTTTATTACGTCGTCAGCTCTTCCAATAAACCAGAAATATCCGTCCTTGTCAGTCCATGCCCTGTCACCGCTTATGTAATATTTGCCCATAAAATAACTCTTGTATTTTTTCTCATTCTTCCATATCTTTCTCATCATAGAAGGCCATGGCGGTATTATTGCAAGATTGCCCTCCATATGCGGCCCAAGTTTTTTGCCATTATCATCAACTATAGCAGCCTTTATTCCAGGTATAGTCTTGCCCATGCTGCCAGCCCTTATGTCCATGCATGGATAATTTGCTATTAGTATACCGCCTGTTTCTGTCTGCCACCAGTTATCGTGGAATGGCAGGCCAAATGCCTTCATGCCCCATAATATCGGCTCAGGGTTCAGCGGTTCTCCAACAGAGCATATGTGCCTTAGCGAACTGAAATCATGTTTTCTAGTAGCCTTTAAGCCATCTCTCATCAGCATCCTTATAGCAGTAGGTGCAGTATACCATACAGTAACCCTGTATTTCTCTATTATACTATACCATTTCTCTGGTTCAAACCTTCCCTCATAAACAACACTTGAAGCACCATTGCTCCATGAACCAAGAATACCATAAGCAATTCCAGTAACCCAGCCAGGATCAGCAGTGCACCAGTAAACATCATCATCCTTAAGATCAAGAACCCATTTCGCAGTTACATGTTCTTGTATTATTGCAACATGTGCATGCATAACACCCTTTGGTCTGCCTGTAGTGCCTGATGTATATAGCATAAACGCATAATTCTCAGGATGCATCTGCTTTGCAACAAACTTATCAGAAGCGCTTTCCATTGCAGCTTTGTAGTTTATTTCACCAGCTATCTTAGGTTTCTCCTCATCGATTATTATGATATGTTTTAATTCAGGCAGTTTATTCTTTACCTCATAAACCCTGCTCTTTAGCTCGTTGTTCGTTATCAGAACCTTTGCACCGCTGTCGCCTAATCTGTCCTCTAAAGCCTTTGAGCCAAAAGCAGCAAACATAGTGCCAGCTATTGCACCAGTTTTTAGAGTGCCAAGGAAACTTATGTAAAGCTCAGGAACCCTTGGCAGAAAAATGAAAACGCGGTCACCTTTCTTTATGCCCAGCCTTTTTAGCACATTTGCAAATTTGTTAGAGAGCTTATACAACTCAAAAAATGTAAATTTCTTTTCTTCCGTCTCGCTAATCCAGTATAGCGCAATTTTATTCTTTCTCCAAGTCTTTACGTGCTTATCCACAGCATTGTAAGCAGCATTTATCCTGTTGCCAACCCATTCTACATCGTTCCGCGCATCAGCCCATTTGAATGTTCTGCAGAACTTATCATAATCCGGCAGATTAGGCCTTGTCTTTAGTTTCTTTTTTATAGTTTTGACCTTCATTATATCAGCCATAATATCAGATATAAAATATTGGATGTATTATAAATAGCTTTCTACGATCATAAAATAAATTTTAAACACGTTGCTGGTATCAATGAACTTTGGTGAAAATCCATTTCAAAAGAGTGATTTATACCCTATTTTAGGAAAGGAACACCCGAACCTTAGTGCCTATGATATATGTTATACTACTTTGCGTCATTTATTTGATAGAGGAGTAATAGAAAGAAGATCTACTCCTAAAAATCATTTTTCTTACAGATTTGCTACAGAAATACTGAAAGACTTATATGTTTTAGCAACCCCGTAGTTATATTTGTACAGCGATTTAACTTAAAAACTACACGCATCCGTTGTTCAGATCCTTCCATCTTCTCTTTATGCGATTCTGCAGTGCGAGTTTCTCCTCATTGCTTAATGTGGTTTTCAGCATCTCTAAGTATCTTTCTATGGGCTCAAACTTTCTCAAAATCTCTGTGACAGCCAGTCTGCCTTCAGTTATCTCATACAATGGCCATATCCCTGTTTCTACAGCAAGTTTTCCAACCACCATGGTGTTTGACGGATCAATCTTCATTGTAACAGGGCAAGGAGACAATAAATCAATGAACCTGAAACCAGTCATGGATGAAGCCTTTTTTATTTTGCTGATATAATCCTCTAGATGAGAAACTGACGCAGTAGCAACATAAGGAGCTTTTACAAACCTTGCAAATTCCTTTGTGTTCTTGAACAGCTTATTCATATTGCAGCAGCCCTGATTGTTGTAGCATATGCATATCATGTTGTCATTTCTTTCAGCAGCTGCCTGCAACGCCCCAAGATTAGCAGAAAGAGCCCCATCACCAATAAAGCATAAAACCGTATTTTCAGTTGATTTTGATATGCCAGCTGCTGCAGCTATGGCATTCAAGCCACCATGGAAACACGGCACTGATAAAGCCTTCATTACCAGTCTCATGCAGCCAGATGATGTTATAAGAGTGCAGTTATCTATAAGCTGCAAGGCAATCTTTAAACCCAGCTGCGGCCCGCAGCCAGGGCATGCAACAGTTCCTTTAAGAACAACCTTTTTTCCAGCAACCTCGCTGATCAAAGGGCTTACCTTTATATCCTCTTCAACAGCAGTTACCTCGTAGCTTACCTCATCCTCTTCCATTTATTTCCCCACTTATTAAACCTATAAGCTTCACTTTTAATTCCTTATATTTGTCTAAAAGTTCTTTAATTCTTTCCTTAAGTTCAGTTTCTTGGCCTTCTATGAAATACCACGTGGCATAATCACCAAGCTTCCTGCCCAACCTATATCGCTTTATTGGCAAGCCACGCCTGCTGGCTGTTAAAAAAAGCTCATTGTGTTTTGGAAAACGCTCTTTAATGTCCATGACAGAAACAGGGCCATCCTTAGTTATAACTTCCGCAAAGTCATTAAGCTTTCCGCTAGATGGTTTTCTCAGCCCCTTAACCCAGTGATATACGCAGGAATAGGATATTCCCATCTGCGATGCAATCTCGCTTACATTCAAACCCTTCTCATGCAATTTAATAACATTATCATACTGCCCTGAATAGAATTCGCGGCCCTTTCTTGTCACAGAACTCATTTTCAAAACGCCTCATAAACTTCTTTTTTGAAAAGATACTTCAACAAAATTCACGAATATCATTTTCAAAACACCTAAACAAACTGACGCACTTTGTGCGTCGTTTTATTTTCGAATTGAGATGCGATAACAAATATAATGCATCTCATAAGAACCAAAACCGTTCTGGTTTTTCTGCGATCTTTATCTGTTTGAATATATCAACAAAATCCTTTTCGCTTAATCTGCCTGCTATAAAATTAGAACAGAAGCCATCATAACCTTCCTTTATATCCTTATACAAAATGCCTGATGACCCGATCGAAATAGCCTTGTCAACAACAGCCAAGCGCTTTATGTTTTTGAGAGCATCCCTTATAATCTCTGTTGGCAAAGGCCTGATAACCCTTAGCCGTAACAAACCTACTTTTTCGCCTTGCTCCCTGAGATGGTTTACAGCAACCTTGGCTGTTAACGCGTCAGAACCAGCAACAACTATGGCATTGTCAGCATCCTCCAGGCAGTAGCCCTCAACCAAGCCATATGAACGTTTGAATCTCTTCTTCCAGATCTCATTAACCTTCGGTATTATCTTTAGTGCATTATTCATTGCCTTTTGTTGCTGTGCCTTTAGTTCCAGTCCATCAGGAATGCCAATAGCCATAGGCTTTTTGGCATCTATCTTATTTTGCAGCCGAAGATTAGGTAAAAAGCCCTTTATCGACTGCTCCTTTGGTATAAAGACAGGCTCTCTTAACTCAGGGAAATCCAGATAAACAAAACCAGGAAGCAACACACTACTATCTTCGCATATTCTATAAGCCTGAATAACAGTATCCAGAATCTCCTGGTTAGATTCTGGTATGAACATAAGCCATCCGTTGTCGCGCAGTGCAAGGGTTGTTCCAGCAGCAACAAGAGGTAAACGCATGAAAGCTGCATTGCAAAAATCCTGTAAAGACTGTATTCCATCCAAAGCCAGAAATGACCGCTTCTCGCATGCAACAGCAGCCATCGCAGCTGTAATAGCAGAGCTCTGAGACTCAACATCAAATACATCACAGCAATCGCGTAGGTTATCAGCTATTCCATATACCCTAGGCATAGGAAAATTCGGCACTACTGCTGCTTTTGACAGCCTTGCACCCCAGGCAGCTGCCCCTAAACCGCTTAACAGATCTTGTTTCATTTTAAAAACCTTTGGTTTTCCTTAGAGAGCATAGCTCTCTGCTGCCTCGTTGCTTACCGAAGATGAAATAAAGTAAAGTTCGTTTATTTTTCATTGCTCTCGTTCCTCGCTTATTGCACCATAAGGGCATTCCCTAAGGCATATTAGGCAACCCTTACAGTTGCTATAACTTATAGAAGGCTTGCCAGACTCTGATACCTCTATGCAGTTATCAGGACAAGCAACAACGCAGATCATGCATTTCTTGCACATCTTTATATCAATTCTCGGCCTGAATAGCCTACATTTAAAAGCTTGCGCCTCTTGCAAAGCCACAGGAGCCATGCGTTTATCATAATTTACTTCGCTTTCCTTTTTCCAAGCAGCCATTATCTTTTCACACCTCTATAGCCCTCATCAATAGCCTTCTTGTTTGCCTCATCCAAACCAAGCTCTATTTCTGTCCCCTTTTTCATGTTCTTTAGTGAGATCATTCCGAATATCTTGGCTAAAGCACCAACCATTACAGTATTAGGTATATCCTTGTTTATAGTAGCTAAGGCGATATTAGTTGCATCAACACGGTAACCCTTTATTTTATGCTTTTTAAGATAGTTCATATTCACCCTTTCAGCTGTGTTGAACAAGGCAACACCGCCATCCTTTACGCTTTTTATTAAATCATTTATTTCAAGGCTCATATCCATTACCAAAAGGAAATCCGCAGGTTCTTCCTGCCTAGATAAGATAGGATATTTATCCATCTTTACCATGCCAGTGACATGCGAACATCTTCTCTCAAGCCCAGCTAAGAAAAAGTCCTGTGTTTTTAAGCCAGCTAAAAACCCTGCCCGGCTGATTATCCGGGTAGCAGTCTCTACCCCCTGGCCACCTCTTCCATCCACCCTGAATACAAACATAATTACACTTATTATTTATAGCTTATAATTTAAAAGTCTTGCTAAAACAAGAAACAAATATCTAAAAACAAAGGCTATGCCGTCTCTTCGTCTGTTGCTTCTGTCTCCATTGCCGTAGGCGATATGTGCTTTATTATGACTACATCACCAACAGACTGAACCATGGCAAAAGGCACAACAATTCCCTTCTTGTCACCGACTAATGAAGCAAGGAATGAGCCCTTTACAGCATCTACAACAAGAGACTTGACACGGAATTTCTCAAAATCCAGCCCGATGTCAGCTATCTTGCCGCAGTACACGCCCTTATTGGTGAAAACATCCTTTTTCGTCATATTCGAAAAACTCTCAACACTCACTGACATGCTAAAACCTCCTTTAAGCTTTATAGATATCAAAACATTTAAAACTGTCGCTTTCCGCCGCTTAAAATATTTTATTAAAATGGCTATAAGTTAGGCCCTGCGTCTTAAATCAGAGAGTTCATAATCTTTAAGGTGTAAGTCAAGAAGTGATACTACACCATTTAAATATCCTGAAAATGAAAAAATACCCTTTCTTATATCTGAATTTACAACGCTCTCAGCCTCTTCTCTTATTTCAGCAATACCATTAGTACCCTTTTCAAATAGATAAATGATCTTTTCCTTATCAGTTTTATCAGAAGACAAGACCTTATATATATCTTTATATCCAGGAATATTCTCATCGAATATCGGTGCATCTAGATCAGCCATTTTCAGGCATAGGCAAAAACTATCATAAACAGTTCTGCCAGTGGTGACAATACTATTTAGATGTGATTTTAGTGTTGAGTCGCCAGTCCCCTCTTTCCATATCCCAAAGGCATGTAATAAATTACCCTGCAGCTTAGCATAATAAACTAAAAGATCAGCATCGTTCTTACATAGCATCATTTTTCTATATTAATAAAACATTTAAAATAACTCCTATTCATATAGGAAATAAGGATGATAAGGAGAGGAAATCAAAAGAAGAGGGTAAAGGGAGAAACGTAGTTTCTCCTTTGCTGGGATGGCCGAGTGGTCCAAGGCGCAGATCTTTTAGAGCGTATGTTTGCTAAACCTGTTCCCGTAAGGGAGCGTGAGTTCGAATCTCACTCCCAGCGCTTATTATGAAAAACACAGGGCCTTTAATTGCAGCCTTATCCACCATCTTTATAGGAACATCCATTGTTATAGGCTCAGTTGTGTCTAAGCACGTGAATCCAATAGTCTTAACCTTTTTGCTCTATCTTACAGCAATACCCTTTATACTAATCACAGGGCTAATCCAGAAATTTCAAATTAAAAAGCTTTTTAAAAAATTTCCAAAAGATTTAGCACATATTTTTACCTTCAGGACAATAATCGCCCAGCTTCTGATCCTTTATGGGCTCAGCCTTACCCTTGCCATAAGAGCCACCTTTATAACCAGATTAGAGCCTGTATTTGTATTCATATTCAGTGTATTGCTGATAAAGGAAAAAATAAGATCCAGAAAAATCGCTCTTCTTTTGATACTTATATCTGGCGCTTTTCTGTTCGTAACCAACGGAAACCTGAATATCTTCAATGCAGTTCTCCCAGGTGATATTATTTTAATAACAGCCTTGGCCTTCCTGGCATACACCTACCTTCCTTCAGCAAGGATAATGAAAGAGATAAATGCGCCAACTCTTCTGCTATCTTTGTACATCATGGCAGTAATTATTCTGCTTCCAATTGTTCTGATATTTTTTCAATCAAGCCTGGCAATAAGCGCAAACGACCTTATTCTTATGTTAGCTTACTCATTATCTTTCCATGTATTTGGTATACAGCTATGGTTCATGGCACTTAAGGAAGCAAAGCCATGGGTTGTCGCATCCATGTTATCATTAACACCTATTGTAGGTTCAATTCTTGCATTCCTTTGGCTAGGCCAGTTTTTATTGCCTTTGCAGCTATTAGGCGGAGCAATAATAATAACAACAACCTTTTTCATCAGTAGGGAAAATATAAAAGATTAAAATAGATATTGCATAGCTTATAGTAAGGTCGGGCCGGTAGTCTAGTGGTTATGGCCAGCATTCAAGTTGGTAACAAACGCCACGCTTACAACGTGGAGGTCGCAGGTTCAATTCCTGCCCGGCCCATTAGTTCAGGTATTTCTTTTAAATAAAGCATTAAAACATTTATTATAACTGTATTAAGACGCTCCGTTAGTCTAGAGGCCACTAAAAAATGGTCGGATAATCCGGTCAAGGATAGCGGCCTTTCGAGCCGTTGAGGTGTTTGGGATGCGTTCCCTTCATCGCAGATACCCGGGTTCAAATCCCGGACGGAGCATTAATTTTTATAAGAATTTAAGTTTCGTCTTTAAAATAAAATTATGAGAATCGCTATACTGCCTATTCTTGCAATAATGCTTCTTATTTCTCCAGTTCTTGCCACAGACGCCCCGCAGTGGACAGGCAATTACGTTAATGATTATGCAGGCATACTCGACAATAGTGCAGTTTTAGAAAGCATGCTTCGTGGAATAGAGAGCAACAGCACTGTCGAATTTGCAATTGTAACTATCTCAAAGCTTCCTGCAGATGAAACCATGGAAACCTACGCCTATAAAATATTCAATACATGGGGCATTGGAAAAAAGTCTGAGAACAACGGCCTGCTTCTGCTTATGATAGCTAATGGTACTCCTGGCAATAGATTGCGCCTAGAAGTCGGTTACGGCCTAGAAGGCACAATAACTGATGCAACAGCAGGAAGAATACTAGACGATGCCCTGCCTTATTATGAAGTGCATGACTATTCGCAGGCAGCTTATATTATTGTTTCTGATGTCAGAAGCATTGTTGAAGAAAAATATCTGCCAGCCTCTGACAATACCGTAAGCACCGATTTCATAGCGGTTTTATTCATTATACTTTTTGCGTTTTCTCCATTTATTTTAATCATAATTATTTCCATAATTTTCGCGTCTAAGTTTAAACCCAAATGCCCCAAATGCGGTTCAGAGGATCTTATTTATGAGGACGGATATGCTGTCTGCAAAAACTGCGGACACCGCTCTAAGAAAAAAAAGCGCAGCAGATTCTTTGTTTTTGTCGCTGGATCTGGCGGCCATGGAGGCGGTTTCGGCGGTGGCGGCTTCGGTGGCGGAGGTAGCGGCGGTGGCGGGGCAGGACGTTGATTAATTTAATATTTAAAGTTGAATCCTCAAATTAGATTTGATCTTTATGGCAAAATCCGGTATTCCTAAAAAATGGATATACATTAGCATTATTGTTATAGCGATATTAATTCTGCTGTCGTGGTTTGTCGGAACCTATAATGCATTGATAGCAGCTGACCAGAATGTAAAAAAGACATGGGCAGACGTTGAAACGCAGTACCAGAGGCGAATAGATCTTATACCAAATCTCGTGAATTCAGTAAAGGGTTACATGACCTTTGAGCAAAATCTTCTGGCTAAAATAACAGACCTTAGAACTCAGTGGATGACAACTACAGCAACAGAAGAGCGAGTCAAGATAGCAAATGAGCTGGAATCAGCCCTGAAAACTATAATTGCTGTTAGTGAAAACTATCCTGACCTTAAAGCAGATAAGACTGTTACTGCATTAATGGACGAGCTTGCTGGCACTGAAAACAGAGTAGCTGTTGCAAGGATGAACTATAACAATGCTGTAAGAGATTACAACAACCTGGTCAAGTTCATACCTTCGAACATAGTAGCAGGTTGGATGGGCATGAAAGAAAAGACAATGTTCCAGGCCACAACACCAGGTGCTGGGGAAGCACCCAAGGTTAATTTAACAGCGTAATTAGCTAAATTTAGCTCTAATTCTTTCAAAAAAGCATATAAAAGCAAAGACCAATAAATAGATTCAGGGATTTGGATGGAACTGGACAAAATTGAAAAGCAGCTTAAAGAAAAGGATATAGCCATAATTGTAATGCCAAAAACTGATTATTCTGAAAACATAATGAAGCTCGTAAAGATTATTTCTAAAATCAGCAACAGTATCTGCTACGTTTCAGCCAACAAGCCAGAAAAGACCCTTATTAAAATGCTGAATGAGAATTGTATCGACCCTAAAAAATTCCTGATCATTGACTGCATAACTGAGACAGCGGAGCGTAAAAAAGACAAGAACATTTTCGTCAAATCCCCGGCTAATCTTACCGGGGTAAATCTCGCCATAAAAGAAGCCATTGACCTTGGCGTGGATAGTATTTTTATTGATGCCATTTCGACCTTCATGATTTATGAACAAGGTGTTGTTGTTATCAAATTCGCGCATAACCTAATAACTAAACTAAGGGAATTGGAAAAGAAATGTATTTTTATTGTCATGAAAGAAGATATTAACAGAGCCCTGCTTGATGACCTAGATATGTTTGTTGACGTTGTTTGTGATTATGAATAATTGAAGATAAAAGGTGAGGCAAGATGACCAAGAAAATATTAGCTGTAGATGACGAAGAGGACATAAGAATGGTTGTAAAAGATGTATTAGAGTCATCTGGCTTTAAAGTAGACACTGCAAAAGGCGGTCAAGAGGCATTGAAAAAAATGAAAAAAGAGAAATTTGACCTTGTGCTCATAGATTTTTTCATGCCTGAGATGAGCGGAAGAGAGCTTTTAGAAGCAATAAAGAAAGACAGCCAACTTAAAAAAACAAAATGCGCCTTCTTGACAGTTGCAAGCTTTCCAGAAAGAGGGATTGAGAAACTAAAAAAACTTGGAATTCTGGACTATATCAAGAAACCCTTTGACAACGAAGACTTAATCAACCGAGTAAAGAAAATGTTAGATCAATGATTCCCGTCAAAACAAAAGTAAAAGATGTTCCTCTTTCTGAAATCTATATTAACGGGAAAAACAAAAATAAATCATTGCACCACAGAATCCCCTCGGTGAAAAAAATGCAAAAAAAGGCGAGAAATAGTGTCTTTAGAGAGATAGAAAAGGCACTGCGTGATAGTGAAGAAAAATACCGAACCCTTATCGAGAATGTTAATATAGGAATTTACAGAAGTACATGCTATTCGCAAGGCAGATTTCTTCATGCGAATCCAGCTATGGCAAAGATGTTTGGCTACAGCTCTATTGAAGAGCTCATGAAGATTGCTGTAATAGACCTTTACCAGAAACCAGAAGACAGAAAAAAATTTATCAAGGAGATACTAAAAAAAGGTTTTGTAAAGAATAAAGAATTACGCTTGCGAAAGAAGAACGGCATGCCCATATGGGCTTCAGTTACTGCAAAAGTTTACTATGATAAAAACGGAACTGTAAAATGGATAGACGGTGCCATAGAAGATATCACAGAACGTAAGAAAGCAGAAGAGAACCTGCGCGAGTCTGAAGAAAAATTAAGGTCTATCTTCGAGGATGCTGGTGACGGCATTGTTTATATAGATACAGCAGGCAAAATCCTATCAGCCAATAAAAGATCAGAAGAAATCTTAGGCTACGATATAGATGAGGTAATTGGAAAGAATTTCACAGAATTAAAAGCAATAGACCCATCATACATACCAATCTTCTTGAAAATAATGAAAGATGCAATAGTCACAGGCAAAAAACTCAAAAATCTTGAAATAGAGTTAATAAAAAAAGATGGCAGCAAAGTTTACACAGAAATTAATGCTAGTGCTGTAAAAAAAGAAGGCAGGATTATTGGCTTTTCAGTAATAGTCAGGGACATCGCAGACCGCAAAAAAACAGAAGAACAGATAGTAGAATATGAAGAAGAATTAAGCTCTATCTTCGAGGCCGCCGGAGATGCTATTGCATATATGGATACATCAGGCAATTTTATTACAATTAATAAAAGAGCAGAAGAAATAACGGGCTATAAGATAGAGGAATTAATCGGAAAAAACTTTACTGAGATAGATGTAATTGACCAGAACCAACTACCGGAAATTTTAAAGATACTGTCAGATGTGATAAATACTGGAAATATAATCAAAAACTTCGAAATGGAATTGATAAGAAAGGACGGCAGCAGAATTCCAACAGAAATCAACACCAGCATCGTAAAAAAAGAAGAAAAGGCTATTGGTATTGTGGTACTAATAAGGGATATCACAGACCGCAAGAGAGCAGAAGAAACTCTTAAAAAATCCAGGGATGAATTAGCAAAGGCGTATAACGAATTAAAATCCTTGGACAGGATGAAAGACGACTTCGTAAATATATCTGGACATGAATTGAAAACACCACTGGTTCCTATAATTGCTTATATTGATTTGATTCTGAAAAATAAAAAATCAAAACGAGGAAAAAAAGAAAGAGAAGAATTAGAAACATGCCTTAGAAATGCCATTCGCCTCAAGAAGCTGGTTACAGATATCTTAGATATAAGCAAATTAGAAACAAAGGTAATGAAATTTGAGATGAGGCCAGCCAAAATAGAAAATATCATAAATACAGTAGTACAGGACTTGAAACCAGCTGCTGAAAAAAAGCACCTAGAGCTTATAGCCAGCATAAAACCAAAACTACCTCAGATTAATATCGACTCGGAAAGAATAGGACAAGCCCTTTCCAAATTAGTTGAGAATTCAATCAAATTTACAGATAAGGGAAATATCACAATTTCAGCTGAAAAACAAAAAAACAAAATACTCGTCAAGGTATCAGATACTGGCATAGGTATAGACAAAAATGATATACCTAAACTCTTTACAAAATTCTACCAGGCAGACCCATCCCCGACAAGAAAAGCTCAGGGTACTGGCTTGGGCTTGTTTATTTGCAAAGAAATTATAGAAGCCCATAACGGAAGAATATTGGTAGAGAGCGAATTAGGCAAAGGTACCACCTTTTCTTTTGCCTTGCCTTTTAAAAAAGCATTGCTTAAAAAACACCATCTCGAAAAAGCCAAAAAAATTATTCGAAGCTTGTATTTTGAGCCAAAATAAAAAATCATCTGAAACTTAATCAGCTATGCCCATCATATAAAATACATAGTTAAATAATAAACAAAAAGAATAATAGGTAATTAAAATGCCAGCAGAGTCAATAGGACTTGGCGAGAGCATAGAAGCCGTTGTTGTTAAGGCAGTTTCTGCAATCAGTAATGTAAATTCAGAACTCATAAACATAGGCGAAAATATAAAAGCCAACCTTGCCAAGGCCGTTTATAATTATAATCTAAGCAGCGCAAAATCAGATTCTATCGCTATAGGCGAAAACATAAATGCCAGGGTTGTAACTGCAATACCTACAAAGCATGAATTCGATATTATGCCAATTATTCTAATATCAGCCCTTATTTTTTTATTTGTACTGATATATTTACTCAAAAATAAAAAACAGCAAAAATATAATTATAGGTCACCATCCTAAATTATTTAAGTCAAGAAGGCTATCTATTCTTGTACAAGAAAAGCAAAAATAGTCTTGGGGGTAATGGAATGAACGAACTGGTAAGAGTAGGAATAATAAACCTTCTGAGCCTTTCTATATCCAGCTTAATATTACTATTGATTGCTGAATATAATATTGCTTTGATAT
>Ga0315277_10005820_pt1 | contig 16199 bp, 9 predicted proteins | sample YL17G05_15_MG_FD_203695 | JGI IMG/M metagenome (GOLD analysis project Ga0315277, IMG submission 203695) | Sediment microbial communities from Yellowstone Lake, YNP, Wyoming, USA - YL17G05_15 | ecosystem: Environmental > Aquatic > Freshwater > Lake > Sediment | place: USA: Wyoming | collected... | reverse complement strand
ATGTCGGCCAAATGCACACGTATCTGATTCTTCCTGCCGGTGAGGAGACTAATTTCCAATAAACCAAACTCCTTTGTCTCCTTGAGCACCTTATAAGCGGTGCGGGCAAGTTTGCCCTTTGCGGCATCGGTCGTGGAATACACGACGCAAGCCTTGTTCTCCGCCAGATACGAGGTGATGGTGTCCTCTTTCTTTGCCGGGCTGCCATAGACCACCGCGAGGTATTTCTTTGCCGTGTCCTTCCACTGGGCCTGCAGCCGCAGCTTGACTTCCTGGCTTTTCGCAAAGACCAGCACGCCGGACGTCCACTGATCCAGCCTGTGAACGACGAAAACGCGCTTGCGTGATTTCAGACAACCTTTGCGGACGTAATCGGTTAGAATGTAGCAAGCCGTCCTCGATTTGTTCGTCTGCGTTCCCACCGTCAACAATCCAGCCGGCTTATTAACTACCAGCAGCTCCTTGTCTTCGTAGAGTATCTCCAGTCCTCTCGCCAGGCGTCTATTGGTCGAACGTCTTTTCTTAGGCATATCGAATACCCTTCTATCTTATGCCTGATACAGTAATGAGCAATCAAATTCACCCACCGTCACCAGATCATTCGGCGGGGCGGAAACAGAGTTTTTGTTATTCCTGCGAAACCCGTCCTGAGCGAATTCGTGGCGGTCCAGTCGTTATACGAACCTGAGGGTCTATAATAAACGGCTTACCGCCCCTTCACTTCGTCATTAAGTGGAGGTGCGACTTGAAATCAATCCAACTCCGCAAAGACTTCAAAGAAATCTCGTAGTTTGAGAATATAGGTCTTGACTTTCAGGCAGGAAAGTAGTACAATTAAGATCAGTTTCGGAGAAAGCTGAAAGCATCAAAAGGAGTTGGGGGTATCCGGCCAGACGATTTCCGCCGGGTTCTTTGTCGAGCCTGTTCCATGCACGGAGTCCTTTACCAGCGCCGGAAAAATTATTAATTTAGGAGAAGTGATGAAAAGAATAATCATTGCATTGCTATTGGTATCCGGATGCGCAAGTCGAAGCGCCTTGGACAGTTGCCCGCAATACTTCCGAGACAATATCGGACAGATCAAGTACCAGCCGTTGAATCCCCTCGGTGTGTTCTTCAATGGCGTGGTGAACACAGAAAACCCCGAGGGGACAATTCACTTGTATCTGTTCGCCGGCAAGAAGACCCTATTGGAGGAAGCATTCCATAGCTTTGAAATTCGGGCAATGAACAACCGACCGAAAGAATGGGAAGAGTTCTGCAATGCCTTCCATGCCGACGGCTCCACCGTTGACGACTATGCCGGGCTGCCTTTGCTTGCTACAGTCATGGTCGCCGCCCCATTTGCCCCTCATGTCCCCGGCGGCAAAGGCCACGTAAACCTGTATAGCAGGGTCAGTCATTTCGAAGACACCGCATCCTGCTTCCTCGCAAGGGACAAAGAATACAAGGACAAGGTTATCAGAGACAAGATTGCTGCTGTAACCAACTTCGCGCAGGGAGTTTACAAGCAGTAGAACATTGGAGATCATTGCACACCTGCGTGGTCTCTTGCGCCGTCCACACGCCCGTAAGCGTGAACGGCGCCCTGACCGGCGTCGCAGCCGCCACGCCCACAGCGGCAACCTATATGAACAACCCGGGCTTCGACATCACCCAGGTGGTGAACTTCATTGTCAACTTCCTTGACTTTGCGTTCTTTGCCGGGCAGTGGCTTTCCACCTGGCCGTAAAAATCACCAAGATCACCGTTTTGAGATAGGCATGGTCTCTAATCGGATGCAGGGCAGCTCACGAGTGTGGGTTACCCTGTTTCTTTGCGCCGGAGACACCTTCCTACAGATTCCCCTGGGAATGAGGCTGCCGCACCGTATGGAGCCGCAAATAACGTAGCCCGGAATCTGACGTACTTGAACCATGCCCAATTTTCTTGACCTCAGTGTTCGTTTCCTCTTTAATGGTTTGGTTGTTTGCAGAATTATGAACGCACGGCGGCTGTTGTTGCCGATACACAGGGTAAATCTGTGTCAATCCGCGTCGGAAAAGGAAAGGTCGAAGAGTAATGAAAGTCAGCAAGCGTGCCCAAGAAGTGCCGCCGTCGGCGACTATCGCCGTTACGGCTCGTGAACAGGAGCTCAAAGCCCAGGGTGTTGACGTTGTCGGGTTCGGCGCCGGCGCCCCGGATTTCGATACGCCTGAATACATCAAGGATGCCGCCATTGCATCGCTCAAGGCCGGCCAGACAAAATACACCCCGGCTGCCGGAATACCAAAGCTCCGCGCCGTCATCGCCGAAAAGCTCAAAAGAGAGAACGGCCTCGACTACAAGCCAGAACAGGTTGTCGTCAACATAGGCGGCAAGCACTCCGTCTATGAGGCGATGCAGGCAGTTCTCGACCCCGGCGACGAGGTTATCATGCAGACGCCCTACTGGGTTACTTACCCGGAGACGATAAAGCTCGCCGGCGCAAAAGCCAAAATCATTCAGACCGGCAAGAGCACCGGCTACAAAATCACCCCGGTTCAGCTTAAGAAGGCTATCACAAAAAAGACCGCTATGCTCATCATTAACTCGCCCAACAACCCAGGCGGCTTCACCTACACACCCGAAGAGCTAAAGGCGCTCGCAAAGGTCCTCGAAGGCACAGATGTTATCGTTATGTCCGATGAAATCTACGAAAAGCTCATCTACGGCGACACCAAATTCGTCTCCTTCGCCGCTCTCAGCGAAGATGCCTACAACAGGACCCTCACCCTCAACGGATTCAGCAAGACCTTCTCTATGACCGGCTGGCGGCTCGGCTACACCGCAGGCCCGCTTGACGTCATAAAGGCTATGGCCCGCCTCCAGGACCACATGACCTCGAACCCCGTAACCTTCGCTCAATACGCAGCCATCGCCGCCTACGGCCCACAGGCCGATGAGGCCGTCGAGGCTATGCGGGCCGAATTCGACAAACGCGGAAAATACATGGTCGAACGCCTCAATGCCATCGAGGGAGTCAAATGCACCGAATCCACAGGCGCCTTTTACAGTTTCCCCGACGTCTCCACCCATTACGGCAGGACCATAGGCGGGGCTAAGATCACAGGCAGCATGGAATTCGCCAAGGCCCTGCTCGACCAGGCCGCCGTCGCCTTAGTCCCCGGCCTGCCCTTCGGCTCGGACAACAATGTACGCCTCAGCTTCGCCTGCTCGCTCGAACAAATCAAAAAGGGCCTCGACAGAATCGAAAACTGGCTCACTAAGTAAATTGGACTTACTTGACAAATGGCTAAGCGAAACAAAAAAAGGAGTAATCGGCCGGCTCAGGACTATGCTCCACCGCCTTTGCTAATGAATGAGCCGCAAATAGTGGAAGATCAGGGAAAAGGACGCGTCCGCGCCGCCTTGGCCGGCTGGCCCATGATTATCGGCTGGATGGCTATGCTGATATTCACCTTCCACGCCTGCACCCGCATGGTCGCCGCAGGCGACACATGGGTTGCAATGGCCTGCGGACGCCACTTCGTCAATCACGGCGTCGATACCATAGAGCCTTTCAGCGCCAACTCACACAAACCCGGCCCCACCGCCGAGGAAATCGAAAAATGGCCCGGCTGGGCGAGATGGATCACCGATAAGGTCGGCATCGAAACCGTCAAGAAGTGGCATCCCACAGGCTGGGTCAATCAAAACTGGCTCACGCACGTCATCTTCTATTTGCTCGTGCCGAAGTCGTCTTATGCCGACGGCGTCAGCTTTTCTTCAAATGCGCTCGTATATTGGAAATTCGCCATTTACATAATCACCGTCGTTTGCGTTTTTTATACAGGGGTCCTGATGGGCGTCAATCCCGCCCTCTCAGCCGTCTTCTCCTGTTTCGCGTTGTTCATCGGGCGATCATTTCTCGACATCCGACCGGCCGGATTCTCAAATATGCTCGTGGGCGTCTTTCTGCTCGTCCTCGTGCTTGCTACTTATCGCAACGTGCTGTATATCTGGCTCATCGTCCCGCTCACCGTATTCTGGTGCAACGCTCACGGCGGATATATATACGTTTATATTATGATGATCCCCTTCATCGGGCTGCATCTGCTCAACTGCTTCGATAAGAAAACAACCGCAATTATCTACAACGTCGCCGCCTGGCCTCTTGTGCTGATTGTCCTCACCAAGGGCACATTCGGCTTTGCAGCGTTTCTCTTCGTCGTCCTCGTGATTGCTCTCGATATCCTCCTGATCTTCTATAAGGATAGACTCGTCACGATCAATCCCAGAGGAGTATATCATGTGGTTGGCGCGTATGTCGCCACCATCCTTGCAACAATCATATTTAATCCGTTTCATTTCACCAACCTGACCCACACATTCGAAATCAGCGTCAGCAAGCACGCCGAGCGCTGGCGCGATATACACGAGTGGCATCCCGCCTTCGAGTGGGATAACCCCGTCGGCACAGCGGTTCCCTTCGCCGTAATGTATGGAATCGCCTGGGCGGCCCTGGCCATCTGGATCGTGACTTTGATAGTAACATCGGTGTCCGTCGGCAAATACACAAAACGCAAGGCGACCGAGGCCCACGAATATCAATGGCCGAAACTCGATTTGCCAATGCTCCTCATCGCCGCATTGACCATTTATATGGCTATCCGCTCGCGCAGGTTTATACCTATTGGCGGCATCGCCGCCTGCCCTGTCCTCGCCTTGCTAATCGACCAGATTATCCGTGCAATTGCCGCAACGGACAACTTCCGCAGACATAAACGCCTCGCCGTGCCTCCTATGCATAAGGAAGTGCAAATCTTTTTCGTCTTGTTGGGGGCGGCAGCTACGATTATCTTCGGCGCCTGGTGGGGAACGAAGTTCAAGCATGTCTATCTCGATCCCTGGCCCAATGACCCGGAGCTTGCCTCCGTCTTTATGCGAATGACGGCATCCGACGCCAAACCCTTCTATGCGACTAAGTTCATGAAGCTGAATCACCTCAAGGGCAAAATGTTCAACTACTGGACCGAGGGCGGCGCAATCGCATTTGGCCAGGAGCCGGACCCAAATACCGGCAAGACGCCGCTGCAGTTGTTTATGGATGGGCGCGCCCAGGCCGCTTACGATAGGCGAACCTTCGACCTCTGGACCGCGATAACGTCCGGAGGTCCTCCCGTTCAGGCTGCCGCTCGCAAAGCTATGGCGATGGGAAAGTCACTCGACGAAGTGCTCACAACCGCCGATTACAGAAGTGCCGGCGATTGGCTTTCAACCGAGCTGAGGAAGCACGATGTCTGGATCGTTCTGATGCCGGCCGCACAGTTCGACCAGCCCTTCACCAGAGGACTCGAATACAGCAGGGATTGGCCCGTCGTATTCTCCAATAACAAGGAGAAAATATTCGTCGATATAACTACGCCCCAAGGCGCCGAGCTTTTTGAAGGAATAAGCACCGGACGCACGCTCTACCCCGACGAATTCCACAAAAATATGGTACTGGGCCATCATTTGCTTAACCAGCCAAACGCCAAAGACAGGCAGACGGGATTCGACCTGATGGTAAAGGCATTCAACGAGAATCCTTCGCCCGCCCCTATGCTCGAGTTTATGCTTGTTGCCGCCAGGTCCCCCGAACTGACAAGCAAAATAACCAAGGTGCTGGCCGACTGGGTGGAGAATTTTGCCAAAGACCAGGATAAATTCCGCCGGCAGAACGGCTACCGCCTCAGGCTCGAAGCCGCCAGATTAGCCTGCATTCACCTCGAGAAAACGGCAACTGCCCGCAAGGATAACGACCTTGCCAAGTCCTACAATAGTCGGAATAGAGAGTATTTACGCGAGCGAAATGAACTGTCTCGAACCAAGAGGTGGTAAGCTGTGAGTAAACAAGGCCAAGCCCAACCTCAAACGAGTTCGAGCCGGCCGCATGCACTCTCCATCAGCGTTTTCTTCCCCTGCTATAATGAAGAAGACAACGTCGGCCCGACCGTGACAAAGGCGCGCGAAGTCCTCGACCGGCTTGACGCCGACTATGAGTTAATCATCGTTGATGACGGAAGCTCCGATGCCACGCCACGGATCGCCGATGAAATAGCCGCCGAGAACGCCTCTGTGAAGGTCATTCACCACCCCACCAATCTCGGCTACGGCGCCGCTCTGCAGTCGGGCATCAGGGCCGCAAGCAAGAATCTCGTCTTCTACACCGATGGCGACGGCCAGTTTGACTTTGCCGAAATGCCGCCCCTGCTCGATTTGATACGCCGGTATGACATAGTAAGCTGCTATCGACTTAACCGCCGAGACTCTGTTGTTCGCAGGTTCAATGGCTGGTGCTGGACAAAGCTCGTCTGTCTTGTGTTCGGCCTGAAATTACGGGATATCGACTGTGCCTTCAAACTATACAAGAGAGAAATCTTTGACGGTATGGAGCTATGCAGCACCGGCGCACTGATAAATGCCGAGATACTCGCCCGCGCCGCCAGAAAAGGTTACACAATTACACAAACCGGCGTCCACCACTTCCCGCGAACCGCCGGCAGACAAACAGGCGCTAATCTGCGAGTAATCTTCAGAGCCTTTAGAGAGCTCCTCAAGCTCCGCAAAAAGATCTGCAGTACCAAATAATTCTTCGCCAGATACGGCCGCACGCGAGGTGACTCAACCGGAACATGATTCAAGAACGAACAGCCTTGTTTATCTATGGCTCGCTGAGAGACCGAACGATTTTTCAATCCGTCTGCGGCTACGGCTTCTCCAGAAAAGCCTCTAAAATTGACGCCGGGACGCTTTTCGCCGAGCCCGCCATACTCCCCGGCCATCGTCGGGTCAGCCCCGACAACGTCTATTACTACGCCATCTCGCAACCCTCGGCAAGAATCGAAGGAATGGTCATCCACGATGTCCCAGCTTCTGCTATGGCCGAGATCGACAGATATGAAGGCAAGAGATACCAACGGGAAACCGTCTGTGTAAACACCGCCTCCGGACCCGTGCAAGCGCAAGCTTACTTGGTCAGCCACGAGTCGATGAAGAAGCACTTCGGAGACAGGTTTCACGTCAATCTCATACACGAGCTATGGCTGCGAAAACGAATCAAGAATTTCATCAAAAAACACACACGACCCGGCGATAAGACCCCGGACGCCGAATTCGAACGAATGGCCGACAGGGAGCTTCTCGCAACCACCGAACGCGACCTCGTCATTAGTCATTACCGCTCCGACGCCGTCAGCGATTACTACCTCGAACACGAGCTTGACCGCCCCAGACCATCCATCAGACCCCTCTACGACGATCCCGACGCAAAACCTCTCATCAACTCTTATCTGACGCTCGTCATAAGACAGGTACTGCTCAATCAGCTCGATGAGGCCATTCAGTCACATTACCGTTTTGAGCTCGATCACATGCGGACCTCCGAGAGATACTTCAAACGCTCGCCGAGCATTCTCGCCGCCATGCAAATAATGAATATAAACGCCGAGACAGTCGATATGATCGTTAAGCAGGCTCTCGAAACCATGCCGTTTGAGAGATACGATCTCATCGACTACGTCAAATACGCCGTCCGCGCCGCAAAGAGCATGTTCCACTCACGAATCGCCTACGCAGAATTGGACAGAATTCGCTCTAATTTTCAAGGCGGACTTATCCCGATGGGAATTGAAGTTGAATTGAGCAATCTCGGTGTCGCAGCGGTTGAGCCGCAACGAAGCATTCAGAAAAAACGAGACCCCGTCTATGACGGCTTTCTTTACTTCTATGATTTTCACCTCGACGTATTGGCCTGGAAGCTCGGCGGATATATCGACGACCACACCGGCGATACGGACCAGTCCCGCCGCAGAGGATTTCTCGAGCTTGCCCCGGGAAGATTGAATATCGCTGGCGAGCTCTCCCGCCCTGCTACCGCGGACCCCTGGATGCTCAATCAGTTGATACACGCCCTTGCAAACTTCTACGACGTCAAGCCGCATAGCCTTCACCTTTCACTCCAATTGCGCAAGAGGCAAATCGGCAGGCAAAGGGTCCTGCCTCTCGGTTTTGTCAAGTGCCTGCTCCTGCTCGGAGGCGGGCCTGAGCGCAAAAGCCCCGGCAAATTCTGGCTCTCAAGGATGGGCTACGATGAGATCACTGTGCGCGGCCCCAACGAGGAGCTTGTTTTCGCAAGGACAAGCAAGCGAAAATGGCACCTCGGCGGAGATGAAATCGCCGACAGAACCCCCGCCCAGGCGATAACACACGTTCAGCAGTACAAGTTTATCCGCTTAAGAAAGAATGAAAGCTACGAACCCTTGATTATGTGCCTCAAGGGCCTCCAGATTGGATACAACCCGGGCGACTACATCACCGCCGAGCAACTTGCGGCAAGTCAACAACTGCGAATGGAGTACGAAGAGCTTAAGAGATGGGCGGCTGGGCCGACCCGAATCCCACAATCGACAATCGGCGCATTTCTGCGCATCGTGCATCACGGCTTGATGAATGAAGCGCATCATCGCCCTTTTCACAAACTCCACTACATAGACTGGGCAATGAATGCCATCGGGACAAACCTCGCCGTGATGAACACGGCCATCAACCCCCCTGCCGATTCCTGATGCCCTGTTACACTTGATTCTGAGGACAGCTCGCTATTGTGCTCTTGCAGCTCGGCGAGGCACTCGATGGGGTTGATCTTGTTCAGATCCCGATGTGGACACTAACGGCATAGTTGCCCGAATCATTACTCCCGGGTGAGTGTAACAGGCTGGCCGCCGGGTGCGGCGATGCCCCTTCGCTGCAGCAGGGAGCCTTCGAGCCTGTAAAGAGCGACCAGGGCCTTTAGGTAGTTGGTCAGCGCCTCTATTTCGGCGATCTGGCTGGCGACGAAGTCCCGCTGGGCCTGTCCGACGAGCAGCGAGGTGGACCTGCCGACGCGGAATTTTTCGGTCTCGGCGCGGAGCTTCTCCTCCTGAAAATTGCGGGTGGCGGCGGTTGCCGCAATCTGCTCAAGGGTGCGAGCAACCTCGAGATAACCGGCGCGGACGTCAACCTGCACGAGCTGGGCGAGATTGTCCAGGGCGTCATTGAGCTGCCGCCTGCTTATTAGGGCACGGGTGTGTGCCGCGCGAGCGCCTCGATTGAACAGAGGGTCTTGGAAGACCAGGCCGAAGGAGACATCGTAACTATCGCCTCCGATGTTATCGGCGGACCTGTTAAAAGAGTCGGCGTAGCCCGTCTTGCCGAAAGTGATGAAGGCATCCAGTTTGGGAAGCAGGCCGTTTTTGGTTATCACGACTTCGAGGTTGCCCCGTTGTATCTGGAGTCGCGCCTGATTCAAGTCCGGGCGCATTTTGAGAGCGACCTCAACGTGCCGTTCGACGTCGTCGAGGTTGACGTCCGGCGGCGAAGTGTCGTATTCGAGAATGACGTCCCTGCTCCAGTCGATATTCTGTGACGGATTCAGCAGGCGCAGCAGCTCAAGGTGATCCTTTGCCAGGGTGCTTCGAGCATTTATAAGGTTCTCCTTGCCGAGCGCAACCTCGGCCTGGGCGGCGGCCAGCTCGGTTTCGGCGAGGTCGCCCCACTTGATTCGCTCCTGGGTCTCGGCCATCTGCTTTTCGGCGAGGTTCAGTGAGTTGGTGTATATCTCGATCTGCCTCTGGGCAAGGGCGTAGTCCCAGAATTTTGCTTCGACCTGCTCAAGAAGAATCTCTGCGAAACCTCGCAGCTCGTACTGCGATACGAGCGTATCGATTCTGGCCTGATGGACGCTTGCAAGATTTGCGCGGATGTCACGTCCTTCGAGAATCGCCTGAGTAACGGTAACGCCGATGCGGTTTGCGGTGAACGTGTCGCTGTACAAGGATGAATCGGTATATGTGGTTCTGCCGTCGAGTCCGACGGTTGTGCCGGTGGGGAAGAGCTTGCTCAGTGAGACCAAACCGGTGATGGAATCCGCCGCTGAGCTTTCTGTGCTGGAGCCGGCGCGGGAGAGTCTGCTGGCCAGAGCCCTGTTGTCGGAGACTTCAACGTCGAGAAGCGGATCAAAGACGGCGAGCTCCTCCTGCTCAAATGTCCTGGTTATCTGCGGGTTCATTCTCTCGACCGCCAGCGATTGATTGTTCTCCATGGCCTGGAGAATCGCGTCCTGGATGCCTATTTTGAGCGGGCCTTTGGCGGCATCGGGATCGTTTGCGTCGGCATGTTTTCCCGGAGCGGGTCCTTGAACGATGGGGGACGGAGGGGCTTTAATCTCGGGGCCGACGTAGTCGGAGTAAGTCTCCGGCTCGACCGGCGCACACGAGGCCGCCAGCAGCGCAAGAGCAGCCGATATTATTGCTTTGCATATAGAGGCTATTGTGTTGTGGGACATAGGAATTCCCGGCGAGCTATCCTTCGGCATTGTCTTTGGCGACGGGAGCCGTCTGGGGCCTCAGTCGCTCGAAGATGGAATAAACGACCGGAACAAATACCAGCGTAATCAACGTCGAACTGAGCAGGCCGCCGATGACGGCCCTGGCCATAGGCGCCTGGGCCTCGCCGCCCTCTCCGATGCCGAGGGCCAGAGGCATTAGTCCGATGACTGTTGTCAAGGAAGTCATGAGAATCGGGCGCAGCCGCCTTCGGCCCGCCTCCTCGATGGCTTGGCGAATAGGCATTTTGTCTCTGTGGCGAAGCAGGTTTGTATGGTCAACGAGGAGAATGGCGTTGTTGACGACGATTCCTTCGAGCATAATGCATCCGATGAAGGACTGGATGTTGAAAGTCGTCCGCGTCAGCACCAGCATCAGGATGACCCCTATCGCGGCGAGGGGCACCGAGAACATTACGACAAAGGGGTCTCGCAGAGATTCATACTGGCAGGCCATGACCATATAGACGAGTATGAGGGCCAGGATGCAGCTTAGAAGCAGCTCGCTAAACGCCTCCTGTTGCTCTTCATAATCGCCGCCGAACCCAATAGCGAACTGGGGAGGCATGGGAATGGCGCTGAGCCTTTGACGTATCTCGGAGAGGACCGATCCCATGTCCCTGCCGGCGATGTCGCCCGTTATGCTTACAAGGCGCTCCTGGTCTTTTCGTTCAATCAGCACAGGGCCGCTTCTGGGGCCCACGTTGACGACGTTTCTGAGGACAACGGGCTGGCCGTCCGAATTTGTAATCGTCAGGTCGAGGATGTCTCGCAGGTCCATCATCTCCGCGTCTCGCAGCTTAACGAGGATTGCGAATTCATCGCCGGCTTGACGATAGTAGCCCGCCTCCGTCCCGGATATAATCGTCTGAAGGGCATTGGCTATCGCTGAGACCGTAAGGTGCATGTCGGCGGCCTTCTGCCGGTCTATCAGAACCAGCTCCTCGGGGCTGCCGGATTCACGGCTGATTCGAACGTCTGTAATCCCGTCAACTGATCCGACAATATCCTTGACCTGCTTTGCCAGCGCGTCGGCGGTCTCAAGGTCATGTCCTCGGACCTCGACCTGTATCTTGTCGCCCTCGGAAGTGCCCATCCGCAGTATAAATAGGCCCTGGCCTGCGCGGGTGCGGACAATCATTCCGGGTATGGCGCTAAGCTTCTTGCGGAGGTCGTCGGCAATCTGCTGGCTGGACCTTGATCGCTGCGACTGAGGAACCAGGGCGATGCGAACATCGCCCGTGTGGCCGCCCTGCCCATGCCATCTTGCGCCGCCGACGCTTGTCACGGTGTTCTTGATTTCGGGCACCGATTGCGCGACGATCTGCTCGATGGTGCCGAATTTTTCATCGAGCACGGCTAATCTGGTGCCGACCTGCATCTCGGCTTCGACGCGGACCTCGCCCTCGTCGGTGGTGGGCATCAGCTCGGCGCCGATGAACGGGATCAACAACAGGCAGCCGGCCAGCAGCAGCACACCGGCAATCACAACGACGGCACGGTTTTCCAGCGCTAAGTGCAGCAATTCCTTGTAGGCGCCTTCCATATTCCTGATGAATCGCTCGCATAATTCGGCGATTCCGTGCAAAAAAGTGGGGCGATTCGTTTTACCGCCTGATACCGCGGGCAAAATCTTCGCGGAAAGCATGGGGACCAGCGTGAGGGCGACCACAAGCGAGCAAAGCAGAGAAAAGGTGACTACGAGCGAGAGCTGCTTAAACATGACGCCGGACATGCCCCTTACGAAGATCAGCGGCAGGAAGACCACTACCGTGGTCAACGTGCTTGAGACAATAGCGGCGGTCACTTCGTCAGTGCCGCTGACGGCGGCGCGCTCCAACGGCTCGCCCGATTCCCGGATTCGAAAGATGTTTTCGAGCACGACAATCGCATTGTCAACGAGCATTCCGATTCCAAGCGCCAGGCCGCCCATCGTCATAATGTTCAGGGTGGAATTGCCGAAGTACAGAAATGCGAAGGTCGCGATTATGGAGACCGGGATGGCGGTGGCGATGACGACGGTGCTCCTGATGCTTTGAAGGAAGAAAAGGAGCACCGCGACGGCCAGCAGTCCCCCGTAAACCGCAGAGGAGCCGACGTTGGTGATAGACCGCTGTATGTAATCCGAGGTGTCGATGATGGGTATTATCTTTATCTGGGGTATATCGTGGTTGATGCGCTCGAGCTCCGCCAGCGCGGCGCGAGCAACCTCAACCGTGTTCTTGCCGGATTGCTTATTGACTGAAAGACGCAACCCCGGCACGCCGTTCACGCGGACAATCCGTGTTACTTTTTGCCAGGAATCCTCCACAAGGGCAATCTCTCTCAACTGAATGGGCACGCCCTGTCGGATGGCTATGACCGTATCCTGCAATTGGCGCAGGTCCGTGTATTCTCCGGGCGTCCTTATGGTAATCTCGAGATTTCCCTTTTCTATGGTGCCCGCCGGAATGTCAACATTCCCTTCGCGTATGCGTGAGATAATTGAATCCAAAGGTATGGCCAGGGCGTTTATCTTTGCGGGGTCGAGATTGACGTGTATCTCCCGTTCAAGGCCTCCCCTGATGTCAACGGCGGCCACGCCGGGCACGCGCTCGAGGCGGTATTTCACCTGGTCCTCGATTATCAGGCGGGTCTGCACCGGGTCCAGATTGCTTGAGGCGCCGAGAATCAATATGGGGAAGCTCGCCAAGTCGAATTTTCGAAGCGTCGGCCGGTCCGCCTCCTCGGGAAGACGCTCCATAACGCGATCCAGACGGTCGCGTATATCATTGGCGGCGGCATCGAGGTCCGTGCCCCATGCGAACTCCACTCGGACGGTGCCTTGTCCCTCAGTGGAAACCGATGTCACCTCCTCAACCCCCGGCACGGCGCTGACCGCTTCCTCGATTGGCCGGGTAATGAGCTCTTCGACCTCTTCGGGGCCGGCGTTCTCATAGATGCAGGATATGCTGACGGTCGGGTAGGAAATATCCGGCATCAGGTCGATGGGAAGCCGCAACAGCGAGATGCCGCCGAGCAGCACAACTATCAGCACCACCATAATCGTAAAAATGGGGCGATTTATGGCAAACTGCGTCATTTTCATCGGGAATCTCCCGACGGCTGGTTTATCGCGGCGGCGTTTGAATCGGCGTGCTCCGCAGAAGCAGCCCCGGGCTGCGCCTGCTTGGCGGGCAGCAAGATGCCTGAGCCGTCCTCAAGAAGGTGATTGCCCATCGTAACCACGAGGCCGGAGACATCGGGCTGTACGATTTCGGCAAGCTCGCCCTCTATTATGCCGGTCGTCACCGCGACAAAACGTGCCTTGAGATTTCCGATGTCAACGACAAACACGCCCTGTCTGCCGTCCCTCTTGACCAGGGCCGTGATCGGAACCAGTGTGGCGTCTTCATGTCTGGCGAACTCGACCTCCACCCTGACAAACATGCCCGGTTTGAGCAGGTGTTCGGGATTGGGGACTTCGAGCTCGATTCTTGCCTGTCGGCTGTTCTCCCTCAGCAGCGGTGCTATGCGGACGATGGTTGCGGCGAAGGTCCTGTCGGGGTAGGCATCGGTAGTAATAGAAGCCTGGCGGCCCAGCGTGACTTTGGGGTAGTCCCGTTCAATGACGAAGACCACAGCAGTCAGAGGGTCGTTCTCGAGAATCGAAACAACGGGCTGATTCGCCTGGAGCAGCGTTCCTTCATCCACAAATCTCTCGCCCACGACCCTGGTCTGATCGCCGTCTTCCCAGAAGGCCTGTACCTTGGCGTAGGAGAGTCGAAGGTCGGCGGCCTTCATCGCCGCTTCCCTCTGATCGACCTGTGCGACCGAGACCTTATATCTGGTCTGGCAGGCGTTGAAAGCGGCCTCCGATGTGTCCAGCTCCGAGGCGGAGGCAATCTGCTTTTCTCGAAGCGCCTTCGCCCTTTCATATTCACGCCTGGCAATATCGAGGTCGGTGGCGCAGTTTTCGGCGTTTGCCTTGGCGACCTGCAGCTCGGCACGGGCCTGCTCAGCCTGCTGGGTGAATTCTTCGTCGTCGAGGACCGCGATAACCTGATTTCGGCTGACGGGGTCGCCGATATTGACGAGGATTTCCCTCAGCCAGCCGGCCACTTTGGGCGCCACGATGAACTGCGATTTCGCCTGCAAAGAGCCTGTAAAGACTCCGATGTCGCGGATTACGCCCGTGGTGATGGGTTTCGTCTCAACGGGGACTGAGCCAGCGGAGCGCCCCGGCCCCTTCTGAACGGCAGAGCCGGTGACGCGCCTGTATAGCTGCCATCCAACCGCCGCGGCGATTGTCAAGACGAGTAGTAACAATAGAAACTTCTTCATCTGTGACCTCGATGTTGTCTATATGACAACGTATAGCGTAACCTTGTTCAGATATCATACCGCCTTTCCCGGCGTGGTTCAATGATGTCCTTTCGGCAAGTTTGAAAAGAATGTGGCGGTTCAGGGGGCGGCGTGACGGCTTTGGCCTTGACATTGCCTCAGTAATTGTATAGAATCGAGTCAGTCCTGTGAATAATGAAGATGCGCCGAGAAGGCCTCGTCTCCAGCCTTTGGGAGGTTTGAGTCAGTAATGCAGTCTGTGACTGACCAATTTCACGGAGGAAGGAATTAGAATATGCTCTTGCCCGTAAAAACTTTTTTCTTTTGCCTTGGGATGTCGCTTTTCCTGGCCATTGGCGCTTGGGCGGAGTATTACCCGGTGGGCGACCTCGACGGTGGCCGCGATGTCGATATGGACGACCTGTGCCTGTTTGCGCAGAGCTGGCTGAGTCCGGGTTGCGTTGAGCCTGGGTGCGAGGCGGATTTAGACGGCAGGAACGGAGTCAATATGGTCGATTTCGCCCTGCTGGCGCGGAACTGGGGCGGGATCGCGGTAATCACCGAGTTTATGGCGAGCAACCATAGCACCGAACCTCTGGGGCCGGGTGAGATACTGGATGAAGACCAGGAATCTTCCGACTGGATAGAGATTCATAATCCGACGGATACGCCCGTCAACCTTGCCGGCTGGCACCTGACGCATGATCCGTGCGAGCTGACGGAGTGGGAGTTTCCGGCGGTGCAGCTCGACCCCGGCCAGTTCAGGATTATATTCGCGTCGAACAAGGACAGGCGAGACCCGGCCAACCCCCTGCACACGAGCTTTTACCTCAGCGAGGATGGAGACTATCTGGCTTTGGTGCGGCCTGACGGCGAGACGGTCGTTCAGGAGTATTGGCCGGAGTATCCGCATCAATTCTCCGACATCTCTTATGGCTTGGCGCAGCACGCCGAGCTGCTGGTGCAATCGCAGGCGGAGGTCTCCTACCACATCCCGACGGCATCGGACACAAGGGCAAACTGGACAGCCGTTGGGTTTAACGACGGCATCTGGGATACCGCACAGACGGGATTGGGTTTTGGCCTGGCACAGGCTGATTTGATTGATGTCACTTACCCTGGGGATGTTGTCCAGGGCGTTCCGAATAACGGAAATTGGCCCGCAGTTGAGACCCCTCCGATGGCTATCGATGATACCGTCAGCACGAAGTATCTGCATTTCGAAGGGCCCGGCACCGGCTTCCAGGTTACGCCGTCGCTCGGCAGGACCGTTGTCACCGGCCTGACTTTCACCACGGCGAATGACGCTCCTGGTCGTGACCCGATTGCATACAAGCTGTACGGCTCCAACGTGAGCATAGACGGGCCGTATTCGTTGATTGCCACCGGTGAAATCGTTGATTTTAAGCAGCCAACCGAATGGTCGCGTTTCAGAAAGAATTCAACGCCGATCAGCTTTCCTAATAATACAGGATACGACCACTACCAACTTATATTCATGGCCGTTAGAACC
>Ga0315277_10005819_pt1 | contig 16200 bp, 16 predicted proteins | sample YL17G05_15_MG_FD_203695 | JGI IMG/M metagenome (GOLD analysis project Ga0315277, IMG submission 203695) | Sediment microbial communities from Yellowstone Lake, YNP, Wyoming, USA - YL17G05_15 | ecosystem: Environmental > Aquatic > Freshwater > Lake > Sediment | place: USA: Wyoming | collected... | reverse complement strand
GCCCTGGAGCGCCTCGACGGTCTGCTGACCGAGCTGCTCCTGGACCACCTCGCCGATACCCTCACTCCCCCACAGGAGCTTCACCAAAGTGGGTAACCGTCAGCCCAGTTGCGCCTTGACAATGCTGAAACCGCTGGTATAGAATCCCCTTGTGCGAGTAAGGCAGAGCCATTGGCAGGCCTGGGCGCGACGAACAGTGCGCGCCAAAGCCGGGTCGAGCCGGTCGCGGCTGGCCCGGTTCGGCTCAGGCGGTAGAGACCCCGCGGTTGTGTAACAACCGCCTCCCCGTGAGGTTCGTGAATGCCGGAGTTGCGACGTGACCCCATCACCGGCGAATGGGTGATCATTGCTGGAGAGCGCGCGAGGCGGCCCCAGGACTTCGCGTCGCATGTCCCGGCCAACGAGCCACAGAACGGCTCCGTCTGTCCCTTCTGCCCCGGGAACGAGGGGCTGACTCCGCCCGAGGTGCTCGCCTTCCGGCCCCCTGGGAGCGAACGGGATCGCCCTGGATGGTGGGTGCGAGTGGTCCCCAACAAGTTCCCCGCGCTCGCCGTGGAAGGCGACCTGAATAAGGCCGGGCTGGGCATGTATGACTGGATGAACGGCGTAGGTGCGCACGAGGTGATCATCGAGGCCCCCGACCACGCCAGTCAGCTCGCCCACCTCGATGCTCGCCAAGTCGAGGATGTCCTGTGGGCCTATCGTGCCCGCTACCTCGACCTCAAGAAGGATCCCCGCCTGAAGTACATCCTCATCTTCCGCAACCACGGCCGCATCTCCGGCGCCTCCCTGCCCCATCCCCACTCCCAGCTGGTCGCCACCCCCATGCTGCCCGGAGCGGTGGCCGCCGAGCTGGAGGGCGCCAGGCGCTATGAGAGCTACCGCGATCGCTGCGTCTACTGCGACATCCTGCGCCAGGAAGTCAATGAGGGCAGCCGCCTGGTGGCGGAAAACGGCTCCTTCATCGCCTTCGAGCCCTACGCCTCCAAGTTCCCGTTCGAAACCTGGTTGCTCCCCAAGCGGCACTGCGCCTCCTTTGCCGCCATCACCGCGCAGGAGCAGACCGAGTTCGCAGAGATACTGGGGGATGCTCTCCGGCGCGTCGACCTATGCCTGAGCGACCCCCCCTACAACTACATGATCCACACCGCTCCCTGCGACAGCGATGACCGCCAGGACTTCCACTGGCACCTGGAGATCCTTCCCAGGCTCACCATCGCCGCCGGCTTCGAGATGGGAACCGGCATCTACATCAATGTCACTCCTCCAGAGGTGGCCGCGCAGTGTCTGCGAGAGGTCACCCTGGCCGCCGGCGCTCCTGCTGAGGAGCAGACGGTAACTCTCAGCGACACCGGCTCCTAGCACTGGTGAGGTAAAGCAGTTTGACGGAGCACTCCGGACAAGCGAGACAGGACGACGAGATAAGGGCGGAGCTGGAGCGCCTACGCCGCCAGATCGCCGACCTTGAGGAGGCCAAGCGCCAGCTCGAGGCCGAGCTCAAGGATACCTCTACCAGCGCCCCCGCCCCCATCACCACCTCCGCCGAGCTGGAGGCCACCCTCCGCTGGTTCCTCCGCCGCGTCGGCATGATTCTCCAGACCGAGAAGGCGGTGCTGATGCTCTATGACCAGGAGACCGGCGAGCTGGTCGCCCAGTTCCCTGCCCTCGGCCTGAGCAAAGACGAAGTCGAGATCTTCCGCGTCCGCGCCACCCAGGGCGTCTCCGGCCAGGTCTTCCGGGAAGGCCGTCCCATCATCACCGATGACGCCATGACCGACCCGCGCACCGTCAAGGAGAACGTCGCCCTCCTCAACATGCGCAACGGGCTGGCCGTTCCCCTGATCATCGAGCGCAAGGACGCCGAAGGCTCCGTGGTGGACAAGACCACCATCGGCGTCTTCCACGTATTCAACAAGCGGGCCGGTCAGCGATTCGCTGAGGAAGACGTGACCTTGCTCACCGCTCTCGCCCGCAGCGCCGCCTCGGTGATCTCCAGCGCTCGCCTCTTCATCGCCGTCGCCGATGAGAAACGCGAGCTGGAGGCCACCCTCCAGGGGATGCTCGCCGGCGTGCTGGTGGTCGGGCGAGACGGGCGAGTGCGGCTCATGAACTCCGCCGCCAAGCACATCTTCGGCGTCCCCACCGAGGATGGCACCGGCAAGCCCCTGCTCCAAGTCGTCCGCAACGAGCGGGTGCACGAGCTGGTCCAGGCCTGCCTCACGGGCAGCCCGGAGGCGAGCGCCGAGCTCTCCATCTTCTCCCCCGACGAGCGCATCTACCAGGTGCAGACCGCCCTGCTCCGCGGGGACAACAGCGACGTCTCCGGCGTGGTCACCACCTTCAATGATATCACCGAGATCCGCAGCGTGGAACGAATGAAGAGCGAATTCGTCTCCACCGTCTCCCACGAGCTCCGCACCCCGCTCACCTCCATCAAGGGCTTCATCCGCACTCTCCTCGATGACACGGAGGGCTACTACGACCGCGATATGCAGCGGGAGTTCTACCAGATCATTGACACCGAGTGCGACCGCCTGGTGCGCTTGATCAGCGACCTGCTCAACCTGTCCCGCATCGAGTCCGGGCGGACCCTGGAACTGGTGCTCTCGGAGGTGGACCTGGGCCGGACGGTCAGGCGGGTGGTGGAGAGCCAGCGCTCCTACGTCACCGACCACGAGTTCGAGATCATCATCCCCGATGACTTGGCTCCCATCCAGGCCGACCAAGACAAGGTCGAGCAGATGCTCACCAACCTGCTCTCCAACGCCATCAAGTACAGTCCCGGCGGCGGCAAGATCACCATCCACGCTCGAGACATGGGCGAGCACGTCGCCATCGCGGTGACTGACGAGGGCATTGGCATACCCCCGGACCACATCGGCAAGCTGTTCAACCGCTTCCACCGCGTGGACTCCCGCGACTCCCGCAAGCAGTACGGGACCGGGATCGGCCTCTACCTCGTGAAGCACCTGGTCGAAGCCCACCACGGCGAGGTCACCGTGGAGAGCGAGGTCGGCAAGGGCTCCACCTTCACTTTCGTGCTGCCCAGGCGGCTGTCTCAGGAAGAGCGCCCAGAGGAGGCCGGTCCCACGAAGCCCTCCTAGCCATGCCGCGGCAGCCTCCCAGGCCGCGGCCGAGGCCCCCTCGAGGGGCCTTTGTTTTCCCTCCAGCCAGAGCTCGAGATCGGGGAGATGACGATGAGGATCGCAGTCGGCGCCGACCATGCGGGATGGGAACTGAAGTCGGCCGTCATCGCCTGGCTCACAGGGAAGCACATCCCCCACCTCGATGTCAGCCCAGAGCCGCCAGACCCCAATGACGATTACCCCGACTCCGCCGCCGCCGTGGCTCGCTCCGTGGCGGGCGGAGAGAGTGACTTCGGCATCGTCATCTGTGGCACCGGTGTGGGAAGCTGCATCACCGCCAACAAGATCCCGGGGGTCCGCGCCGCTCTCTGCACCGACACCTTCTCCGCTCGCCACAGCAGGCTTCACAACAACGCCAACGTCCTCTGCCTTGGCGGCCGCGTGTTGGGCCCCTGTCTCGCCCTGGATATCGTCGAGACCTGGCTCAACACTGCTTTCAGCGGCGAGCCGCGGCATCAGCGGCGCCTGGACAAGCTCGCCCGGCTGGAATGCGAGGGGGACGCATAGGAATGCCCGACCGCCCGTCATGGGACCAGTACTTCATGGAGCTGACCAAGGTGGTGGCCCGCAGGTCCACCTGTCTGCGCCGCCAGATGGGCGCCGTCCTGGTCAGGGACAAACGGATCCTTGCCACCGGCTACAACGGCGCGCCCGCCGGTCTCCCTCATTGCGAGGAGGTGGGCTGTCGGCGAGAGCAGCTCGGCATCCCCTCCGGGCAGCGGCCGGAGCTGTGCCGGGCGCTCCACGCCGAGCAGAACGCTATCGTCCAGAGCGCCCTCCACGGCATCAGCGTCAAGGACTCGGCCCTCTACTGCACCCATCAGCCCTGCGTCATCTGCGCCAAGATGCTCATCAACGCCGGGATCAGGCGAATCGTTTACCAGGCCCACTACCCCGACGACCTGGCCCTGGAAATGCTCACCCAGGCCGGCGTCGAACTCGTCCGCTGGTCCGGCGAAGGTGACGGGGAACCAGCGGCTAGGCCCGAAGGGCCGCCGTGGCGGCCTTCGCCGGGCGAAGGCCTAGCCACATGATGACGGGCGGCACCGTGCCTGTCGTCCTCGCCTACGCGGTCGCCGCGGCGGCAACCTGCGCCCTCACCCCCCTCGCCCGATGGCTGGCCCTCCGCAGCGGCGCCGTAGACGTCCCCAACGAACGCAAGATGCACCAGCGCCCCATTCCCACCTCCGGCGGTGTGGCGATCATCGCCGGCTTCGTCGTCGCCGCGGCAGTCACAGGCCGCTTTCCGCAGACCCGCCCTCAGGCGCTGGCGGCCATCCTTGCCGGGGCGCTCGTGGTGGCGCTGGTGGGATTCGTTGATGACCGCAAGCCCATCCACGCCAAGGCCAAGCTTGCGCTCCAGCTCCTCTCCACCACCCCACTACTGGTGAGCGGCGTCACCGTCACCTTCCTCACCGACCCCTTCCACCACTCCATGATCGCCCTGCCCACCTGGGTCGCCTGGACGATCACCGTGCTGTGGGTGGTGGGGGTGACCAACGCCATCAACCTGATTGACGGGCTGGACGGCCTCGCTTGCGGCGTAACCGCCATTGCCTGCGTCGCCCTCGCCATCGTTGCCACCGCCTGGCATCAGCCGGCCGTCGCCATCCTGTGCGCCGGTCTCGCCGGCGCCTCCGCTGGCTTCCTGCCCTGGAACTGGCACCCGGCGCGCATCTACATGGGCGACACCGGCGCCTACTTCCTGGGCTACATGGTCGCTTCACTCACCATCCTGGGCGCCTTCAAGATGGCCGCCGCCATCTCTGTCCTCGTCCCCATCCTGGTTCTCGCCGTCCCTCTCCTCGACACTGTGCTCTCCCCGGTCCGCCGCTACTTCCACGGGCGTCCCGCCTTCGCCGCCGACCGGGAGCACCTGCACCACCGCCTCATCGCCATGGGCCTCTCCGAGCCGCGCGTGGTGCTGCTCACCTACGCCGTCACCGCAGTCTGCGGCGCCATCGGCATCTGGATCTCCCGCAAGGGCTGAACACATGCGCAGGCCACTCCACACCATGATCGTGATGGGCACCAGGCCGGAGGTGACCAAGCTGGGGCCGGTCGCACTCGCCTTGCAGGCGAAGCCCGACCAGTTCCGCGTCACCCTCGTCGGCACCGGCCAGCACCGCGACCTGGTCCCCCAGCACCTCAAGCTCTTCGGCCTTCGCCTCGACCACGACCTGAAGGTGATGAAGGGGAAGCAGAGCCTTGCCGACATCACCGCCCGCACCGTGACTCGCATGGACCAGCTCCTGGCCGCCAAGCCGCCCGAGGTGGTGATCGTCGAGGGCGATACCACCGCCGTTCTCGCCGCCGGCCTCGCCGCCTTCTACCGCAAGGTCCCGGTTGCACACGTGGAGGCGGGGCTCCGCTCAGGCGACATCTACGACCCGTTTCCAGAGGAGATAAACCGGCGACTGGTAGGAGGCCTGGCCTCCGTCCACTTCGCTCCCACCGATCAGGCGAAGCGGAACCTGCTGCGGGAGAATGTCCCCGCGCACAGCATCTACGTCACCGGCAACACCGCCATTGACGCCCTCCTCTTCGCCGCCGCCAGGCCCCCTCGACAGCCCATTCTCCCCTCGCACGTGCTCCGCGGGCGCCGCCTGGTGCTGGTCACCGCGCACCGGCGGGAGAGCTGGGACACCGGCATCCGCGACATCTGTCTGGGGCTGAAAGACCTGGCGAAGCGCTTCCCGGACATCGTCATCGTCTACGCCGTCCACCCCAATCCGGTGGTGAAGGAAACAGCCGAGAAAGCGCTCGCCCGCCAGCCGCGAGTCCACCTCATCCCGCCGCCCGGCTATGCTGACTTCGTTGATCTCATGAGGCGCTGCTATATGATCCTCACCGATTCGGGTGGTATTCAAGAGGAGGCGCCTTCCCTGGGCAAGCCCGTGTTGGTGATGCGCCGCACCACCGAGCGGATCGAGGGCGTGAAAGCCGGCTGCGCGGAGCTGGTCGGACCTGAGCGCAAGCGCATCGTGGCGCGGGCCACCGCACTGCTCACTGACCCGCGCCTGTACCAGCGCATGTCTGCGCCGCGCAACCCGTATGGCGACGGCAAGGCCGCCCTGCGCATTCGCCGGGCCCTCGCCCACCATTTCGGGCTGACCAGTAAGCGGCCCGCCGACTATCGGCCCTGAGCCAAAGGCCGCGCAGAGGAGCCGTGCGCTCCCGCGGGGAGACGATGGAGTGAGAGAGAACTGGCTGCGTCTGTGCGGGGGCATTCTCCTGCTTGCCATCGGCGGGCTTATCCTGTGGCGAGTGCGCGGAGTGGTTGTCACCGTCCTGGTGGCGGCGGTGTTCGCCTACCTCCTCCGCCCCCTGGTGGACCTGCTCTGCCGCCCCGGTCTCCTGCTCAAGGACGGCAGCCACCACCTCTCCCGTCCCCTCGGCACGGCCATCGTCTTCCTGGTGCTCGCCGCGCTGGTGTTCGAGGCCGGCAGCCTGAGCCTGCCCTCTCATCAATCAGTTCTCCGATCTCCAGCAGAACTGGCCCCGCTACCGGCAGGAGATCTCCGACCTGGCCGCCGCTGCCGAACAGTTCCAGCGGGAGCAGCTTCCACCCCTCCTGCGACGCGCCGTGGATTCGTGGGACACCGGCCTCACCCAGCTTGCCTCCACCGCGGCCAAACGCGGCCTGGGCTTCACCGTCCACAGCGTCGGGCTGCTGGTGGAGATGATCCTCGTCCCCATCATCGCCTTCTACATCCTCGCCGATGGCCCCGCCATCCGCCGTCAGGTGCTGTTCTTCGTCCCCAGACGCCACCTCGAAGCTACCCAGCACGCCATGGACCGGGCCGATGACATCTTCGCCCGCTACATCAAAGGCCAGCTCGTCCTCTGCCTCATCGCTTTCGCCGCGGTCTCCCTCGGCCTATGGGCGATCGGGGTGCAGTTCTACCTGCTGCTCGGCGTGGTGGCCGGGCTGACCCGCGCCATCCCCATCCTCGGCCCTCTGGTGGGCGCCGTGCCTGTCGTCGTCGTGGTGCTGATGACCACCGGGTCCGGCGCCACCACGCTGTGGGTGCTGGCTCTGTTCATCATCATGCACCTGCTGGAAAGCAAGCTCCTCATGCCTGCCATCATCGGGAGGCAGCTCGACCTCCATCCCGTGCTCATCATCGTCGCCCTGCTCATCGGGGCGGAGATGGGGGGCCTGCTGGGCATGTTCGTCGCCGCCCCCGTCCTGGCCGCCGCCAGGATCCTGGTCGCCGAGCGCCGCGCCGAGGCCCCTCAGCCCATCGCCACCTCCTAGCCCCCACCCGCCCGGCGCCTGGCGGGACTGTGCCAAACCAGCCCAAAAACCCCCCACACCCCATTGGACGCGCCGCCCCCCTCGTGGTATAGAGCCATTGGAGTGCGGCCCCTGGGCGGGGGCGCACCGGGTTTTCTTTGTCAGCCAGCCGCGCCTCAGCCGGAGACGCAGGCCGGGAGGTCTACCATGATACGACGATCGAACATCAGCAGGTCTCGCGTTGCCGCGGTGCTCATCGCCGCGATGGTGGTCTCGGTCACCGGGCTCTTCGGAGCCCCGGGCGCCATGGTCAAGATCACCTCCCCTTCCGCTGGCGCGCGGGTGAGCGGGGAGATCGCGGTCTCCGCAACCGTCAAGGCCTCCGCCGCCCTCAGCTACGCCATCCTGGTCGTTGACCAGAACCGCCCCTGTGTCACCAACTCCAGCCCCTACCGCTTCCAGCTCGACACTCGCTCCCTCCCGGATGGACCTCACCGCGTGTCCGTGGAGGTATATGACGACTTCGGCCTGATCGCCTCCTCCAAGACCATCACCATCAACGTCAAGAACAGCTCGTCGCCGGCTGTGCCGCAGAAGGCCGCTCCCCCGCGGGCAATGGCGAAGTCCGCGCCGACGGGAGCAAAGCAGACGGCGACGAAGCCGATAGCCTCGCCTCCAACTTCTGTAGTAGCGGGCAAAGGCCCTGGCAAGCCGCAAGTTGTCGCGGATGCCGCAGACCAGCAGGTGGCCGCCTCCGCCGCGCCCACCGTGCTCGGCCGTGGGCCGATGCCGGAGCCAAGCTCAGTGGCGGCCGGCGCTTCTCCCGCCGCCAGGCGACCCACCGCTCCGGCGGTGAGCAGCTACGCGAGTGTCAACGCAGGAGTGGTCACCGACCGGCCTCCAACTCCCACCCCTGCCACCGTCACCCCGCCCCGCCCACGCGCTCACACCATCATGGTTGATGGCAAGGTCGTGGGTTTCGACGTCGCCCCCGCAGTCGTCAACGGCAAGCTGCACGCCGGGTTCCGCGCCCTGTTCAACGCTGCCGGAGCGCGCGTGGCATGGATCCCGGAGAGGCGGACCGCTTGCAGCGTCAGCCCGACCCTCACCGTGGAGGTGCCGATCGGCTCCACCACCGCCAGGGTGAACGGCAAGACCGTTGACATGGGCGCGATGGCGACCGTGCGGGATGGCAGAACCATCGTCCCGGTGCGCTTCTTCGCCGAGGCCACCGGCGCGACGCTGAACTGGGACAGCGACACGCGCATCGCCAGCCTCACCGCCCGCACGCCGGTGAAGAGCGCGCAGGCGCAGTAGACTAGTGAGAGGGGGCCAGCACGCGCCCCGGATATCATCCATAACTAGCACCACCAACAGCTTGAGGGCGCCCCGTCTACGGGAAACGGGGCGCCCTCGAACTTTGAACCGGGAGCCTCCCTGGGCAGGGGCGCGCCCCACCTTGCCGAACCTTCCCCTGCCAGCACCATGAGCCAGCACATCACAGAGCACAAGCCCGGCACCCTCTACCTCCTCGGCACACCTATCGGCAACCTCGAGGACATCACCCTCCGCGCCCTCCGCACCCTCCAGGAGGTCGCCCTCATCGCTGCCGAGGACACCCGCGTCACCAGGAAGCTGCTTCAGCGCCACCAGATCACCACCCCCGTGCTCAGCTACCACCAGCACAGCCGCCCCCACCGCCAGCAGGAACTCCTGGATATGCTCCGGTCCGGCAGCAGCGTCGCCCTCGTTTCCGATGCCGGCATGCCCGGCATCAGCGACCCCGGGGCCGACCTGGTGCGCGCGGCGCGGGACGCCGGCGTTCCCGTGGCGGTGGTGCCCGGCCCCACCGCCGTATCCTCCGCCCTCGCCCTCTCAGGCATCTCAGGCCAGCACTACCTCTTCCTTGGCTTCCTGCCCAGTCGGCAGGGCGCACGGCGGACGGCGCTCCAGCAGGCCGCCTCCTGGACCGGCCCCATCGTCTGCTTTGAAGCCCCCCATCGCCTCCGGAAGGCCCTCGATGACATCGCCTCCCTTCTCGGCGACCGGCAGGTGGCGGTCGCCAGGGAACTGACCAAGCGCTTTGAAGAGACCATCCAGGGCTCTGTCTCCGACCTCATCACCCACTTCACCGACCACGAACCCCGCGGCGAGATCACCATCGTCCTTGCCGGCGCGCCCACCGTAGGGCACGCTTCTTCAGTCCGAGCGCAGTCGAGGACCAGCGTGCCAATGATGGCGCAGGCTTCTTCAGTCCGAGGGCAGTCGAGGACCAGCCCGCAGACAGATGATGCCCTCCAGGAGGTCCACGACCTCATCTCTGCCGGCCTCTCCCCCAGCCGCGCCGTCGCCCATGTCGCCAAGCACCGCGGCCTCCCCCGCCGCGACCTCTACCAGACGTACCTTCGCGTGGGGCAGGTTCCCAGCCTGCGGACAGGCGACCAGGGCTCCCCATGACCTCCCGCCGCGCCAACTCCCTCGACGGCAAGACCTGGACCCGCCACTCCATCAGTGTATGGAGCGACATCCGCAAGACCAAGGAAGAGATCGCTCTCAAGCACCCCGCCCTCTTCCCCATCGCCCTGGCAAGGCGAGTCATCGAGTGCTTCCTGCCGCCGCAGGGATCTCTGGTGCTCGACCCCTTCTGCGGACTGGGCTCCACCGTTCTCGCCGCCCACGAGCTGGGCCGCCTCGGAGTGGGGCTGGACATCAACCCCGGCTACATCGCTGCCGCCGCTCGCCGGCTCGGCGAGTGTCCCCACGGCTGCCGCCTCATCTGCGCCGATGCCGCCGACCTCCTCTCCCATGTGAAGCGCGGCTCCGTTGACCTGGTGGTCACCTCCCCGCCCTACTGGAACATCCTCACCCGCCGCCGCAGCGCGGACCGCAAGGCGATCCGGAACTACGGCGACGACCCCGGCGACCTGGGCCGCATTGACGATTACCGCCGGTTCCTCTCCTCCCTCGCCAAGGTGTTCCGCAAGGTGAAGGTTGCCATGCGACCAGGCGCCTACTGTGTGGTGGTGGTGATGGACCTGCGCCAGGGGAACCAGTTCTACCCCCTCCACGCCGACCTGGCAGCCGCCATGCAGAAGCTCGGCTTCGTACTGGACGACATCATCATCTGGGATCGGCGCCAGGAGTACAACCTCTTCCGCCCCCTCGGCTATCCCGCCGTCTTCCGCGTCAACAAGGCGCACGAATTCGTGATGATCTTCCAGAAGGCGGGGTAGGGGTGACCGGCGGGTCGCCCGGAGATGGTAGGGCAGGAGTTCATCTCCTGCCCCTTCTGTGGTGCCGGGCGATCCCTGGCCCGGCAGGGTCGCCGCCCTGCACTGGCGGCTCCCCGGGTGCCTGTACCCGGTGCTACCCATTTCCGTTTGCTAGGGGCAAATATATTGACACACGTAGGCTTATGTGGTACCCTTGTGATAGGGCGTTTCGCCCTTTGTTCCTTGACAACGCGGTTGCCGTGAGAACTCACTGATCGGATCATTGTCGTCCGACTGGTGGGTGTCACCTCCACCACCCACGTTCGGCGTGGGGCTCGCGTTGTGTGCGAGTGATGCTGCTGCCTGAGGCAACGCCTCGGGGCAGGTCGCTGCTTCCCCGGTTAGGGGACAGTGTCAGCAACGGTACGATCCACTCGGACCGCGTCTCTGCCCCGGCTGGACGAGCAGTCCAGCCCCGGCGGGTCGGATACCCTGTGCCAGTGGAGAACGATTTCTTCGAACTGCTCAGGGCGTCCGATAGTCGGCGCGTCAGTAGCCCGGTTTGTGTCACCGAGTGTTAGTTCACCGGTGCTAGCTAGGTAACAACCGCACCTGCTCATCGGGCGGTGATACCGCAGACGAAATACGAAAGGAGGTGATACACCGTGGCAAAGAATGCCAGAGCTCCGGCAACCGCGCGGGTGCGCGAACTTCTGGTGAGCCTAGATTCTGTGGCACCCAGATTCGCTTCACACCCAGCTAAGTCTGCGGTTGTCAAGAGGGCACGTCGTGCCCTCAAGCGTGAGCTGCGCGTGCTCGAGACCTGCAGGCACGAGGGGCGCTCTCCCGTCGCCGACAGTCTGGGCCGTGCCGCTAACGTGGTATTGGATGCTCTTCTGGCGCTAGCCGAAAGCATCCAAACCTACCAATCCCATCTGCGAACGCGGATGTTGAGAATATGCCACTGGGAACGAACATCAAGCTCGTGCGACATGCCCGCGGCCTGGGCCTTACTGAACTGGCCCATGCCGCGGGCATATCGGCCAGCCACCTATCGCTGATCGAGAACGGCCGCCGAAGCCCCAGCGTGACGGTCCTGCGCTCGATAGCCCAGCACCTGCGCGTCCCTTCCAACGTGCTGCTATGGGAGCCGTCCTCAGCGGAACAGGAAGCCCTCGCCCTGAATCCCCAGGGGATCGGGTGCCTGCTGCATGCGCTCTATGGGATACTCTCGGAACTCAGCATTCGAACCGACATCACCTAGGCACCTGGAGACGGAGGCCGAGCCATGCCGAATGGTGACTTGAGGATCAACGAGCTGCAACACCTCGCTCAGACAATCGGCGTTCCCCTTTCAACACTCGAGGCCATAGCGGCCAACCTGAGGGCTCACGTCCGCCGGAAGACGAAGCTCGTGAAGGACAAAGAGCGCCTCCTGACCGAGCCGCGTTGGCGGCTCAAGCAGGTGCAAAGGCTGATAGCGGCCACCCTTTTGGCCGACGTTCCCGTCTCGGCCGCAGCCCACGGGTACCGCAAGGGACGGTCCAATGTGACCGCTGCCGGGGAGCATGTCGGCGCCCCGTGGCTTCTGCACATGGACATCAAGGGGTTCTTCCCTCATGTGCGCTACTCCCGCATCTACAACATCTGGCGAGACCTTGGTTGTGCTCCGGACGTCGCGCGCATTCTGACGCGCTTGACCACGTTCGACGGCTACCTTCCGCTTGGCTTCCCAACAAGCCCTGCATTGGCCAATATCGTCTGCAGACGAATCGACGCCCGTATAGAGGGCCTCTCCCGCCGCCTCGGGTACGTGTACACTCGCTACTCAGATAACATCCTGATCTCAGGATCCCGGATCACCCCAGAGACAGCAGAGCGCTTCCGCCGCATCATCGAAGAGGATGGGCTGCCCCTCCCGCGTAAGCGGGTGCAGCTCCTTGGGCCTGGGGATGCAAGGAAGGCCCTCGGCCTGACCATCGGGAGGAAGGTGAACATCACCCGCGAACACCGCCGCCGCGTAAGGGCGGAGATCCATAGGCATGTCGTTTCACCGTCACGATCAGCGACAACCCGCGCTGAGGAGCTTAGCTTGCAGGGCAAAGTGGCATACGTGAGCCGCATCAGCCCTGGCCACGGGCGCAACCTGCGAGCACTGCTTCACAGGAAGCACAGCGCAGCCCCCCTCATCGCCGAGCAGAGCGCGGCAGCGCCTACCTCCTCACCCTCATAATCAACCCGATCCCCACCACCCCGGTGACGATGTTCGGCAGCCACGCCGCCCAGAATGGCGTCACCCCCCCGCCCTCGCGGGCGACCAGGCCGAAGTACTGCCACAGCACATAGTACGCAAACCCCACCAGGATAGCGACCCCCATCCCGATAGACGAGCTGCCCCGGTGCGACCTCATCCCCAGCGCCGGCGCCACCAGCGCGAACACCAGACAGGCAAAGGGGATAGAGAACTTGTGGTGCAGCATCAGCTCCCACTCCACCGTCGGCTCGTGCTGTCGCAGGGCGGATCTGATGTACTCCTTCAGCTCCCCATAGGTCATCTCCTCCGGGTTGCGCGCTCGTTCCGCCATCTCCCTCGGGCTGGTGGCGAACTCCGCCCGCCAGCTTCTGAACCAGTACTTCTCGGGCCACTCCGCGTCCAGGCGGAAGTTCACCACATTGAACATCTGCCAGCCATTCGCCTGCCACTGCCCCCTCTCCGCCACCGTCACCAGCACCGGCTTCCCCTTGTCGAACCAGGTGATCGTCGGCCGCGTCATCTCGCCCGTGGCTACATTCAGGCGGTCGGCGTAGATCAGCCGCGCCACCTGCCCCCCGCTCATCTCCTTCAGGTAGATGCCTGGCTGGCCTGCTCTGCCGGCCTGCTGGCTGGCCTCCCGCACGATCTGCTCTGCGCGGCGCTTGCACCCGGGAACCACCAGCTCGTTCATCCCCGCCGTCACCACCGAGACCATCAGCCCCATCGCCACCGCCGGCACCACCAGCCGGCGGAAGCTCACTCCGCCCGCGTGCATGGCGATCAGCTCGCTGTCCCCGCTCAGCCGGCCGAAGGTGATCAGGATCGCCACCAGAGTCGCCAGCGGGAACGTCAGCACCACGAACTCGGGCAGCTTCAGCAGGAACAGCTCGGTGGCCACCCACAGACTAATCCCCAGCTCGCTCACCAGCTCTGTGAGCTGGAACAAGATGTTCGCCGACACGAACAGCAGCACGAAGGCCACCACGCCGAACACAAAGGGGCCGGCCAGCTCGCGCAGCAGATAGCGGTCCAGGATCTTCATGCCATCTGAAACCGGTCGCCGAGGTAGAACCGGCGGGCCACCGGGTCCTCCAGCAGTTGCTCCGAGGTGCCCGAGGTGAGAATCTTGCCCTCGTAGAGGATGTAGCTGCGGTCGGTGATCCGCAGCGTCTCCCGCACGTTGTGGTCGGTGATGATGACCCCCATCTGCCTCGCCCGAAGCTCCACCACGATGTCCTGCAGCTCCGAGACGGCGATCGGGTCAATCCCTGTGAACGGCTCGTCCAGCAGCAGATACCGCGGCTCCAGGGCGAGCGCCCTGGCGATCTCGGTGCGCCGCCGCTCTCCCCCGGAGACCACGCCCGCCGGCGCCGTTCGCACCTTCTCCAGGTGCATCTCCTTCACCAGCCCTTCCAGGCGCGCCCGCTTCTCCTCCCCCGGCGTCGGCATCCATTCCAGCACCGCGGCGATGTTGTCCTCCACGCTCAGATGTCTGAACGCCGAGTTCTCCTGGGCCAGGTAACCCATCCCTCGCCTGGCCCTCTGGTGCATCGGCAGCCTGGTGATGTCCTCTCCCTCCAGGGAGACCGCGCCCGCGTTCGGCGCCACCAGCCCCACCAGCATGTAGAAGGTCGTGGTCTTGCCCGCCCCGTTCGGCCCCAGCAGGCCGATGGTCTCGCCCGGCGAGACCAGCAGGTCCACGCCGTCAACCACTTGCCGGCCTTGATACCGCTTGACCAACCCCTCGGCGGCCAGGCTCATTTCGCCGCTTCGCCTTTGGCGGCCTCGGCCTGCCCCGTCGCCCCCGGCGAGGTCGCCTTCTCCGTTGGCTGCTCCCACTCCACCCGCACCGGCCGCTCCCCACGCTCAAACCGGAACTGCCGCGTCTTCACATCATAAATCAGCTTGTCCGCCACCGCCGAGATCGTTGCCCCGGTCGCCAGATTCGTCGCCTTGAAGTCAACCGATCCCTTCAACACCCCCTGCCCCGTTTTCGCGTCATAGCTCGCCGCCTCCGCCCTCCCATCCACCCGCCACTCGGCCTTGTCGGCCGCCACATACCTTCCGCTGATCGAGATCTTGCCCGTCGCCTCCATCTTCTCCCAGTCCCGGCCATCCTTCGTGGGCCACACCTTCAGCCAATCACAGGTCATGGTCAGATCCGAGCTGGTGACCTTCACCTCCTTCGACCACTCCCACGGCCCCTGAATGGGCCCTGCCCACGACTTCGCTTCGATGGTCCCTCGTTGGAAGGTGGCGCTCGCGGGGGGAGCCTGCCCGGCCAGTCCCAAGCCGGTCAGCGCGCCCGAGGCCATCCCGACCAAAGCCAGCAGAGCAAGCATCCGTCTCATTGTCCCTGTCCCTTGCTGCCCGAAGACGGGCGTTCCGATTCCCCCTCGCCGTAGGTCAGTTTCGTCTGGCCCGAGGCGACAACCTTTCCCTGCTTCAGATCGTACTCCACCCGTTCGGCATCCAGCGACCATAACTCATAGGAGACCCGAACCTTGCCTGTCAACAGCACCCGCTTCGACCCCTTGTCCAGCCTCGCCGACTCCGCCCACATCAGCACCGGCGGCCGGCCCTTCTCCTCATACCGGCACTCTGCTGGATGCAGACGGTACGGCCCGTCAACCCCCTCCGCCTCGATCTGCTCTGAGCGCGCCTCGAACCTCCACCTCCCCTCCGGGTCCGCCACCCGGATCACCGACCCGCCCATCTGCATCTCCCCCACCGCCGACGTCGGCGGCTTCTCATCCTCCGGCGGGCGCGTCTTCGTCTTCCCGCCACACCCCAGCGGCGCGAGCGAGACCAACAGGATAAGCAGACCCCATTTCACGGTCGCGGAATGAATCATGGCTGCTCGAACGGTGGAAGCACCCACCATGGTAGCGCTGCAAGCGCGAGCAGCGCAAGGGCGGCGGCGACTACCACCAGCGGACCCGTGCCCAGGCGCTTGCCCAGCCCGCCCTCAAGCCCCAGCGACAGCGCCACCGCAGCCGCTGGCAGCGCGCCCGGGAACAGGTAGCGAGCCTGCGCCTGGAAGAACGACAGGTTGAACCGCACGAACGCCACCGCCATCAGCAGCGTCACCAGCGCGCACAACCACCACGCCTGCCGCTGCCACCGCGCCGGCGGCGTCTCCCGGAGGTAGCGGGCGAAGCCGACCAGGCCTGCCGCCGCCGCCAACGCCCCCATCAGGTAGACCCACAACGGCAGGAAGACAAACTGATTGCCAGATACCGGACCAAACACTCCCAGCACGCTCGCCCCCGTCCACAGCGCCACGATCACCGTATACCCCACCGGCCCCACATGAGACTTCCCCATGAACGCCTGCGGGGAAGGCCG
>Ga0315277_10005816_pt1 | contig 16201 bp, 10 predicted proteins | sample YL17G05_15_MG_FD_203695 | JGI IMG/M metagenome (GOLD analysis project Ga0315277, IMG submission 203695) | Sediment microbial communities from Yellowstone Lake, YNP, Wyoming, USA - YL17G05_15 | ecosystem: Environmental > Aquatic > Freshwater > Lake > Sediment | place: USA: Wyoming | collected... | reverse complement strand
GCTCGGCAGGGCTTCGGCTGGAAGGATTACTCCCCCAACCGCCTGCCTCGCTAACTGGCGAACGAACAATTCCAGTATGACCTCCTTTCAGATCATCAGATCAGCCAAACTTCCTGGCGCACCAGAGATCGCAGAGAATTTTTTCAGATCTGAGATTGGGATTTGAGATTCAGCGCAACGCGCTGATCCCGCAGAATGCGGGACGAGCGCCTTTCCTGTCCGCCGTAGCCTTGGCGAAGGCGCAAGGCCCGACTCTCGGGGCGCAGTGTTCGGGCGACCCGGCGGCTCGCCCACCAATCAATTGCCCCCTGAATATTGAGATCAATCCGCGAAAAGACCTTCCGGCTCCTCTGCCTTAGTCCATTATGCCAGCTTTATCCGGCAAAGAATATGTGGTATCATAATTATTGAGGAGGAGAGCAATGAAGCCGTTGGAGGAGATAATCAAGGAATTGCCTCCGGACATTCAACAGGAGGTCCTGGATTTTGCGGAATTCTTGATGAGCAAAAGAAAGCCTCCCAAGCAGAAGCGGATGCGCCTAAGCTGGATCGGGGGCTTGAGGGAATTCCGGGATAAATACACCGCGCTGGAGCTTCAAAAAAAAGCCCTGGAATGGTGGGGAGATTGAAATACCTGGTTGACACCAATATCTCGCTGGAATTTCTCCTGGAACAGGACAAAACCCCGGAGGTTGAAAATTTTCTTGATTCAATAAATCCTCGCTTGCTGGCGATAACCGATTTTTCTCCATGAAATCCCGCTGTGAAATAATTTCATTTTCCTCCAAATTTATTGTTGAGAATTCCTAAATTGCTACTTGGAACAAATCGAACTCCGCTTACAACTATGGGTAATGGCGCTGCAGACCTGTTTGCTAGAACATGCTTGGTGAAGAGAATAATTCCCGTAAGTCGCGGCGCCCGAGCAATCAAGACCCATCCCCGAACATTGGCGAATAACCTGCCGCTGATAAACATCATCTCCGCACTTGCCTTTCGGCGATCCTTTCATGCAAATATATTCGGTCGTGGAGCCGCATACCGAATATGGAGGCTTGGGCAGTCCATTAACCGGATTGCAACAGGTTCCAGCCGTGCATCCTGTACCCTGGCTCCCACAAATTCCAGATCCCCACCCGATCTGTCCTTTGGTGCAGTCGCAGATACTGTTATATATATACGGATCAACCCCGCTTCTCATTATGCAACTAACATTGTCCAAACAGCCATTCTCGCAATTCTGATTGTATGCACCATTGTAGTTTTGTGAGCAGGTGCAGGAGGAACTGGCATATTCATCCCAAGACCAAAAAATATGTCCATTTTCGTGCGCAAAAACAGCATCCATATAGCTGATTCCATATCCGTCATTCTCGTAGGTTAATACCATAAGAGGTCCGCCCCTAAAGGCAAAAGCAAAACATGGAACATCAGAAAACATATGATCGGCATCAAGCTCATCATTAACGACAAAAATACTAAAAGTCTCATCGGCGCTCGCATAAGATTTCAGCCAAGTATTGAAGCTATCTACCTTGGTGAAAGAATCTCCGCTTGTATATCCCAGGTTGGTCATTATTTGATCAACCCAGAGATCGCCGTCGGTATGGGGCCGAGTGATAGGCTCATAGGATGTCGCCTCATAGGAAGGGTCAGTAAGCCGGAATAATTGAAAGCTCAGATTTTGACTCACCGGCGCCAGGCTCGCCCACCAGTCCATTCCCAAAAGAATTTTATATATCACATTGTTTTTTTGACCCACAGCCCAGTTCTCTTGATTAGGATCAATCGCGCCGTTGCTTTCCGGGAAAAAAACCATCGCGGCAACTTTTCCGGACATACTTACCGTGAGCGCTGTGAGCTCTGGAGAAATTGATCTTTCCATATTTTCAAATAAAAAAGTATTCCCGTTTTCCATTCCGGCAGGGAGAGATTTGGGAGGCTTTACCTCAATTTCATCCATCTTGATCGGAGGTCTTTCCAGGGCATCATTAGGCGGAGGAGGGGGATTAGGGATTAAAGTGGGTTCGGGAGTTTTGCTTAACCGCTGATTCCATTGTTTCAATAATTCTTTTTCTTTTTCAGTAATTCCCTTGAGTTTTTCTAGCTCAAGCGGTTTGGAAGTAATCAGCCGAATTTCCGGCAAAGAGGATAGTTCCGATTCCTTTTCCGGAGGAATCAATCCCAAAATAATTTCGGGCGGAGCCCCCGCGGTAACTCTTCCGCCCATATTTTTAACTGCTGATTCTATCTTTTTATAGGAGGCGATATCCTTTACTGCCAGGATTATTATTACTTTTTGTAATCCCTTTGCTTCTCCTTCCGGGGCGGACTCTTTAGGATGGCCTTTCTGTTCATTATTGTAGTTTCCGCATTTTAAGATAATGAATAACATAATAAGCGTTGAAAAAATTGCCAATAATTTCATCCTGGAGATTTTCTCTTTCATCTTAGCCCTCCTTTGGTTGAGCTGTTAGATTTTTAGCCAATTGCCTGGATATAATTTTGATAAATATAACCCGTCTTTTCATCTTCCTTTATTTTAAAGATTTCTAATTATACCCCCCCCCCCAATTTCTTGTCAAGTGAAAAATTGCAGGAGAGAAAGTATTTAGAGCGGAAGGACAATGCGACAGCCTCGCCCGTACATCCCAAAAATTTCCCTTGCGTTCTTCCTGTCCTCCGAAGCTTTAGCGAAGGAGGATGCGCTTCTGCGTTGAAAAATTCATCTGTTTGCAGGTCCCGCCTTAAAGCGGAATGCCTGCGTCCCCTTTCCTCATTCCTCTTTTCTCTTTCCTCAGATTTTCCGTCCATCGCGCCCTGTTTACCGTTCACCGGATTTTGAGGCTTGACATCCCCGGCCGGCAGGGATAATCTGAAAAGAAGAACTGATAAGGAGTGAAAAAGTGGCGAATCCGGCGAGATTATTTTGTCCGAGTTGCGGAGAAGAGGTGGAGTATTTTGTGATGGTGAGCGCGGGCGAGGAGCTGGCTCATTGCAGCAACTGCGGTCTGATTTTGCAGATGGACCAACCGCTTCAGAAGAAAGAGGCCCGGATCCGGCCTCTGCAATATGTGATTGCCGCTGAGGACAGTCCATTACTTTTGAAAACCATCGGCAATATGATGATTGAGAAGGGGGTCACCAAGCAGGTGGAGTCCTGCAAGAACGGCGAGGAGTTCATCACCAGGATCACGGCGCGGCTGAAGGAGAACCAGCCGATCTCACTCAGCATCCTGGATGTGGCGATGCCGATTCTGAACGGGATCAATGCCGCGGTGATCTTCCGCGCGATTGAGAAAGGCTTTGACAAGAAGCGCTTCACGCCCATCCTGTTCTTCACCTCTTACAAATGCGATGACACCTTCAAAAAGGTGTTAAAATACACGGCGCCGGCGAAATACATCAACAAAGGCACGGGCGCCAGCCCGGAGCAGTTCGCCGAGCGGCTCCTGCAGGTGGTCTATCAATTACTGGCGGAACAATAAAAAGGTTGATAAGTTGATAAGAAATCGGGACTTCCGCCTTCGCCATCATCCGTCGCTGAAGCTATGGATGACAAGAGGCTATGGCGGACAAGAAAGTCCCTCGCACAGATCGGTTTTTATCAACCTATAAACTTATCAACTTATTAGCCGATGCGACGGTGCGCTTGAGATTTGTGATCAGCTAAGAGGAAGAGAAAGATGGAGGCTAAAAAGATCGGAGCGTTTCTCGGCTCGCTTTCGGAGCTGGTTCAAATCCGGCTCCAGGAGATTGAGGCGGTATCCAGAAATGACCAGGCGCAGCTGGCGCCGATTCTGGCCCGGGAAGCCGAGTTGAGCGAGGATCCGGCGGAAAAAGACTGGCTGAGATTCCGGGCCGGGGAATGCCGTCTGAATCTCGGTGAAAAGGAACAAGCGCTTTCCGAATTTGAAAAAATAGAAGGATGCCGGGAGTGGAAAAATCTGGGCTTGATTCTGCTGGAGGAGGCTGCCCGGAAGGAAAATAATCCGGGCTGGCTCTCGGAGCTGTATCAGAAGCGGGCGCAATTCTGCGAGCCGGAGCAAAGCCGGGCCTTGAATCTTTTACGCGCCCGGGTTTTGGCCTTTCAAGCCGGGGAAGAGAAGGAAGCCGCGAAAATCCTGGAAGAGTTGAGCCGGCAGGACCCGGACAATCTGGCGGTTCAACTGACCCGGGCCCAGCTTTATCTGGAGGAGAGCGACTGGAAGAAGCTGGTGGAGGTCTATCAGCGGCTGGCGGAGTTGGGGGAGGCGAACCAGGAAAAGGCTGTCGCGGTTGCGTATATTTATCGGATCGCGGTGCTGATGGAAGGACGGATCGGCTCTCCGCTTTCGGCTCTGGAATGGTATCAAAAGCTGTTCCAAGAGCCGGAGGCGATTTATGCGCTCGTGCCGGCGATTGAGATTCTGGAGTCTTTAAAGCAAATCAAGGAGCTTAAATCCGCGTTCACTGATTTATCGGGCCTGGTTTCAGAAGGAGACCAATGGCTTAAGTCTCTGGTTTGGTTCAAGCTCAGCCAGTTGAGCGAGCTTTCCGGAGATCAAGAAGCCGAGCTGGAGCTTCTGAAAAAAGTTATTGAGCTGGATCCGGAAAATCTCTTGGCATTGTTCCGGCTGGAGGCGATGGCGCGGGCGCAGAAGAATCTGGAACTCCTGGCGCAATGTCTGGAAAAAATTTGCCGGTGCCTGGAGCCGGGCGAGCTCAAGCTGAATTATTTGATGGAACTGGCTGAGCTTTATCTGGATTTGCTTCATCAGCCGGAAAGATGCGAGCCGGTTTTGCAGGAAGCCGAGAAAATGGCTCCGGAATCCCTTCCCCTGATCCGGATCCGGGAGTCGCTTTGCTTGAAAAAACGCGACTTTAAGGGACTGATTTCCGCGCTGGATCAGGAGATCAAACTTACCGAAGACCCGAAAGAGCTTCAGGCCAGCTTGATTCTCAAGGCCGACGCCTGGCTTTACGGCCTGGGAGATTACGGCCAGGCCCTGGAGGCCTCGCGCCAGGCCCTGGAAATCGCTCCCAGCCAGTTCTCTTTGCTTCGGGGCCTGGAGCAGGCCTTGATCCATACCGGGGATTACGAAGGATATTTGCGCATCATTCTGGCGATGGAAAAACTGGTCAGCCCGGTGGAGAGCAAGGCTTTTTACGCAAGACGCCGGGCATTGATCCTGGAGCTGGCGCTGGGAAAACCGGAGCTGGCGGTTGCCGGCTGGTCCGAGTTCATCCGGCTGAAGCCGGAGTCGGTTTCCGGCTTGTTGGCGCTCGCCCGGATTTTGCGGGAGAGGCGCGCCGGGGAAAATTATGTCAAGGCCGTGACCCGGGTTCTCTCCCTGAGCGAATCTTTGCCCGAGTATCCGTATCTGCTTTATCAATCAGCCTGGGATTTTGAGAATTTTTTTAATCAGGCGGAAACGGCGCAGGAGCTCTGGCAGAAATTCCAAAAACTGGAGCTCAAGAGCCCGGCGCTGGTCAATGCCCAGCGGAGACTTTTTTACCGCTTTCGGGACTGGCCCAGGCTGAGCGCCATCTGGCAGAACCTGGCCGAGCGGGTGAAGGACCCCAACTTAAATTCGGCCTTCTTGCTCAGAATCGGCTTTTTCTTTGAGACTTTCCTGGGCGAGCCCGGAGAAGCCCGGGCCAGTTATGAAAAAGTCCTTCATCAGAGTTCCACTCCGTTAGTCTATCCCGGCTTGATTGAGCTGGCCGGTTTTAAAGCCGACTGGGAAACCGCCTCGGCCTTGTTCAAGGATTTTGGGAGAGGTTTTTCCAAATTCTTCCAGGCCGGATATTACTGGCAATCCGCAATGCTGATCTGGGAAAAATCGGCTGAGAAAAGTGAGCGGATTCTGGATGAGTTGAAACAGGCGGAGGCGATCAATCCGGGATGGCTTTTGCGGGAGAGCCATCTGGAATTTTTAAGAGGCCAGGGCAGGTATCCGGCTCTGAGGGAAAAACTGGAGGAATTGATTTCGCTGCTGGAAGAGGCAAAGCTTGCGCCCTATCAGATAGAGCTGGCCTGGATCCTTTCCCGGCGCGAGGGCCAGAAAGATCAGGCTATGGAGCAGTATCTCAAGATGATTTCCGCCAATGAGCAATATCTGCCGGGGCTAAGGGAGCTGGAATTTATCGCTTTGGAGGAAAAGCATCCCCGGCTGTTGGTCCAGGCCTTGACCCGCGAGCTTCCCCGGCGGACTCAGCCGGAAGTTTTGATCTTCTTATACCACTGGCTCGCGCAGATTTTTGAAACCGAGCTCAAGGATGACAAGCGCGCGCTTTCCGCATTGCAGAGCTTGAACAAATTCCGGCCGGAATGGGTTCCGGGCCTGGAGGAGCTCCGGAGAATTTACGGCAAGCTTGGTCTCTGGAAAGAATTGGTGAAAACCATCAGCGCGGAGATTCCGCTGATGGAAGAGGCCGGAGATAAAATCACTCTGCTCAAGGAGCAAGCCGAGGTTTTTGAGCAAAAGCTCTCGGAGCCGGAGTCAGCCCTCAATGCCCTGGTCTCGGCGCATTCCTTCAGCCCGGAAGATCGGGCGATCCTGCTTGATCTGGAGCGGCTCTATCAGCAACTGGGCAAATGGCAGGAGCTATCCGGGGTGATGGAGAAGAAGATTCTGCTGGCCCGGGATGAAACCGAGCGGGCTCAATTTGAAATTCAGGCCGGCGCGCTTTATGAGGACAAGCTGAAGGATTTTGAGAAAGCGGTTCATCATTATGAGCAGGCGGAAAAATCCCAGCCCGAGCAAATCCCGATTCTGCGCGCCCTGGAGCGGTTGTATCCGACCCTGAGCCGGTTCCGGGAGTTGATCCGGATTCTGGAAAAACTGGCGGTTCTGGTCAAGGCCGATCCGGAGCGGGCCGGGATCATCAATCAGATCGGTAAAATATATTTTGAAAAACTGAATGAGCCGGATCATTCCATTGAGAGCTATTCCCGGACTTTGAAGCTGGACCCGCGGAATCAGACGGCGCTGGAAAGCCTGGCCGCGCTGTTCCGAAAAAAGAAGGATGCGCCGAACCTGGTTCAGACCCTGGAGAAGCTGGCGGAAGTGATCAAGGCGGCCAGAGCGGAATCAGCCAGGGATTTATATCTGGAGGCGGGAGAGATTTACGAGAAAGAGATTGCCGACGAAAATTCCGCGATCAATTGCTATTGCAAAGCCTCGGCGCTGGCGCCGAAAGATTTAAAACCGCTTCAAGCGGAGCGGAAAATTTACGAGCGGAGAGGGGATTGGAAGGGCGTGGCGCGGGTTTTGGAGCAGGAAGTGAAAATCGTGGAGTCCGGGGAGGAGAAGAAAGAGATTTTCGGCCGGCTCGGGGTCTTATGGGAGGAAAAGCTCTCGGATCCGGAGCAGGCCGCGGATTTTTATCGGGCCGGCCTGGAGCTGGACCCGGAATACCTGCCGGCGGTCAGGCCTCTGGCCGAGATTTATTATCAAGGGAAATCTTTCGGGCCGGCCGAGCCGTTATATCAAATCCGGATCAAGCATCTTGCCCGGGAGCCGGAGCCGAAGCGGGCCGGAATCCTTTATAATTTCGGAGTGGTGGAGGAGAAGCTGGGAAAGATTGATCCCGCGGTGGAGGCCTATGAACGAGCCTGCCAGCTCAAGGGTCATTACCTGGAGCCGTTGGATCGGCTGTTTGAAATCTACCTTTCCCGAAATGAAAAAACCAAAGCCGAGAATATGGGCCGGGACCTGGCGCTCACTTTGAGCGAGCTTTCCGACAATGAACGCTTATTCCCGGTTCTGTCCCGGATGGGCATCCTGGAGAATGAGCTGGGCCAGGTTGATCCGGCCATAGATTTTCTGGAGCAGGCGCTCACGCTCAAACCGACGCATTATCCCTCTTTGCGTCTCCTGGTGGACTTGTATCGGGGCAAGAAGAACTGGCCCAAAACCCTCTCCAGCTATGACCGCTTGATCCGCGGCGCCGGCGGTCCGGACCTGATCGCGCAGGGGCTGATTGAAAAAGGAGAGGTGCTGGAGGCCGAGCTGGATCAAAGGGAAAGCGCCATCGCGCATTACCGGAAGGCGGTGGAGGTCAAGCCGGATTCGCTTTCCGGCTATCGGCATCTGGCCGAGGCGCTGGTCAAGGATAAGAAGTGGAAGGAAGCCGCGGAGGCGTATCTGGAGATCATCCCTCTGGAGCCGAATCCGGACCGAAAGGTTGAAGACCATTACCAGCTGGGATTGATTTACCGGGACGGCTTCGGGGATTTGGCCCGGGCCCGGGACAGCTTTGAGAAAGCGCTCGGCATCAACAAGACCCATATCCCATCAATGGAAGCCATTCTTTCCCTTTATCTGAAGGAGAAGAAGTGGGAAAAGTACATAGAGATGAGCCAGCGCTTTATCGCTTTGATCCCCAAAGGCGAGGAAAAGAGAATCGCCCCGCTCCATTTCCAGCGCGCCCAGGTGTTCCGCGATTTCCTGGAAAACCGGGAGAAGGCGGTCTCCGAATTTCAGGCCGCGCTGCGGGTGGACCCCTCTTTTATCCAGGCGCGGATAGAACTGGCCGAGGTTTATGCCAAGAACACGGACACCTATCCGCAGGCGATCCGCGAGCACCAGACCATCCTGGATCAAAAATTTTCCCGGATTGAAAGCTATCGGCAGATGGGACAGCTTTATGAATTTTTGAATCGGCCCGATGAGGCCTATTGCACTTATCTGGCGCTGGAGCTTTTAAGGGCAACCAACCGCGATGAAGAGATGTTCCTGGATGCCCACCGCCGGGATGTTAACCGCACCAGCAACAAAACCCTGACCGAGGAAAACCATTACCGGTTCCTTCCTCCCGGCCAGACCCGGGGACCCTTGTTTGAGATTATCTCCGAGCTGGGCGACTATTTAGTGGAAACCTTTCCGCCCCAGTTGGAAAAATTCAACGCCAACAAGGCGAATAAAGTTCCGGCCAACTCCACCGCGGGAATCAAAAAATTGGTTGATGAGCTCGCGAATAATCTCGGGATCACCGCTTATGATTTATATCTGGTGCCCCAGCAGACCGAGCCGAAAATCGCCGGCACCAATCCTCCCTCCCTGATCCTGAACGCGGAATGGATCAATAAATTCAAGGCCGAGGAGCAAAGATTCCTGCTCGGCAAATGGCTCCTGCATCTCCGGCTCCGCCACTGGCTGGTTTTCAATAATCCGCTCCCGGAGGTTTTCCGGGCCGTGATGCTTTTCGTCTGGCTGATCGTGCCGGAACTGAAGATTCCCGGTCTCAGCGGGGAGGATCTGGACCGGGAATCAAAGCCGATCAAGCGCGCCGTGCCGAGAAAAGTCCGCCAGCAACTGGAGCCAAAAGCAAAAGCGCTTGCCCAGGAGGGCCTGCCCAAAGACCCGGCCTCCTGGCAAAAGGGAATTATTCTTGCGGGAAACCGGGCCGGTCTGCTTCTCGCCAACGACCTTTTGGCAAGCCTTAATGCCATCCTCAAAACCGATCCGCGCCTGCGCCAGATCAATTTCCATGATTTGCAGGACCGGATCCCGCTTCTGGAGCAAAATGAGGAGGCGATGGATTTGGTCCGCTTCTTTGCCAGCGAGGCCTACTTCACCCTCCGGAAACGCGCCGGCTTCAGTCTGCTCAGCGCGTAGGCCGATGTCCAGATCAAATTGGATTTTGCTCGCCGGCTTCGGCCTGGCGCTGATCTTTTTAATTGATTACCCATCCCTCTCCGGTCCCTTTGTCTATGACGATTTCCCGGATATTGTGCTCAATCAAAAAATTCAGGCCGGACTATTCCACGCCCTTTCTTATAACCCCTTCCGCGCCCTGGTTTATCTTTCCTACTGGGCCCAAATTCAGTTTGCGGAAAATTCCAGCTCCGCCGCCGCCTTCCGAATTCTCAATCTGCTTCTCCACTGGCTGACCGGACTCTGGCTGATCCAGTTTGCGCTCCGGCTGGCCCCGGAAAGAAAATGGTTCGCAATCATTGCCGGGCTCTGGTTCTGGCTTCATCCCATCTTCCTGGAATCCGTCAATCTGATCTCCGGAAGGTTTGATCTGTTCTCAACTTTTTTCTATCTGGCCGCGCTTGGCTTCTATCTTGCCCCCCGGCGATCAGCATCTGTCCGGCTTGGATTTTTCCTCTGCCTGATCCTGGCGCTCCTTTCCAAAGAAATCTCCATTACCATCCCTCTCTCGGCTTTGCTCCTGAGCCGGTTCAAGTCCGAGCGGGTAAAATGGCTGGAAATTTCAGCCGGCCTGGGAATGGTTCTGATTTATATCCTGCTCCGGCTCACCTGGCCGATGGTCTTTGCCAAACCTTCTCTCCAGGTTCCGGCCTGGGATGTATATTTTCTCTCTCAAAACTGGATTTTCTGGTTCGGCACGCTCAAAACCCTGATCCCGTTGCATCTTAATTTTGACTATGCCTTAAATAATCATTTTATTTCAGGCGCAATTTTTCTCCTGGTTAATCTGATCTCCTTCTCCTTGATCCTGATTTTATCCATCAGGGGCTGGAAAGCAGGATGGCTGATTATTATCTATCCCTTGACTTATTTGCCCCTCGCGGTAATTCCTCTCGCAGACCCCTTCCGCGAATCCAGAATCTATCTCAGCTCGGCATTCCTGATCTTGCTCTTCTCCCTCCTGATTTCAAAAGTCCTGGAAAAACAAAAAAATTGGGGCTGGGTTCCGTTTGTCCTCGTTCTGGCTTGCCTGTCCGTTCTCGGCTCAGCCCGGGCCCGGGTCTGGAAAAATGGTGAAAGCCTCTGGGGCGATGCGGCGAGAAAATCCCCGGAAAAATTCCGGCCCGTTTTCAATTACGCCAATGCTTTGCGGCGGGAACTGGAGCTGGACCGCGCCAAAAGGGCTTATCTCTGGGCGAAAAAAATAGAGCCGGATAATATTAAGGTGGACCGGAATGTATTCCTGATTGAACAAGCCAGGCGAAATCCCGAGCTTTTAGAGAAACTCAAATCTCAATAGTAGGGTCAGAGCTTGACTTTGGACTTTGATGATTTTCCACGAGTTTCCCTTCTTGATATTTCCTTCGTTTAAAATCTTCCCCCTCTCCCGCGCAGGGGCGAGGAAACAAGGGGCGCGGACACTCTTGTCCGCATACAAATTAATCTTCACCGCAAAGCCCGAGAAGAAAATCAAACCAAGATTTTTCCTGTCATCAGAGGCGAACCTGAATGCACCTTGAAAATTACCAGGCTATATGGTAAAATTCAACGTATGAAATGGATCGCCAGAAAGGCCCTTGAGGATCGGATCGGACAGGCGCTGCGTGACTATCCGGCCACGCTTTTAACCGGGCCGCGTCAATGCGGCAAGACCAGTCTCGCGCGCCGGGTAGCCACACGGCTGAACGGGACCTATTTTGACCTGGAAGACCCGGAGACTCCGCTCCAGCCGGGGATCGCCCGGACCGTGCTCAAGGACTTGAAAGGTCTGGTGGTGATTGATGAAATCCAGCGCCAGCCGGGTCTGTTTGAATTACTGCGGGTATTTGCCGACCGCAAGCCCTTGCGCACGCGATTTTTAATCCTGGGAAGCGCCTCTCCGGCGTTAGTCAAAGGCGCGTCCGAGTCGCTGGCCGGCAGAATGGCTTATGTGGAGATGGGAGGTTTCACTCTTTCTGAAGTGGGAGATGATCAATGGAAGCGGCTTTGGTTAAGAGGAGGTTTTCCCTTGTCCTTCCTCGCCGGGAATAATGAGAAGAGTTACCGATGGCGGATCAATTTCATTCAGTCATTTCTGGAGCGAGACCTCCCGCAATTGGGAGTGCGGGTGCCGGCTCCGGCTTTGCGCCGCTTCTGGGTTATGCTCGCGCATTACCACGGCCAGGTCTGGAATTCCGCGGAACTGGCGCGCGCCCTGGGCGTCAAGGAAGACACGGCGCGGCATTATCTGGATATTTTAAGCGGAGCTTATATGGTGCGCCAGTTGCCGCCCTGGTTTGAGAATGTCGGCAAACGGGTGGTCAAGGCGCATAAGGTCTATTTCCGCGATACCGGTCTGCTCCATGCCCTGCTGGGATTGAAGGATTGGCAACAACTCCTGAGCTATCCCCGGTTTGGGTTCTCCTGGGAAGGATTTGCCCTGGAAGAGGTGATCCGCTCCATAAGCGCGGAAAGAGAAGCGTATTATTATCGCACTTATGCCGGCGCCGAACTGGACTTGTTGATTCTCCGAGCCGGCAAGCGATGGGGATTTGAATTCAAGTTTGAAGACACTCCCCGGCCCACCCCGTCCATGCATATTGCCCTAAAAGATCTAGGCCTGGAAAAAATCCGGTTGATCTATCCCGGAGACCGCTCCTATCGCCTGGCAGACAAAATTGAAGCCCTCCCTCTCAAAGAAGTCAGCCGCGCCGCGAAGGAGATGTGAAAATAGTCGGCGGGGTCAGAGCTTGACTTTGGACTCTGCGGTATAAATTTAAATTGTTTGCAGAAACTCCTGAACCGCCCTGATCATCTCCCGCTCATCCCCCAGCCAGAAATGGTCCGCGGATTTGACCAGAGCCAGTTTTGAATTTTTGCTCTCAGCCGGAAAAAGCGGCTGATAAAGTTGATGCCGGTAAAACTGATCCCGGCCGCCCGAGACAATCAACATCGGAACCTGGAGCGGAATGATCCTGCGCAGGGTTTCATCTTTTTCCAAGCCGCGCTCCGGAAGCATGGGGCTGACCAGGATCAAGGCGGTTGGACTGAGGCCTTTAGCCATTGCGTATAAAGCGGCAAGGCCGCCAAACGAATACCCGCAAACGATCGCCCGCCTGGGATCAGCTTGAGGATCGGTCCGGATGAATTCCAGGGCCGAAATAATATCCTGCGCCTCCCCCACCGCCTCGCCATAACTCCCCCGGCTCTTGCCCACTCCCCGGAAATTGAAGCAGAGCGTGAGACAGCCCGAATCAGTCATCGCGTCCCTTAGCGCATAGACCACATTATTGTCCATTGACCCGCCGAAGAGCGGATGCGGAGGCGCGACCACCGCGCCGGCAAAAGGAGCATCCCCCTTTGGCTCGCTTACTATTCCCTCCAGCCAGATCTCACCGCTTTTAAACTCTATTCTTCTCATTCTTCTATTTCTTCTCCTCTTCCGCCATTCTTTCCGCCAGCCGGAACAAGCCCGGAAAGCTCATCAGCGGAACCAGCTCCGAGGGCGACAGGAAAAGATTCTCAAACGATGTCCGGATCAAAGGATAAAATAACCGGGATGACTCCAGCTTGAGATATTGATGAAAAACCCTGGTCTCCTTTTTCCGCGCCATCCGCTCGCCCTTTAACCACGGAAAAAGCCCGGCCAGATTCTGCAAGAGGTCCTCCTCGTTCAAAGGCTTCACCTCTCCCTTTCTCCGGCCATAGCTGATCGCGGCCAGATTGGTCGCTCCGGTCAAAGGTCTCGCGCAGATCAGAAATTCTTTCGGCTCCTCCTCCCGGCCCGGAATCCAGACCACCCGCTCCGACATTGCCTCGGGCCAGGCCTCGGCTTTCATCTCATAAAAATGAGTGAACACCGTGCTTCTCGGAAACTTTTCCGCCAGCGCCTTGGCCCTTCTGCTCTCCCGATCCTTTTCATTCAGCAATTCCAGGACTGTCCCGGGGCTGGCAAAGAAAAGATCCGCCCGAATTTTTCTTCCCGACCTCATCCGGAGCTCAATGATCTTTTTTCCCCCCACCTCCAGCGACACCGGCTCTTCTATGAGCAAACTCTTGCTCGCGTTTAAAATCTCAAAAAAACTGCTCCAGCTCTCCCGGCCCTCGGCCATCCCGGCCTCGCCCGAAAGCAAAAATCTCCAGAGCAAGGCCGAGCTGAAAAAAGGACTGTCCTCCTGGAAATGCGGGGAAAAAATCCTGAGCGGCGCCAGCAAAATTTCCGAAAGCTCTTTTGAAATTCCGCTCCCGCGGATCAGGTCTTTGATCCGGACTCCTGGCTCCGGCAAGGCTTTGGCGCGGGAAAAAAAACGCAGTAAAAATTCCGCATTTTTCCGGCCGGAGATGAGCGGAAACTCCCGGACCTTTTCCTCAAATTCCTTTCCCCCCTTGACCAGCCGATCCAGGACTGAGGAAAATTTTTGAGCCTCTGGTCCCAGGTCGCGCTGAAAACAAAAGTCCCTCCGATGCCGGTCCCAGAAAAAATCCAGCCGGTATTTGGGGGAGATGATCTGGAAGTCCGGAGTGAACGGGCCTTTTTCTTTTTTCAACGGAAGCCCGAGCCGGCCGCAAATCATCTGAGAGCGGAACGGATCCAGCAGAAGCGCCCCCTGCCAGTCTTCCACCTCCTCCTGGTTCGCCACCACCCGGACCTTGTTTCCGGAAAGGATCAGGTATCCGGCGAAAACCAGGTCAAAAAAATTATCCGCCAGGATCAAATATAACAATGGTTCAGCCAATTCAATCTCCTGAAATCAGTCTTTGAGATACTTGAGCGCCTTCTGGCCGATGTCGGTCCGAAAATGCGCCTTCTGAAAATGGATTTTGGAAACCGCCTGGTAAACCGCCTGAATCGCAGTCGGAATATCCTTTCCCCGCGCGGTCACTCCTAAAACCCTTCCGCCCGCAGTCAAAACCTTTCCCTCCTTTTTGGCCGTGCCGGAATGAAATACATAGGTCCGCTCCAACCGATTCGCGTCCTCAATCCCGCTGATCTCAAATCCCTTTTGATACGAGCCAGGATAACCTCCGCTCGCCATCACCACGCACACGGCCGGATCTTTGTGCCACTCAAATTTCATTCCCTTGAGACTGCCTTTGGCCGACGCGACTAAAAACGGAAGCAGATCGCTCTTGAGCCGGAACAGGGTCGGCTGGGTCTCGGGGTCGCCGAACCGGCAGTTGAATTCCAAAACCTTCGGCCCCTCCCGGGTGATCATCAATCCGGCGTAAAGCGCCCCGCGATACTCCCGTCCTTCCTGCCTCATCCCCTGAATGGTCGGCAACATTATCGTGGCAATCGCCTCCTGGAACATCTGCTCATCTATCACCGGCGCCGGCGAATACGCTCCCATCCCGCCCGTGTTCGGACCTTCATCATTATCATTTATGCGCTTGTGATCCTGGCTGGAGGCCATTGCCAGAAAATTGTCGCCATCGGAAATCCCGATAAAACTCGCCTCTTCCCCTATCAGGCATTCCTCAATCACCACCCGGGCGCCGGAATCTCCGAAAAGCCGCTTCACCATTATCTCCTCAACCGCCTGCTCCGCCTCTTCCACCTTGCTCGCAATGATCACGCCTTTTCCCGCGGCCAATCCATCCGCCTTGACCACAATCGGCGCTCCTTTCTCCCGGATGAATTGCCTCGCCTGGTCCGCATCCGTAAAAACCTTGAACCAGGCGGTCGGAATTTTATACTTCCATAAAAACTCCTTGCACCAGGCCTTGCTCCCCTCCAGCTCCGCGGCTCTCTGTCCCGGTCCAAAAACCAAAATCCCCTCCTGCTCCATCCGCTCCTTGATCCCGGCCACCAGCGCCGCTTCCGGACCAACCACCACCAGGTCAATCTTTTTCTCTTTTGCGGCCTGGACCAGTCCCGGAACATCTTGCGCGGAAACCAAAAGCAATTCCGCCTGCTCGGAAATTCCGGCGTTCCCGGGCGCGCAATAAAGTTTCTTCAGCTCTTTGCTCTGCGCCAGTTTCCAGCACAGCGAATGTTCCCGGCCTCCTCCGCCCACGACCAGAACTCTCATCAAAACCTCCCCGGCTTGGATTCCTGAAATCAAACCTATTTTAAAACCTTCATTATCCCGGTCAAGTAGGGGTCAGGTCTTACGGGCGTGTTGCCGAAATCTCAAAACCGCTTTTCCCTCCCCCTTAAGGGGGAGGGTTAGGGAGAGGGTGATTGATTTTACAAATATTTTTTTCACCCTCCCCTCTGTCCCCTCCCAAGGGAGGGGATAAAAGGTTTGGGTAACAGACCCTTAAGCAGTAATCTTCCTCTTCCCGGAGATAATGCGCGCCGGCTTTGGGTCGCTTTATTTTGTGGCTGGATTTTCGGATCGTCATTTTTGACCATAATTCCTGCCAATTTTGTCATATTTGACCAAAAACCACTTTTCGGTCCGGATTAAAAAGGCACATCAGACCTGCTCATCAGGGAATTCAGATCAATTCATAAAATCGTTCAGGGGAAAAATACATTATTTCAATAAGTTAACCCGGTCCGGGATCGGCTCAATCGGGCCTGGCACATTAGTTGCTTATTTTATTGGGATCAGGGATTGGGATTGCTTTCT
>Ga0315277_10005814_pt1 | contig 16204 bp, 25 predicted proteins | sample YL17G05_15_MG_FD_203695 | JGI IMG/M metagenome (GOLD analysis project Ga0315277, IMG submission 203695) | Sediment microbial communities from Yellowstone Lake, YNP, Wyoming, USA - YL17G05_15 | ecosystem: Environmental > Aquatic > Freshwater > Lake > Sediment | place: USA: Wyoming | collected... | reverse complement strand
AGAAAAGATAGCAGTGCTAGCAAAGAACGAAAATCTGACGACAATTGTCTCAAAGTGGGAAGTGGTTTATAGCCGTGCGGATGTCGAATTAGTGGATATTACTGAGAAGATTGTCGACTTCTTCGAGCCGAATGAGAGGATGAAGGAGATGACCAAAGAGGTACTGAAGTCGGAACCGATCAAAGATGCGTATCTGATTGAAGACTGAATGATTAAGAATATGGAAAGAAATAAAATCCCCCGGGATGCACCTGTGGGATTTTTATTTTGTAGCGGGGGGTCGGGTCTAATAATGACTTTCAAACTCAGAAACTTTTCAAACAAGCGAAAAATAGAGATCTCGCGGATTCAGTAGAAACTCTCTCGGAATCGGAAGATGATATCCTTTGTGAAATGGAATTGGGATAAGTGTCTTCTTGAATGTTCCAGGTTTCATGAGCAAATCGTGAGGTCACATTTGCTTTTGAATCATATTTTCTGTAAGCATAGCCTATCAACAGAATAAACGATTCGTAGAAGTTATGGATAAAATCATAAAATATATCAGTGGCAAGGGCGGATTTGCGAGAATGAGCGAATTGCGTGCTGCATCATTCCAGACAAGAGATATTGCGAAGCTGGTACAAGAAGGAAAGCTAGAAAAAGTGAAGGCGGGTCTTTATAAGCTTCCTGAAATCAACATTTCTGAAAATATTAGCGCAAGCCTTGTCGAAGTCTCTCATGTGGTGCCCAATGGGGTCATAGCTCTAGTATCAGCACTGGCGCATTATGAACTCACTACATTTGTGCCGCCTGAAATTTATGTTGCAATTTCAATGTCAGCGAAGCCGCCCAAAATCGAATATCCGCCAGTACGTTTTTTTTACTATCCGGAAAGATTCTTTCGGTCTGGTATCGATTTGATAAAAACATCTGCAGGCACGGTTCGTATATATAATCCCGAAAAAACGATCTGTGATATGTTCCGTTACCGTGATAAGCTTGGTGAAAATCTTGCGCTCGAAGCCCTGAAAAACTATCTTCGTCGGAAAGATTCAAACATCAAGAAGCTGTCGGAGTACGCTGTAATTTGTAGAGTTAAAACCATCGTGTCCCCCTATATCAAGGCGATAGTCGCATGAGCCCGAAGCAAACAAAAGGCAAAACGGTCACAAATATTGGAGCATCCGTTCGGGCGCGGCTAGGGACTATAATCGTATTCTTGTTCAGTACGCGCAGGAACGTCTTCTAGACAGGTTTTCCATTTCGTGTTATCGAGATAATTTTATCCTAAAAGGCGCTCTTTTGTTTCTTACTTATGATATGCCGCAAGCTCGACCGGCAAAGGATATAGATTTTCTTGGTCTGGGAGTTAAAAATGACGTGGATGAGATTAAAAGGGTTATACAAGAAGTTATTGCGATAAAAATTAATGATGGTGTAATATTTGATCCGTCTTCAGTAAGGGTAAGGCAAATTGCAGAACAAGCCGAATATATTGGCACGCGTGTTTCAGCGCAGTCTTCAATAGGTGGCGCGAGAAACGTTATGCAAATTGATATTGGTTTTGGTGATAAGATAGTTTCTGGTCCACTTGATATCGAATATCCGACGATATTAGACTATCCCGCTGCACATATCAAAGTTTATTCGTTAGAATCGGCTATTGCTGAGAAGTTTGAAGCCATCGTTCGTTTCAATGTGGCCACAAGCCGAATGAAGGATTTCTATGATATTATCTATTTATCGAAGCATACTACATTCAAGGCAGATACCCCTCATTGCTGTTAAGGAGTCATTGAACTTTACTTGGAATAAAAATGCCAAAAAATGGGAGTGACATTCATAGAATGATCATTGATTTCACAAAAGTGAAAAAGTTTATGGAAACTAAATCAAAGAAAATATGGCTCTCTTTTGTGGGTGCAAACAACGGATGCATGTTTTGATGTAAACGAAGGGCAGAAAAGCAGGGTGAGGGAAAACTTCAAGCCAAACCAGGGTACTCATTATTATAGCGGTTGTCTGCTTTCATTTGAACGGAGGGGTAGGCTGTAGTTCCTTTGGCAATTCTATATTAACGGGATTTCATCATAGTACGTGAGGCGTTGCTTTTCAGATGGCTACCGTAAAGTAAAAATTCTTCAAACATACCGGAGAATTTTTTTTAGATTGCAGGTTCAACTCGGTGTCATAAAAAAAAGAAGCCGATTCTGAAACACTCGAAAATCATGTGAAACTAAACACTTCTTCTATCTTAATAACGATCACAATTCCAACATTCATGATGACTTATAAATCTAATGATATAGAATTTAGATCCCTTATACAGAAATACGATTCAGATCGATTTCCGGAGATACATTCTTTTCAGCTTGGACTGATTATAGAGATTACGCTCAGTTAACTTGTTCATTGGAAGTTAAATGGAAGAGCGTCGGTTAGTCAGTACGAGGTGAAGAACTTACCGGGAAATAATAACATATCTATTATAGATATATATTCCCATCTCCAGCCTGAGGGCTTGCATAATACGGTGAATAGGATTACGTTGGTATGGAAATTGCAAGAATTGGCTCAAAATATACACTTTTTATTCTTTTGAAAAAAATGAATAAACGGATTAATGAATTACTCATTTTTCTAACATTAATTTTCTGCATTTGCTCTTCGCTGCGATGGTACATATCTGAAATTATTAGGTCCGTTTTTCTGAAAATACAATATCCCACCCCCGGTTTGTGAGCGCCGTGGGAGGTCCGGCCACCCAATCTCCAATTATCTATTGCTTTTTATTCATTGAATATTTACATTTAACTCATCTTCGGTATTGGTTTTTAGGCGCACTTAAAGTATCTTCGCTTCAGTGACCTGATAGTTGTGTCAAGGGGAACACACTTCCACTCACACACACTCTCTCATATTCTATACTACCAAGCCACTCTGGCGCAGACTGTTTTATTTCTGCACTTCGGACGTACATACTTTTCAAAAGAAAGGAGAATAATATTATGAAACCAATTCTATCATATTCCCTCCAATTTATGGTAATAATTGTTTTCATTTTTGGTTCAATTACCTGCTCAAAGGATGCTCCGACTGAAACTCCTGCGGCTACATTTGAATCAGTAATAACGTCAGGCGGTGTGTATCCGACATATATGGAGGCGGTAGATTCGACTGTATCGGAAGATGTCAGTGACCCCCGTCCGGATGGAACATTCTGGAATTGTACGGTCAAGAAATACGATGTAACTAGCGTTCCATCCGAGTCTCAAACATTTGATGCTTCATCAGATATAATTTATCCAGGTAGTCTCTTACAGGGAAATTCCCTGGAAAATGATCCCCCGAATCCAATCATTGTGAAGCGCGCGGGCGGAACCATTTATATAAGCGTCGTAAACGGTTCGGAAAATGTTTCTGTTGATATTGATGAAGTGAAAGGGAGCAAAATATATCAGGCAATGAACGACATTATTGAGGCCAATAATGGGGTCGTGCCTGCTAATTTTCAGTATAAGATGCAGGAAGTATCTTCGGAATCACAACTTGCAATTGCTTTGAAAGTATCCGTTTCAACTTTTGGGAATAAGTTTTCAAGTAGCCTCAAGTTCAAAAGGGATGAGTCGTATTACAGCTACCTCGTAACACTTGATCAGATGATGTACGTGATGAATTACGACTTACCTACATCATATGGATCGGTTTTCGCTCCGGAAGTCACTCCGGATAATTTAGCCAAGTATGTCGGTTCAGGCAATCCTGCTACTTATATTTCGCAGGTATCCTTTGGGCGCCGGTTCTATTTATTGATACAATCGACTTCGGTTCGCAATGAAGTAGAAGCAAGCCTGAAGGCATCCTTCAACTATGCAACCAAAGTATCGGGTTCTGTTGAGGGTACTTATATGAATCAGCTCGAGAATGTGGAAATAAGCGCTTTCGCACAGGGTGGGGATGCGTCGATGGCTCTTGCAGCTGTGACCGGCGGTTCGAATGAGTTGCGAACGTTCCTTACATCAGGTGCGGGTATAAGGACTGGAGTACCGTTGAAATACAAAATCAGAAATTTATTAGACGGCAAAGAACTAAAAGTTAAGGTCGCGGGCAACTATGACGTGAAAGACTGTGTAATAGAGAGTTATACTATACCGGATTCCTTAAAGATAGCCTGGTTCAGGGCGGATACTTTAGTGACCATGAACGCGTCCAATGTCGTCTCCAAATGGGGAGATGCGTACAATAAGAACAATGACGCAATAAGGATCGGATCTTCCGCTGCTTATAATCCCACATTATTGGAAGCAGATGGAATTAAAAGAATACATTTCCCGCCGTGTATATATCAATGGACGGGGTCCTGGGGATCATGTTTTTTCGACTACCGTTATTATTCACGGCAAAATTTACCAGGTTCTTACGGAGAGGGACTCCAATTTGATGGAGGTTCTCTTGTTAACAGCAGTTATTCAATAATAGCAGTAGTACAGATGAAGGAAGGATACTTTTTAACAGGAAGCAGTATCCAAAGCCTCACTATTGGTTATGGTACCACAGATCTATGGACTCTTAACCATAAAAGACCGTTTAATTATAGTTATACTTTTGATCAGAGTGCTTCCGTCTCTAATCCCAATAATTATCTTCAATTGTTTACAATGATATATAATTCGCGGGATTCGTCGATGAGGATATTCGTAAACGGGAACCAGAGAGGAGAAACAAAGAGGGGTATAGCGCCACTCAGTTCGTTCCCGGCGGCGATGTTCGGAGCCTGGTGCACGAATACGAGCAATGACAGATGCGGAGGTTATAATGATATGCATGTACAGGCAGTTAATATTTCCGAGGTGATTATCCTTCAGAAAGCTCTGACATCGGATCAGCGTAAGCTATATGAAGATCAATTGAAGGATAAATATGATTTACCGAGTTTTTTATTCGAATAAATTTCCCGGCGTTTTGATGTTTACACTTAAACATTACTAAGTATCAATACGTTGAATGATTCAATGTGACTGAAATATGGAGGGGGGAACGCACAAGGAACATTGTAGGATTTACCCTCCATTTTTGAGCCAAAGTGAATGGTAATAATTTTGCAGCGGTGGCCCCGCCTACACTTCACTCTCGCCTTCGCATCGGCGGGTAAACAGGATCCCGATTCGTCGCTTCGCTCCTCATCGGGATTTCGTCGTCCCGTCCTGAGCTTGTCGAAGGACGGGACTCCTCAACTTATTTCAAATCTTCCAGTTACTATAAAAACGAAGCCGCCCGACACAAGTTCGGGCGTTTCGTTTTTGTAGCTTATGTTTAAAAAAAACAAGACTCTAATTTATTGGTTAAAATGTAGTGACAAGAAAAACAGGATCTATCACTACCAAAGAGGAGTCGGTCATGAAGAAGGTAGATTTCAGCGGACAACACATATATGTGGGAATGGACATTGGGAAGAAGAGCTGGAAGGTCTGCATACAGAGGAGTTGGAACATGGATTAATCGCCCAACCGCCCAGAGTAGATATATTAGTGAACTATTTGCGGAGGAATTTTCCAGGAGCAAAATATCATCGTGCGTATGAGGGAGGGTACTATGGATATTGGATATATGAACAGCTAAGTGAGGAAGGTATTGAATGCATGGTAGTAAATCCTGCCGATGTGCCAACCACCCATAAGGAAAAGACAAGAAAGACAGATCGTATTGATACCCGGAAATTAGCCAGATCCTTGCGTAACGGAGAACTGACCAGCATCTATGTACCCGAGCATTCGATATTAGAAGACCGATCATTAGTACGCACCCGCCATAGCCTGGTAAAGAAGCGGAGGGCACAACACGTAGCGTACGGTAAATTCGTTTCTCTCGATAATCACACGAAAATGAACACTTCCCCCAGCTTATTGATTCAGACAATCCCAACGCTTATCAGGATTATTGAACCGAATCCCACAGAATTCAGTCATTATTCACAAAAGTACAAATCAAGTGATTTCTCCGAGGTTTCGACTTCGAGAATCGCCCTGATCACAGAGATTGCCCTCGGGTAGGTCCATTGCTTGACGAGGCATACCGTTCTTCTGACTAAATTTCTTATATTACCGCAAGTTTTTCGATTTTGGCATGTCTAACTAACAATATAGTCGTTATTCATTAAATCTTATTAGGATCGTGCAGGAACAGGAATTACTGCAAAAAATCAAATCCGCTAGCCCATCATCATTTCGCGATCTTTTCGAAACGTATAACCGGATGGTGTTCAATATCTGTTACAGGATGACTGGCAATCGGCAGGAAGGAGAAGATTTAACGCAGGAAGTGTTCCTTAATGCATACAAATCAATAAGTCGCTTCCGATCGGAATCAAAACTTTCCACGTGGCTTTACCGGATTACTATTAACCATTGCCTGAACCAACAGGCTAAAAAGAAGCGACAAAGGTGGTTTTCTCTCGATTTTATCTCGGATTCAGAGATTGAACAAAATCCAGCGCCCACGCATGATGCAAATAATAGACCTGACACGGTACTTGAGCAAAAAGAAACCGAGTTAATAATCCAAAATAGTATCAACTCGCTTCCAAAACAGCAACGGATAGCAATTATTCTTAGCCGTTATGAAGGACTTACCTATCAAGAAATCGCCGAGGTGATGCATTGTTCAGTTGCTTCGGTAGAATCTCGTCTTTTCCGGGCAAAACAAAATCTTTATCGCAAATTACGTCCATATTTGAAGGATTTATGACCGCAAGTTTTTTTAGAAGGCGATGTCTAATATATAAAAGGTGAAATTTGATGATTCATAAGACCATACAGAAAAAATTAATACTCTATCTTGATGGAAATTTGTCCGAACGTGAAACAGCAATAGTGAAAGAACATCTTTCTCAATGCCGGTTATGCGAGAAAGAGATTCAAGCACTATCTGCAATCTGGAAGAATGATAGTGCTCTTGAGAAAATAACGCCATCGGACTATCTCTGGACAAAACTCGAAGCTCAATTAAACAAACTCAATGAGGACTCCCCATATCCCCTAATCGAAAAACTCATTCCCGTCGCTCGTTTATCTATAATGGCGGCACTGGTAGTTATTGCGATCTTCGTCGGCAGCTACATAGGTAATGTTTCAAATGACGTGAAAAAGTACGACCTGAAAAGCACTCCTGGAGAATATTTTTGGAACACATACAATTTAGATTCCTTCGAACCTATTCCTACGGAATCTATCGGTAAGGCATTCACCCTCGTGTCGAACGATGAAGAAAATGAGGCGCAGCGATGAAAAAGAAATGGTTGGTGCCTGGTCTTATCCTTATCACTATAATTAATCTTTCAGCGCTTGGTACATTAATGTATAACCGCTGGGGTCTTGAGAGTAAGAGAGTTTCATTGAATGATACAGTTAGCCATGGTTGTTATATGAAACGTCATCTCAATATATCAGACGAACAGGTTTTGAACCTTGACTCATCAGAAAATATTTATAGTACTAAGATCGAATCGATGTCTCGTCAGATTAAAGAAAAAAGAAGCAAATTAGTTGCGGAACTACTGAAAGATAAATCCGATACTACTCAAATCGAATATATTTTACATGAAATCGATTCTCTTCAGGCTGTCATTCAGAGAGATGTTGTAAGTCGTCTTATAAATGAGAAAAATATTCTAACCCCAGAACAACGGGGAGGATATTTTTCACTGGTTCTCGGAAAATTATGTTATGAAGTAGATAGTTTGACGCATACTCAATGTCAACAACAATCAAATAACCAATCAAAGGAGATAAAGTAAAATGAAGCGAGTCGTTGTTGCGGTACTAACGATGGTAATAGCAATTCTGCTGTTATCAGTATTATTATATGCCGGGGATGATAAATCGGTGAAGAAGGAAACTCCAAAAAGTCCCCAGATACAAACGCAGAAATCCTGTCAGGATAAACATGCTCAAGGTGTTTGCGCAGGATACGATTCAATCAAATGCACGCTCGAAAAAGGTTCAACTGCTTTCAAGGACAAGCACGCAAAATGTGAATGCAATGACAATTGCACGCTCGAAAAAGGTTCAGCTGCATGTAAAGACAAACACGCAAAGGGTGAATGTAAGGATCATGATCCTGATAAATGTTCAGCAGAATGCAAAGAGAAATGTGCGGGTCACGATAAACCGCATAAATAATACCTAAACAGCGATGAGCGGCGCATGTCTATTCGTGCGCCGCATGCTGTCCAATTGGGAGGAAACCACTAGTCTACCAAAGTCATTTTTAGTTTGAAACAAGCGAAATTAGCCATAAAATATATTTCTACTTGTATATTATTCCATCAGTTAGTATATTTCGTTAATTGACGAAATGATATATGGCAACATATCGTGAAATAGCAAAAATTTATAAATCTCTGTCCGATCCAAACAGACTTCGTATTCTCAACCTCCTTCGTCAGAGAAAACTTTGTGTGTGTGAAATAACAGAAATTCTCAATCTTGCCACCTCTACAGTTTCAAAGCATCTCAGCATCCTGCAAAATGTTGGATTTATCGAACAAGAGAAAGACGGTAAGTGGGTAAATTATTATATCAATCCGCGTGCCTCCGATTCGAAAATGACTGCTTTTATTTCGGCTATACAATCTTGGATTGAAACTGAACAAGCGAAAGAAGACGAGCAAAAAGTGAAGACGGTAGATCGGAAGAAAATTCGCTCCAGATAATATTTTTTTACCTCATCATTTCGATAGATAACGAAACAAAGAAAGATTTCTAAATGAATTGGAAAGAAGAATACAAAAACTTGTTATGGATTATAGGCGGCTTTATTGTCTTCTATTATCTTCCGGTAAGCAATCCTGTATTTCGGAACGCAGTTAATGAATCTCTTGCACTTCTCAAATGGTATGCCCAAGAGCATGTGCTGCTCTGTCTGGTGCCCGCGTTTTTCATAGCCGGTGTGATCTCTGTATTTATCAGCCAGGCAGCAGTGATAAGATACCTTGGAGCCCGGGCGAAAAAGTGGCTGGCATACTTAGTGGCTGCAGTCTCGGGAACCATACTCGCTGTTTGTTCATGCACGGTTCTGCCGATGTTTTCCGGAATACATAAGCGAGGAGCCGGACTTGGTCCTGCAATTGCATTTCTTTATTCTGGCCCTGCTATTAACATCTTGGCGATCGTCCTGACCGCAAGAATTCTCGGACTTGAAATGGGCGTAGCGCGAACTGTTGGCGCGGTTTCATTCAGCGTCATCATCGGTTTGATAATGGCGTTCATTTATAGAAAAGAAGAGCGAGCAAAAGAAGAGGCACAGCTTACACTTCCGGAAGTGGAAGAAAAACGCCCGTTATGGCAAACGGCTACACATTTCTTTATTCTTGTTGCGATTCTCGTATTTGCCAACTGGGGTAAGCCAGACACTACTGATAGTTTCTGGTATACCATCTTTGCAAATAAATGGTATATCACGGCTTTGTTTAGCATTGGATTTGCACTCTCCCTCACATTTATCCTCAAAATAAATAAGGTCCAGGTAGTTCTTGCTACAATGGCGGTTATTATTGCGTCGGTAATTTGGGGTTCAAATCCAATGATACCATTTGTTGTTGCGGTCGTTGCCACAACTATTATTCTTTCTTTCGATAAAGGGGAAGGAGAGGAGTGGCTGCATTCAACATGGTCGTTTGCTAAACAGATTTTACCTCTACTTGCCGGTGGTGTACTTTTGGCAGGATTTTTATTGGGTGGGCCTGAAACCAAGCAGGGGATAATTCCAAACGAATGGATTGCATCGCTCGTTGGAGGTAACGGTCTATTTGCAAACTTCTTCGCTTCAATTGTTGGCGCGTTTATGTACTTCGCAACGCTGACAGAAGTCCCTATTGTGCAAGGACTTATCAACAGCGGTATGGGGAAAGGTCCTGCTCTTGCTCTATTATTAGCAGGTCCGGCGTTATCACTGCCAAGTATGCTTGTCATCAGAAGCGTTATCGGCACACAAAAAACGGTCGTGTACGTTTCACTTGTTGTTGTCATGGCAACAATAAGCGGAATGATTTTTGGAACTTTTTATTAGTATTCGTTGTACTAGTCATGATCAATTTTAATAAATTCAAAAAAGGAGTTACACAATGCTTGATATAAAAGTACTGGGCCCCGGCTGTGCAAATTGCCAAAAAGTGGAATCACTTGTTCGGGAAGTAATGGCAGAGCATAAACTTAAAGGAAATATAGAAAAAGTAATTGACAGGAATCGTTATGTAGATTATGGTTTAATGATGACTCCTGGTTTATGGGTAAATGGAAAACTTGTAAGCAGCGGGAAAATTCCGTCAAAAAGCTCCGTCGAGCACTGGTTGCTTGAAGCAGCAAAGTAAAATTTTAACACGGAGTAATTGATGAAAGTACAAATTCTCGGTATCGGATGCACAAAGTGCAAAACACTTGAACAGAAAATTCGTCTATTGAACGATAAATACACGCTGAATCTTGAAATTGAAAAAGTAACCGAATTGCAGGAAATCATGAAATATGGAATTATGATGACTCCCGGCTTGGTAATCGATGGCGTTTTAAAAAGTGCCGGCTCTATCCCGAAAGATGATCAACTGCTTGAATGGATTAAAGGAAAACAATCATGAAAAAACAAATATTTTTGTTACTGATTACTGGCATCCTTTTTAGTATGGTTGCATTTGGACAATCAAAGAAGCCGCAAACCCAGTCTAAACCAATTCCTTCTATGAAGGATACGAGCTCAATCGTATCCCAGCCTCTTGTCACATTTATTGAACTCGGTTCAGTTAATTGCATCCCATGCAAGGCTATGCAACCAGTGATGAAGGCAATTGAAGAAAAATATGGTCCCCAGGTCAAGATAGTCTTCTATGATGTATGGAAAAAAGAGCAGGCTCATTATGGGCAGGAATATAAAATCCGTTTAATACCGACGCAGGTGTTTCTCGATTCCCAAGGGAAAGAACTTATGCGTCATGAGGGATTCTTTCCGGAAAAAGAGATAGATACCTTTCTGCAATCGAAAGGATTGAAGCCAAAGAATGCCGAAAAAGGATAGTGCATGGAATCTCTTTTTACCACATTAACGGAAGCGCTCTATAGCAGTTACTCGCTTGCATTGCTTACTTCGTTTGTTTGGGGTGTATTGAGTATTTTACTGAGCCCATGCCATCTTTCAAGTATTCCGCTTATCATCGGATTTCTCGCTGCGCAGGGTGAGAAAAAGACATCGCGCAGTATACTTCTTGCCTTTATTTTTGCAATAGGTATTCTTTTAACTATCGCGGTTATTGGAATCATTACAGCAAGCTTAGGCAGAATCATGGGTGATGTTGGTCCATACGGTAAATACGCCGTGGCGATTATTTTTATTGTCGTCGGTTTATATCTCATGGACATTATCCGTTTGCCTGACACGGGAGTGAAGCTGCAACCGTTTGGAATAAAGTCTGTTTTTTTCTCAGCATTCAGCTTGGGCTTGATTTTCGGAATTGCGCTCGGTCCTTGCACGTTTGCATACATGGCGCCGGTTCTTGGGATTGTGTTTCAAATGTCTAGTACAAACATAGCCGGAGCAGGAGCGCTGCTTCTATCATTCGGATTAGGACATTGCGGTGTCATCGTGGCGGCGGGCGGACTCGCATCCCGGATACAGGTATATCTTAATTGGACGAACCGATCGAAAGCAGTTCTCTGGACGAAGCGTATCGCAGGATTTCTTGTAATACTCGGCGGTATCTATACACTTTTTACATCATAAGATAAAGGCACGGATAATGGAACAGGGATCACCAACACCAATGGATTTGCTAAAACAAATCGCACCTGAATTTGCTCAAAATCAGTTTGACCAGCGTGCATTGCTATTTGAATCGCCTAAATGTCAGGCAGTTCCGTTGAAATATAAAATGCTTGCGGGAATCGCGGTTGCTGCCGCACTTGGTTCTGTTACATGTACGGAAATGTGGACCAAAATGGCGCTTCAAAAAGGAGTTACTTCGGCTGAAATCAGCGAAGCCATCCTCGTCGCACGATATATGAAAATGGCAACTGTGAACGATACAGCATCGTCTTCGCTCGAAATGCTTTAAAGAAGGAATCAATCTAATGGATTCTCCGTCTTCAAGCGATGATGCTGATTCTCGTCGATCCGCTTTAATAACAGTTGAGGAACCTGCAGGACTTCATGAGAAATTCATCATATCGATGTTTCTTAATGTTAATATGCCTTCATGCATCCCAGGCTAAATAAATATGAAGATATTTATCCTCTGCACTGGTAACTCCTGCCGCAGTCAAATGGCGGAAGGATTTTTGAAATCTTTTAATTCCGGGCTGGAAGTATATTCCGCGGGAACAGATCCTTCTCTGAAAGTTCATCCAAAAGCGATTCAGGTAATGAAAGAAGTTGGAATCGACATTTCGAAAAACTATCCGAAAAAAGTCGATTAATTTTTAAATGATTATTTTGATTATATCATTACCGTGTGCGATAACGCAAAAGAAACTTGCCCGGTTTTTATCGGTAAAGTAGGCAAGCAATTACACATTAGTTTTGAAGACCCGGCAAGCGCGACGGGAACAGAAGAAGAGGTTCTCATTGTATTCAGAAAAGTAAGAGATGAGATCAAAAAGGATTTTTTTGAATTTTACGAGAAATATTTAAAAAAATGAGATAACATATGCTTGATATTAAAATATTAGGGCCAAATTGTTCAAATTGTACTGAATTAGAAAGACTCTGTAGGCAAGCAGTAAAAGAAAACTGGATAGAAGCGAATATAGAAAAGGTCACTGATCTTAAAAAAATAGCCGAGTATAATGTAATGATGACGCCGGCATTGGTAATTAATGGAAAAGTTGTTCACAGTGGAAGTGTGCCGACGAAATCAAACATTGTGACAATGCTTATGAATGCAATGGTTTGATAATAATATTCAATTACAACATTTTTTTAATTTCATGGGGAAATAAATGGATTCCGTATCAAAAAAATTATCATTCTTCTATCGTTATTTAACACTCTGGATATTTCTCACTATGTTTTTGGGAATTGCCGCCGGATCAATTTTCCCAGGTATTGCCAGTTTCTGGGATTCTTTAAGTTCAGGAACTACGAACATTCCAATAGCGATCGGATTGATCTTAATGATGTATCCTCCGCTTGCAAAAGTGAAATATGAAGAACTGCCCGTTGTATTCAAAAATGTAAAACTACTTTCGTTAACGTTAATCCAAAACTGGATTGTGGGGCCGTTTGTGATGTTCATCTTTGCGATAATCTTCTTACCCGATAGACCCGAAATGATGATCGGTGTGATATTAGTGGGACTTGCACGATGTATTGCAATGGTTTTAGTTTGGAATGATCTGGCCAAAGGTGATTCTGAGCTTGCCGCGGGGCTTGTCGCATTTAATGCAATATTTCAAGTGTTTTTATATTCAGTATACGCTTACATATTTATTACCGTACTTCCACCGTTATTCGGATTCAGTGGTGCAATAGTAGAAATTTCAATTGGGGAAATCGCCGTTACAGTCCTTATTTATCTCGGAATACCGTTCTTCGGTGGAATGATAACCCGGGCAAGTTTGGTTAAAATAAAAAATAAAGAATGGTATCACAAAACATTCATTCCAAAGATTTCTATACTTACTCCTATTGCATTGCTCTTCACAATTTTTGTGATGTTCTCGCTAAAAGGAGAAAAAATAGTTGAACTGCCGCTTGATGTTGTAAGGGTTGCCATACCATACTTGTTCTATTTCGCTGGTATGTTTTTTATTACATTCTTTATTGCTAAAAGAATGGGATATAGCTATGAAAAAACGACAACCGCTGCATTCACTGCAGGCAGCAATGATTTTGAATTAGCCATCGCAGTGGCGGTCGCAGTTTTCGGCATTAATTCACCAATAGCTTTTGCAACCGTAATTGGTCCTCTTGTGGAAGTGCCCGTGCTTATAGGGCTTGTAAATGTCGCGTTAGGTTTTAAGAAAAAATACTTTTCTGATAAACCTCTTGTTAGATGATATCATATGGAACTTATAATGTATAGAAAGGTCCGGTAATGAAAAGTATCGAAAAAAGAATAATATCGTTTATCGGCGGAGGAATTATCACCGGTGTCTTTGTCGAACGGATGATCAACAGCGGTCTTCATTCACCGGATAATATTATGGTTTCTGATATTAAGAAGGAACGCTTGGAAGAACTTGAAAAGAAATATTGTGTGAAAGTTACTCAAAACAATGCCGTGGCTTCAGAGTTTGGCGACTTTGTTTTCATAGCTGTACCTCCGCCCCAAGTAAAAGCAGTCCTGTCGGAAGACTGTAAAATGTTAAGAACGGACCAAGTCCTCATTTCACTTGCCGCTGCTGTTCCTTTGTGGATTTACGAGAGCGTGCTTTGCAAAGAAATTGCCGTTGTTCGTGTAATTGCAAATACACCTTCAATAATAGGTAAAGGAGTTAATCCATACTGTTTAGGAATATATTTAACGGAACAGCAGAAAAAGGATGTGAAAGAGTTGCTCTCCATATTTGGAACAGCTGTTAAAATTGATGAGTCTCAAATGAACATTGCGACGGCTATTACCGCCGTAGGCCCTACATACTGGTTCCCTGCTGTTAAATCCTTACTCGATTTTGCAAAAGAGAAAGGAATTGATAAAGAACTTAGCTATCAGTTTGTGGTCGGTACTTTGCTGGGAACCGCGGAAATGATTTTACAAACAATGCAAGATCCCGATGAATTAAAACTAATGATCGGGACGAGAACGATTAATGAGCAAAGTGTAAATCAGCTTTTTAAGGATGCCGTTGAAGAAGCATTCAAAAAGATTAATTATGCCACAGAAAAATTAACTCAATAAAAAAATCAATACAGAAAACATATGCGTTTTCAGTTGTGAAAGTTAACTTGATTTCATTCCGTCAGATTGATAAACTTTTTAGGATCAAATAATTAATGAGGAGTAATTATATGCGTAGATTTGCGTATTTAATTCTTAGTGTCCTGGCACCTCTCACGTTCGTTATGGGACAACCAAAGATTAGTATTCTAAAGGGTACAAACCTTGACTTTGGAGATCTTTATCAGGGACAGAAAATGGAAAAAATTGTAAGTATAAAAAATGAAGGGACTGAATTACTGATAATCTCAAGCGTGAAGGCGTCATGTGGATGCACCGCTACTCTATTGGACAAGCAAGAAATTAAGCCAAATGAATCTGCAAACTTGAAAATATCCTTCGATTCCCAGAATTTTATGGGAAAGGTAACAAAAACAGTAGATATTTCGTCGAATGATCCGGAATCACCAAAGGTAACGGTCAAGTTTGTTTCCAATATAATTCAGGTTTTGAAAATAAATCCGCCTTATTTCGGATTCAATAACTTAAAAGTCGATTCTGTGTACACAAGGGAAATATCTATAACAAATCCGTCAAAGGATAAAACTATCAACATTCTCTCCGTCAAATCGAAAGATGAAAATGTAAAAGTCAAACTTATGAAAAATACGCTTAAACCTGGAGAAGAAACCACACTTCAAGCAATCTGCCAACCCGCAAAGATTGGATCAACGCAGGGAATTGTTGAACTAACGACCGACCACCTTCTGCAGAATAAATTCGAAATTAAGGTATACATGTGGACAAGCAGGAAATAAAATTCATTACGGGAAATGTAGGAGAACTAACTTTTTTTATCACACTGATTTTATATATAAGGTGCTGAAGAAGAAACAAACAAAGTTTGCGGTGGTTAGCGATAAGGGACTGCATCCAACTATCAAGACGGTGCAGATGAAAGAAGTTATCCAATCCATGAAAGTTGCTTCTGACGCACTCCGGCTGCGACTTCTTCTTCTCTTGTTTGATAAGGTATCCTGCGTCTGTGAACTTATGGATGTTTTTGGGCTGAAACAATCTGATATATCATATCATTTAATTCAACTTCGCAAGGCTGGTTTTGTCGAACGCATAAGACGCGGTAAATATAGTTACTATCGGATCAATACGAAGTCGCCAAATATACTAAATCCGAGTTTGTTGAGGTTCCTGGTGGGATGGCTCGATCATGATACAACCATCATCCAAGATAAAACAGCGTTGCAGAAGTCTAAACTAAAATGTGGAGTGTCCTGCCGATAAAGGTTCCAAGAATTGTTTGGATGCTATCAGCAAAGACAGGCATAATTTATTTTGGTATAT
>Ga0315277_10005812_pt1 | contig 16207 bp, 18 predicted proteins | sample YL17G05_15_MG_FD_203695 | JGI IMG/M metagenome (GOLD analysis project Ga0315277, IMG submission 203695) | Sediment microbial communities from Yellowstone Lake, YNP, Wyoming, USA - YL17G05_15 | ecosystem: Environmental > Aquatic > Freshwater > Lake > Sediment | place: USA: Wyoming | collected... | reverse complement strand
ACCGGAGCATGGCAAAGAGGCAATGGTTCATGCATGCACGGCTCAGGAATGGCGCAACAGGCTCCATGGGCGTTGGTTCCCTCAGGTATCGGGATGCTTGCCCGCTCACACACCCGTCCCAAACCGTGGGGCGGTGAAAAGCAGGAAACCGTGTTTCGGGCAGCATCCTGCGAGGATGAAATCAGTATCCTTATAGAGAGAACACGAAAGATTGTGTACGGGCTGTTGGAATATGGAGGATGATGCGCACCATTCTTGAGCATGCACGGCGGGGAACTGTCACTTCCCCGATGCATGCGGTTGCGGAGGAAGAAGGCATCGATGCCGGTGTCCTGTGCGGGCGGATCGCCACCGGGAGCGTCGTGATTATGCAGCGCGGCAGGCGTTGTGTCGGCATCGGGAAAGGGCTCCGTACCAAAGTCAACGTCAACCTCGGCACATCAACCGGGAAGTCCAGCGTGGAGGAGGAGATAAAAAAAGCACAGGTCGCAGAGGAGTTTGGCGCAGACACGATCAGCGACCTCTCCATGGGCGGGGACATCACCGCGATCCGGCAGGAGATCCTTGCCTGCACCACGCTCCCGATCACGACCGTCCCGGTGTACCAGGCGGTTGCAGAGCACGGGCTGAAAGAGATGACCGCCGACGACATCCTCGCGACCCTCCGGATGCAGGCAGAGCAGGGCATCAGCTCGGTCGTGATCCACTGCGTGAACAGGGCCATGCTCGGGAAGTTGCGGAACCGGAAGCGGATCCTTGGTGTCGTCTCAAAAGGCGGCTCGATCACGAGCGCGTTCATGCTCCTGAACCGGTGCGACAACCCGTTCATCGAGCACTTCGATGAAATCCTTTCGGTCTGCAGGCGTCACGATATCGTCCTCTCGCTCGGAAACACGGCGCGGAGCGGGTGCATCAGTGACCACCGGGACCGGGCGCAGCGGGAGGAGATTCGCCAGAACGTGGCACTCGCACGCCGGGCGCATGAGAAGGGGGTTCAGGTGATCATCGAAGGTGCCGGGGGGCACATCCGGCTCGACCGGATCCCACAATACATACGCTTCTACAAGCGGCAGTCGGAATTTCCCCTCTTTGTGGCAGGCCCGCTGCCGACCGATATTGCACTCGGCTACGACCACATCGCGGGGTGTGCCGGGGCGAGCGTCGCGAGCGCTGCGGGGGCCGATTACCTCTGTTATATCACACCCGCAGAGCACCTCGGGCTGCCCTCCCCTGAGGCGGTGAAGGAAGGGCTGATCGCGTTCCGGATCGCTTCGCACATCGGCGACACCGTGAAGTACGGCAGTGAGGGCAGGGACACAACGATGGCACGCATGAGGGCAGCTCTTGACCGCGAGGGCCAGATACGCTGCGCATTCGACCCGGCACGGGCACGCGAACTCGCCGGGGACGATATGGAGTGCACGATGTGCGGGGAATTCTGTGCCATCAAAATCATGCGGGAGTTGTGAGCACCGTTTCACGGCACCGGAACTCCGGCCGGAGAACAGGGATGGCAAAATTTCTGAACACCGTCCCGGACTTGGTTCATGAAGTATTGATCAACCTGCAGCGTCCGGAGGAAAAATAAAAACCTCACACCGGCAGATTACTTCACCGGGATGGTACGTATGAAATATGTCGATATCGACAGGATTTACCAGGACCTGCCACTGGATTCCATTCCCTGGAATGTCGGGACACCTCCCGATGCGCTCGTTGCGCTGGTGGAAAGCGGGAGTGTGCGTCCCTGCACGACCATTGATCTCGGGTGCGGTGCCGGCAACTATGCCATCTGGCTTGCCGGGCTCGGGTTTGACGTCACCGGTGTTGACAGTTCGAAAACAGCGATCGGGATTGCAGAAAAGAACGCACGGGAAAAAGGCGTGCGGTGCCGGTTCATCGTTGCTGATCTCCTCGGCGACCTGCACGAAGTGACCGGCACGTTTGATTTTGCCTTTGACTGGGAACTCCTGCACCACATCTTCCCGGAAGACCGGCAAACGTATGTCAGGAATGTGCACAGGATCCTCAATCCCGGGGCGACGTACCTGTCTGTCTGTTTCTCTGAAGAGGACCCCCAGTTTGGCGGCACGGGAAAATTCCGCAGAACCCCGATCGGGACAACACTCTATTTCTCATCAGAACCCGAACTGCGGGAACTGTTTTTACCGTATTTTGTGATCCGGGAATTGAAAACGATCGAGGTCGGCGGCAAGTACGGTCCGCACCAGGCGGTGTACGCGTTGCTGGAACGGCGCTGAATTTTTTTTGGTTTTTTCGTATCAGGTGCAGATGCAGGAGGAGGGAATGCTGCGGAATCAACGGGACATCTCCCTAGCACACGGCATGCACCGCGCATTATGGGAGCTATGTCATCTGGGGCAGCTTAAGAAAATCCGGAGAACGACACTTCATTTTTTTACACGAAGATATATCAGAACACACCGTTCAATTCCAATGTAAAAGGGAGGGAATTGCATGATTACTCAGGATATCATCAGAAAACTCTGGGATGAACAGGGGAGGGGCAATGTTGCGGTATGGGAGGATGACACGATGACGGTGGTGCCGGCAGATTATCGCGGAGATACCGCCGGAAAAAAGCCCCTTCTCATTTTAAAACCCATCGTGCTGGTGAATGAATGTGAGCTCCTTGATTTTGCCCTCACCGATGAAAATTTACTAAAAAAAATTGAAGGTGCAGTCCGGGCTGCCGGGGGACAGATAACGCGGGGTCCGAAATAAAAAATATCCCCCCATGATTTTTTGTGTACGAAACAGGAGATCCGGTGCAGCATGAACAACGATTCCATTGTCTTTCACGGCAGCCTGCAGCAGCTGCTGCAGAAGGTGGAGAGCGGCGAGATGATCCCGAAACTGCAGGCCTCGCATGCCCCAATGTGCAAGTTTTTTACCGCTTACTATGTCATCAGCGGCATCCGCCACTGTGTCCCCCTCGTCCACGGCCCGACCGGCTGCCCCCTCTACATGTCCGACTTTGTCAGGACACGGGAGTGCTGCGAGATCCGGGGCGTCCCGCTCGAACCCACCGCGTGTACCACCCTTGACGAGAGCCACGTCATCTATGGCGGCGAGGGAAAACTGCTGGAGGCGGTAAAAGAGGCATACGCGAAGTACCACCCCGACCTCATCGTGATCCTCTCCTGCTGCTGTTCCGGGATCATCGGCGACGATGTCGAGAGCATCGCCCGCGAGGCGGAGAAACTGGTCGGTTGCCGGGTGCTGGCGCTCAAGAGCGAGGGGTTCGGCGGCGACTTCCGGAGCGGGTACGAGGACGCGTTCCGGCTCATCATGGACCTGATGGAGCCGCCCGGACAGACAAGGAAGGGGACGGTCAACATCCTCGGTGCACGCTGGGGGCCGACGCCTACGGAGTTCAACTGGGATATGGACGAGATCGAGCGGCTCCTTTCTGAGGTGGGAATCACGGTCAACGCCGTCATCGCCGGGGGGTGTACGGTCGAGGAGATCCGGCGGGCTCGGGAGGTCGAACTGAATGCCTCGTGGTGCTACGACTGGGGACAGAAGCTGGGCGACCTGATGCAGGAACGCTTCGGCATCCCGTACAGCAAGACCGGGCAGCCCTACGGGCTCGGGGCCACCAGGGAGTGGCTTCTCGGGGTGGCAACCCCGCTTGGTATGGAGAAGAAGGCGCTGGAGGTGATCGAGCGTGAGACTGCGGCGGTGGCACCGGACCTTGCATACCTGAAGCAGGCGCTTTCTAACAAGACCGCCATCATCGAGATCTCGGAGTTTCCCGGGCCGATCCGGGCGCTCTCGCTGGCACGGATGGCAGAGGAATTTGGCGCCCATCCCGTCGTGATCAACGTCCACCCCTACACGATCCGGGAGCGGATGCCCAGCATAAAATTCCTGTTAGAGACCGGCGTGAACCCGGAGATTATCCTGACAAAAGGGCTCTTCCGGCTGGGGAGTTTCCGGTCGTCCAAGGAGACCGAGGACGAGCTGGAGGCGATTGTCGGCGAATATGACGACCCGATCTTCTTTGGCAACGCCGGCAGGTTCCCGCCCTGCCCGGTGGTGAACCTGACACTCCTGAACCCGGCGTTCCAGCCCCAGTACGGCTTTCGGGGGATCACAAATATCGCTGCGCTGGTCAGGCAGGCGCTGGAGGATAAAAACCTCCCGCGCTCGCGCCTGTTCCGGGGGATGCTCTATGGTACAAGGACGAAGTGAGATGCCGTCTGGAACGGAGATCCGCACCCCTGAAGCGTGCAGCGATCCCTACCTCCGCTGCGCCTTCAACGGCGCCGCCCAGACGGCGCTCGGCGTCGCCGGTTCTGCCCTGCTCGCCCATTCCCCGCAGGGCTGCGAGTACCTTGTCACGAACGCATTTGCATCGCAGGAGTGCGACTACATGGAGACCGTTACGCTCTGCACCAAGCTGTGCGTTGACGAGATCGTGCATGGTGGGGAGGACATCCTTGCCCGGACCATCCGCGAGGCAAAGCAGCTTAAGATCTCCGCCCTCTTCGTGCTCAGTGCGTGCGGCCCCGAGATCGTCGGGGACGACATCGTCGCAGTCTGCGAGACCGTGCAGCCGGAGGTGAAGTTCCGGCTGATCCCCATCGAGTGCGCCGGGTTCCGGGGCTCGCAGTACGACGGCATCGACATCGCCTTCGATACGATCCTGAAAAAGCTGGTGAAGAACACCGGTGAGAAGATCCCCGACTCCGTGTGCCTGATCGCCCCCCATGCGAATGCCAACCCGACTTGGATCGCGGATCTGGCATGGGTGAAGCAGGTCCTTTCTGCGATGGGTGTCCGGGTTGTCGCCACGCTGACGCACCGTACGCCGCTCTCCGAGATCGAGAATATCGCATCAGCCGAGACATCCCTCCTGCTCAGTCACGATGCCGGGCAGAAGGCATCAGAGTACCTCGCCGCCACCTATGGCATTGAGCCGGTCTGCACGGGCATCCCGCTGCCGATCGGCCTGACCAACGTGCAGCGCTGGCTGACCGCACTTGGGGAGCGGTTCGACGCACAGAAAACAGCGGAGACGATGGTTTCGGACGGCGAGCGGATGGTGATGGCAACGTGCCGGCGCAAGTGGCCGATGGGGCGGTTCCTCTACCGCACGCCCGCGGCGATCGTCGCCGATGCCACGGTCGGGATCCCGCTCGTGCGTTTTGTCACCGAGGACATGGAGATGACACCGGCGCTCGTTGCCCTGTACTCTTCCGGGCGCCCGGTCCGGGACCTGCTGGGGCGTGAACTCAGCGATCTCGGGCTCAACCCCAGGGTCGTGTACGGCACGGATGTCTACACCACAAAAAAGAGCCTGGCGGAAATAAAGCCGCGGGTCGTCTTCGGGAGCACGATCGAACGGCACGCGGCGCACGGGCTGGGGATACCGTACATCGTTGAGGTGGTGAGGATGATGCGCCAGTTCAGGTTCATCAACCGGGAATACTTCGGGTATACCGGGATTTTAAACCTGTTCGAGTGCGTCCAGAACGAGTGGGTCATGGGATGGCGTTCGAAAGAGAAGCGGTACGAGGCGAAGTGGTGAATGACATGAGACAGATCGCAATCTACGGGAAGGGGGGCATCGGGAAGAGCACGATCGCCTCGAACCTGTCGGCGGCACTGAACGGGGCGGGGCTTTCGGTCATGCAGGTCGGCTGCGACCCCAAGCGGGACTCGACGAGGATCCTTGCCGGGGGGCAGTTTATTCCGGCAGTCCTTGAGGAGCACCGGGAACAACTGAGGGTGGGAAAGGATGAATACGCAATCAAGCTTGAGAATATCGTCTATAAATCCCCCCAGGGCATTTACCTTGTCGAGGCAGGGGGGCCGGAGCCGGGGGTCGGCTGCGCCGGGCGCGGGGTGCTGACGGCGCTCCAGATCCTCAAAGACCTGAAAGCCTTTGAGACCTACCACATCGACGTCGCCATCTACGACGTGCTCGGCGACGTCGTCTGCGGCGGCTTTGCCATGCCCATCCGCGAGGGGTTTGCAAAGGAGATCTACCTCATCTGCTCCGGCGGCTTCATGAGCATCTACGCGGCCAACAACATCGCACGGGCCATCCAGCGCCTCGCGAGGCGCGGCGACACGGGCCTCGCCGGCATCATCTGCAACAGCAACGGCGACGAAGCCTTCGAGCACGCCGTCATCCCGGAGTTTGCGAAGCGCCTCGGAACCGGTTTCGTCCGGTTCGTCCCCCGCAGTTCCGTCATCCAGGCCTGCGAGCTGGAGGGCGGGGCCGTGGTGGAGCATTCCCCGAACTCAAAGGAAGCGGGGATCTTCAGGGATCTTGCTCGTGCAATTATGGAAAATGATTCGCGAGTGATCCCGACGCCGATCACTGATCTTGGTGAGCTGGAAAGGATGTATAGGGGGTGCCGGGAGAAGTGAGCGGGGGTCATTAGGGACAGACTTTGCATCTTTGAATCTGCCTGTTGATTGACCCGGAATAAGGAATTTTTTTCGTGATGCAAAATTTTTTTAGAATTTTTAAAATTTTTTCCGGAATTTCTTGAAAATTTTTTTCGAAAATTTTTTATTTCCATCAAAGTTTTTTTCAAAATTTTTCAAAACTTCAAAATTTTTTTTATAAATTTTTTTTGCGTTCATAATTTTTTTTGTAAAATTTTTGAATTCTTAAAATTTTTTTAACAAAAATTTTTTCCGGACGAAACTTTGAAAATGCGAAAACTATTTTATTGTCCCCGATTTGCATAAAGAGGCTAAAATGGCGGTTTTGATTTTTGCCTTTTTGCGGCGAAAAATGCTCGCGTGAAAATTTCTTAAAAATTTTTTATGAAATTTTTAATTTCGCCAAAATTTTTTTTTAAAGTGTTCAAAACTTTTAAAATTTTTTTCTTAGTTTAAAAATTTTTTAAAAAGTTTTTTTTGTTTTGGAAAAAATCTCTGTCACACAACAATTGGTATGATGGGCAGTTGTGGCTGGATGATGATGTCGGACCGTAAACAGATGGTGAGGGATTAACTCCTCGGAAAATAATAGGGAATTATTATTAAGAGTGTATCCAAATTCTCACTATAATGAGATGTGAATTGGCGTGGTTCGAACGGATCGGCCCGGTATTTATTTTAGAATTTTTCAACAAGAAGTTTGGTCTATGTTTCTGTCATAGAAGACCGGATCGCAGCATCTGGTGTTTCGGATTGGAGAATTATCTCTGTGCTCGGTGCATGGGAATCCTATCCGGAGGAATCATTGGATGGGGATTATCCACTCTTGGTTATCCGGTACCTATTGTCCTATCATCGCTCCTCCTTGTCCCGCTTATTATTGATGGCTTCGTGCAGGTACTGGATATCCGAGAGAGCACTAACGGGAGAAGGTTCGTCACCGGGCTTCTCTTTGGTATCGGGATCTATTTCTGGGGATTCTACATCGCAACATTTGTTTAGAATATTGAGATTGTGAAACCGATGGGAGAAAAAGACGATAAAATTGTAAAATTGTGTTGCGTCGGTTGTATTGGAATTATTGTGATTGTCGGGGCTTGGGGGTATATTAACCAACATTTCCAACCGTCGGAAAATAACCAACGTTTCCAGCCGTCGGAAAATCCAGACAAGCTTATAGACAATGACCATGACGGATTCAGTAAATACTTTGAGGAGAAAGTGATGGGAACATCCGACGGTGTACCGAATGAGAGGTATATTATATTAAGCTCTTCTTTTGGCTCTTTCGACAAACAAAATCCAAGCTACGATATAGCCAAAGTTAGTTTCGAAAGTGCTAAAAATTTTGCAATTAAGAATCACGTTGCTGAAAAAAATATAAATATTATTATGGAAGCCACTTATAATAATTTCTCTCATGCTCTCAAACAGACTTTGAAAAATGCAAATGAGAATGATGTGATTTTTATCGACATCCATTCCGACTCCGATAAAAACGGATTTTCTTTTATAAAAGAAAATGCCACGATGAATAAACAATATTCTGTAAATAGTTTTTATGACTTTTATGAAATCGTCCCTTACGTTAAGGTGGCAGGGCTTTTTAATGACAATATCAAACCAAAGATAATTATTTCTAATGAAGGATGCTCAGCCGGTGCATTTTTAGATTATGTTAAAAATCCAAATGTAACCATTTTAGCACAGGTAAACGCAGATCAGACGGCGATGGCTCTTGATATGCTCGATTTCTCTTTGAATTCATATGGAGCTAAATTATCGGATAGAATAATGGAATATAAAACAAAATACCCCAATGCGACAGCTTTCAAGCACATAAATCCCGATACCAACGGAAACGGCGGTACGTCAGTAGGAGAGGCATTTGATGTATCGGCAGTGAAAATACGCTCTATTTGGTACGATTATGCAAATCCGGATCCTCGCCAGCCCATGATAAGCAACAGGGAACTTGCGGACCGGACATATCTTTTTGAAACTGATAGTAATCTCTGAGGCTTGTCTTTATTTTTTCAAGGATAAGACCTGTGCCAAATTTGGCGGGTAAATGGCATAACAATAAGATAATTATTTCGCATTCCTCACATCCAGCCTGACATACACTTCACTCCGTGGACAATGCACCTTTACCGGTCTGCGGGATCTTGATAGGCTGGAAAGCCGGTTTCCCATGTACGTCCATTGGTGGTTGCACTTATGGCACGTCATTAGACAGCTCGAATACACACGAACAGAATCACAGATGATGGTATTTAAGGGATCGCGGGAAGGGTGTGAAAGTAATACCTGGCTCTGCACAACACTGCACCGGACCTGACCGGGGGGATGAAGAAGATAAAATCATTCGGAAAAATCTGACATGGAAAAAATAATCATTCTAATTTTTTGTTTAACGCAGTTTCTTCAATATCATTAATTATATCCTCAATTTTTGGACGTCTAAATATGTAATAGATAGTACTAATTATAAAAAATATAGACGAAATAATAAAACCTAAAATCCAAAGTAATTTCCAAAAATCAGAAGACATGTTGAATATTGGATTAAAAGAAGTAGCAGTGCTTAATGTTAATAGAATAGTTAATGCAATGACTCCTGATGTTTGCATTATCAAATCTATAGTTTTTATTTTTCCAAATTTGATACTTAATACTTTAAATAAAATATCCCCATTAGTAAAAATGATATTTCCTGTTAGATTTCTTCTAATATTGGGGTTACGTAAAAGATACTTCTCTGTATTTTCATCAATGTCTAGTTCAATGCGAGGGGCATCAGTTTGAGGCATCTTGATTATCCTCAGGAATTTTTAAACTAGTAAAAGAGTGTTCACAGATAAACCCGCAATTTTTGCATATCACTAAAACTGTAGGAATGTAAACGCGATTCAATGTGGTTTCAGATTTTCTAAAAACTTCGATATTGGTGATACCATCAAGAACATCAAATTTTGTTGTTCCACATCTTGGACAGGGTAAATTAACATTTTTTTCTCGTAATCGATTTAAGATTATACCTTTTAAATTTGGTATTTCAAAAATTGAGAATTCGTTTCCTACGTTATCTATTGAGATTTTATCCAATTGAATTTTTTCTGAAGTTGGAGATGCATTCATTTTTGATAATTTTTTTGGTATTTGGGATTTTGACTTTTTAACTGATTGATTCATTCCAATTTGGAATAACGCTAGTCCAAAGAAAATTATTGCAAATCCTACAACAAAACCGATAGGAAACTGCGAATAATAATTATTGATCCAATCATGATAGGGAATTGTATATATGAAATATCCCATAATTACAAAAAAAATTACAAAAATGAATAAACCAAATAACAGTATTATTGATCCTAGCCAAGCAAGTGCACTATCTTTTTTTAATTCAACGAAAAAATTCCAAAAATCTAAAAAAAATTGAATTATATCACTTTTTATTCTTGAAAAAGTAGTAGCATCACTCATAATTTAATATTGCATTAAGTAAATTTAATTTTTATTGTGTGAATGATACAAAAATTGACAGAAAAACAAAACGCAGGGCCTTGAACCTTAAGGCAGAGTGCGCCGACCGAACGTTGATTGAACGAACATTGAAATACATGTGCGTTTGTAATGAATTAAGGAAATTTATCGACGGTAGGGTTTGAACAAAAAAGGTCAACCCCGGCTGGGGCTTCAATATCAAAGCGTGGGAATCTCTTGGGGGTGATACACCAGACATACCTGTCGTAGAGAACCCTTTGTGAGTATAACTAAGTCAATATAAACAAATACTCATTTTACAAATTAGAGTGTATATGGAAAAAGTTCCAGAGGATACCGAGACTGAAAAAACTCAAAATAATTCTGATGCACAATCTCGTCGTGTATTAAGCGGCAATCAATTTGAACGTGAAATTTTTGAGTATATTAAAAACGAAATCGGGGAAAATTCAAATATTATCTTGCTTAAACCAAGAACGCAGGTTTATCCTCCGGGATCAGACAGAGACTATGACTTTTCTTGTATGCAAATTATGACCGCCCATGGAGATATCGTCGGCGATACCGATATTGTTGTTTATGATAGAAAGAAAAAAAAACCATTGATACTAGTTAGCTGTAAAATCTCTCTCAGAGGGAGGATGTCGCAATCTCTTTTTCATTTGTTCCTCTATCGAGCTGAAAAATATTCTGATATTAAACTGTTCTTTGTCACAAAGGATCCCGACTTGGAATTCGGAACTAAAGAGCGACCACGGAAATGGGGAGTTCTCGCGGCCCATCTTGGAGTATATTGTTACTCTCAGAATCCGCTAACAGAATGCTGGGGGACAATATTCCCATTTGAAAACATGATTAAGGATCTTAAACGGATTTCTAGGATTAAAAAAAGGAAGTAAAAATGGATCAATACTTTCACAGTGCGCAAATTAGGGTTAAATCGTGCAATCAATCCATCACCATATCGAGGAAAAATCGTGAGTAAGAACGATATCTTTTTTCAACAAGATCGAGTTCTTATTATCAACGATGATATATTCCAAACAAAAAAAATCAAACCCGATTCTATTGATCTTATCATTACTTCACCGCCTTATAACGTCGATATCAAATACAACTCACACGACGATAAAATAAGCTATGAACAATACAAAAAATTCAGCGAAAAATGGATGAGAAAATGTTATAATTGGCTTAAAGATGACGGTAGATTTTGTCTGAATATCCCTCTTGATAAAAATAAAGGTGGACAGCAAAGTGTCGGTGCCGATTTAACAAGAATTGCAAAAAAAGTCAAATTTAAGTATCATACTACTATAATTTGGAATGAAGGGAATATTTCCAGAAGAACAGCCTGGGGTTCATGGAAGAGTGCATCCGCACCATTTGTAATTTCACCTGTTGAATTAATTGTAATTTTTTTCAAAAAAACTTGGAAAAAGACTAGTGGATCTCAACAATCCGATATATCAAAACAAGATTTCATGGATTGGACGAATGGACTCTGGACATTTAATGGTGAAAGTAGTAGAAAAAAAATCGGACATCCCGCACCATTCCCCGTTGAATTACCTCGACGATGTATTCAACTTTTTAGTTTTGTAGGAGATACCATTCTCGATCCGTTCCTTGGAAGTGGAACAACCCTTATTGCATCCTATCTCTATGACCGAAATGGGATTGGTATTGATATTGATCCTCATTATTGTCAAATCGCTCTTAAACGGCTGAAAAAAGAAACTGGAATAGATCTGGCGAATATAGAAAAACCCGTCACTCACTTCAATAAAAAACATAAAATTAAGAAAATATTGATAACTCAAGCGGATATTGTTTTTCAGCATTTCAAAGACTATCCGTCACAACCCATGTCTTATAAGGATATTGGTGAATGGATCAAGGAAGAAGTGGAAAACGATTCATTCAAGGATATCAAGGCTTATGAAAAAATTATAAGAACTCTGGCAAAAGATGGAAAAATCAAAAGATTAGAGTCTGGTCTTTTTGTTTATTCTCAATTGCCGATTGGTGCAATTAGGAAAATAAAAAGTTTATAAATTATTTTTAGCAATTTGGGTGAGTTTATCGATATCCTCTTTTAGATCCAAATTATGCATTTTTGCATGGCAATTTGGACAGAGTGCCACAGCATTGTCTATTGAATCGGGTCCATCCCTCTTTCGCCATATTATGTGATGAACATGAAGGAAAGGATCTCCATCCCTATCAATAAATGGAGCTCGATTATCGCATAATTGGCATATTCCTTTTGCGACCTCTTTGACGTAATCGGTAACATCTTGATTTCTATCGTAAGTAGTAGTTTTTGTCTCTCTTCTATTGGGTAGTCTTGATGCTGTTAGGGCTCGTTTTTTTAAATCCTCTAACGATAATTTTCGATTATTTTTTCGTCGCACTTCATTTTTTGCATCAATAAGTTCTTCACTGATCACTATTGGTTGTTCACTGGATTTCAATTTTAATGGAAAAATGATAACTCTTCGAAGATTTTTATTAGCATCTAATTGTCGTCCATCATAGGGAGAACCAGCTAATTCTATGGTACCTTGATAAATGTATTCTCCGCGCCTAAAAACTTCAAATAAATAGTTATTAACGCCATTAAATCTCGATTCTGATAAAGTCCTATTTTGGGCATTATCTATTTCTTGATCTCCTTCTGTCCCCATACCCGTATAATGTAAAATATCATCTACCCATTTGTCTTCATACAATGATTTTGTGTGGTCTGATATGATTACTAAAGAGTTAGTTGCATGGGATCTTCTCATACCTCCTTCTGAACCAACTTTAAAAATCTCGATAAGTTCTCTATTGGAAATTGATTGTCCCTGTTTCAAAGGATTTTCAAATAGAGGTGTCTCATATGCATTTTCAGGAGGTAACACACTTCCATCTGTACATATAATTTTAAATTCTCGATCGGAAATCCTATATTCTTTTAATAATTTATCCACATAACGGCCTACATCATAAGCACCCGTATATCCATAATAATAGAGATTATCATTTATCTTATGAGGTGATTCTAAAGAATCACTATTAGCGGACAACCAAATTCTTTTATCTCCTTTAATCGTCTCATTTTCTGCTAATTCTCTCATCAAACTCGGATTTAATTCGAGTAACTGCTCGGTAACAATTCTCATTACTTGAATCCATTGTTCTTTTGGAACTTCGAAACGAGTTCCTAAAAACTCTAAATCATCAGGTACTTTATTTGTCCAATCTGGTTGGTTAATTTTCATAATTTTAAATAATCATATGAAGATAAAAAATATTGAGTGGAAAAATCAACTTAACATTTGATTTGGATAACCTGGTAAATAATTCTTTAAAATTTTAATTTATCTTATTGGAATCCTTTTGATTAACGGTTACTCGGCTGTTATAATTATCTCCCTAGCCATAAAACCAAAATCCCACGAAAAATTGCCGCACCTCCTAATCCCAAATCCATTTTTATGCTAAATTCGCCCGTAAAACGGAATTTGAAGCAGCTTCGCGCCGCGCCCCCTTTCCCCCGCAACCACCCTCTCGAAGATTGCTTCGCAATCTTCTCAAACACTTTTCCTTGCTGCGCTTCAGAAAAGTTTACCACCAATCCGGGCAATTTCCGCGCCCGGATTTCCCCCAAAAAATTGAGCCGGTTCCCCGTCATACAAACATTTAAATGATAAAGTGTTGTTGTTAAAATAACAACAATGATCCGTAATCTCTGCATAACAACGACGCACAAGGTTCACAATCTCGGACACCCGCACCGGCAGGCAACCGCCATTGTGGTGTTCTTCGTGTACTCCATGGCGCTGTTGTGTGCACTGATGGGATGCCTTGCCGTCCCATCGCAGGTAAAGAATTTCCTGAACCGGGGGTATGCTGTCCATGCGGTTGGCGGTTGCGGCTCCTGTATCTCTTTTCCGCCGTTTGCTTTGCGTCGCCGTTGACCGCCGGTTCCGGTGTGCGGCATTGATGTGATTGCACGAGGCGACCAGCCGCATCACGATCGCAGGATCTGCCTGAGACATGAGCTGCGGCTCCATCCTGCTGCACCGGGGCCGGCGTTGGAACGTGGGAAGGGACCCGGAAGGTTTCTTCCCGGTATCGTTGGTGAATATCAGAAAGGAAGGTGAAAACTATGGAAAATGTTCTTATTGAAGGAAAGGATGTGGCCGAGCCGGACCCGATTGGATCCGGTGCCATGTACAGCAACCGGATTATCCCCCGCGACGCAGGATTAACCATTGATGGAAATGTTGCGGGTGAACCAACCGTTATCGTCCATGAACCGGTAGAGGTCAGGACCCCGCACCAGCGAAAGGTACGCACCCGGTGCAACCCGCTGGTGTATGAAGCGATGGCGCTTCTCAGGGACTATCATTTCCTGCCGGTCAGGCTCAGCGAACCTGCGATACCGGTCAATCTTATTGGGATTAGTAAATCCAGTTCGCTGCTGATTTATGTCGTCCGCTCGCGCAAGCCGGTGCCGGATGCTGCCACGCTGCGCAGACGGTATCCTGAGAATGTGCGTTATCTCTGCGGTCTGGCAGACAAAGTACAGTACCGGATCATGATCTGGGTCTATTCCCCGCAATGCGGCTGGAGATATTACCTGGTCTACCCGGGCGGCCTGAGAAAAGATCTTGATTTCCCCAAATCCCTAAAACCCTAACCCCAATCTCTTTTCTTTTAGCCTCCGATCAATCGCAATCCGTGCCGGTTGCTCCGAATCCTGAAAACCGCTGTGCTGGAGCCTCCGTTTGCCACCCCCGGATTATCCGTAATATCCCATATTTCCCATATCTGTATGTCAAAGGGGCCCCCGCGACACAGTCGAAGGGTGGCGGTGCCACCCTTCTCCCGTCGAGGTGCTGATGCACCTCTCCGACAGCGAAGAAGTCTGATGACTTCTTCTCGTCCTCGAGGTCTGAAGACCTCTTCGGAAAAAAAAGGAGGTAAAAGAAAATGGCAGATTTCGTTCCAGACACAAATGTCAAGTCCGCAGTCCGCAGACTTGCGAACCCGATTGCAGATGCAACCGTGTTCAATGCGATCGTTCAGGCGGTCGTCGTATCGAATCCCTTCGGATGTGCAGGATACATATCCGCAGGTGTAACACACCAGCCCGTGGAGAAGACCAAGGAGACGTACACGGCAAAGATCGTGTACCAGGACACCGGCGCAAAAATCGTCGGGACCCTGGCCGACAGGTACAACACCCTTGCCGGGTTCAACGCCGGCGTCGCTGCAATCCTCGCGAACACCGGCATAACCGCTGCTCACGGCGGCCAGCCGGCACGCGACTATGAGGGTGAGCTCTATGCCGCGACACTCAGGTGCCACGACCCGAATGGTGAGATCTACTACGTGAACCTCAGCCGCGACCGGGTCACCATCTCGTCCTACACGGACGATGCGATCCGGACCAAGGTTGAGACCTGGGCTGACACGGAGACAGCTCTCGCGTGAGGGAAAGACCATGGTTGACAATGAGATCCTTATCATGGCAGGTTTCCTCGGCTCAGGACTCCTCGCCTACGTGATCATCCCCGGGCTCCTCGTGATGTGGGACCGGGTGCTCGACCATATGGAGGATTCGAAAGGCATCAAGCCTTGAGAAGAAGAAGAACGTAGTTCTTCGATTGTGCTACGGCAAGAAGAAGTCTGAAGTAATCACATGCTGTGCCAATTGTGTGAAGTCAAACGAATGCAGGGGATAAATCCCCACCCCCTCCATTCTGTCTTTTGTTGTGTCCTCAACGATAGGTAATAAGTTGGTTAAGCGAGGTATCCCCTCGAATTATTTTTTCATATCACGAGCGTGGAAGGATCCAATACTAATCACCTATTTAATAATACAATAATACTTTCAATTATGCAAAAAAGGAGATTCTTAAAAAATTTTAACTATCTAATAAAAACAAATTGGGTTTTATTTATTTGTCTGATCTTAATGGTAATTTTTGCCATCATGGCAAAATTTATTCAAAACGGGTATCTTTTGATTTTATCATTCATTTGGATGTTTTTTGTAATTTTCTTATTTTATAAACTTGATCAAGCAATTTCAATTGCGGTGCTAAGTTCATTTCCACTTTTCTTTTTGGGATCTCTTTGGTGGACGACGGGGGATGTGAACTATTTAACTGTCGGTATCACATCCGTTTTGGTTATCATTACAAGTTGGTATTCTTTCAATATGTATCAACAAGTAAAAATTTCAGAAAAGATGGGAAAGAAAAATTATATCGCG
>Ga0315277_10005811_pt1 | contig 16207 bp, 15 predicted proteins | sample YL17G05_15_MG_FD_203695 | JGI IMG/M metagenome (GOLD analysis project Ga0315277, IMG submission 203695) | Sediment microbial communities from Yellowstone Lake, YNP, Wyoming, USA - YL17G05_15 | ecosystem: Environmental > Aquatic > Freshwater > Lake > Sediment | place: USA: Wyoming | collected... | reverse complement strand
CGACAATTTGGCACGTCTGCTGGTGAATGGCATTGTGAGGCGTCCTCCCACAAATGGTATACCCAGCAGCATAAACCACAATCTATTGTATTGCAACGTTATTTTGGAATCGCTATACTAGTTCCCATAAGGGGAAGGCTGCCTTATAACGTAGCGAGCACGGGTGGATGCCTTCTCACGGCCGGGTGATTCGGGAGGTAGCCACGGCACAGGTTCTGCGGCAGCGGCAAGAAAAGCGAGTGATCTGCGTTTGACGACGAACCCGGATCACATGAACGCTCTGTTCGCCATGACGCTGGGCGTGGGTAGGCAGGCCGACCATGCCGGCCTGATCGATAAGCATCAGCTGGGAGGTGCTTCCTGAAAGTTCTCCTCGTCTATCCTGAATACCCGGACACATTCCTGAGCTACAAGCACGTCGTGAGCTTTGTTGCCAGAAAAGCCTCCTTTCCACCATTAGGATTGCTCACGGTAGCTGCTTTGCTGCCTCCGGACTGGGAGAAGCGCCTGGTAGACACCAACACCAGGTGTCTTGCCGACGAGGACCTTGCCTGGGCCGACATGGTCTTTGTCGGGGCGATGATTGTGCAAGAGAAAGGCGCCAAGGCCATCATCGCGCGCGCTCGGGCCGCCGGCAAGACCGTAGTGGCCGGGGGGCCCGTTTTCACCATGCAGCCCGAACAATTCGAGGGTGTAGACCACTTTGTGCTCGACGAAGCGGAGGTGACTTTGCCTGCTTTTCTTGCGGATCTCGAGCGCGGCGAAGCCAAGCCGATGTACACCTCAGATGTGCGCCCCGACATTGCCAGGACGCCGATTCCACTTTGGTCGCTGATTCGCCTCAAGGACTACGTCGCCATGTCCGTCCAGTTTTCACGCGGCTGCCCCTTCGATTGCGAGTTCTGTGACATTGTCGCGATGAACGGTCGCGTGGTCAGGACCAAAGCGCCAGAGCAGCTGCTCGCCGAGCTTGACGCCCTCTATGCAGCTGGATGGCGCGGCCAACTTTTTGTTGTCGACGACAACTTCATCGGCAACAAAGTTGCCGCCAGGAGGCTGCTGCCCAAGCTGGCCGCCTGGCAGAAGGCGCGCCGCTACCCCTTCATCCTCTTCACCGAGGCCAGCATGAACCTGGCGGACGATGAGCAACTGATGTCGATGATGAGCGCCGCCAACTTCTCCAGAGTTTTCCTGGGCATCGAAAGCACAAGCGCCGAAAGCCTATACGAATGCGGCAAGCTCCAGAACGCGGGCCGGGACTTGGTCGAAGCGGTTAAAACCATTCAAGCGCACGGCATGCAAGTCATGGGTGGGTTTATCGTGGGCTTTGACAACGATTCCGAGGGCGTCTTTGACGCCCAGATCCAATTCATCCGGCATGTCGGCATTGTGGTTGCGCTGGTTGTCGTCCTGTCGGCGCTGCCCAAGACTCGGCTCTGGAAGCGCCTGGAGGCCGAGAACCGGCTGCTTGGCAACAGCGCAGGCTGCGACACCACCGGGCACCTCAATTTCGTGCCGCGCATGGACCGAGAGCTGCTGATTGCCGGCTACCAGCGTATGCTATCCACCTTATACTCGCGCGAGGAGTATTATGCGCGCATCCACACGCTTCTTCGGCACTACCGCCATACGGCCCGAAACCGGGTCTCGTTGACCGAGGTGTGGGCCTTAGTCCAGAGCATGGTCCGCATCGGGATGCTCTCCAGATCCCGGTTCCTATATTGGAAATTGCTTATTTCGACGCTCTTTACGCACATGCGCGCGCTGTCCGTGGCGGTGGAACTGGCAATCAGCGGCCTGCACTTTGAACGCATTGCCGCAGCCGCACACGACCGTACACCGCACCAGGCGAGCAACCAGGAATCCAGAGTCGCGCTTCCCGCGTAGCCCGCAGAGTCGGCCGGGATGCCGCGCCCGTGACCTTCGCCGCGCGCTGAATCACCCCGGAATCAACCGTCAGTCCTGTCCGCGAGATGGTTTGAAAGTAAAGTTCATCGCCGGCTATTTCGACGAGCATGAATGAACGGTCCTGGTCGTAGCCGGCCGCGGTCAGGTCCGTCTTCTTCAGGTTGCCCTTTCGCAATGAGCCCGAAGCTCCTTCGACGAAATAGCAGATGCCGTTTTGCGGCTTCACGCGCTCGTACACGTGATCGTGTCCGGCGAAGACGACCTGCACCCCGTATTTTACGAACAAGGGTTCCAGCAGAAGGCGGAGTTCGGTCGAAGAGCCATGGAAGGCCGCGGAAGAATAGAGCGCGTGATGGAAATAGCAGATTTTCCAATCCGATCCTGAGTTCTGCAGCTCCTTCTCCAGCCACGAGAGCTGCTGCGGGTTCATGTAGTTGCTGTCCAGAGCGAAGAAGCGGACGTTGCTCTTCTTGTATGTGTAATATTTTTGCGCGTTCATGTTGAAAGGCTTATAGAACCGCTCGTTGGGGCTGTCGTGGTTGCCGAGGACTGCGTAGAATGGCACCCCCGCATCGAGCAAAAGCTTGTAGGGCCGCTCGAACTTGCTTTCGTAGTCGCTCGGATCGCTCCCGCCATAGAGGTTGTCGCCCATCGTAATCACGAACTCAAAGGGAAATTTCAGGCGATCCCGGATCATCTGCCCGGCCGCTTCATATTGCGGCTTCTCTCCCGTTCCCATGTCGCCGATAACCGCAAAGCGCACCGAGTCCGGTTTCAGCGGCAGGGCCGGCTGCTGGGAGTAGAGCGACAGGCTGATGGCGGCGAGAACAATGCCGGAGACGAAGACGGAGCGGCGCATGGCAGGCATAATGGAAAGCCTCAACGAATGGCGTTCGGGATGAGATCCACAATCAAACGGGCTTCCGTGTCCTGCAAAGTCAGGTCGCGCCCGACGATCCGATACGTCAGTTCCTGGGGCAGTTTAGGCAGCCTGGCCAATAAAGTCGGCGGCGTGGTCGTCAACGGGATCTCTTCCGGGCACACGTCGTTCACATGCAGAACAGGGGCTTTAGACGGGCTGTCCGGGCGGATGGTCTCGCGCGCGAGCCGGCCTTCGGGTCCGCGAAATGTTCCGTCGATGATTTTGCGGAACCGCTCAGCCACGTCTCGAGTGAAGATGTCACCCTGACGCGCGTTGCGGCGCGCGTCGGCGATTACCCTGGCCAGCGCGTGCTGGTGTTCGATAATCCGCGCCGCGTCCTTGGTAGGATTCAGAGCCGGCAGTGAAGCTTTCAGGCTTCTCTGCATCTTGACATATTCCTGAACGCGGTCGGTAAAGATCTTGAAATCGCGCTCCTCCTCGCTGACCCGAGGCGTCCGCGCCTGGTACGTAAAACCGGGCGCCACAAACGCAAAAAGGGAATACCACAGGAGAAGGCGGGTGACCCGGATTTGGCATTTCATGGATCCTCCCTGACGGAAAGTAGGACTGGCGAGACTGCAGAACTGCGGGTTCCGGCTGGCGAGCTTTCACGGCAGCACACGCGGTCCATGGCATGATGGACGAGTGCGCGGGGGAAATCGCAACCAGGCTTTATGTTGATGACAACCGCTCGCGTGAACATGTCTCCCCCCGACATCCGACTCCCGGAAGATCCCAGCCGGCAGTTCGAGGCACACTTATTTATCTCCTGGGAGCAATGCGCGTGTCAGTTCAATGTTGCTCATAGGTTTGGTCAAAGTTGCTCATACCAGCCCTGGGCTTCCCTTGCCAACGCAGCCGATGACTCTGATCTCCACCCCCGCCTTCGCCCGTTCGCTGAGCGCACGCAGCATTTCCGCGTGGGCGATCTTGGGATCGTAGATGAGAAGCTCCTTTTTTGGCCTTGAGGTTAAGATCTTTGAAGTTGCAAGTCAAGGTAGTTCTCCCCCTATCACTGGCGTGAGCAATTTTGATCGTATGGGTGAGCAATACTGGGCTGACACGCGAACTGAGGCCGCGGTATAAGAAAGTGCGGCTTGCGCTGCCGGCCACGATAGGGGCGCAGGACTTTGACCTGTCTCGACGCAAGATTCACCAGATTGCCGCTCGAGACGGCTGCGCGGCAAACCACGGAATCGGACTGCCCTTTTTCGCGGAGGAACCATGCGAGATCACAAAAGGATTTTCTCCATCATTCTTGTTCTTTTTCTGGCGCTGCCCGCCTTCGCTCAGCAGGCCGGGACCACCGCCGCACTGTGGCGCGACCGGGGCGATGTTCCGGCCCTGAACCTCCTGGACGGGCAGGGAGGGAAAAATCGCCAGCCAGGGACCAACTTTACATTCATCAAGGAAACCAAGGGCGGGACTTCACCCAAATTTGAGGTCGAAGATGAAAACGGCGCCAGGTGGAAGGTGAAACTCGGCCACGAGGCGAAGTCGGAAACCGCGGCAACGCGCCTGGTGTGGGCGGCGGGTTACCCTGCCGATGAGGACTACTACCGGCCGCAGATCCGCGTACAAGGAATGAAACCGCTCTCCCGCGGTAAGGAGTACGTGTCAGATGGTGGCATGGTCCGCGAGGCGCGCTTGGAGCGCCAGGATGGCGTGAACAAACTGAAGAACTGGAGCTGGCATCATAATCCCTTTGTCGGCACGCGGGAGTTCAACGGCCTCAGAGTGATGATGGCGCTCATCAACAACTGGGACCTGAAAGACATCAATAACGGCGTATATGACGACGGCGGCGCCGAGGGACGGTACATGATCTCCGACTTGGGCGCCAGTTTCGGGCGCACCGGCAACAGCTTCGCGCGCAGCCGCGGCGTGATGAAGGACTACGTGGAAACCAAGTTTATCAAAAAGGTCACCCCCGAATACGTGGACTTGGTCATGCACAGCCGACCCTTCTTCCTTACCATTTTCTATTTCCCCTACTACATCTCCCGTACGCGGATGGAGAGTGTGGCCAAGCACATTCCTATCGCGGACGCACGCTGGCTTGGCAATCGGCTCGGCCAGCTCTCCCCCGAGCAGATCCGTGACTGCTTCCGCGCCGCCGGCTTCTCACCCGAAGAGGTCGAGGGCTATGCCAGGGTCGTGATGCAGCGCATCGAGGTGCTGAAGAAACTATAGCCGACCCATGTTGGCTCAGAAACAGCGAGCCGGCGCCTTCTTTCGAAGAGTGCGGGCCGCGATTCAAGTCAATTCGGAGCTGGAAGGAGATTCCCATTGATCATGCGCTAGGGAGGAAACACATGGCGCACAACCACGGTAATGAATATCAGATAAGAATTGTTCGCGAGGACGGAATTAAGGAACTGAGCGGGTGGATGAATAGCACAGAGCAGGTTATTCAGACGATGCTTGCGGTTCACAGGCCACAAGGCAAATCCCACTGGCTAATGGTACGAAACATTCTCTGTCCCGACTGCCCAGATAGGGAACAGATCATGGAATGCCCCATTATGCATGCCCCGTCTCCACGATACATCCCACACGATTCCCGTTATCTGCAGGTAGTGGAGTCGAGGAACCGGTGCACTATGGACTTTTAAGCATCAGTGACTTTTCGATTCGTTCGAGCCGCTCAGAAACCGCGTGAGATCGAAATGTATGCACGTGGACCATCCTGGCTGGTCGCTAGGTCGATGCGGACCACCAGCAACTTTGTATGGCGGTATTGGACGCCGCCTCCGATGCCTGCCTTCCAGTTTCGAGAGGCAAACTTATCATTGCCCAGGGTCGCAGGGTCCGTAGTGGAGTGGTTGACGCCCCACACCTGCCCCGCATCGCCAAAGCCGATCAGGTCAATGCCGCGATTCTCCTTCTTAAAAGAGTACACCGTTTGCCGCAGCTCAACGTTGCCAATCAGGGCATTGTTGCCACGGTATCGGTAGGTATGAAACCCGCGCACGCGACTGAACCCCCCCAGGGACGACAGGTCATAGAAAGGAATCTTACTTCCGCCCTTCGGGTTTTTGAGATCCGCGGCTACACGAACCACGAGTGAAGTCTTTTTTGAAAAGAGCGGTATGTAGCCGCGGGCGTCGAATTGGCCGTCGAACCAGCCGTAGTCAGAGAATATCCCAACACTTTTATTCAGCCCGTCAACCGTACCAAACCGTCCATAGAAATAGAATCCCTTCGTCAGTCCGCTTTCATAGCGGCGCCGGTCATATTCGCCAAACAGGCCATAGGCGATTACATTGGAACCGGAATGAAGTCCCGGGGCCCATCGGGTGATAGGCACCACCGAGGGACTGTTCGAGAAGACGGTATCGATAGAGGGGGACTTGCTGCTCTGGCCACCGTAGGCATCGCTGTTTATATAACTGACGTAAATGCCGGCTTGAAGACTTTCAGTGAAATCACGGTACAGGCCGCCGCTTGCGCTGCGACGTTCGAAGTCAAAATTTGTCTTGGCGCTCACCGGCGCAAACGCGCCAATGCCGAAGAAGTTGTCTTGGGTCCTGCGCAGGTAGCCATACCAAAAGTCGGCATGTGTCTTGTCGTCGCCGATCTTTGGTATATAAGCTTCTCCCTCGAACATTCTGTAAAGTTTATTGGAAGTCAGCATCGTGGCCCGAAACTCTATTCCCGGAATAGAATCCGCAGTCGTCAGCTCGACACCGAAGCCGAACCCCGCGCCCTTCTCCAGGCCTCCGAATACGCCGTTCATGTGTTTGACGATCTCAATCGCGGTCCGATTGTCGCGTACCGGGTACCTTCGATCACGGTCCCTGACGCGATCCTTCATTGAGTTGGCCTTTTTGACCTGAGAAGATGGAGAGCCGGGCGCGTTCGTATCCGGTTGCCAGAAGCTTCGCGCGTCGGCAAAAAAGCTCGAGGGCTGTTGCCAATTGAACACGGCCGGAATCACTGGCTTCTTCAGCGCTTCGGGGCAACTCTGGGCAGGCGCAGAGACGGGATCCTGGGCCATACATTGCCCGATCGCAAAGAGGGCGACGAAAGCGTTTGCTGTGGAAACCCTGCAAAGCCGCTTTAGTTGGCATCTTGCTGTCATCATCTTGCTCGTTGGCACGGAGAAGGACCAGTCAGTGCTTCTCGGTTGGATTCCCATGATCCCTCCCAACGGAATGGTTTGCCGATGCATGAGTTTTGTCCTTCCGTGTGGATATTCCAGGACCAGAGATTGGGAGCACCTGAAGGGATTCCGCACCAACCAGATTTTACGATCGCGGACCCTTGTTGCCGCGATCACTACCGAACTTTGACGCCTTTGAAGTGCCTGTCACTTTGATGCGAAGGAACGTGCCCGCGTTTTCCTTGGCAAAGAAGGGATCCACCGGCTTCAGCACCCATCGCTTCCATCCGGTCATGGTCTGCGATACCTTCGCCTGCAGTTTGAGCGTGCCATGAAAGTCCAGCGCATCGCTTTCGAGGTCATAGTTGCCCGCCAGATCGACCTTCGCCCCCGATACGCCGAATGACAACGAGCGAAAGAGAATCACTTCGTTTTCGAGCGTGAATGTACCCTTCATTTCCGACACCACTTCGTCGATCTCTTCGTCGTTCGGTTTGCCCTGTCCACGGCGGCTCAGGCTATCGATTTTATCCTGAGTTATAGAACGGAGAAACTTCCCGTGCTGCACCTCGAATCGGCCGTCCAGTTTCAGTTTTTCCCGCACCTTGCCCGTAAGTGGGGGGATGTCGATCTTCGTCTTCAGGAAGATCTGTCCTTCCATGAACGGCGTTCCTTTCATCGCCAGGCGCAGCAGGTCTCGCAGGTCGCCTTGGGGCATGGTGACATCCAGGCTGATGGTGCGCCGCAAATCGCTTTCATGCTTGATCACACCGCCGCTGGTAGTGAACTTTGTCGTGCCCAGCGTCGCTCTTACCGGCTGCAGAATCGTATTCCCATTGGTTCCGTCTATCAGCGCTTCAAATTGCGCCACCAGCGGCACCGGGTTGCCCGCCATCTTCAGCCGGAAGTCCGGCACGGAGGCTCGCCCCTTCGCATGGATCGAATTCAGAGTGCCTTCAAAATGGCCCGTCGAATTGAGAATACCCGCAATGGCGGCGAATACGCCCAGATCGGCTTTGTCGAACGTGTAGTCTCCAGAAAGCGGTGTGTCACCCGGCTCCTCGGCGGTCCACGGGCCGAAGCTGCCCATGGAATGGATGACACCCGGCGGTTTTGGATTCGTCAGTGCGGCATCGTACCGCATGGCCGCTCCCGTACCTGCCGAATTGAGGCGGAGGTCATGGATGGCGAACTCGAGAGGGACCTTCTTTCTGTCTTTAGGCAGAATCACCAGCTTGGCATCCCGGATGATCACCTCTTTGATGAGCACCCAAGTTTGAGACTGACTGTCCTTCTCCGGCGATGAGTCGGCACTGAGATTCGGCCGCTCGCCCTTCGGCGGGATGCTGATCTCCATCCCTTCGAGCAAAACTAAAGGAACGGTCTTGGGCTTGTCGAAGAGCGTCCCGAGGTCGACCTCAAAACGGAACTTCTTCATGGCGAACATCGGCGGCACGTCCCGGCGGCCCTTGTGGCGTAGCGAGATTCCTTCTCCTTCCACGCGTACCAGCGCGCCGCGCCCTTTCGTCAGCAGCAGGCGCAACGGAGAGGTCTTCGGGAAGTATACGCGAAGTGCGGCCAATTCGACGTTGCTGTCGAACCGCTGGCGCAGGTATGAGATGGCCTGCTCGCGGATATAGGGTTCAAAACGTCGCGCCAGAACGGATGCAGTCACAAAGAGAGTGACGATTCCGAGAATCGTCGCTGCCGCAATCCCGATCAGCCATTTCCTTTTCCTGTTCATGGTTTGCATGGGCTCCTGACGGCGTCATGTGGGATAAAAGCACTCGTCATGAAAGGTGTTGTTCGTAAAGTGCAGCGAATCCTCCATGCTATTTTCCGAGGACTTTCTCCACTTGGCCGATCTTCTTTCGGATCTTCCCACCGATCTTTTCGACCTGGCCTTCGGCTGCCAAATCCGGACTGTTCGTCGCTTGTCCGACCTTATTTTTAATTTTACCTTTCACCTCGTGAAACGTGCCTTTTACCATGTCCTCAGTGCTTTGCTTCATGGATTATCTCCTTGGTAAATGCAAAAGGTTCTCCAGATATGGAAGGGTGCATTAGGGCTGAAGCTGCAGTACTGGACCCCACGAGAGTCCATTTGCTTCCCCCACAACATGATAAGCAACGGATTGGAAGGCTGTCTGTTCACTTTTAAACAGCACTCTGTTCACTTTTGAACACTCCCCCCGCATGGATCCGCATTTGATTGAAACTTGATGATTTGTATTGATAGGCAAACAAGTGCTTGAGTGATCGTTGTTTGAATGCGCTGCGAGGTTTATATGCAGCGATTAAGCCGTCCCGAATGTTGTGAAGGATGCTTTGCAGTGGCTAAGTACACGGTTTCATAAATATGGTCACGTATTCTGCCACAGGGGCAGAATGGAGCAGGCTTCGCAGTTTCACGGGCTGGAAGCCCGTGCCACGACTGCCTGTTAACGTGGCACGGGCTTCCAGCCCGTGAATCCCCGAGGGGCGAAAATACGTTACCGTATTTATGAACTCCAGTACTAAGAATCCTCCAGGGATTCTTTCACCATTTCTTCGACACGCTCCCGGACCGCTTCCTTCACCGCTTCCTTGACCGTCTCTTTCACTTCTTGCGGATTCAGACCCGCGCCGCCGGTCTCTGACACCGCCTCTTTGAGCGCTTCTTTCACGATGGGATTCAGCGGCGACAGCTCCTTGACCAGCGCTTTCAGCGCCTTCTTGTTGACTTTGGGTTGGGCTTCGGGCTGTTGTTCCTCTCCGGCCGGTTTCATCGCCCAATCCGCTTCAAAAGTTTTGACTAAGCCGCTCACCACTTTCGGTTCACGGACAATAACGCCGACTTCGCGGCGCGAATCCAGTTCGGCCTGGCGCAGGCTCTGGCTGCCGACAAAGGCTTGTTTGTGGTCGCGGATAATCGTGCGCGTGTGCAAGCGCAGCTTTACAAGATTCCGGACTTCCAGACCAGGGCCTCTCTTGCCAACGCGGCCGATGACTTTGATCTTCACCCCCGCCTTCATCCGCTCGCTGAGGGCGCGCAGCATTTCCGTGTCGGCGATCTTGGGATCGTAGATGAGAAGCTCCTTTTTGGCCTTGCGGATAAATGCGGCGAGCAGTTTGCGGGCGTTGGCGGGGCTGACGACAAAAGTATCTATTGTGGGTATATAGGGATTTCGCGTGGTATCCGCCTCGAACAACTTCACCGCTTCCTGGACCAACCTGACGTTCCTGGTGACGATGCCGAAGGCGCGGCTATGGTCGATATCAAGGTGGGTGAAGTTGAAGGACAGGACGTAGAGCAGGCGGCGGTCGATAATCATCAGCTTGTCGTGATAACGCACCAGATCGTCGGCGGTTCGCGAAACGGCGACGCCCACTGCGAGCAGTCGCATCTCGAGCTTGCGCAGGTTTATCTCGCCGCCCCGGTTGGTGTAGGCAATCAACGCGCTCACCGAAACGCCGCGGCTGACGGCAGCCTTCAGCGCCGCCTCAATCTCGGCGCGGTCGAAACGGAAGATTGCGATTTCGATGCTTTTCCTGGCGCTTCTGATTCCCGAAAGCAGCGCCGCGATTCCGTCGTCAGGTTGGATGAGTAGTTTCACGGGCGCTTCACCAGGTGGTCAGGCCGAGTTTTGGGGATCTGAGGGTGCTACACCTAACTAGTTTCTGTCGCGAAATTCAGATTCGCAGCCCGTGCGCCCCGAAGGGGCGGGCAGACAATAGCCCCGGGCGCAAGCCCGGGCTGGATCGGAAAGCATCCAGGAGCCCTGGAGGGGCGGCAGATAATCATTGGCAGGCAAACAACTTTCGCCCCAGCCGGGGTTCAGCGAAATGGAATATCCTACCCGGGGGCGCGCGCCCCCGGCTATTGTCTCACGCCCCTCCGGGGCTGGCGTCGCACGGCGAAGGCCGCGGTTTCGCGACAGAAACCAACCAAAAGGCTCGATACACGTTGGGGGCTCAAGCCGCGAGGCACTGCCAAGCCCACCAAAGCTGCACTCCTTCCTTCGACTGAGGTTAAGATCTTTGACGTTGCAAGTCAAGGTAGTTCTCCCCATATGGCGTTGCCGGACAGGCTCCTAGGTTTTTTGCGTGTCCGCCGCTTGGGGATCCTCCCTGCGAAACTGGATTTCGTAAAGCTCCGCATAGAGGCCGCCTGCCGCCAGCAGCTCGTCGTGGGTGCCATGCTCAACGATCGTATTGTCTTTCACGACGAAAATAATCTTGGCGCGCCGGATCGTCGCCAGGTGGTGCGCGATGACGATGCAGGTCTTCCCTGCCATCAAACGGTCGAGGGCTTCGAACACTGCCTGCTCGGACACGGCGTCCAGTCCTGATGTGGGCTCGTCCAGAACCAGGATGGGAGTATTGCGGATCACGGCCCGCGCGATGGCGATACGCTGGCGCTGACCCCCGGAAAGCGTCACGCCGCGTTCGCCGACCATCGTGTCGTAGGCCTCGGGCATCTTCTCGATGAATTCGTCGGCGTTGGCCAGTTTTGCGGCGCGGATAATCTCCACGCGGCTGGCTTCCGGGCGGCCATAGGCGATGTTTTGCCATATCGGTGCATGGAACAGAAGCGTCTCCTGCAAAACAAAACTGATCTGCTGGCGAAGCGATTTCATCGTGTAGTTGCGTATGTTGGTCCCGTCGATTTTGACTTCCCCGGAGACGGGATCGTAGAAACGCGCAACCAGGCTGATGATGGTCGATTTGCCGCTCCCCGTCGGGCCGACGAATGCCGCGACCTGGCCCGGCTCGATCTCGAAGCTCACATCTTTCAGGATCAATTGGTCCTGGTTGTACCCAAACGAGATTTTGTCAAATTCGATTTTGCCCTTGAAGCGCGCGGCGGGGCGCGCTCCAGGCTGGTCACGCATCCCGCTCTCGATCTCCAGAACTTCGCGGATCCGCTCGAATCCCACGGCTGCCTTTGAGACCGTGTCCGTCATTTTGGAAAGATCACGCATGGGCTTGTACATTTTGCCCAGGTAGCTCAAGAAGACGACCATGTCGCCAACGGTGAGTTGGCCCGCCAATACCAGGCGCGCGCCGTAACCGAGCATCAAACAGGTCCCCGTCGCTACGACAATATCGACGATAGGGGAGAGCTTCATCTTGATGCTGCGCGCAACGAGGGCCATCTCGACATTTTCCAGGCTCTGGCGCTCGAAGCGGCGTTCCTCGTAGTCTTCCCGGGCAAAGGCCTTGACTACGCGGATCGAGGAAAAAACTTCCTCGACAATCGAAACCAGCTCGCTCTCTTTCTTCCGTACGTCGCGCGAGGCTTTTTTGATGCGCCGGGTGAAGCGGTAAACCACCAGGAACAGCACGGGCGCAATCGAGAGCGATATGAGTGTGAAACGCCAGTTCAGGTAAAGCATGACCCCGATGATCCCCAGTAGGGTGAGGACATTGGCTAGGATGCCCAACAGCGCCGTGGTGATAAAGCTCTGAATCGCTTCGATGTCGCTCGTCACGCGGCCGATGAGGTCGCCGGTCCTTTTCGCGTCGTGCTCGGCCAACGACAGGCGATGGATATGGTGATAGAGCGTGCGCCGCAGGTCGTGCATGACCCATTGGCCGACGCTGGTGGTGAGGTATTTCTCCAGCAACGAGCTGAGTGCGCCTGCGATGGCGATGACCGCCACCGCCGCCACCGCGAAGTTGAGGACAGCGAGCTTGTTCTGCCCGATCCAGCCGACCATTGCGCTCATCCAATCTGGCGGCCGCTTGGACTGAAGCACGTAATCGATAACGATCTTTAGAGGCCAAGGTTCGAGCACGTCGGTAGCGACTTCGCACGCCACCGCCAGCAAGGCCAGCGTCAGTGATTTCCAGTGGGGCCGTAAGAAGTCGATGATGCTGAAACCTTTAGACTTCCTGGCTGCATGCGGCGTCATCGGCATTCAATACCTGGATGGGTATCCGCTCGGCGACGCAAATAGCGGATGGTCTGAAATGGATGGTCCGAATTGACTGCGTTTCTGATTCGAGTCTACACCGCTCCATCGTAAACGGCATCGCCCACCGGGCGATGATTGAATGAGGGTTTCTTCCCGATTGCCCGGACCTCACTCGCAAACCTGATCAACTCGAGGTTGATTTTTTCCTCCAAGAACAAGCCTGCCTGCTCACCAAGATCAGTGTTGCCGATAATCCGGATAAATGCTGTTCACAATTGCACACCTCGATGTTCACAATTGTACACCACGTTTGTGAAAGCGGATTGTGACAGGACCTTGTGCCCGCCACCGCAATTTTCGATGACGAACCCTCCGCAAAACCTGGCGTCTCGAAGCTGTAATTCATACAGCCGGCTTACATTTCGATTGCCAGACATCACGGGCCCTGGAACGGGGAAGGCAAATGCCGATCAGCGTTTTTCTGCGTGCATCCGCGGTTCCAGTGCCTCAGCGGAGACCCTGTGCGCGCGGACGATAAATCGCTTTGGGGCGGGGCCCACGAAGTAAAACGGGTAACAGGTCACCAGGGTCAGGATTGCGGAGTTGGCATTGTCCAGCACTGCCATGTCATCAGGCTCGACCACTTTGATCGAGTCCACGCGATAGCCATAGCATCCGGCCAGGGTCGTCAACGTGATCTCATCATTCTCGCGGATATTGCGCAGCGCTCTGAAAAACGTGTCCCTGTGCCCCGCAATCGCGACGTTCCCCTGCTGGCCCGGCAGCGGAGTACCCGAAATATGGCCGACTGCCCTGCGCAGGGTTTTGGCATCGGTGCCTTCCATGATCATCGCATCGAGGCCGATGGCGCTGATCTCGATTCGCCCCAGCGGAGAGTCTCCGCGGCCGGCGATACCAGGACTCTTAGTTCTCGTGGGGTTCGATTCCGCCTCGGCTGCAGGCAGGGAAGACGGGTGAAGGTTCTCGGCGCCGCCGCTGGAAGGCGTCAAACTCTTCAATGCTTGGTGAAATCGCCGGCTTTGATAGGTCTCATAGAGACGCGCGTCGAGCAGCACAAAGCCGCAGTATCCCAACAATGGGACGCCGACACCAAGACTGAGGTATCGACTCCAACGGAGAAAAGGCGCGGCTCGCGTCGGAGGATCCTTGGACCATCTAATTCGGATCTTCATGGCAGGTTGCTCCGGCCATGCGGCAGCGGCTGAGAATTCCGAGGCGCGTAGTAACCGGCACGCGTGCGTACGACCAGGCGTCCTCGACCCGGCGCCGCGGCCTTCACTTGTATGACCCTATAGGTTCCATCTTGCTTCCCATTGACGGGTACGTAGGCAATCGTGTGCTGGTTTCGGATATCACGAGCGATTCGTTCGCAGACAGGGACGACATCCTTTACGGATTCGGGCAAGAAAGCCTCGCCGCCTGTAGCTCTCGCAAGCTGCCTTAACACACGAGGATTCTGGTCGGGATCCTCATCGAAAAGACCTATCGCATAAATGACGGCGTCGGATTGCTTCGCCATGGCCATGATCTGGGCCAGTTTGTGTGTGCTGGCGTTATCGTCCCCGTCGCTGATCACGATCAACACCTTTTTATCCCGATTCCCCTTTTTCAGGTGCTCGAGCGCCGCGGCCATAGCGTCGTAGAGCGCCGTCCTGCCGTCCGCGGCAATTCTGGACATTGCCACTCTCAATTGAGCGGCTTCGTCCGTGAACGGCATGTCATCGGGCAGGCCGAACGAGACATTCTCGTTAAAATTGACCACGAACATCTGATCCTGAGGATTGCTGGAGCGGGCAAACGCCAGGGCAGCAGCAATCACTTCAGAGCGCTTCGGCCTCATGCTTCCGCTATTATCGACGACCAATCCGACCGTCACAGGGATATCTTCGTGGCTGAAAGAGTCGATCTGTTGCGGGACTCCGTCTTCGAAAACCTGAAAGTTCTTTTGATCGAGTCCCGAAACAAGAATGCCTTTGGAATTCAGTACGGTTGCGTGCAAAACCACCATGGCGACTCTTGCCGTAATCTTGAATTGATCGGCCTGGCTGCCCGACGACATCGAGTATTTTTGAGGCCGGACGTCTCCTGCAGGCATGATCAGAAAAAGCAAGAGCAGCAACAGGCTCGTGGAGGCCGACTTCACCCCGGTGTACAATTCTTCGGCACGGGAGTGTTCTCTCATCGGTCCAATCCCTTCGGGGAATCTGAGCGCGAGCCCCACCAGGAGGTTTCCAGGATGCTCGGGAACCCGGCCGCCCATGAGGGCAGGTGGTACTCACCTGCCCCTTTTTATCCGCGGGCCCCGTCGCGTAATTGGCGCTCGAAATGAGCTTGTCCTGAACGTTTTCCGGATTCTCCTTGCACAGTAGCCCGCGCAAGTCTCCAGCTCAGTGACTCAAACGGTTCGCTTCAAAATCAACGAAAGAGAAGCACCTAACGCTATCGCCAGCAGCCCAAACAATCCCAACAGTGGTATAGGACTGGCGGTGCGGGGCAGGGTGGAACCCACAGTTTTTACAGGTTCTGTTCGTGCCGGCGGGGGCTCAACAACCTCCGTGATTGGAACCAATTCTCCTGAAGGCTTCACGGCCTCGAGAGGCACCTGCCTTAATGTAACTACGACCGGGTCGTCCGCCGATTTTATCGGCAGGACGATTTTCTCTGCCAGTTCGGTGGGCATCGCCAGAACGGGCTGGTCGACCAGCTTTGCCAGCGCGATCGCCCTCATTTTCGGATATACGAATTCCTGGCCGAAATTGTCACCAGGATAAAACCATGACCTGATGGCTTGCGGCTCGCCGGCTGCTCTTTCCCGGAACGTCATAACCGTCCTGGAGGTGGGCTGCAATCGGTAATTTGGGATCGCAAGGATGGTTGAGTACACGTGGTCTTCGCTTTCGTTGAAAATCTGGACGATGTGGCGATTGCTTGTCGAATCCAACAGCGTTTTTGAAAGGTAGTCAGGATTCGATTGCTTCCCGAAGCCCCCGCCCCCAATGACGCGCATGACGCCAGGGCTGCGGTGCGCGAGCGAAATGAATAGCGGGAAACACCAGCTGCCGATCCGTTGTCTGACGTTTCTTCGGGCTCGGCCACATAAACAGTCCCTCCTTCTAGAAGTTCTGGATAGTCGCGCACTCCAATGAATCCTCGTCGCTGAGTTTCTCTGCAATGAGCTGTTTTGACCATACTTGTGAGCAGTAGTGAACTGACACCCGATTACCACCTGAATTATGCACGGAAATGCCTGAAATGCGCCGGCGTGAGCGCCAGGTCGAACAACCGCGTTTGAACCAAATCTCCCTTAAAGAATGTGACGCTGTAAGCTCTTGATAAATATGTTTTTGCAGT
>Ga0315277_10005810_pt1 | contig 16208 bp, 13 predicted proteins | sample YL17G05_15_MG_FD_203695 | JGI IMG/M metagenome (GOLD analysis project Ga0315277, IMG submission 203695) | Sediment microbial communities from Yellowstone Lake, YNP, Wyoming, USA - YL17G05_15 | ecosystem: Environmental > Aquatic > Freshwater > Lake > Sediment | place: USA: Wyoming | collected... | reverse complement strand
TAGGGCGGGTCATTCAGGGACCGGGGATAGCAGTGTGCCACTGCTTCGTCAGAAGCAGTGCCCTGCGCAACGTGCGTGCACTGCTTGCAGGCAAGCAGTGGCACTCAGGCGGGATTATTCAGGGACCGGGGAAAGCGGTCACTCACCCCTGGTCGAACCGCCGCAGCCCCTCCTGCTGGGCGATGGCCAGGGCCTGGTTGTACTCGGTCAGGGTCAGCGGCCGGTTGATCGATGCGTGTTGTGAGGCCAGGCCCTCGGGGCGGTACTGGGGCATGACGTTGACGAAGGTGTCGGGGGAGACTTCGCGGGCCAGGAAGCGCAAGATCTGGCGGGTGTCCTCCAGCCCGCCCGGCATCACCAGGTGGCGGACCAGCAGGCCCCTCCGGGCCAGCCCCGCCTCGTCCAGAACCAGGTCGCCCACCTGCCGGTGCATCTCCTTGACGGCCCGGCAGGTCACCTGGGCATAGTCCTCGGCGTCGGCCAACTGCTTAGATACTTCAGGGCTCCAGAACTTGAAGTCGGGCATGTAGACGTCGACCACTCCCTCGAGCAGCCGCAGGGTTTCCACGCTATCGTAGCCGCCGGTGTTGTAGACCAGCGGCAGGCGGAGCCCCTGCTCCACCGCCGCCAGCAGACCCTCGAGGATCTGCGGGACGACGTGCGAGGGGGTCACCAGGTTGATGTTGTGGCAGCCGTCGGCCTGGAGATCGAGCATCATGCGGGCCAGTTCCCGGGGCTGGACCGGACGGCCGCGCTCCTGCCAACTGATCTCGAAGTTCTGGCAAAACACGCAGCGGAGGTTGCAGCGGCTGAAGAAGATCGTCCCCGAGCACCCGGAGCCTGTCAGGCAGACCTCTTCGCCGGGATGGGGAAAGACGCTGCTGACGTAGGCCTGCCGTCCGCCGTGGCAATACGAGCCGGGGTGCACCCGCTGCGAGCGATCCACGTGGCACTCCCGCCCGCAAAGGGCACAATCGGCCAGGGAGGCGACCGCCTGCTGGGTGCGGCGGGCCAACTCTCCGCTCTCGAAGAGCCCCAGGTAGCTCGGGCAACTGGAAGCCATCGAACGTTGTTCCGGGAGAACACCGGGAGAATACCGCGAGTGGGCTAACCGGCATCTTACCACAAAGCGGCAAGCAAATTCCAGTGGAATCCGCCTACACCTTTCCCACGGGTGCCAGGTAGATCACAAACTCATCCTGCCCGTTGACCCGCAGGAGCCGATCCATCAACTCCTGGTGATAGGCCGCCACGGCACAGGTCCCGGCCCCGATGGCCTCGCAGGCCAGGTAGAGATTCTGGCAGACGTGTCCGGCGTCGATGGCGATCACCTTGTGCGCCGCCAGGTCGTAGCGCCATTCCATCCGATACGGGACGGCCGTCCAGATGAAGGTGACCGCCGACCGTCCCACAAAGGATTGCCCCAGAGAGGCATCGCTGAGTCGCTTTGCCGCCTGCTCCTCGGCGAACTCGAACAGCAGTTGGTGTTCCAGCGGCAGATAGCGGTAGAAGCCGGCCTCTAGTCCGGCGACGTTAAAAACGCACAGATAGGTTTCCAACGCGTGGCGGGCTCCGGCCGAGGGGACCGTCCGCAGCGCGGTGCCGCCGTCCAGCCGCTGCCGGATGCCCTGTGTCGCCCAGAGCAGAAACGAAAGCTCCTCCAGCGTCAGCGGCCGGTGCTTGAAACTGCGGCGGCTCTGGCGGTTCCGCATGGCGGTCTCGAGATCGACACCGCTGACAGTCTGCCACCGGCCGTCGGCGACGAGCCCGATCCGCGTGGCGTCCGGCGCGAACGGTTTTTCCAGGGGAGGCGCAGGAACCCCCTGGCTCTGATCGGTCCGCGCAAAATCGATGGTCTGGCGAACCGTGTCCTTGAGAAAGTAGCGGTACTTTTCCATGTGGGACTTCTGCACGGCGATCTCCTTGGCAAGGTGCTGGTGGCTCTGGCCGGCGGCCAGTAGTAGCTTCCTGTTGCGGAAGGTCTCGCCGTGGCGCGAATCCCGTTTAGCCGCCGCCGGAACGGCGGCGAACGCTCGGGCCGACGTGCCGTCGGCCGCTAAACGGCTACGACTTCGCTTTTCTGAGACGCAATAAACACACTCGTGGAAAAACCACTTTCCGCAACAGAAACGAGTCGGCAATCCGGCAGCGATTCTGATCTGGCATTCTATCCCAAGATAGTAGGGCCTGACGGGTCTTGCCAAGCCCCCGCTCCTCCCGCCCGCGGATCGCGCAGGGACGGGGAAGACGCGCCCAGAAACAGACAGGCGGTGCTTGACACCACGGTTTCACCGGCTAGACTCACGTTATCGACTGACACCTGGCCGGGGTGGTTTCTCGCGGCTCTCGGTCGAAAGTGGGTCAGGGGCTGTACCTCTTCAAGAGACGAAAGCAGGGGAACAATCATGACTGAACCAATCCGCTCCACCAACAACCCGCGGCCCTCGCGGCGCGATTTCCTCAAGGCCTCGGCTGCCGCGGCGGCCGCCGGCAGCCTGGCGATTGGCCGCAGCGCCCATGCGGCGGGCGACGAAACCATCAAGATCGGCATGATCGGCTGCGGCGGCCGCTGCTCCGGCGCAGCCTCGGAAAGCATGACCGCCGGCCCCTACGTGAAACTGGTGGCCATGTACGACGTCTTCGCGGACCGGGTCCAAGCCAGCCGGAAGACGCTCAAGAACGGACATCCCGACCAGGTGCTGGTAGACGACGATCACTGCTTCGTCGATTTCGACGGCTACAAGAAGGTGATCGACAGCGTCGACGTGGTGCTGATCGCCTGCGCCTCGAAGTTCCACCCCATGTACGCCGAGGCGGCGATCAAGGCGGGCAAGCACGTGTTCGTCGAGAAGCCGCACGCCATCGACCCGGTCGGCGTCCGCCGCATCAAGGCCGTCTGTGACCTGGCGAAAGAAAAAGGCCTGAGCATCGTCTCCGGCCTGCAAAGCCGGTTCCAGCGCGGCTGGCAGGAAACCGTCAAGCGGATCCACGACGGGATCATGGGCGACGTCGTGGCCATGCAATCGATGTTCTTGCGCGGGCCTTACGTGGTGGTTAAAAGGGATCCGAAACTGACTGAAACCCAGTACCAGTTCCGCAATTGGTACCACTTCCGCTGGCTCTCCGGCGACGATGTCCCCCAGTCGCTGGTCCACAACGTCGACCGCATGTCGTGGATCATGAAGGAGGAGATGCCGACCTGGGCCTTCGGGCTGGCGGGACGCTCGGCCTCCTTCGGCGAGGTCTACGGCGACATGTTCGATCACCATACCGCCGTCTATGAATACAAGAGCGGCGCCCGGTTGTATGCACTCTGCCGGACTCAGGACGGATGCTACGGCAACAGCGGCGACATCATCATGGGCACCAAGGGCACCTGCTACTTGGGCCGCTCCCGCATCGAGGGTGAGACCAACTGGCAATTCCCCGGCCCGGACAATAACGCCTACGAGGCCGAGCAAAAGGCCCTGATCGACTCGGTCCGCGAGGGCAAACCCCTCAACAGCGGCGCCTACATGGTGGGCAGCACCATGATCGGCGTGCTGGGCCAGATCGCCTGCTATACGGGCAGGGAGACCACCTGGGAGCAGGCCTACAAGTCCGATCTCCAATACGGCCCCCCGCCGGACGAGTCGAGCTTCGACACCAAGCCGCCCAGCGTGCCGGACAAGACGGGCAACTATCCGCTGCCCATGCCGGGTGTGCCGGGTATTACGAAGTTGCTGTAGGCTTCGGATCGGTGCGGGCGTCCGCAGAAGGTCAGCGACCGCCGTGAGCCGAACGAGGAAAACAATCCTCCCGGCCCATACGGAGGACTACGCGATGGCGATGATCGAAATCCGAGACCATGACGACGTGGTCGTGGTTTCCTTCGCTACGGTGAAGATCCTCGACCAACTGGCGATCGACCAGATTCGCGAGGAATTCAAGGGGTTGACCCTGCAGGCGGCCTCCGGCCGAAGACTGCTGTTGGATTTCGCCAGAGTGCAGTTCATGTCCTCCAGCATGATCGGACAGATCGTGCAGCTTCACAAGCAGTGCAAACAAGACAAGGTGAAGCTCAAACTCTGCAACATCTCTCCCGACATCAAGGAGGTGTTCAAGATCACCGGCTTGACCAAGCTGCTGGACATCCACGACGACGCGGCCGACGCCCTGGCGGCGTTCGGCCCTCCGCGTCGCGGATGGTACCGCTAGCCGTCAGGTTCACCTGTTCGTCGACCAGTCTCGGCAGCCAGCCACAGGACTGCTGCGCCCAGGGCGATGATCAGCGGCCCCTCGCAGGCGATCCACCAGGGCGGCATGCCCACCAGGCAGTCCAGCGCGAGCATGCCCGCCCCAAACACGAGGCCCAGCACCGCCAGGCACTTGACCACCGGCAGATAGCGCCGCACGTCGAAGGAGACGTACAGCAGCAGCGCCCCGTGGGCGGCGTACATGCCCGACAGCGAGCGCGTCAAGTAGCTGACGATCGGCCCGCTGGGCAGCTTCCCCAACCCGAGGCTCCGGTGGATGGCCGCCATCCCCTCCAGCGGCATCACCGCCGGCACGACGGCCACCAGCAGCAGCGCGGCCGACGCCCGCAGCAGCGCCACCAACGCCCTTTCGGTCCAATTCATGTCGACGACTCCCAGGCAGTGTTCAGAGCTCCACGTCGCCGAAGGCATAATGCTTGCGGACCGCCTTGTGGATCTTCCAGGTGCAGTCGAGCCCCGGCGGGAAGACGACACAGTCGCCCGGCCCGAACGTGACCGTCTGCTCGGGCGATTCGACGGTGACCTGCCCCTCGAGGATCAAGCAGGTCTCTTGTTCGTCGTAGTGCCAGGGGAACTCCGACGGCTCCTTCTCCCAGGTGGGCCACCGCTGCATCTGGGCCCGTTGCTGCGGCGTCGGCTTGCGGACTTCGATTGGCATGGTCTTCTCTCCTTCCACGTTTAGGGCCGGCTATACCTCGCGGCCGTCGAGTTCGAGCAGGTCGTTGTCGTATTGCTCCTCCAACTCGTGGACTTTTTTCTCCAGGTCGTCGTTCTGCTCGACGGCGCCGGAAACCTGCAATTCCCATTCGGTGCTGGCGACCCGCAGCGTATCGAGGTCCAGGGACAGTCGGAGGATTTTTGCCAGCCGGCGGGTGACCGCCTCGATGCTCATGGGGTTGGTGCCCTGGAGGTAACCGGGGATCTCGGCGACCAGCGAAATCATCTCCAGTCCGGCCGGCGCGGCCTGAGCCATCAGGTAACTGGTGAACGACCCGGGGCCTTGATAGCCGCTCCGCCGCACGCCGTAGGGCCCCATCTCCCGCAGCAGCCTCTCCTCGGAACAGCTAATGTAGAGGCGCGGCTCGCGGGTGTGGGGCACCATGCCGCCGAAGGAACCCACGAACAGGATGCGGCGGACCCCCACGTCGCGGGCCAGCCGGAAGATGCACTCGCCGAAAGTCCGCCAGCGGAGATTCGGCTCCTTGCCCAGGAACAACGCCAGGTTGGCCGGCGGGTGGCAATAGAAGGTGCTCGACGGCATCTGGATGGTCCGCACCAGGCCGTCCTCGATCTCGACGTGCGGGCGGAACAGCGCGGCCACTTCCATGGGGCCGGGGGAATTGTAGATGTAGAACGGCTCGGGATCGATCTCGGCAAAAGGCTCGGCGCCGAGCAGATCCACCAGGCGGCTGACCGTGCCGGTCGACACGTCGCCGCCGTCCATCCAGCCGCTGAAGGCCAGCACCAGCGTCCCCTGCTGGAGCGCAGGAAGCTGGCGAATCCGCAGAATCTCGCTCTGGCCGTGGGTCATGCCCGTATTCTATCGGCCGCGGCCGCCGGGAGGCAACCGCCCAGTGTGCGGCAAGTCGTGCTGGCAACTTGGTTCTCGGGTGGCTGTGGTCCACGGGCACCGACGGGCAGGGTACCAACCGAAGGTTGGTCCCGAAACATGGTCGCGTTGGTCGGCGAGACCCCAGCAAAGCCCGCTGGGGGCAGCCTTCGGCTGACCACCAGCCACCCACTCATCCGCCAGGAAGACTTGTCAGACACACCGCCCGACCGCGCTGCGATGTCTCCCCTCACAACGTCCAGCCGTCACGATAGGGTGGGTTGACGTACTGGTTGGCCTCCGGAGAGTTCGTGAACTGCATTTTTTCCGCGTCCCACTCCAGCTTGGTGCCGGCCAGCTTGATGGCGATCACCCCCAGCATGGCGAGTTCCGTCAGCGGTCCGCCGTAGGCGGTGAAGTCGCTGCCGGCCTTCCTGCCGCCACGGATCGCATCGAGCCAGTCGCGATGGTGCTCCAGGCCGCGGGGCAGTTTCTTTTCGGGCCGCTGGTAGATCTTCATCTTGGCCTCGGGGATGATCCGCACGCCGCCGGCCCCGTGCGAGCCGTACATAATCGTGCCCGCGTCGCCCAGCACGATCGCACCGGTGTCGACGGGCTTCCGCTCCGGTTCGAGGTCGGTGGGACGCGGGATTCTCTCGGTGCCGCTGTACCAGTACAGGGTGATCGGCCCATGGCGGCCCTGCGCCGGGAACTCGTAGGTGATCTTCTCGCCCGTGGGGAAGGCGTCGCCCTGGGTCTTCGGGTCGTAGTCTTTCACCTCCGCCAGGATCGTCTTCGGCGCGCCGAGGCCCAGGGCCCAGAAGACCGGATCGACCACGTGGCAGGTCCAGTCGCCCACCGTCCCGTTGCCGAAGGGGACCCAGCCCCGCCAGGCGCCCGGCAGGTAGGCGGGATGGTACGGCCGCTGCTGCGCGGGGCCCAACCAGAGGTCCCAATCGAGCGTGGAAGGGACCGGCTGTGGTTCTTTCACCCGCTGCAATTGTCTCAGCGCCGAGTTCACGGCGCTGCAGCCCGCGTGGATCGTATGGACCTTGCCGATCGCCCCGTCCCAGATCCATTCGCAGAGGTCGCGGATGGAATCGAACGAGTGGCCCTGGTTGCCCAGTTGCGTGACGACGTTGTGCTCCGCGGCGGCCTTCATCAACTGCCGGACCTCGTAGACCGAATGGGCCAGCGGCTTCTGGCAGTAGACGTGCTTGCCCCGCTTGATGGCCGCCATGGCCGCCACCGCGTGGGTGTGGTCGGGGGTGGAGACGGTGACCGCGTCGATCTGCTTCTCCATCTCGTCGAACAGCTTGCGAAAGTCGCGGTACTGCTTGGCCTGGGGGAACTTCTTGAAGGTGTCCGCGGCGTGCCGCAGGTCGACGTCGCACAGGGCCACGATGTTCTCGCCGCGGACGTCGTTGACGTCGCCGGCCCCCATCCCGCCCACGCCGATGCTGGCGATGTTCAACTTCTCGCTGGGCGGAGTCTCACCCGCGCGGGCCACGGCAGAACGAGGCACGATCGCCAGCCCCGCCCCGGCGGCCGCCAACGTACCGACAAACCCACGACGCGTTACGCTCAAGCTCTTCTTCATGGTAGTCTCCCAACTGATAGACAGCCGGGTGCCATGGCCAAGCTCGCTTGGCCATGCCGGCACCTACGAACATGCCCACGCCAACGTGGGCATGGCACCCCACTTTCCGCAACGGAAACTCGTTACACCAGAAGCACACTATCGCGCACAAGTCGACAAGTCAAGCAGATGCAGCCCCGCTCGCGGGAGAGCCAAGCCTGCGTTTCGACCTTCCCCCGCAGCCTCTCACCGATTCCCGCCGAACCGAATACTTGGGCCAACCGACCTGGAGTGGGGGTGCGGCTCCGGGCCCCCGGTTGCATTCTTCGCAGAGAAGCGGTATCAAATCAGGAGGAGAACCGGCCCGCAAAGTCCCGCCCGGGCGTACCACGCCGGGCACGCCTCTGCCGGCTGCCTACCAACCCCAGGGAGAACCACCCCATGCCGCAACAACTCCATCGTCGTCAGATGCTAAAACGCGCGGCCCTGGCCGGGGCCGGGGTCTGGCTGGCCGGCCGCAGTCGCGGCTGGGCAGGGACCTTCTCTGCCAATGAAAAGCTCAACATCGCGGTGGTCGGCTGCGGCGGACAAGGCGGCGAGAACCTCAAACAAGTCGCCGGCGAGAACATCGTGGCGTTGTGCGACGTGGACGAGTCGCGGGCGGCCGGGGCGCTGCAGCAGTTTCCCGCCGCAGCGAAGTTCCGCGATTTCCGCCGGATGTTCGACCGCATGCAGAAACAGATCGACGCCGTGGTCGTGAGCATCCCCGACCACATGCACGCCCCGGTCAGCCTGGCGGCCATGCGACTGGGCAAGCACGTCTACTGCGAGAAGCCGCTGACCTGGAGCATCGAGGAGGCCCGGCTGATGGCCAAGACGGCCCAGGAGCAGAAAGTGGCCACCCAGATGGGCACCCAAGGCATGGCCGGCGACCGCTCCCGCGCCGGCGCCGAGGTCGTGGCCTCGGGCGTGCTGGGCGAGGTGACCGAGTTGCACGTCTGGACCGATCGCGCCGCCAACTGGTGGCCGCAGGGCGTCGAGCGACCGAAGGAGACCCCACCGGTGCCCAAGGGGCTCGACTGGGACCTCTGGCTCGGGGTCGCTCCGGAGCGCCCCTACCACGCGGCCTATGTCCCCTTCGCTTGGCGCGGCTGGAAGGATTTTGGGACCGGCGCGGTGGGCGACATGGGCATTCACAACGCGGCCATGCCTTTCGTGGGGCTGCAACTCGGGCGGCCCAAGTCGGCCGAGATCGTGCAGACCTCAGGGCTGATGCGCGAGACCTTCCCCGCTTGGTCGATGCTCCGCATCGAGTTCGCGGCATGTTGCGACCACGGCCCGATCACCCTGTATTGGTACGACGGCGGCAAGAAACCTTCCGCCGATCTGATCGGCGGACGCAAAGTGGCCGCCAACGGGGCGATCGTGGTGGGCAAGAAGGCCACGCTGTATTCGATCGAGTGGACCGGAGGCGACTGGGTGCTGCTGCCGGAAGAGAAGTTCCGCGACTACAAGCCGCCCGAGCCGACCCTGCCGCGGGCGCCCGGCCAGAGCCATCACCAGGAGTGGATCCATGCCTGTAAGGGAGGCTTCCCGACGTTCTGCGGCTTCGAAGGGTTTGCCTCCGTGTTGACCGAGATCATGCTGGTGGGCAATCTGGCCTTGCGGACAGGCAAGAAGATCGAGTGGAACGCCGAGAAGATGGAGGCCTCCCAGTGCCCCGAGGCCGAACCGTTCGTCAAACGCCGGTATCGCAAGGGCTGGGAGATTTGAGAGATTCCAGATTTAGGATTTGGGATTTAGGATTTGGGTTTCGGGGGGCGGTGGCCTGGCTGCTCCTGCGTGCCCCAGTCCCGAGCCCCGATCCCCCAATCCCTAATCCCTCGCTAAGGTGAACCACCATGGCGCAACAAGGAAAGGTCAAGGTCGGCATCATCGGCTCGCAGTTCGAGGCCGACATCCACGCCGCCTCGTTCCAGATCATGCCGGAGGAGGCCGAGGTCGTGGCGGTGGCCTCGCCCACGGCGGGCCATCCCGAGGCACTTGCCCAGAAGTACGGCATCCCCCGCGTGTTTCACGACTACCACAGACTGCTCGATGAAGACGACATCGAGATGGTCACCATCGCTGCGCCGAACTATCTGCACGCCCGGCTGACCCTCGACATCGCCCGCGCCGGCAAGCACGTGGTCTGCGAAAAGCCGCTCTGCATGACGCTGGAGGAGGCCGACGAGATGATCGACGTCTGCCGGCGGCAGGGCGTGTTGTTGCTCTATGCCGAGGAGCTGTTCTTCACGCCCAAGTACGTCCAGGCCAAGAAGATGGCCGCCGAGGGGGCGCTGGGCAAGGTCTACCTGGTCAAGCAGAGCGAGAAGCACTTCGGCCCCCACGCCGAGTGGTTCTGGGACGTGGAGCGTTCCGGCGGGGGCGTGTTCATGGACATGGGCTGCCATGGGATCGCCTTCTGCTACTGGTTCCTCGACCGGCCCGCCGTCAGGAGAGTGCAGTGCCAGATGGGCACCTACGTCCACGGCCAGAAGACCCGCGGCGAGGACAACAGCATCTGCATCCTGGAGTTCGCCGACGGCGCGGTGGGGCTGGTCGAAAACAGTTGGGCCCGCCGCGGCGGCATGGACGACCGCATCGAAGTCTACGGCGAGGGAGGCGTGACCTACGCCAACCTGCACATGGGCAACGCCCTGCCCACCTACAGCCAGTACGGATTCGGCTACGCCGTCGAGAAGGCCCCCGAGACCAAGGGCTGGACCTACCCGGTCTTCGAGGAACTCTGGAACTACGGCTTCCCCCAGGAGATGCGCCACTTCGCCCGCTGCGTCCGCGGCAAGGAGCAGCCGCTGGCCACCGGCGAGGACGGACGGGTCGTGCAAGAGGTTTTGTACGCCGGCTACGAGTCGGCCCGCACCGGCCGCAAGGTGGAGCTGCCTTTCCGCCCCACCGGCGTGAAACGTCCCATCGACCTCTGGTTGGCGCCGCAGCGATAAGCCCACAGCGGCAAGAGGCATCAAGACTCTTTTCCCGCCGAGTACTTCTGCCGCCTTTTCCCATGGTGCAACTTGGCCGAGGACAGCCGCGCAGAACACGCCCGCCACGCAGTCGGTCGGTCCACTCTCATCGCGGCCGGGTGGCTGGGGTCGACACGAAGTGAGCCCCCAGACCCCGGCCGCCTACGGCTTGCCGCCGATCTGCTGCTCAATATATTCCACCGCCTTGAGCAACTGCTTGTCGTTGTCCAGCGACTGATCGGCCTCGGCAGGGGGTGATTCGCCGCCGGGCAGCTTGTAGCCGTCGCGGCGGAAGCGCCAGAGATGCAGCTTGGTGAAGTCCTCACCCTCGACGACGACCTCGTAACCCTTGTCAGGCATTACGCCCCAATCGTCGGCTTCCGTGGCACCCTTGACGCGATGGATGTTCTTTCCGCTGGGCCGCCAGTAGCTGGCGGTGGTCAGCTTCAATGCGCCTTCTCCGCCCTCCAACTGGAGCACTTCCTGGACGGTCCCCTTGCCATAGGTCCGCTGGCCCACCACCACCGCCCGCTGGTGATCCTGCAAACAGGCCGCCACGATCTCGCTGGCACTGGCGCTGTAGTGATTCACCAGCATGGCCATGGGAAAGTCGCGGAAGGTGCCTTCGGCCGTGGCCGTGTAGGTGCTCTTGATCGATCCGTCGCGGTACCGCGTGGTGACGATCACCCCGGAGTCCACGAACAGGTTGCAGACTTCGACGGCCGTGGTCAGCCATCCGCCCGGGTCGTCCCGCAAGTCGAGAATCAATCCCCGCATCTCGGGCTGCATCTGCTCCAGCGCCCTGCGCAGCTCTTTGGCAGTGCTCTCGGCAAAGGCGTTGATCCGCAGGTAGCCGACCCCCTTGTGCCCCTCCAGGAAGTAGTTCCAGGAGCCGTCGGGCTTTCGGGTGTTGCCCAGCACGGTATCCACCCGGATGATCGCCCGCACGAGCTTTAACTCCACGGGTTCCTGCTCGCCTTCGTGGAGGATGGAGAGGGTGACCGGCTGGCCGGGTTCTCCGCGCATGCGGGCGATGGCGTCGTCGCCCGAAAGCCCTTGCGTGCTCTGGCCGTCGATCCTGAGGATCTTGTCGCCGGCGCGGATTCCCGCCTCGTAGGCCGGCGTGCCCACCAGCGGACGGACCACCATGAGCTGCTTGGTTTTCGGGTCGAAGAGGATCTCGATGCCGATGCCGCCGAACTCCTGGTCGACGGTCTCCCAGAATGCCGACAACTTCTTCGGGCTGATGAAGGCGGAGTACTCGTCCAGGCGGCCGACCATCCCTTCCATGGCCCCCTCGAACAAGTCCTCCTGCCCGACCGGCTCCAGCGAGCGCCGCTCGATCTGGGTCATGGCGTCGACCAGGATCCGGCCGTAGCGGTTCGACTGCACCTTCTGGTAGCAGATCAGCGAGACCAGACTGACGCCGACCAGCAAGAGAAGATTGCGGCGAGGCATGGGAACGGCTCGGTGGAAGGTAACCGTTTAGCCGCCGCGGCCACGCGGCGTAGCGGCCGCGGCTAAGCATTCGGGGCTCTCGGAATCACGAAGTCCTGTCTGTCACCCTCTCCCATGCTACCGTCGGGCGGCAGGGGCCGACAAGGGGCACCGCACGGCGGCCCACACGTTTAGCGGCCGCCGGCACGGCGCCCCACACGTTTAGCGGCCGCCGGCACGGCGGCCCACACGTTTAGCGGCCGCCGGCACGGCGGCCCCGGTGCCGACGACCCCGCCATTTGACTTGCCGGCCCGCTTGACGGACAATCGGGCGGTGCGCCGAGGTTCGGCGCCGCCAGCGAACACCAGGCGTTGCCACCGAGAATAAAGGAAGGACTGTGATGCTCGCCCTGCCCACCGCTCTGCTTGCTTTCCTCCTGTCCGCCGAGCCCCAGATCAACCCGGAGGCCCCGGCGTGGCTTACCGAACCGCTCCACGAGTGGACGTTCGACCAGGGCGACGAAGGCTGGGCCGCCGAGCACGAGTGCGCGGCGGCGGCGGAGGGCGGCCTGCTCAGGATCCGATCCACCGGAGCGGATCCCTTCCTGCACTGCAAGGTCGACTTCGCCGCCGGGCAGCTCCTGCTGATGATCAGGACCCGCAGCCGGACCGGCGGTGACGGGGCCGTCTACTGGACCACCGACCAGTCGCCCCAGCGCGGCGAAGACAAGGTGGCCCACTTCCCGTTGAAGCACGACGGCCGGTGGCGCGAGACCGCCGTCGAACTGCTCGCGCCCGGCCAGTTGACCGATCTGCGGATCGATCCGGGCGCGGCGCCGGGCGAGTTCGACGTCGACTGGATTCGCTTGATTCGCCGGCGGCCGCATCCGTTGGCGATCGAACGGGTTGAGAGCGCAGAGGACCGAATCTCTTTCGAGGTGAAGAACCTTGGCACCGAGCCGCTGGAGTTCTCCGCCGCCGGACAGACCCACACCCTCGCAGGCGGCGCCTCCGTCTCCATCAACCGGCCGATCGACGGCACCCGGCCCCTGGAAGTCGTCTCCCTGGAACTGCGAGCGAAAGACCTTCCGCCGGTCCGCCGCACCGTCTTTGTCCACAATCCGCAGGCACAAGCCGACTGGATCGTGCGGCCCCTGGGCGATTTCACCGCCCGCATCGCCCCAGACGGCTCCGTGGCGCGGATCGAGTCCGGCGGGCAACTGGCGGCGATCTTCGGGCCGCTGGTCCACTGCCAGGGGAAACTGCCCGAGCTGAAGCTGGTCGCCGACGCCCCCGCGCCCCGGCGGGTGCCTGGGGTCGAACGAAGGGAGCCCCCAGATCGTCGGCCTTCCGGGGGCTCGCTGGCGCTCGACCCCGGCCACCCGACGCTGCGTTTCCAGGGCCCGGCAGTTACGCTTTCGATCTCCGCCGCCGGCCAGGAGATCTCCGTTTCGATTGACAGCCAGCAGACTTGTGAAGGGCCGGTGGTGCGGGCCGTTGGCGACCTGGAGCAAGGACTCTTCGCCGGCCTGGAGTACCTGGGCAAGGGTGAGAAAAGCTCGTCGAAGCTCGACATCGAGACCGCGGAGCATCTCCGCTTCGCCCCCGACCCGCTGAAGGTGACCATGCCGCTGATGACGCTGGTGACCGATCGCGTCTCGGCTGCCATGACCTGGAAGGATATGCAGCTCCAGCCGGTCTACGCCACGCCGAACTTTTTTGACGCCGCCGGCGACCACCGCATGGCGCTGCGGGGCAAGAGAATCGAGGCCACCATCCGCTTGGACCGTGTCCCGCTGGAGGAGACGATCCGTTGGGCGGTGGCAAGAGTCGGGCTTCCGCCGCTGCCCGCGGCCCCAAGGTCGCCGCAGGAGCAATGGAAAACCTGCCTGGCGGCGCTTAACGGCCCGTTGAAGACCGAAGCCGGTTGGGGACACTGCGTCCAAGCCAACTGGGCCCGCCAGCCGTTCGCCGACATGGCCTCGACCGTCTGGCGCCTCACGGGCGAGGCGCCGGCCCTGCCCCGCCTGGTGCCGGGCGGGGCCCATATACCCAACGACTCGATTTACTTCGTCACCGGGCGGGCCCAGCAGTGGCTCGACCACCAAACGGCGCAGGTTAGAGGGATTCTGACGCAGCAGCAACCCGACGGCTCGTTCCGCTACGACGGCCCCTATCGCCGCGGTCACTTCGAAGACACGGCCAGCGGCGTTTGTGCCCGGCCTGCCGCCCTGCTGCTGGAATACGCCTACGTCACCGGTGATCCCAGCGCGCTGCGGGCGGGAGTCCGCACGCTGGAGTATATGAAGCGGTTCCGCACGCCCCGCGGTGCGCAGGTCTGGGAAGTGCCGCTGCACACGCCGGACCTGCTGGCCTCGGCCTATCTGGTTTGGGCCTACGTGCGGGGTTACGAATTGACGGGGCAGAAGGAGTACTTGGAGCAGGCGCGAAAATGGGCCCTGTCGGGAGTCCCCTTTGTCTACCTGTGGAGCCGCTACCCGATCATGCTCTACAGCACGCCGCCCGTCTTCGGGGCCACCGACTGGCGCCATTCGTGGTTTGGGCTGCCGGTGCAATGGGTGGGTCTGGTCTACGCCTACTCTTTGAACATGCTGGCAGCCCATGACGATTCGTTGGACTGGAACCACCTGGCGCGGGGAATCCTCCTGAGCGGCGAGCAGCAGCAGTACCCAACCGGCCCGCACGTCGGCCTGCTGCCCGACTCGTTTGCCCTGGTCAGCCAGCAGCGCCGCCCGGCCGACATCAATCCGTGTGCCTTGGTGAGTCTGCGACTGGTGCTCGACGGCCAACTGGATGCTCTTTGCGTGGCCTCCGACGGGCAGCATCGTATCGCCGCTCCGTTCCCCATCACCATCCGTGACGGCCAGGCCCACATTCGGGCCAAGGCGGGCGTGAAGTACCAGGTGATAGTCGACGGGCGGCGGATCGTGGAACTGGAATCACACGGCGACGATGTAGTTCCATTGAGGTAGACAGCTTCCATGCCTCTGGGAAGAAGACGGTTAGCCCCAATGCCGTTCACTCAGGTGTAGTGTCAAGGAGGATCAAGTGGCACCGGCGTCTCGCCGGTGTGACATAAGTGAACGCTTTGCCGTGAGTTGCGTCACACCGGCGAGACGCCGGTGCCACTGTGCTGACGCCAGGATGTCTTGGCGGAATGGTAGGCACATTCGGTATAGGGAGATTCTGCCCTACAGGCGGCCCTGGAATCTGCGAGTTCTGGCAGAGATAGGGCGTCTGGTTAAGAAAAGCGTGACTCCGCGTCGATAGCAACACTTGGATTCAATCCAGAACCCCTACCTGCGCTAGTTTGCGTGAGTTTCCCAGTAGCTTTTTCCTAACAAGGAGTACCTCCCATGAAACGTCGCTTCCTGTTGCCGGCGATGGCCGCAGTCGCCTTCGCGCTGGCACTGGGCACCTCCGACGCTCAGGCTGGCTTGCTTGGCATATTTGGCTGCCGGCCCGCCACCTGTGCGCCGGCCACCTGTGAGCCGGCCACCTGTGAGCCGGCAACTTGCGAGCCCGCCACTTGCGAACCGGCCACTTGCGAGCCGGCGACCTGCGCCCCGAAGACTTGTCGTCCGAAGTGCCGCCTGTTTGCCTGCCGTCCGAGGACCTGCCGCCCCAAGACCTGTTGCCCGGTCGACACCTGCGAGCCGAAGACTTGCGAGCCGGCGACCTGCGAGCCGAAGACTTGCGAGCCGGCAACCTGCGAGCCGAAGACTTGCCGTCCGAAGTGCCGCCTGTTTGCTTGCCGTCCGAGGACTTGCCGCCCGAAGACTTGCTGCCCGGTCAACACCTGCGAGCCCAAGACCTGTGCCCCGGCGACCTGCGAGCCGAAGACTTGCGAGCCGGCGACCTGCGAGCCGGCGACCTGCGAGCCGAAGACGTGCTGCCCGCGGATCGGCCTGCTGGCCCGACTGAGGGCCCGGTTGGCCGCCTGCTGTGGACGTGGGTGCTGCGAGTCTGAATGCGGTGAGCCCGCTTGCTGCGAGGCCGCCGGCTCCGAGGCCGCCAGCCCCGAGCCCGCCGCCACTACCGAGCCCGCCAGCCCTGCGCCCGCCGCCAAGTAGGCGCGCCGGCGGCTCAAGCCCATCCCGATCCGGGTTTGAGCAACCTCCTTTGCACGAGAGCAAGCGGTCCGGTCGATTACCGATCGGACCGCTTGATTTTTTTGCGCCCTGCCTCGCTCGCGTTGTTTCTGCGCGGGCGGCGTGTGTCTGACAAGTTTTCCTGGCAACTTGGTGCTTGGGGTGGCTGGGGTCGAGCGCAGCGAGCCCCCAGATAAACCTGCTGGGGGCAGCCTGCGGCTGACCACCAGCCACCCACGCGTCCGCCAGGAA
>Ga0315277_10005809_pt1 | contig 16208 bp, 12 predicted proteins | sample YL17G05_15_MG_FD_203695 | JGI IMG/M metagenome (GOLD analysis project Ga0315277, IMG submission 203695) | Sediment microbial communities from Yellowstone Lake, YNP, Wyoming, USA - YL17G05_15 | ecosystem: Environmental > Aquatic > Freshwater > Lake > Sediment | place: USA: Wyoming | collected... | reverse complement strand
CTTCTTGCGAAGAGCCGGTTTCACAACTGTGAGTCCTTGGCTGTGAACTTGCATGTGGCAATTGGGGTGGAGGAGAACAAGGTTCGAGTTCTCATCCGACCCGCCCTCAGATTTTGGGATGATGTGGTGGCAGTGCCAGTCTGGGACTTCCTTCCACTCAACGATTCCCGCTATCCGTTGACGGCATAAGGGACAGAGCCCGTATTGTTCTCTCCACAGAGCGACGATCTTCCGTTGTCTGATCAATGAGTTTCTGACCTTGAGATCCAACCGCCGCTCAAAATACTCTTCCCAGTTTGGATCAAAGGGGTTGGCATTGGTGTAAATCCACGGATGCCTGATGATCTTCACATCCTGCAGATTCATCATATGGAAGTGCTTGCTATGTTCCAGCAATCCAAAGTTCCAATCCCTTCTTCCATCATGGTAGTAGTATTTGTCTTTGACCCATTGCGCAGTCTTGTGAGGATGCCTTCTCTTCGCCCATCGCCAGGTAGTCTGCCAGAGCCAATGCTGAACGCTCTTGAAGGTCTTGCCTGAACAGGCATGCCGATGATAGTTGGCCCACCCGATGATGATCGGGTTGACTTCTCTTATCAAGTTGATCTGTGTGGCAGTTGCCAGTTCATCGACTCTCGCCTTGACTTCTCTCTGGAAGTTCAATACGCTCTTACGAGAGGGACGTATCAGGAGCTTCCCTTTGTATTTGCGTATGTTCTGACCGAGGAAGTCAAACCCTTCATCAATATGAGTGATCTTGGTTTTCTCTTTCGAGAGCACCAAACCTCTCTCCGCCAGGAACGCTTCCACAAGCGGCCTAACTTCATTTTCCAGAAGCTCTTTAGATTCTCCCGTAATAATGAAGTCATCAGCATATCGAATGAAGTTGACTCTTGGATTCACCCACCGTTGCTTTCCGCCCCCATAGAGGTTCATTCCATGGAACCGTTTCGTAAGCAGAGATTGCAGTGAGTCCAATGTCATGTTGGCGAGAACCGGAGAGATTATTCCGCCTTGCGGAGTGCCCGCTTCGGTCGGGAACAATTTCCCATCTTCAATGTATCCAGCTTTCAGCCACTTTCGGAGCATGCCCTTGTCGGTGCAGATGTTGGCATTCATCCAATCATGACTGATGTTGTCAAAGCACCCTTTGATGTCCCCTTCCATGACCCACTGCGCAGCACTCTTCATGCTCAGAGCTTTGAAGCACTGCTCGATAGCATCATGGCACGACCTTTCCCTCCTGAAACCAAACGAGTTAAAGTCGGCGGTAGTCTCGGCGACGGGTTCAAGTGCAAGCAGGTATAAGGCCTGCATCGCTCTGTCTTTCATCGTCGGGATTCCAAGTGGACGTTTCTTGCCGTTTGCTTTCGGGATATAAACCCGTCTCAGCGGTAGTGGCTTGTAGCCACGTCGACTGATAGACCTTACGGCTCTGGTTTTTGTGTCAGGGGTCGACCACACTTCTTGGTCAACTCCTGGCGTCCTTTTGCCTTGGTTTTCAGTCACTCGCTTGACGGCAAGCGCTTTGCCGCTAATCGAGTGGGTCAGCAGGTGTTGCAGAGCTTTGACTTTGCCCCATCTGCCTTCCTGTGTTGCCTTCACGATACGCGCTTGCAGCCTCCTTACGTTCTGATGGCATTGCACCCAATTGATATGGTGCCATTCCATTTCGGCAGGAGGCGCACAAACTGTCGCTTCAAATTCTCGCGCAGTCTTCATTTGCTTTCCTCCTTTCAAGAGGTTCTGTATGCTTTCTCGTGTTGAAAGACCAGTCGGAAGTCTGCCCGCTTTCGCGTGAGGTGACGTTTAAACCTCTATCTGACCAGTTATACTGTTTGACCTTTCGGTTGCCAGCATTCGCTTTTTCCGACATCCTATGCCCGCATCTCCGTGGGCTACCCTTGCGGATGGCTTTCCTGATGGTTCGCAGGAGAGATACGGGGTTTCCTTGTTCCGCTTGAACAACATGATGGGTTAGGTTCTGTCTTTTCGCCGATGGTCTTTGCATCCACGTGATCCCAACGAATAGAAGATCAACTGACCACTTCCCGTTTTGGGTCGGAGCCTATCAGTGTCTTTGGCTCCTGCTAGATGACGACGTTTATCAACAGTTCACTTGGTGTTAACCTTACCATCAAGCCTAGCGCCCATCCCGCACGACACTTGCAGGATCAGTCTTTGTCTCACGACTCAGACTTGCCAAATTGGCGGGCTACTTTGTTCCGGCAGCTTTACACCTCCGGATTACTCCGGACGCATATGCCGGCAGGCTACTACTGGTGGAACAGTAGGTTCTCATATGATTCCTCACAGAGAACAATTGTTCAGGCAGCTTGACAAGTCGCACACTCGTAATCCATCCCTTCCCGTTGAACGGGAGCAAGCCCGACCTTCTTGGGTACTGATTTCCCTTTCTCGTTTGTCTCAACAACGTAGTCCATCTTCGAACGCATCGTTGCGATGAGGTGGAGCTTCGAGCGGATCATCGCCTCGATGAAGGCGTTGTGCTGAGGCGTGAGCTTGCGCCAGGCGGTGAAGCTGTTCATGCCGCCATCAGCAAGCTTGCCCTGCGTGTCGAGCAAGCCGCCTTCGCCTGCCCAGGCATGAGAGATGCTGTCGAGGATGAGCACATCGTAGCCGGCAGCCTCTGCCTGGTGGATGGCTTTGATGTACTTGTCGATTTCAAATGGCGGCTCGATATTGAGGACATCGAAGTCGATGCGATCGGCATATAGGACGCTGGAATTGTTCTCAGTGTCGACGAGGGCGATCTTCTGGCCAAGGCCCAGAGCGATCTTGAGTGCTGAAAGGGTTTTGCCGGATCCTGCTGCACCGCAAATACCGATTCGGGCTTTCTTGACGATGCGTTGGGCTTTCTGGAAGCCGGAAAGTTGGGATGATGATGTGGTGGTGTTCATGGTAGTTCTCCAAAGAGTTAACTTGTGATTGGTTGATTGGTTAATTAGAAGGTGACCTGGATAGTCGAGCCTCCGGACACAAATCGGGCTGGGTGGATGATTTCGCCGGCGCTTGTGTCTGCGACCTCGGCGGGGAGGTTCTCCAAAAATCGCTTCCGGGCTTTGAGCTTCTCCTCGATGGCTTTCTTCTGAGATTCGAGATCGTCGACAACAGTGTCCTGGTATTCGTACTTCTTCGGGAGAGATTTGAGCAATACCTTGACGCCGCAGATGTCTGCGCTCGTTCCCTGCATCGTAACGATTGCACGCTCTTTGATGCGGCCCAGAGCCTGGTCGAGGATGTCAGCGACATTCCGGATGCGGACGTACGCTTCGATCGCTGAATGCTCCTCCAGAAGGGCATCTGTCAAGGCCCCGGCGTAGGTGGCGAATTCCGCCTTCGGAACGACACGGTGGAGCACAGTCAAGTGCTCTGACTGGACTGGTCCCGCTTCTGTGACCTCAGGGAAGAATTCGTCGTGTGGTTGATTGTTTGGCTTCATGGTAATGTTCTCCTTATCGTGCGTTTCCATGCGCACCCCGGTTGTTGGTGTTTTTGTTATGCCTTTTCTGGACCCATTTTCTCGGGGGGCCAACCACGCAGGCCCGCTTCGCGCTGCTGTTGCTTGGTGGCTTCGAGCTCGGCATCAGTTGCCGGCTCGACCTTGTCTGCTTCAATCGCGTCCACAGATGAACCGAATGACACGTACTGGAGGATTCCGTCTTCGCGGAGCCTGTAGAAGTACCCAATGACCCTACCCGTGGCTTTGATCTTGAGTGGTTGAAAGGATTTCACGGTTTTACCTCCAAGTGTGACCGAAAAAACTACCGCCCCGAAAAAAAGAAAGGGAAAAGAAAAAAAGCGGATGAGGTATCTAAAACGGCAAACCAAAAAGGCAAGGGCCCCGAAAACGCTACGACTTTCATTTTTCGCGTTTGAGGGGTTTATATACCCTTGCCTTTTTGGCCTGAGCTTATTGAACGCCGTTTGCCGTTTTTATCTTGCTCCGCTTTTTTTGCTTCTTTTCCCCTTTCTGAGGGAGGGGCGGTAAGTGCTCTGATTGTCCTGTGGGATTTACGATTGCCGATTTTTGATTGATGATTTGGTTTGATCCTAGTGTTTGGTAGGCGGCTGGCACAGACGGAGAATTGGACAGGCGTTTTTTGCGGATGAGCGATACAATGTCGCGGCAAAAACTGTGACAGCCGCCGTTGTTCACCATAAGCCGCAATTACGTCGAAACGAAAGAGCGCCCGCCTACGCGTGAAGCGCTTCGGCGGGCGGGGAGCGGAACTTGGGGCGGGTGCGACTGAGTTGAGGCGTTATTGCTACTGGAAGCTTTTGGCGAGGCGGCATGAAGCGATGCCGCCAACTGAGGTTTTCCATGTGGCGGCACGAAGCCGCACGTGTCTATGATTCCACCATATTCCACGTGCGGGCGCTTGATGCCGCCGAGGGGGGCGACGGAAGGGTGTCTGCTTCAGGTTTAGGGTCAAACAAGTACTGAAGTGCTCGGAGGCATCGTGATGCTGGGTTCTATTTGGAATCGGTATCGCGGCGCGGAGGAGTGCTAAAGCAAGTGGGGATCGCTTGCGGCAAGCGCTGCTAGATCCCCCATCTAGTTACAGGAAGACAGAGAAGCCTGTGGACACAGAGGTTTCGTGTTGCCCGCCATCCGGATGTCACAATAATGCAACGGGTCGCTTCCACCAAAACAAATCCCCTTCGTTAGAGGGAATTGTTGTATGCCAATCAAAGGGCCCACATTGAGCCATCCCTTCTGGGTCAGCCATCCACACTCGCTCCTGCGGGAATCTCCACAGAACGAGAGAGGAAAACGTATAACACGATACGGTCACACAGCTCTTTGGGTTACCGCTCACCGATCCAATGTGAGCCAAAAGCGATCAATGAAAAAGCCACCGCAGCTTAAAACCATCAAAAAAATAACCCTGAATTTGGACCCGCGATGGGGGCAAGTACCGCACCACTACAGGGGGCTGGTCAATGGGTCGTCATTTTCCTGAACAATTTTTCGATATCTTTCTTCGTCTTGCGCAGCACATATTTTTTCTGCATAGACTCGAGCTTCATCGACGACAACACATCAAGTTCCTCATCGTCCTTGTCACGTTTCGCGAACATCTCAAAGTCGTAGCGATCCGCTAGCGACATTTATGAAACATCATCTCGAAGCTCTTGGATGATCTTATGCTGTTCAATGTTGCGCATGTTTTCCCTCTGAAGGAGCCGGGCAATCGGCGGTAGTGATACTCGCCCTTCGATACGCAGTCCTCTATGCCCCCTGCTCCACTTGCGGCTAACTCCGGCTTCCAGTGGGACGATGAGGTACTTGCCTCTTTCGATCGCGACCAGCCAGCCCTTACTAATTAGCCTGTGAACGGCAATCCTGGTACTGTGTGGTGATCCCCAGAAATCCCTGGCCTCCTTGATCGTAAAAATGCTTTTGCCACTGCTGGCGAGGTCCATCAGGAAAGCGTTTTCCCGAGCTCCCAAAGATGTTATTTTTTTTCGACACGATGATAGACTGATCCTGTATACTATGGTGTTGAAATAAATAACAACTCATTCAGAAAAGCAATTGGACGGCCTCCGACAAAGTATACGTTCTTGAGATATGTCCCATTTTCTTGGATTCTGGGACACCCTCAGCGGGATTGGCATCAGGTTTCTCCGGGAATTTCCATGGTTTCCGCGGTCTCGAGGCTGAATTCTATCGTAGGAGGAGACACATTCGTGTCGATACGAACTGACTTCATCTGGTACGAGTTCAATGCTTCAACTTCTCCAAAGACATTGATCCTCGCGAATGATTTCTTTTTTCTTCAAGGAGAAGCGGAAAACGAGACAATCATCCGCAGGCACGGTGTGAACTCATACTCAGATTTCGAGAAATTCAAATCGAAACAGAGCGATAAGGAGATCAAACAAGTTACGCCGTATCCGTTCTTTCCGATCTCAAGCATTTCTCCTCTTCCAGTCATATTTGATAAAGCCGATCTCCGGCGATGTACGCTCCTAAGTTCATCTAAAGTCACGCTCAATGATCTATTGGTGAATGATATAGTGTTTCTCGGTTCTTTCAGAAATCTCTATCTCCTCGAACGTCTGCTCAAAGACAATTACCTCACTTTCAATCTTGTCCAGAACAACATTTCAGTAACAATAACAGCCAACGATTCCACGAAGACCCTGAAGCTGCTTGGGACGCCAGACTCTGAGCATTCAGATTTCTGCTTCTTCAGAAAGCTCCCCGGTCCACGAAACAACACGATTATTCTCTTTATGTCATTCTTTGACACGGGCATGCGGGCTACCATGAATTTCATCAGCGATCCGAACGAGGTCAAAGGCCTTGAACAAGTGTTTGTGCGGCAATTCGGACACGTCCCAAAGTACTTTGATGTTCTGTTCAAGGTATCCGGTTACTCGAGAACGGCATTCAAAATAGGTGTCGAGCATTTGCATGAGATCAATCCCCAGAAACCACAGATCTGGGAATAATCGGCTAACAAAAAAGGGTGATCGTCGATCACCCTTTTTCTACCTCTCTGCCTTGACCGCGTTCATCTCCCCTGTTTTCCTATCCATTTCATGACATTCGCTGGTGGCCTTCCATTCTTCAACTCGGCCGCCATGTAGCTCATCGCATTGTCGATATGATTGAAGAAGTACTTATATCCAGCACATAAGTAGTTCAGACCGTCTTCTCCATCCGGCGTTTTGATGAATCTGTGCTTCGGGCATTCACCATGACAGGCAAAGAGATATTCACACTGGTCGCAATACTTCGGGAGTGACATCTTCTTGTCAATCCCGAATTTCATTTGCTGATCGGAACCAGCCATGGCGCCCAGTGAATGGGTCCAGATGTTCCCCAGCCTGTTTTCGGGGTACACATAGTGATCGCATGAATAGAGATCACCATTATGTTCAAGCGCCAGAGCATTGCCGCAGAATTCGCTGAACACGCAGAGACTGGGGATTTGACCCATCCAGGCTTCGAGCGCAACGTCGAACATCTGCACGTAGTATCGCCCGACATCCGCTCTAACCCACGAATCGAAGATTGTACTGAGGAACTTCCCGTACTGCAACGCTCCGACAGACCATTCGGTGACGTTTGCCGCCTTCCTGTAGTTTGGTGAGACCAAACGCAAATCCCCCTCTCCCGCGACTTGCGCATACCGTTCAACAATAGGGATGAACTGCATGAAACCGCTTCCGATGTCTTTCAGGAAGTCGTAGACTTTCAGCGGCTCATGTTCGTTTGCTTTTGAAACACACGTGAGTGTATTGAATTCGACGCGGGATTTCTTGAGCAGCTCTATTCCCCGTATCACCTTGTCGAACGAGGGCTGTCCGCCTTTGTGCACACGGTATTTGTCATGCAGCTCAGCGGGCCCGTCAACGGAGACACCGATCAAGAAGCTATTCTCGGAAAAAAACTCACACCATTCGTCATCGATCAGGATACCATTCGTCTGGAACGTGTTGTGGATTGCCTTTCCGCCAGCATGATCCTTCTGCAGTTGTACGGCTTTTCGGAAGAAATCCACACCCAGAAGCGTGGGTTCGCCTCCCTGCCAAGCGAAGGTAATCTCATTCACCTGCTGTGACTTGATGTACTGACGCACATAGGTTTCCAGGATCTTGTCGCTCATCCCCCACTGTTTTGTTCCCGGATAGAGTTTCTCTTTTTCGAGATAGAAGCAATATGTGCAATCAAGATTGCATAACGATCCCGTTGGCTTTGTCATGATGTGAAAGGCAACGGAATTCTGCATTGAACCCAACCTCTTCGAGTAGAAGCTATTATTGTATGGACGATGTAAAACTGAAGACTCTCATTGGTCAGGCTAAGAGTTGCTTCAGCGGAGTGTCTGTTTAGAGAATTTGTTGAAAATTGTTCAATCGGGAAGAAGTGAAAAATTGGCTGACTGTCATGACTCACAAGTCGTCAGGTGAGGAGGGACTCTGCAGGGAAAAGATGCAGGTAGGTGCCAGTGATCTGCCCCCTGTTTATGGACACTGCAATCACGGAATCATTCTTCCGCACATTGAAAACTGAATTTACTTGTCACACGAAGTTTGCAACGCGAAGTGATGCTCGTATAGAACTTTTCGATTATATCGAAATATCTTACAACCGGCAGCGGCGACATTCATCCATTAACAATATGTCGCCTGTTGCCTTCCCAAAATCACTCAAACAATCTTAGCTTTCTGTCAGATTGTTTTGGGGAAAGATCAGTTTTAATCTTATTACTGTTGTTTCTGGATAATTCTAATTTGAGTAGATTAAAAAAGGATGGGCACTTGCGAGTGTCCATCCCTAAAGATGTTATTCCTCTTTTTTAGCCAATTTGCCCCAAACAAGCATGAAAGCACCGAAAATGGTCATAAATATACCCGACCACAGGTTAATATTGATTTGCATCGATTTTACATACATATCAGGATAAGAATTTGTGGCAATGCCAAAGGCCAATATCAACACGCCGAATATTGCAAAAAGCAAACCAATGGGAATTCTAATATCTAACATAACTGTTTCCTCCTACCAAAATAGAATTGTTAAGATAATTCCGATAATAGCTACTAACCAAGCCAATGTTGATGGTCGGTTAATCCATTTACCTTCATTCATGTTAACTCTAGGTGTTAACGAATAAACCAATCCAACCAATTCTTCATCGGTTTTTTTCTGTTTAGTGACCAACGATAATCCAATCGCTAATGAAGCACTTGTGAAACAGGCAAAAATAGCTGTCCAGAAGTTTTGTGCCATTTCAACAGGATAAACGTGAACAATACTTATCCAGCCACCTTTCACCAAGGTTGAAGCACCCATTGGAGCGGTTAATCCATGATGTAGCAGTGCAATAGCAAACCCAGCCAAAAGTCCGATAAATGCCGCATGCCCAGTAGTTCGTTTCCAGAACATACCCAATGCAATCACTGCAAACAAAGGTGCATTAATCATAGAAAAGATGGTTTGCAGAAAATCCATAATATTACCGAACAAACCGGCTAAATAAGCTGCTGCAATACTTACCACAACACCAAAAATAGTAGCCAAACGACCTACTTTCAGGTAATGTTTTGAATCGGCCTCTGCGTCGTTCGTTGCAGGGCGAATGTAACTTTGATAAATATCATAAGTCCAGACAGTGTTAAAAGCTGATACGTTTCCAGCCATACCCGACATAAATGAAGCCAACAAAGCGGTTAGGCCTAGCCCTAGCACACCGGAAGGCAGATAATGTTTAAGCAGCATTATTATGGTTAGATCGTAGTTGGGTTGACCGGTTGTCGGGTCTGTAATTGAAAACCCTGAGGTTGGGTTGTTCATTAAAACTAAAGCAACAATTCCAGGAACGATGATAAGGAAAGGAATGAACATCTTAGGCAAGGCACCAATGAGTGGGGTTTTACGCGCCGCTACTGGCGATTCTGCTGCCATTGCACGTTGAACGATCAAGAAATTGGTACACCAGTATCCAAAAGACAATACAAATCCTAGGCCCGCAAAAACGCCATACCATTCTACTCCCATTGGATTAGAGGTTGCAGCTCCGGAATATTTCCACGTTGTGGTAAATGCATCGGGTGCAAACCCTTTACTTGTTGCAATAGGTGCCAAACTTTCTAATAAACCGTGCCAGCCGCCAACTTCGTATAGGCTCAGGCAAACAATTGGGAATAAACCAATTACTATGATAAAAAATTGCAACACTTCGTTGTATATTGCCGATGATAAACCACCTAAATAAGTATATCCAAGGACTATGGCTGCTGAAAGTATCAAACTCAAGTTGAAATTCCATCCTAATACTTTTTCCATTAATATCGCCAAAGCATACATTGAAATCCCTGAAGCAAGGATGGTCATTACTGCGAATAAAATAGCATTTAGACCCCGGGTTTTTTCATCGAACCTGAGTTTTAAATATTCAGGAACCGAACGGGCTTTTGAACCGTAATAAAATGGCATCATGAAAATGGCCAGAAAAATCATGGCAGGAATTGCTCCAATCCAATAGAAATGGGTGGTCATCATGCCATACTTGGCCCCAGAGCCAGTCATACCCATCACTTCGAGGGCTCCCAAATTGGCTGATATGAACGCCAAACCAGCTACCCAAGCAGGCATAGACCTACCTGCTTCCAAAAAAGCATTGGCATCTTTCATGTAGCGTTTGAGTACCCAGCCTATGCCCAGCACAAAAACAAAATAGATCAGCATAATCGCATAATCTATCCATTGTAAATCGAAAGTTCGTTCCATAAGTCTTTAGTTGATTTTAGTTAATATTAAACAACCATTTATTTATGTCGATTGAAAATCTATTTCATCCGGTATTTTTGTTCCCATTGCCACGCAGATAGGGTCATTTCATCCAAGTTTTTTTCGGCTTTCCAGCCTAAGACTTTGTTAGCAATTGATGTATTAGCCCAAATCTTTTCAATATCACCCGCCCTTCTTCCTACCACCTTGTAGTTTAGTTTCTGGCCAGTACTTTTTTCGAATGACCTAATAACTTCGAAAACTGAGAATCCATTGCCTGTTCCAATATTGAATATCTCAAAGCCATTCAAGTTTTTCCCATGAATTAGCCGCTCAATTGCCGCAATATGGGCTTTGGCCAAATCAACTACATGAATATAATCCCGGATACAGCTTCCATCTGGTGTATTGTAATCGTCGCCAAATACACTCAATTGTTCCCGGATACCATAGGCTGTTTGAGTAATAAATGGCATCAAATTACTGGGAACCCCGCGCGGTAATTCACCGATTAAGCCTGAATGATGAGCACCTATTGGATTGAAATATCGCAATGCGATGCCTTTAATGTCGGCTCCCGAACGGATAAGGTCTTTCAGAATATTCTCATTCACCTGCTTGGTATAACCATAGGGTGACTCTGCTGGCTTCACCATTGCATTTTCCGTCACAGGCAATTCATCAGGTTGCCCATAAACTGTGCATGAAGAGGAAAACACAAAATTCACAACCTTGTATCTCACCATCCCTTCAAGCAAGTTTACCATGGTTACCAGGTTGTTTCGGTAATAGTGTAGCGGAATTTGAACCGATTCCCCTACTGCTTTGGCAGCTGCGAAGTGGATCACACCAGCTAAGTCGCTATTCTCCATAAAAAAACCATCCAATCTTTCCAAGTCAAGTAAATCGAATTGGTAGAATTTTGGACGGATTCCGGTAATCTGCTCAATACGATCGATCACAAAACCTTCAGAATTCGACAAATTATCGATTATCACAACTTCATACCCTTGCTGTATCAACTCAACCGAGGTATGAGAACCAATAAACCCAGTTCCTCCCGTAACCAGTATTTTCCCCTTACTGTTCATTGTTGCTTATAGTGTTTGCTGGGCAATTCTTTCAACCGCTGCGAACTCTGTTCAGCAGTGATATCGCGTTGTGCGTTGGCCATCATTTCATATCCAACCATAAATTTCTTAACTGATGCAGAACGAAGTAATGGAGGATAAAAATGCATGTGCATATGCCACTCAGGGTGCTCCAACCCATCGGTTGGCGCCTGATGAATCCCGGCAGAATAAGGAAATGAAGTCTCAAACAGATTATCGTATTTGATGGTTAGTTTCCGGTACATATCTGCAAAATCCATTTTCTCATCACGTGTTAAGTCAGCCAAACTTGCTACCTGTCTTTTTGGTAAAATCATGGTCTCAAATGGCCAGATAGCCCAAAATGGAACGAGGCTTACGAATGTGTTGTTTTCCTCGACAATTCGCTCCTGTTTCTTAATCTCTTGTTCCAAGTAATCAGAAAGCAATGTCCGTTTGTGAATTCTTAGATAGTTTTTTTGTTGTTCTATTTCCTTTGCTACTTCCACTGGAATGGACGACTGTGCCCATATTTGGCCGTGTGGATGAGGATTGCTACACCCCATGGCACTTCCCTTATTTTCAAATAGTTGAACGTGGTTAATGAACTCATTGCTTCCAAGTGACTTGTATTCCTCACACCAAAGTTCAACAACTTTTAAGATATCGTCCACTTGCATTTCAGGAATGGTAAGACTGTGGTCAGGCGAAAAACAGATAACCCTACTAATACCTTGCTCAGTCTGGGCAACAAGAAGTCCATCGTTTAACTCACCCTTTGGGACATCAGGTAGAAGCGCACTGAAATCGTTGGTAAATACAAAAGTTGAAGAGTACTTATCGTTCACCTGACCTTGTGACCGCTGATTTCCGGGGCATAAATAGCAGGTTGGATCAAATTTTGGGCGTACGTCCCGCTGGCTCTTTTCGGTTTGCCCCTGCCAAGGCCTTTTTGCCCGGTGCGGTGAAACTAGAATCCATTCTCCATTCAAAGGGTTGTACCTTCGATGAGGATGTTCAGAAAAATTTATCATCGTTGTTTTCTTCTACTAATACTCACTATCAATTACTCGTTGTAGCGCTATCTTCAATCAAAATTCATTCAGGCAAAGAGTTCCATACGGCCGAAATGAAAGGACTTTTACACAACCTTCACCAAATACATGTTCAATTTCTGCAACGTATTTATCGACTTGTCCGACCGGTAAAAACACCAGAATTGTACCCGCAAAACCCCCTCCATGGACACGGCAAGCACCGGCATGAATCTCAGCCAGATATTTTTCAGTTAAAGCCAGAGCAAGAGTTATTCCCTGCTCCTTCACGTTTTTTGTTGTGTATATGTTCTGTAGTAATTCAACAGAGGAATTCCCGGAAGCTTCAACAAGATTCAAAAATCTTGAAAATTCACCTGACTCTAACGCGCCGACTTGCTCAGCGACACGTTCGTTTTCACGGACAAAGTGCAATGTCCGTAGAATGGCACGGTCACCATGTTTTCTTCTCAATTCCGGTAGTTCTTTAAAGAATTGTTCTCTACATATCTCGCGCAGAACATTCCCACCCATGTCCTTGGCAATAGCTTTCATTTCGGCAGGAATTGCCGCATAGTCATCGGTCAAATCGGCATGATTACCGCCCGTGTGAACTACAAGAACGCAATAGTTTTCTTTACTAAAATCAAATTTAACCTTTTCGACCTTTGGATTTACGGGATCTTTAAAATCTATGAAAATGATTCCACCAACTGCACAGGCCATCTGATCCATTAGGCCACATGGTTTACCGAAGTATTTATTTTCAGCATACTGACCAATTGCAGCCAGTTCCTCTGGAGAATATCTATGTCCGTTGTATAAACAGTTTAACACTGTCCCGATCAAAACTTCAAATGACGCAGAAGAGCTAAGGCCGGAGCCAGGCAATACACTGCTGCTTAGGCAAATGTTAAGACCACCTATCGTACCACCCAGTTCTTTAATGCGCGCTGCAATGCCTCGAATAAGTGCAATGGTTGTGCCTTTTTCCTGCTCTTTAGCTTCTAGATCATCTAATTTAACAACGAAGGGTCCGTCGTAACCTTCTGAGTACAAGACGATTTCATTTTCACATGTTTTCGCGGCGACAGCGATAGTGTCAAGATCAATGCTTGCGGCCAAGACCATTCCATGATTATGATCGGTGTGGTTACCACTGATCTCAATCCTCCCAGGAGTACTAAAATAGTGCAAATCGGCTTCACCAAAATGGCTTCGAAAGCCATCTTCCAAATGTTGAAAGCGTTTAATCTGTTTGGATATGACTTGTTGGTCTGTGACATAGAGTTTTCTAAGAGCATGTTCATATTCAATCAGCGTTTGTTCCATTCGTCCTCCATGTTATACAACAAAATCTAGCACTGTGCACTTCATTTTATTAATTCAAAAAAGGGTAAGTCATCCAAACCAGCCTTTACGTCAATCGTTGTTGGCCCTGTAATTATTTGTCCACTGAAACTTTTCCACTTTCCCTTTGGAACGATTACCTTTCGAGTAGTAGCCCCTTTTTCCAAAACTGGTGCAACGAGTAATCGGTTTCCCAAAAGAAATTGGTCAGTAATTCTCTCATAGCCTTGATGAGGATAGTCAAATTCTAGCGATCTCATGATCGGGTCTCCGGTTTTAGCTGCCTTTACAGCTAATTCCAGAATATAGTCTTTGTATCTTTCACGGATTGCCACAGACTTTTTGACTGCTGCGAAGTGCTTTGCATCAAGAATACGCCATGGTGCTACTGAGAATTGCATCATCGGCATCAGCGCATGGCATTGTGCAGAACGAACGACAGATTCCTGATCAAGAACGGCACTATCTGAAAAGGATCTGAATTCGCCACCGCCAATCATATCCGGACATGAAAAATAGTATCCACTAATTCCAGCTGTTAACATATTTGGGATCAACAATTTTAGATCCTCAAAACCATGTGATTTATCACGTAATCGCTCAACCAGAGGCTGTCCACCCAATTTCCACATTGCCCGGTACTCATTCAGCGGATAAGAAAGACCAATCTTACCCCACAACTCAGAGTGTTCCTGCGGTGTGGCGTTCTTCTTAAAAGAATTGACGTTTCTATAGAACTCAAAATCTCCTGCATCAAGCTTAAACCCGTCAACCCCGTATTCATTTACTAGCTTGTCGAGTTGTGATTTAAACCAATTAAATGCATCAGGATTTGTTAGATCAATCACCGAGCTATATCCGTTCCACCAGCGGATCATTGCTGGATTTCCGCCATTGTCGGTAACAAGGTATTTCTTTCTTGCTACCTCTCTATAAACATCACAATCGGGGCTGATAAAGGGACAAACCCACAGCATTACTTTGAATCCCATATCATGCAATTCCCTAATCATTCTTTTAGGATCAGAGAATCGTCCTGGATGAAAATTCAACTTACCATAATCTTCCTGCCAATTATCGTCAACCATCAGCACACCAGGAGGAAATCCGTTCTTAATAATATTGTTAGCGTATGCTAAAATATCTTTCTGGTTTTGATCATACATAAGTTCAATCCAGGTATTGTACTGTGGATTGGTAAACAATAACGGATCAGGCATTTTACCAGAAGGTGGAAAGTATGTCTGGCTGGCATAGGTATAAGCTTCCTTGAGCGTATTGCCTGTTTTATTGTACTTAACAGAGCCCTTTAATTTTAGTCTTCCCGGGACAAAATCGATCTGATAAGGCTCATTCGACCAGATGACTTCACCTGCACTTGATAGTAAAAGCGGTTGCACTTGGTTTCCGTAATTGTATCTCATGTCGGCTTGATATGGGTCAACAAGAGGCATTCTGGAACCGTGATTAACAATACCTGTCCACCAGTAGGTGTTCTTTTCAACCTTGATTATTAGACTGTCAGTAAGTCTTGCATCTTGTGCATTAACGTCTCTGGCAAAAAGCAGGGCCATTATGACGATACCAATTTTTGCGTAACTATCATTCGTGTTCTTGTTGCTCATCTCTTGCAACTCCCGGTGTTTTGAACATTCTTTCAAATTTCAGTTATCATGTTTGGGATAGACTATACCACATTCTTTTCTTATCTCATCCATTATACTTATCAGCTGAACGCTATCGTTCCAGCTCCAAAGCGCACTCTGAATTTTTCCTGCTCGGAGGCAGTCAGCAACTTCAATTTATGAAGATCAAAGGCACCCGGAGAAAGTCTTGGCTTATTTCAAAAGCATCATCTTCTTACTGCTTGTATATGTTCCAGCAGTTAATTGATAAATATACACGCCTGAACATAATTGTGATGCATCGAAATCTACGATATATTTACCTGGCTGCATATTGTGGTTTACCAATGTTGCTACTTCTTGACCAAGAATATTAAATACTCTTAGAGTTACTAACCCGGCTTCTGGAATTGAATAACTAATGTCTGTTGTCGGGTTGAATGGATTAGGATAGTTTTGCTGGAGTGTGTAATCAAAAGTAACCTGACCTACATCATGAACAGCCACTGTCAGCAAACTATTCTTTTTCCAAGTTGCCCCAACGTTTGTACCATTATTCTTCCCTTTTGAATCCATTACAATTCCACTTGTCAGACCTAGACTGTTTTCGTTAAACTGATAGTATGCTCTAAGATGTGACCATTTCTTATTATTGCTTGTGATAGGTGCATTCATTATTTCTATCAACTCTTGGTTACTAAGTGGAGTAACGGTTTCAACAACTCGGGTTTCTTGTTCCTTAACAACCTCAGGCTCAAGTTCTGGACTAAAAGATTCTTTGAACGTATCAACTAAAATAAAGGGAATGTTTTGGATTCAACTCTGGCCTGTTTGA
>Ga0315277_10005808_pt1 | contig 16209 bp, 16 predicted proteins | sample YL17G05_15_MG_FD_203695 | JGI IMG/M metagenome (GOLD analysis project Ga0315277, IMG submission 203695) | Sediment microbial communities from Yellowstone Lake, YNP, Wyoming, USA - YL17G05_15 | ecosystem: Environmental > Aquatic > Freshwater > Lake > Sediment | place: USA: Wyoming | collected... | reverse complement strand
TGAAATGGATAAATATGGAAAAGAATTTGGTAAAAAGTTTGAAGAAGGTTTCAAAGAAAGTTTCGAAAAGAAAGACGAAAAATAAATTTTAAATCAAAGGATCGTTAGGAATCAACTATTTTTTCTTTTTTCATCATTTGATTCGCACAACAATCTGAGTCTTAAATCCGTACCAATGCTTCTGTTTCTTTTATCTTTTACTTATTTCCTTATATTTGAAAGTTTACAGTGGTATATTTAAATATAATTCGATTGTTCATAATATGGAGGGAGAAAAATAATGAAAAAGACAATTGTTTATTAAGCTTCCTTTCTGTTCTTATCCTTTGCAGTATATCATATCAACCTACTATAGTAACTCAAGCAATAAATACAGACCTTTACAATAACAAATCTAAATCAATATTAAATATTAATGAAGATTCATTGTGGTTTCCTGGATGGTTGCTTTATGTGCTTAAAAGATTGATGAATATTATTTGGAGTGGCATACTTTTATTATTGCGTCCGATTCTTTCACCCATATTTTGGATTTTATTTATAATCTTAAAACTCATTTTTCCTTCATAGAATTTTGAGGAGTTTGCTTAGTATTAGTGGGTCCAAATTTCTTATCTAAAATATGTATAAGGAATATGTCGTTTCTTCTAAAAATATTCGTCAATAAATCTAGGTTTCTACATTCCCCAAAACTTGTTTGTCTTCCGTTTAATATCCAGGATTTTATTCAACACATCTTTTTCATCTTCGTTAAGGACATCCATAAGAAGCAGTTTCTTTGCATCACTCTCAGGGATATCGGTAAAAAAGATATCTCCACCTTTTATCTGCCTGCCGACGGTGACACCATCGATGGAGATTGCGACCTCAGCACCTTGAAGAGCCTCAGCAATCGGTTTATTGTCTAATTGAAGTCCCTTGATACTGCCGATAATCTTTCCATCTTGATCTATAAGCTTCATTTCTATCTTAATTCGTCCACCGAGTACACGAACTCCTATGACCGCGGGATGACTTACGCGGAAGACATATTCTGGGAGGAATTTAATCATACCTGGGTGTGTGTAATCCTCTCTCCGTTTCTTCTCGAGTTCCTCTTTTTTCTTCGCCAGCCATGAATCATAGTTCTCAATTATTGTGTAGATAACATCTTCGTTAAAGACGGTTACATCTGCATTCGCAAGCTCTTCCTTTGCTTCTGGAAGTATTTTAACGTTAAAAGCAAATATTACTCGTTCCAATGGATTGTTTACCGCAGCTGTTTCCATGATATCTCGTCGAGAGATACTACCGATTTCAACTTTTCTAATATCAATACCTTTCTCCCGGGATTCTTTCACGAGGGCTTCAAGGGAACCAATGGTGTCTCCTTTTATATACAACCCATCCTTATCAAGCTCGATATTTACCTGGGATTGACTTTTTATTTCTTGTATCAACTCTGCTTCGTCATCATGAACGACGCGAACAGGCGCTCCAGGAACAACAAGGTCAAGATTCGGAGCAGAAATCTTAATTCCACAAGCAGCATGAACTTCTTTAACACTAGAAAATCGTTCTCGTGGATCGCGAATTTCATCCATTGGTTTCGGTTTAAGTAATGCTTTTATTTTGGTAACAAGCGGTTCATTTCGTGTTCCAAAGACAATGGTGTCCTCTTTCTTAAGCACTCCACTGTAAATGATGGCATCGACAGTTGTTCCTAATCCTACGTCTTCCTTTACTTCCAGAACAGTTCCTTTCCCTGCACCAGTTTCACTTATAAGTTGTTCTTCGAGGAATCGTTGAGCAAGCCCTACAAGAACCATGAGTAATTCAGGGACTCCTTCTCCAGTCTTTGCAGAAAGAGGGATGATAGGGATACTCTTACGGAAGTCCTTAATGTTGAAATATAAATCTGATTCGAAACCTTTGTCATAGATGATCCCAATCAGTTCGTATAGTTTGGTTTCAAAAAGGGTTTTGGTCATAGGACGCTGGCTTTGAAGTCGGTTTATTGTGACGTCGTCACTGCGTTGCCAACCGTTGATAGCATCGATTTTGTTTGCCGCGATAATAAATGGTGTTTTATATTGGCGTAAGATGGTAATTGATTCATGGGTTTGTGGTCGAAATCCCTCGTTAATATCAATAACAAGAATAGCAAGATCCGCCAGGGAGCCACCACGAGTCCTTAGGGTGGTGAATGCATGATGCCCTGGTGTATCGATAAATAAAAGACCTGGTACTGAGAATTTTTTACCACCAAGGAGGGCGCCACACATGGAGTATATTGCTTCGATAGGAACTTCAGTGGCACCGATATGCTGAGTAATTGCTCCTGCTTCTCGAGCAGCTACGGTAGAGCCTCTGATGAAATCTAACAGTGATGTTTTTCCATGGTCGACATGACCTAAGACACTAACGATAGGTTGACGGGTATGTTTGAAAGAAGCAGTCATAGATAATCTCCTGGTGTTTAGAGCCGTAGATAAAACATGCTTTAAAAACATATGGGTGATAAATTATGATATTCTCTAATTAAAAGATAATCTATGGTGACTCGAGTGTTGCGTGACGTGATCGCATTGATTCTTCGGTCTCTTTTTTGTTTTTCATAAGATCTGCGATGATACCGTCGAGAAAAATCCATGCACTTGCCTCAAATAACGTTCCAAGAGGTGCAAATTTTTTCCGTTCTTTTTCAGTACAATCTGCAGTAAGGACTATTAGGATATCGGCAAATTTTGTAATACGTGAGTGTTTATTCCCTGTGACAACTACGAGTGTAGCTCCAAGGTTTTTTGCTATCTCCGCCGTCATAACAGCCGGAATAGTCTCTCCAGAACCAGAAACAATGCAAACAAGATCTCCTTTCTTCACAGGTGCTCCAATGGTTTCTCCGATTACAAATGTCTGAAACCCAAGGTGGACAAGCCTGATGGCAAAAGCTTTCGAGACAAGACCGGAGCGTCCAGCTCCATACACAAAAATACGTTTTGCTTTAAAGAATGAATGATTGATTTTTTTAATATCTTCTTTCGTCACAGTGTTAAGGATATCGATAATCTTCCGTTGGATGTAATCAAGTGAACCGCGGAACGTATCTTTGGTATTCATTTTTTAGTGACCACAGAGAGATCTTTATAGTAAGCGGTTTCTTTTCCAGTCCTTTTCATAATTGCCTTTTCAACTTGAAGGCGTATATATACTGCATCATGTTCAAGCAATGGTGATTCTGAAATGAGAGTGACATTGAGATTTCGATCAAGTATAACATCAATGAGCGGTGCTATTGGCATATCCCCTTTTTTTATCGGGACATGATATAACTCGTTCCCATTTTCATACATCACACCAGTAATGTGAATGAGGTAATGTCTTAATCGCAAGGGTTTTAGTTTGTCAAAGATTTCTTCAAAATTTTCTCGTTCTTTGATGTATCCACTTCCACGCGCATGAATGTGGCCAAGGTCAATAACAGGGACAATTTCTTTGACATGCTCACAAACCTCAATAATTTCATCAAGACTACCAAAGACTTTTTGTTTGCCCATTGTCTCCATAGCTAGTTTGACTTTAAGTTTTTGTTTTTTAAACATGCTAACAAGTTTTGTTGAGTTTTTAGTTATCAATTTCAATGTCTTTTTTTGGCTATGCTCAGCATAAAAACCCGGGTGGATTATCAGTGTCTTTGACCCTATGTTATTTGCCATTTGCGCGGATTTCATGATTTTTTCATAACTCATAGTAATTTCTTCGCGATCGCCGGCCAAATTCAAATAATAGGGTGCGTGAACATGGATTTCAATATCGTTTTTATGTGCATATTCTTTGATAAATTGAGCCTCTTCCTCTGACAAAACATATAATCCACGGACGAATTGTATTTCAATAGCGTTTAAATCAAGGCTTTTATGAGTATACACTATTCCATCTTTATTGGTACGTCCTTTGCATGATAAAGGAATACCAGCTTGCCCGATTCGTATCATTTCATCTTACTCCTATTTTCTTTTAATGCACGAAGGGTTTTTTTACAGATAAAAAAATATGTTATGCGAGTTCCTCCAAACGACTCATGATATTCCAGATTAGGGTTCGGCCATGGAGTGGAATATTTGGATCGTTTGCAAGTTCATCAAGAATTGAGGTTGCAGAGGCAACACGGAGGTCAATAGGATCATCTGGTTTTAATAGAATTTGTTTGACTTCTTCTGCACCTCGTCGTATATTTCTTGGAATTGAGTTATCCTCACTTATCATATTTAAACCATCACAAATCTGATCAATTTTTTTATCATCATCGGGCATAGGTAATCACCCCTAGACTTGACGGTAATCACAAAGTGAGATAAAAATATTTGGTCTAGTCTTTGAGATACTCTGCATTAAGGATTTTGAGGATGTCTGTAGCAATATTTTTCCCTATGCCGTTAACTTGGCAGAGATCTTCTTCAGTTGCATTGGCAAGAGATCTGATGCTGCCGAAATGTTGTAAAAGTCGTTGAGCCAAAACCGCTGAAATGTTCGGGAGGCCTTCGATGAGGAATTGTTGTTGTTCTGAAATAGTGCGTGCTGTTTTTTGTCCTCGTATCGCGATTGCTCTATCTCCTTCTTTTTGTTCTCGGTGCGCCATGATGGAAAGGAAATCTGCGGTTTCTTGTGGGGTATGTGTAGTGATAATAGGGATACCAAAATCAACAATGATGGACGCAATGCTGCCAAATATTGCGTTATGGTTGATATTTCGCTTAGTCAAAAGACCTTCCCCTTCGACAACTAAGAGTGGTCTTGAAAAGGTTGTTCGTAGGTTTTTCATCTGTACAAATAGCTTTCCATCAATGAGTGAGTTGAGGAAATCGTCAACGGTTTTTCGTTCAACACCGATACGGGCGGAAATGATGTAATCACCCACATCAAGTTGTTGAGGTTCAACAGCGATATCTTTTTGTGAGAGAAACCGCATGACTGGAGAACGGGATTCTCGATGATCTATAATGATTCTGATATTGGATTTTTTCGAATATTCGTCGAGTTTTTTTTGGTTTTCTTGGTGGAGTGCGGTTTGGTACACTGCAGGAGGATCTTGGAGTTTCTTGTGTAGTGCTGTTCTTAATATCTCAAGTTCCTGGTACATCCTTCGTTCCTTTTGTCTACTAGACCAGTAGTAAGCCTCGTCCGGTGTTCCTTTTGTAATAAGAATAATCACCTTTCCAGCCATTTGTCGTGCGGTCCTACCCTTCCGTTGTATGGTGCGTATCTCTGAGGGAACGGGTTCATAGAAAACGACCAAGTCTGTCGAGGGAATGTCAAGTCCTTCTTCAGCAACAGAGGTTGCAATGAGGACGTTATATTCCCCTTTTTTGAATCGGCGAATGATATCTATTTGTTCTTTCTGGGTAAGACCCTTATCACCATCTTTTCCCGCTTGCCCAATAAATCGAACAGGTTTCGCGGCCGGTATTTTTTGAAGTTGTTTGAGCATATAACGGGAGGTGTCACGATAGTGGGTAAAAACAATGATTTTTGATTCTTTATTATTGTTTAGTTGTTCTTTGACGATAGTAACAATTTGTTGTATTTTAGGATGTTCGATTTTGAGGGATTTAACATATGCGATCGCTTCAAGAACATTCGGGTCTCTCATAATGTCTCTTGATGCTTTGCTGCCACTCTTTGAATTTGCCTCGGTTGCTATACGGGAAATGTAGTTAATCAATGCGTTCACTCCTTGTGTTTGAAGAAGTTCTATCGCATGGACAAGTTTTATTGCTGCGTTTTGTGTTGAGGCAGCTTTAAAAAGGGTTTGTGATGGTTGCGGAGTATTTCGGAGGGCGGATTGGATTTTCTGTTGGACATCTAAAAGTTTTTTTCTATTAATTAAGGATACAGAGGCTGAGTCAAGGACCCCGATGTTTTTAAGGATGTTAAGTCGATCAACAAGCGCTTTTCTAAGGAACTGAAGGGTATAATTGAATTCAGGAGGCAGTAGGATTTCTTTCCATTTTATATCAAGGTTGTGTACATAAGGCCGAACATCAGGGTCAATTTTTGTTCGTATTTCTATATTAGTTATTTCGAGGTTTTTACAAACTTCAAGAATACCTGAGAGGTTGTTTCCTGGTGATGCGGTCATGCCAAGGCAGTGTCGTTCTTTTTGTTGTTTCTTAAATATATCTGCGATAAAGACATAGGAATAGTTACCTACTGCACGGTGTGTCTCATCAAAAATAATACGAGAGATATTGGATAAATCGTATCGACGCGCGATCAGGTCATTCTCGATCACCTGTGGCGTAGAAACGATGATTCGTTTGCTGTTCCAAAGTTCTATTCTCTTCTCCGGGGGTACTTCACCGGTGAAAACCGCGACTGTATTGCTGAGAGTAAGAAAGTTCGTAAGAGACTGAGCATGTTGGTTCACTAACGGTTTTGTAGGCGCTAGAAACAGGATGTTTCTGTCTTTTGCAAGTTCATCTGCAATAACAAGAAGTGCGATTATTGTTTTTCCCATACCCGTTGGAAGCACAACAAGAGTACTTGTATTAGCTGCCGACTTTGCGATATTGTACTGGTACTCTCTTTTTTCCACGGAATCTTGTTTGATAAAGTCGTGCTTGATATACACAAAATCCACATGGAATCAGAGTTTTTGTATGTTTGGGGTAAGATTCTATAACGACTACTCAGCTCGCCCATTTCTCAGCATGTTGCAGCACTTAGTGTGAGATAGTTTTTCATCATTGTAGTCGGTTGTTATCATAATAATTGATATTTTAATAGTTACTGCTAGCATTAGACCAAGATTTTAAATGTTTAATTGAATAACAGTAATATTTTTTCAGGATTAACGATGGAGTTTCTTACAATATCGATTCCGTATTTTATTGAGTCAAAGGAACTATTATTTCATCATCCTTAAAGATAAGAAATATAAAATAGTTCTTATTTTAATTGCCACAACAAATTACTCAATTCTCCGATCTGTTCCGGGGCGAGTTCTCCAATTCGCTGATCGAGATATGGGAGTTGTTCAAAATCTCCATATAATTTCTTAATTATATATCTGATCTTTTTTCTCCGATGGTTAAACAACTGTCTCGAGAGCTTAAAAAAAAACTGTTCATTTTCAACATTAAACATAGGTTTCTTGCGAGGGATAATTTCGACGATAGACGAATCGACCTTAGGCACTGGAGAAAAGGAGCAACGATCGACGTCTTCCAAAATCCGACAATGTGCCTTATAAGAAACGCCAACGGTCAGATGCGAATATTCCTTTTTTCCAGGGAGCGCCACGAGACGTTCTGCAAAATCCTTTTGATAAATCAAAATGGCTCTTAAAAAAGATAATTCTATTAATTTAAAGGTGATTGGTGACGATATCTTGAACGGAAGGTTTGATACAATCTTCGTAAACTGCGGAAGTATTTGGAAATCAACCGAAAGAATATCTCCAGAAATCAAGGTCACATTTTTTGGTAGAGTTTCTTTTAATTTTTCCACAAGTTGTTGATCAATCTCAATAGCTATTACTTGTTTTGCTTTCTGTGCTAATAAACGAGTAATGACTCCTTTTCCAGGGCCAATTTCAAGAACAATGTCATCTTTAGTAAGTTTCGCGTATTCTACTTCTCGACGAGCAACTGATAAATCAATAAGAAAGTGCTGTCCGAAACGTGGTTTTACCATTCTCTCAGTATTGTTGATCCCGTGACAAAGGTAGGCGGGTAAAAATACGATATTTCTGATTTGGATCAGTTAATTCTAACTCGATACGTTTGGAGATAAGTTTATCTGGTGATCTTAGAAAGTCAATACGGTCTTGCATCTCTTTGAAGGTGGTGAATGGTTTCTTTTTTCGTTCATCAAGGATTTCAATCATCATCTTCTTCCCCAAGCCAGGTAAGAGCTCAAGAACATGGTATCTTGTTGAAATTGCGGATGCTTCGTTGAAAAATTTTACATATCTAGCTTCATTATTATGAACAATATCTAATAGAACATACGGAAGTTCCCCATGAGCCGTCGAGGTGAGATCCTCAAAATTGATACGTCCTTTGATTTTCTCGATTTTGGTTCGCATTGTTGGATCTTTACCGACATAGATACGTTCTCCAGTAATGAATGTCGCGTCTTGCTTTGGTATTAATTCAAGAAATGTAAATTGGCTTTCCCCGATGCCATAGACAACTGGATTTCTTTTAAAGGCAGGGAGATCCCCACGTCCTTTTGCCAAATAATCTAAGACATAGACATAATCTTCCATGACAATCAATCCCCCACTACTATTCGATAGAGTGTTTTTTTACTATCTCCAGGACGTTTTTTATTTCTTTATCATTCGGTGTATATCGCTCTTTAGCAAAAATAGCTTTCACATCATCCTCATTATTTGGAAGTATGTCTGCTATTTTGTACGCATGAATTTCTTCGACGTGATCAAGCTTCATTAATTCAGTGATTAAATCCTTTGTTTGTTTCGCAGAGAGTTTTACGAATTTTTCTGCATGTTCTAAGGCGATTTTCTGTTCATAAAGGAACTCTTTTCGCTCTTTACTGATTTTTTTAAGGATGTTTTTTACTTCGGCTAAGGAAACAATTTTATCGGTTTCTTCGGTTGAAATTTCCATTTAGGTTACTCTCCCCAAATGCTCTGGCAGCACAATGAGTGTTTTATGTTTCTTACCAACAGTGATACCGACCAAGTAAGCGTCGCCTTGCGTTCCTTCTATTTTACCTGTACGTCCTTGGAATCGTGGATGTGGCATACCTTTGTGTACTGCAGAGTCAATATCAATGCTGACGCTTGTTCCAATGTCAAATTGTTGTAAAGTTCTAGTTATAGAGATAACACCGCGTGTTCGCGGTTTTTTTCTCATGATATACCTGCTTTTACTTCGTGTTCCTTTTGATCGTTTCACCATATTTTGTTATTCCCCCTTTACATCGATTACATCGAGCTCTATGACTCTGCAGGGAATGCCTATTAATTCACTGAGGTTCGGTTGGGTTTTGTTGTCATCACCGGAAACGAATTCCTTTATATAGGTCCCGGATTCTGTTTCTAGAGTTAATGTAGCTCTGATACCCTCTACCGATTCAATGGTGCAGTTGTATATTGTCCGTTCTCTAAGTTTGTTAGCCCTGCGATGGGCTACTCGAGTTGGTGTCAACTGCTTTATGATTTTACCCTGTAATGTCTGAGCCACCTTTATAAGTTTTTCTTTATTCAAAGGTTGAGTTGCCTCAAGATGAACTCGGTAGATTTTTTTGAATTCTGCTGCTTTAATACGTGCAATTTCGTTTCTCGTTGAGAATCGTAGGGACGTAATTTCGACTTTGTTTTTTGTAGTCTGGTTTGTTTCTTTTTCCAGGGTTGTAAGGTTTATGTTTCTTTTTTTTGGATTTTTGATTTCAAGAACGAATGGCCTTCCAGTTCCCAGCATAAGAGCATCGATGTCTTCTCGCCCACTTCCATGAAATGATTCATCGGTGCCTTTTGTAAGTTCTAAGGCTTTCTGAGCGACGAGATCTTCAACCGTGATTTCATATAATTTTCCTGTATAGTTACATTTCTTGCATCCTTTACCACGACAGATTTGGCATGGCCATTTCGTTTGAGGAATTCCTCTCTGAAGTTTCTTATATCTTCCATAGATGAATAACGAGGTTATTTGAAGAGAGACGACATCATAGGTTGTGTCGATGACTGCCATGATTTCAGGATTTAGAACATCAACAATTTTTCCGAGTTGAGGTTCGAGGATTTTTCCGATTTCTCTATTGATTTCCATTTTGATAGGTTCGGTTTCCTCTAGGTTTAGATATTTTGAGAGACGTTGTTCTTTTTCTTGAATATCTTCGTTTATTTTAGAGCCGATAAGAAAGGTGTCAAACTCATAATCTTTGATGGCATCAGCAATTAATATAGTGAAATGAGGGATTTCATCAATAAGTCCTTCGCACAACCAACAGTCATGTGTTGCTATTTCCTCAGTGTTATGGAGCTGTTTTCTAAACAATTGTCCTCTCTGTGAGTTAGTACCATCTTTGAATTCTTTTCTGAATAATCTCCCTAAGCACGAATCACAGAGCCGGTACTCATTAAGGAGTTGTTTTGCCTGATTTATTACTTGGTCCTTCATTAAGGATGTTGAATAATACAAGTTGTTTAAACGTTTCCCTTAAAAAGATTACAATTTTGGCTTCAATCTTCATAACATTTTTAATAACCAAGTATATACCGGAACCGGCTTTAATAAAGAGGTTATATTAATATGGTTGAAATTGCTCCGTTTAAAGGGATTATTTATAACAACAAAGAAATAAAAAAACTTGAAGATGTCATGTCTCCACCATATGACATCATCTCAGAGGCCATGCAAAACGAACTCTATAAAAAAAATGAAAATAATTTCGTCAAACTCATTCTTGGAAAAATCTTTTCAAATGACACCGATACGAACAACCGATACACAAGAGCAAAACAACTTTTTGATGAATGGCAAAAGCAAGAAATCTTGATTACCTCGAACAATCCTGCAATCTATCCATATAAAATTGATTACACCGTCAATAAAACAAAAAAACAGATGAACGGATTCTTCGTCATCCTGAAACTTGATCCCGAGTATAAATCTGTTAAAGCCCATGAAAAAACATTAACAAAACCTAAAGCAGATCGTTTAAACCTCACGCGCGCCTGTTATGCAAACCTTGAACCAATACAGCTTATGTATATGGATCAAAATGACAACATCAGAAACACCATAGATGCTGCTCTTGACAAACCATTAATCAACGTGAAAGGTTATGATGGTTTCATACATCAACTCTGGCAGCTTGACGACTCAAATACTGTAAAAACAATCATAGATGCGCTTAAAGAGAAGATTTTATTTATCGCAGACGGACACCACCGCTATCAGACCTCTATAAATTACGCTGCGGAAAAAAAAGAACAAACCGGAAATAAAGATCCGAATGCACCTTTTAACTACATCATGATTGTTTTGTGTAATATGTTTGATCCTGGGCTTTCCATTCTTCCTACACATCGACTTATTAAAATATCAAATATAAACCCTGATGATTTAATTAAAAAACTTGAGGAACATTTTACCATCGAAAAAAAAATTATTGAAAACAAAATCGAAAACTACCAACAAATCGGGAAAAAAATCATGGATGACATCGCATCTGATAAGAAACATAAATTCGCATTGTATACAAAAAATATGTACTTTATTCTCACCTTAAAAGAAGAACATATCATGGATACACTTGCTGCGGATCATTCAAAAATATGGCGAAGACTAGATGTTTCTATCTTGCATAAACTTATATTGGAACAACTTCTTGGAATAAATGAAAATAACTTAGAACAACATGTAAAATACACAAGAGACAATGCTGAAGCAATACAATTTGTTGATGAAGGAACATACGATTTCTCATTTTTTCTCAACGCAACAAAAATCACCCAGCTAAAAGAAATCGCAGATGCCGGTGAGCATATGCCTCAGAAATCTACTTATTTTCTCCCTAAGATGATGTCTGGCCTTGTTATGTATAAAATGCAATGACTTGTGAATAGAACATCATTTTGGTATTTTGTCAGCGAAATTTTAAATATATGAAAAAAGAGATGATTATATGGTGAGGAAGGGAAAATAGTATTATCCTTGTTCTTCTTCATATTTTTCCCCCTCCTTCCTCCCTTCTATTATTGGTTCATTGTGCACTTTTTAGGGCAGAAAGGAAAAACACGTCACCACGCGGAAGAGCACTAAATGCTCCATATTTATTTCTTGAAAGGAACTCTTCATATGGAAGGGCATTAAACGACGATAGTATAAATCCTTTCTTTTCAATAAAGGTTTGAATCACTTGCGTTGTTTCCTCAGGCGTCATTGTACAGACCACGTAAAAAAGTGTACCTCCGGTGTTTACATTTTCTGCTGCTTTGTTCAAAATGGATAATTGGATCTGCGGGAGATCACCTGGGCTTTCTATATATTTTACTTCTGGGTTTCTGCGTGCAGCACCAAGACCGGTACAAGGAGCGTCGACTAATACAACATCATATTTTTTTTTTGATGGAATATCTTCAATATTAACATTTGCGTTATAGTCAATGCATCGTCGTTTTAGCGTTATTCGTTTTGTCGGATTCATCTCATATGCATATAGCTTTTTTTTATTCTTTGTAATGGATGCCATTGCAAGGCTCTTTCCACCATTCCCTGCACAGTAGTCAAAAATGGATTCACCAAGAACTGTGGTAAGTAATGAAACAAGTTGACTTGTCTCATCTTGCACATGTGCAAAGTGTTGTTGAATAACATTTGAGTACTTACTAATTGAACTGGTTATAATCGCACTTGTAAGAAATGATTGTGCTGCAGGGAGGGTCTCTTGCTGTAATATGTTTATGACATCGTCGATTGTACTTTTATTGAAATTGACACAGAGAGTAGTTGGTGGTGTTTGGTTGAGAAACTCAGTCCATTCCGTATGGTTTTTGAGGACATTAGCAACATATGAAGAGCAAGAATAACGATATTCAAAAGGATAGGACGATGCGTAGGTTTGTGGGCCGTTCATAGCTAATTTTATATAGTTTTCTGGTGAGGGTTTTAGCCCATCGATCTCCATGATATGTTCATATAGTTTTTTCCATCGAACAACATCATGGATAAGTTCTGCGATTTTTTCTCGTTGTTCTTTTGAAAGATCAGATGAAGGAAGAATATCGCGTAAGCATCGCGTCATATTACCTTTTTTCAGATATTTTGTGATAATGCGTGCTGTAATTTTTTCGTCCATGAATAAAACATCAATGCCCTTTTTTATGATTTTATTAAAGATCGAACTAAATTTTAATTGTTTACTTTTAAAGTTATAGATTTATAACCTAAATTTCTTTAAAAACATATCTCTAGAAACAGAGGTTATTCTAAGGTTTTAATTTCATGTTTTTAGGTTGATAAATAAGAAGAGAAAAGAAGAGAAGAAAAGTCGGTGATTTTTAATCTCCGAATATGTGACGTAATATTGAAAATTCATTTGTGAATCGTTCTTGTATTTTAATCCAGAGCTGGATCAATGATATGTTATATGAGCATGGCATTGTTACTGCAAGAGTCGTCCAGTCACTTTCTGCATAATTTTCATCAATAGCCTTTCCCTTAATGGTGTAGTCCCCTTTTGTGTCCCAGGTATGCGATACAATGATTTCTTCCCCGGATTCATATAAATCCGTCAATGTGTGAGTATTATCACCCCAATCGATGTAATATTTTACATTGTTTTGATCAGCATCAGTTGTTTTTATAGTATAGTTATACAAGGTTTGTTTAGATCCGTTGGTCTCTCCAGTGATGGTTGGTGTGTTTGGTGGTTCATTTCCATAACCAAAGTATATATCATCAAATCGAACTTCTATCAAAGGATCAGGCTCGTTTTGCGCATAATATTGATATAGTCCTAATTTTACATATTTTGTTTTATTGGTAATAGTGTTTCTATAATTTGAGGTATTCTCGTTAACGTAATTCCATTCTGAAGAAAAATTATAACACTGACTATAATTTCCAAGATAACTAAATTTTTCATTATACATATGAAGAACAAAAGATGCATATAGTCCCTCTGTTTGCGTTCCTATGAATGTATACCATCCTGAAAATTCATAGGTATTTTCCACAAAGTCAACTGGTATAAATTCTGTTGTTATCCAATATGACCATCTTGTCGATTCTGTAAGATTTAAAGCCCCGATTGATTTCCCACCGCTATGAGAAAATAACATATCCCAATGAAATTTACTTTTATCGTCTATGGAATATATCCATCCTGATGGAAAAATACAACAACCTAACTCAAAAGATGGATTTGGTGCCCAATTGCCATTTGTACTGGAAATAATTCCATAAGGTAATTTGTTTTCTGTTTTATCTTCAATTATGAGATTTTTGATTTCCATTTGAATAAATGGATCAACAAAGATATAATTTGTTGGGTCTCCATTGATATTTACTTTTTCTTCGGATGTACCAAGAACCGCCGATACATTTACCATCAGCAGTGTGCAAATAGCGATTCCTGCGATTTTGTGTTTCATGGTTTTATTTGTCCTGTACGATTTAATATCATCTTTATTAATTTAAATGTTTGGTAAAGATAAAAATATAAAACAAAAAAAATTATCCGTAATAAGGTAGTCGCAGATAGTAATGAAACAATGCGGCTAAACTTTAGTACGGTTTTTAGCATTATTCTTTAATACAATTCAGGTTCACTTTTAAATAAAAGAAGGCTTGTTGCTTCATAGGTTAGACAGAAAGTGTACATGCCATGTTTTTCAACTTGAACATCATAGGTATCTCCCGCTGCATTACATAACTCATCCCAATTATACCTAGTAACGTTTGATCCAGTAACATTTGTATTATTTACATCTAATAAAGCCCATGAAATACAATTTCTTTGGATAAATGGAGCATCAGCCACAACCCATTGTAATGTAAAATTTACTGGGTCTCTTTCGTTGACTACCAAATGAATAATATTTGATTCTGGAGGAATTATGGAAAATTCACCCCATAAAAAAATACTATTATTGCCTAAAAAACCTTTATAACCATTGAGAATGGTAACTTTTGTATTTACTAAATAGGTGTTAAAATTAAATGGATTAAACGTTATGACATGGATTTTTACCGACTCAAGTGCAATCAGACCCCAGAGATAGGTGAGTTTGGAAATTCTACCAAAAATAATTCCTTTTTCGCCATAATTGGAGGTGGTTTTTGTGAAATTAAAATCTCCTAGAACGGTGGTTTTTTCCAGGATTACTTCTGCTGATACTGAGTGAATAAAGCCACTAAATGCACTAGATGTGATAAGTGCTCCTAAGATGGCTAGTGTCAATAGATTTTTTATCATTCCGCAACACCTACTCCTTTTATAAACTTGTGACTATATAAGTGTTATTTGACAACTGTTATCCATTAAAAAAAATTATCAGAATAATTTTATTTCTAGAGGAAATTAATCTCAATTTTTACTAATCTAAAGAAGATTTTTCCCATTTAAAAAGTATGTGCTAAGAAACAGATGTTTTAAAGCATTAGTTGGTAGATCAAAAAGAAAAAGATGTGTTAATAATTTATTTAATTGATATGACTAATTATTTTTTACTTAGCCATTTATTCAATTCATTCAATATATTATCCACTTTTCCATTTTTACTGTCTTTAAATCTTTGTAGTAATCCATCTTTTAGTTGTTCAACAATCTCATTATTTACATTACCAGATTTAAGATATTTACTGATTAGATCTTGAAAACCAGTAAATTTTTTTGTAGATAAATCGACATTACTCTTATTATCTCCTAACATTTTTACTAATTCATTTATTTTTCCTAGCTCCACACCAGATAAATTGATATTGCCTGTCTTTCCAAGAAGTTTATCTAATAACTCCATGTTTACACATTCATATTTTTAAATGAGTATCATCATTTTATCCATAAACATTTAGTTTATTCATTAATAGAACTAAAGTTATGTAAAAATTTGATGGAAAACACCCTCTAACACGCATTAGCGGTAAAGCATTAAAACGGTTTTAACGCATGTGTTTGTGCAAATCAATAAAAAAAGAGGACAGAAGCAGAGTTTTCTTCTACTTTTTATTATTTATTTTAAAACTAGCTTGGGGTATTCTGGATAAATAGAACAAATGGTCCTAGCATAAAAGCAGTTCGTACCTCTATAACATCAGGTAATAAAATCCTATAGATTTTTACCCTAATGGTAACCTTTCCGACACCGAGTGCCGGTGTAAACATAGGTGTTTGAATTGTTGCGCTTTTAGCTGAAATAGTTCCCTCGGTTACCATACCGTAAATCATATTTGGTCCTCTTATGCCGATCCGCCAATCAAGACCTTGGGCATCCACGACAGTTGCAGTTACACCATATCCTCATTGTATCTCCGTTATTTTTGGTGCTGCCATCGCGTTTGTGAAAAAACAGGTGCTTATTAACACAAATAGTGATAGACATAATATTATTTTTTACCTCCCTGTTTAAAGAAAGAATTCCACTGGTCTATAGCGAACAAAGTGAGCGGTGACCGGTGGTCAGAGAAACAACAATAAAACCTGTTTTTATTAGAATACTTTTGGTGGTGCCACTGCTCATTTTGATCTAAT
>Ga0315277_10005807_pt1 | contig 16210 bp, 14 predicted proteins | sample YL17G05_15_MG_FD_203695 | JGI IMG/M metagenome (GOLD analysis project Ga0315277, IMG submission 203695) | Sediment microbial communities from Yellowstone Lake, YNP, Wyoming, USA - YL17G05_15 | ecosystem: Environmental > Aquatic > Freshwater > Lake > Sediment | place: USA: Wyoming | collected... | reverse complement strand
CTATGCAGCGCGGAGGAACGAATTCTCGGTTATAACCACCAGGTTCTGGGGGAGATGCTGGGACGGAAATGGAATCTCTCCGAAGAGCTTGTACAAGCAATCGGACGGCATCATTCCCCTCTATCGGGGGATGACATCAACCCGACTGCCGCCATCATCTGGTTCGCCCACAACGCGGCTACAAGGTTCGGGTATGCATACAGGCTCGTGGCATATCCCCAGCAGGAATGCGAGCAACTCGCCGCAAGAATCGGCATACGATGGCCGATATTCGGCTATGTCACCCAGACGCTCCTCAGGGAGTTGCAGAAGGCAACAACGTTGTGGGAAATCCAAACCGAGGAGAAAGACAGCCCCGAATCGGTAAGCGCTCGAATTGAACAACTCTAAAGATTAAATTATTAAGCGACGAAACAATCACCCTCACCCCAGGCACATCTGACATGCTTACGCAAGGCCTTCCAGGACACGCCGTATCTTCGCGCGAAGTTCCCCCGCAGTAAATGGTTTCTGGATAAAACCATCCCCGTATTCCTTCTCCGGCACTTCGAGCGGTTTGCTGAACCCGCTTGTGAAAAGGATCTTTGTCGCCGGGTAATCCCGGCGAATTTCTTTCGCTATCTCTATTCCGTCCATCTCCGGCATGACGATATCGAGTAAAACAAGCCCTATGTCGTCCCTTTCGGCAAGAGCCCGGATTGCATCATCACCGGACGATGCTGAAAGGACCTCGTAACCGTGGCTCTCGAGGATCGACTTTGCGACATCACGCACGATTTTTTCGTCGTCCACGATAAGGATCGTTTCCCCTTTACCGGCGGCTTCTTCAGGTCGCTGCGAAACCGGCTCCTTTGCCTTGACTTCCAATGCCGGGAAAGAAAGGGTGAAATGCGCCCCCCCGTGAGGAAGGTTACCCATATCTATGTGCCCGCGGTGGCTCTGTACGATGCCATAGACCACCGCCATTCCCATCCCCCGGCCCGTTTCTTTTGTCGAGAAAAAGGGGTCGAATATGTGTTCCATGACATCGGCGGTAAGACCTGGGCCCGTATCTTCAAAATGCAGCCTGACCCATCTGCCAGCATCGTTTTCGATGAGGTCCCCCCTCAGCGCAAGTTTCCCCTTGAACGACATCGCTTCGGCCGCGTTCAATGTCAGGTTCAATATGATTTGCTCAAACTGCGAGCGATCAGCTTCAATAGCAGGCAGCTGCCCGGGGAAGTCAAGTTCTATCTTAACAGCGTCCCCTACGCTGGCCTTCAATAACGGTAAGGTTTCCTTGGTAAGGGCTGCGAGATTTATCGGGACGGGTTGATACCGGCCACCGCGTGCATACGCCAAAAGCTGCCCGGTTAAACCGGCCGCCTGCCGCGCTGCCGATTCCACCTGGTCGAGTGCGTTTATAAACCGAGGATCATCTCCTGCAGCGGATTTCAGCAGGCTTGCGTTACCCAATATACCCACAAGGAGATTATTGAAATCATGTGCTATTCCGCCCGCGAGCCGTTGTACGCTTTCGGCCTTTTGCGCGAAAAGCATTTGCTGCTGCATCAGCTTGCGTTCGGTTATGTCGCGCCCGGTAATCATGGTTGTGAATTTCCCTTTCCAAATAAAGCCGGCTACCTTGACTTCCCAGTTAAGCCGCGAGCCATCGGCGCAAATTATATCCAGGTCGTATTGCGACGGGGCTTCTCCACCGGCAATACGTGTCTTATGCCTTTGTTTGACCATTTCTATAGACTCCGGGGATATAAGGTCGTATATGCCTAAACCCCCGGAGAGAAAAACCTCCTCGGTAAAACCAGACAATTTGGAAACCTGGGGATTTATATAGATGAACTTCTCATCCTGAATAAGGAAAACAGCATCACCTGAGTTCTCCCCCATCATGCGGAACATCTCCTCAGACTCGCGGAGGGCTTGTTCGGCCTTGAACCTGTCCGTGATGTCAATGATGTTGCCTAATACCGCCAGCTTGCCTTTATAATCAACCCTGATGCCCGAGATAAGGCATCGTCGCTCTCCACCATCCTTTCTTACAAGGCGCGTTTCATAAGGTTCTTCAAGCTTTTCCCCCTCCAAGCGGCGGCGGAGTTGGTCAAGCACAAACATCCGGTCATCGGGATGTATAACAATAAATTGGTCGGGCAATTTCTCGATTTCATCGAGGGTGTAGCCCACGGTTTTTTGCACAGCCGGATTTGCATAAATAAACTTCCCATCCTGGATAACATAAACCCCCGCCAAGAGGTTCTCTGTTAATGCGCGGTACTTTTCCTCGGATTGCCGGAGGGCTTCCTCAATCCGCTTACGCTCAGTGATGTCCCGATGTATGCCGACCCAGGCGATAATTTCACCTTCCTCATTTCGTAATGGAGATACCCTCAGGTGGGTTATAAACTCACTTCCATCTTTACATCGTTGGCGCATCTCGAACTCATCGGCCCGGCCCTCATCGATAACACGGAGGACTGATTCCATCTGGCGCTTGGAATCATCGGCGTCCAGGAAAAATGGGAACTCGCCGGCTATCTCCGCCAATTCATAACCGAACATTTCCTCAAAAGCTTTGTTGACATAAATGATCCGTCCTTCCTTATCGCTCGCGATTACGGCATCCCTGACCTGCGCGACTATATCGGCGAGAAAAGCCACCCTTCTCTCCGCCATGCGCTGTGCCGTTATGTCAGCCGTATAACGGACATACCCCACAGGCTTGCCGTCCTCGTCGTAAAGCTCTTCTATCCTTCGCCTTCCCCAGAAAGAGGAGCCGTCTTTCCGCCCCTGCTCAGCTTCTATCTCATATTTCTCCCCCGAGGCAAGTATCTTCTTGATTTCATTCGGGTCGCGCAACGGTTTGCCGTCGACGTTAAGCTCCCACGAATGGCGGCTTTGGAGCTCTTCAAGCGTGTAACCGAACAGTCTCTTTGCAGCGTTATTTATGAACTTTATTTTAAAATCAAGGTCCGTAACAACCACCGCTTCCGAACTGTATTCGATAATACGGGCAAGTTCGTCGATCGTGCGTTGTGATTGTTTTTGCTCGGTGATATCAACGATAGTGCTGATGCCCATCAAGACATCGCCGTCAGTGCCCCGAAGGGGGAATTTACTCGCCATCGTATATCGGATGGAGCCGTCGGCGGCGATATCTTCCCATTCGGTAAAGGGATAACGTTTGCCATCGAAGATATTTTTGATGATGGCATTCGTCTCTTCCTCGGGAGCCAATTTGGCAATCGTGTCATGAACGCGGTTACCGAGGATCTCAGTGGCCTTCCAACCGTAAATATTCTTGCAGGTTTCATTCCAGAGGATGATTCGCCCCAAGTGGTCAAACCCTACAATCCCTGCGGTGGAGTTCTCCACGATGGCGCGGAATTGTTCGGCGCCCGTTATAACCTCCTCCGCGAGCCGCGTGTTTGCCACAACCGCCCCCGTAGCGCGCCCTATCTCACCCATGAGCCTTAACTCGGCTTCGCTCTTTGGCTCCTTCCCGTGAATAGCCAAGTTGATGACCCCCTGCAGGGAATCCTCGAAAAGCAATGGGATGGAAACAAGCGTGCCCAATCCCTCTGCTATGACCGTCCCGGTCGCTTCATCCTCAGGGAGTGATAAGGAATAATTTTCGAAGTATACTACTTCCCCTTCCCTATGTTTCTCGAGAATAGGCCCGGACGCCGAATGTTCGGAGACTATTGACACGAACTCTTCCGAGAGCCCGCTGTGACATACAAGTTTAAGCACATCCCCCTTGGACGCCATAAGATAGATACCACCGGAATCGAATCCGAATTCCTTGATGAGCTTCTCGAGCAACCATTTGAGCTTGGTTTTCAGCGGATCGGTTTTGCCGAACCATCTGCTTATCTCGGTGATAAAACTGAGGGCACGTCGTTGGCGCCTTAGCTGCAAATCAGCCTGAACAAGGTCGCTCACTTCCTCGGCTATCTCAAGCACCATACGTTGCCCTTCGGGGCTTTCCAAGGGCAATGCCGTGACCTGGTAATACACTCCCCCCCGCTCAACAGTCCTGCTTATGTTCCTCCCTGATTCTGCCGCTTCGTAAGTAATGCAATCCTCGCAGGGCTTAAGGGTATCCCCCGCTCCCCGCAATTCACCCGTGCGAAGCTTATAGCATTTCCGTCCCAGTAGATCTTCAGGCCTACTACCGTAAAAGCTGCCTGTTTGACTGTTGGCGGCAAGCACATTCATATCTTTATCCAGGACCATTACAGAGAAAGGGATTTCTTCACTCGGGGATAAATCAACAAATCCAAAGCAAAATGGGGGTGGAGGGGAGGGGATGTCATTGTCGTAGCCTTCCATAGAAACCAACCACCTTTCTGAAGAAAATAATCCCCCGTCATCAAGACAGTCCAACTTGTGATTTTACATTAACCATTGGGCCCTGTATATGGGGTAACCCGGGTAGCGACTACTTTCGCTTGGCTAAAGCTGACTGCTGCGGGGAAACCGGTCCAGGTTGCACCAGAATAATCACCGCCAAAGGTTTACCGCTTATAAGGAATCTGGTAGAATTGTGTGGCCGAATATAGCTTGTAATTACCGCCATTTTCGGATAAAATAACATATCTGCTTGCGAGATGGGTTCGCATACTTTGAATAACATGAAGATAGGACATTCGAAGGTAATCAGGAGGTTCAACTATGTCCCGTAGTATTATTATCCTATTCTTTGCCTTGTTGCTTGGAGGCATAGTTCTTGCCGGATGCTCCGGGGCGTCGAACGTGACCGCCCCCGCTGAAGGTGAGAACCCCGTTAAGGAAGTCGCAGCCCCTGAAGGCACATTCCAAAGGCAACTTTGGGATATTGGCGAGGTGGTCATTGACCCGGTTAACCAGACCGTAGAGATCATCCGCCCGAGAACTGCCGACATCAACTGTAATGTACTCGGGTTTTGCCAGCCCCCAGGTGGCCCGGACAGTGTGAGCTATAAAATCAATTGGGCTCAAAGCCAGCCCGCGCAGGGTTACATTGATGTCGATGTCACCCTCAACCATCCATTCCAGCAGAATATGTACTGGGGCCACGATGTCAGGCTGGTCATCATCGGTAACGGCACCCAGGCAGGCAAGTACGACAACACCCTTCGCTATGCCAAGCCTACTGAACTGAGGATGCTTAACCCCGACGGCTACACCCGCTGGTGGAATATGATTGAGTTCTCCACCGGTGGCGCCATATTCCAGTACAAGGACGGCAAATTAGCTATCGGTGCTTTCGTCGCATCCGCCCGCATTAACCCCTTCAAGTATTTCGGGGACTCCGTTACAAAAACCGAATACCCCCCCGATATCGACTTGGCCACCAGGGGTGAATTCAGAAGCGGGCACACCAATTCAAGAAACTTGCTCCTCCAGTTCCCCAAGCCGGGCGCCAACCCGATCTTCAACTTCAAGTACTCGATAGACGCCTCATGGAGCGACCCTATTCACACCCCTGTTGACAGCTCCGACGACTTTGATCTGCAGGCAAACTGCCGCGAGGCTTACGAGATGAAAATTGACCAGACCGGCAGCACGGTCTACTGGAAAGACGCAGGTGATTTCGGCGGCGACCTGCACCTGAACATCGAGATCTTCGACTGGAAGCAGGGCGGAGGCACAGCCCAGGACGAAATCAAGAAAGTCGTAATAGAATCCCCGACCCTGTTCCAGAACTATGGCGGATTCATTGATATTACTGCCACGGCGGACAAAAGCCCCGGCACCAACGCCAACAGCGTTATTTTCTCCTACACTGTGACCAATTGTACTCCCTCCTCCCAGGACAATCAGGAAGTGCTCATTACGGTTGAGGATAAGAACACCACAACCTATGCTCCTCCATTCGGAAGCTTCTCCTATCCGGCAGCTCCGCTCGCCGCATACCACTTATATACCGCTGAAGTCGGCAACGGCGGCCCGGTGGAGAAGACAATCACCGTCGTTAAACCTAACGGCGGCGAAACATGGGATGTCGGCAGTGCCCAGTCCATCCTCTGGTCCTCAACCGGCCCGATTACCAATGTGAAAATTGAGTATTCGGAAGACGGCGGGGCGACGTTCCCCCATTTAATCGTGGGGTCCACTCCCTGTGACGGGAACTTCGCTTGGGACCCGATCCCCGACACCCCGACCGACCAGGCGATTGTAAAAATCAGCGATGTCGTCGAGCCCACCGTTTTCGATGTCTCCGACAACGTCTTCACCATTAAAGAGGTGGAAAAAACCATCACCGTAACCGTCCCCAATGGCGGCGAAAAATGGCAGGTCGGGACATCCCATGACATTACATGGGAAAGCACCGGCGCAGTTACCAACGTTAAAATCGAGTATTACAAAGATGATGATTATAACGGAACCAAAGTCGTTATAATCGCTTCAACCCCCAATGACGGTTCATATACCTGGGACCCCATCCCCGATGACCCCACAACTACTGCCAAGGTAAGGATTTCCGATGTTGACGATGGCGCCATCTATGATGACAGCGATAATTTCTTTGAAATTACTTCCGAACCACAGGAAGGATGGCAGAAGACCTTAGGCAGCAAAACATTGGACCCGCAGCCTGCCCAGGGCGAGCTTATGCCTGATATTACTGTTTACAACATGGGCGACCCCGATTTCTCCCGCGGACAGATTATGGAACAGACAGGTCAGATCGCGAGAATATATATGTTCAGCGATGACTACTCAGCCAACGTCGGCACATACGAGGTCAGCACCAGCACGATGCTTGACCTCACCGACTGGAACCGCTTCGATATGGATATGTTATACATGGACGTTATGGGGCTGTGCGAAGCCAATACCACTACACCATTCCCCGGCAATCCACTCAAAGACCCCGGTCACTGCGCTCACTTTATCGTCTTCAACATTGATGAGAACGAAGATGAATATGCCGGCGGTAACTTCGGGTTCTGGGTTTACGGCGATATGTCCCCCGATGAGGACCCGAACCACGACCCGGAACAGGTGCCCTGGTTCCACATTGCGGACTTCGATTCCGGTATCCGCGGCGGACCGAACGGCGACCCGACTTTGGATGATGCCGAGATATTCTCGCTGATGTTCTATTCAAGACTTACAGGTCAACCGCAGCCAAACCTCTCGAGCGTACTTTATGTCACTTATCAGGATAACCCCTATGACGGCAGCATCGGTATGGCCCTTGGCCTGCCTTCAATGGTTACAAGCGGCGGTTCTCCGGGCTATGTCGATGATTCCAATATCAACCTGGTACGCCTCGCCGCTGATGACTCTTCCGGTTTGATAGCCGGCGTCGATAATACTCCGGTTCGCGGTTGGTATATCCTCGACGCATTGGGACGGGTTCACCCGGTTATGACATTCAGCGACTCCGAGGGTCACTGGTATATTCCATACAGTGATCAGTTCCTCGGCGAGGGTGGCAGCCTGGGTATTGACTTCGGCGGCCCTGCCGTGGATATTGTCGTAATACCCGCGAGGGATTTGGGATACGGTGATTGGAACTGGCTCTGCGTTCTCGTTGACACCGGCTCGGAATGGCTCTTCAAGGTTTACAATATGGACTTCATCGGCCCCGACCCTGACAACCCCGCTCTCACAGTCACCGAAGTCTTCAGCTCACCGGCTCAGTCCGGCGACCCCGCTGCGATGGACGCAGATAATGACGATGTCGAGCTTCATATCCTTGCCAAGGAAGGCGGCACCTATAAGGTTACCGTCTGGAAATATACCCAAGGTGGGTAAAGGAGGTGCTACGAATGAAAACAAAAACACTTAGGATTCTACTCTTGGCACTGGTAATTGTAGTCTGCCTGTCGGTGGGTCTTTATGCGGCACACTCCTTCGGCCAGGCGAAAGCCTCGCACTCTATGGTGAAATCCGCTAACCCGGGATTCACAATGGTGGATGCCCAGCGGGCTGACCAGAGTGTACTGCGCAAAGCCGACTGACCTTTAGTTACGGCAAGGCTTAGCAGAACATTACGCCCCTCTCCAAGGCGAGGGGGGCGTTTTCTTTTAATTATTTTCTCCGTTCACGCTGGGTACGCTGGTTTTCTAACCGGCATGAAAAATCCCATTTGACACCATCACTTACCAATCACCCCCTCCCCTGTCCGTAAAGCAATGGTGAAATACCGATGCGCAGAAAAAAATCCCCAACCGACAGGTTACGTAAACTCATCATTACCGCCCATCATCGACGGCCGCTGGGCCCGGCACCGGCAGTGAAGCCGCTTACCGAATCCCGCAAGTTAAGGAGGGCTGCAAATGTCCGACCGAGATGAATTGCGCAGGCTTATCCAGGATACCCTGCGGCTTGAGGTCCTGAAACCGGTCGCTTATGGCGACGGTTCATGCGAAAAGTTCCTCCTCCCCCGCAGACCTGTGATCGCCGACGGCTTGCAGGTCTTCATCGATGCCGTCGAGCAAACCCCTGATGAGGATTATACGGTTGACCTCGAAACAGGCGGCCTTACATTCGAAGCTGCGCCGGAAGAAGGCGCTGAAATTACAGCCACTTATCATTTCGCTGCATTGTCCGACGCCGAGCTCGATTCGTGCCTTACTCGCAACCCTGGCTCCATCTACCTCGCCGCGGCGGAAGCAATCCAGATGCTCCTCGCCGGACGCGGCAGGCTCATCAATTTCGCCAAAGCCGACAGCAAGGTGGACATGAAGGCAGTAAGGGACAACCTCATGTCCCTCGCCGAACACTACCGTCGTCTCGGCGCATCCGCATCAGGTCCAAGGGTTGATTCATTTGATTATCCACCCGCACAAAGCGGGGATGGTCAAGAGGGATAGAAAATGGATGATGATTATATCTATGATGCCTCCCTTGTGAGCGAAGATGTCTGGCTCGACTACTGGCTCCTCAGCGGCGGAGCCAAAATCACGATTGAGCGCCCCAACCCGTCCGGCGGGAACCCAGGCCTTATGCAACCTCCCGCACAAAACCCGGCCATTATAAAAGGGGTCAAGGCGCTTATATTCGACATCGACATTGAGGATATACGCACCGCTGCGGGACGTCTCCGCATCGGCGACAAGAAATTCGAAACCCTCGAGCAAGTGCGCTACGGCGACCGCCTTGTATACGAAGGTGAAACTTATGAGATCTTTCGCATTGATACCATCGATATCTCCGAGATGAGAATCTATTCAACAAAGGCTCATAAAGTCGGATAAACGACCTCGTTATGTGGGGCAGGCTTTCAAGCCTGCTATCCAGGTGATAACTATGACACTCACAGCATCTCAGAAACTCAACGAAATAAAAAAATCCCTCTACAAATATCTTGCCGACAACCTTACCGGCGTCCAAATCGATTACGACGACGCCGCTTTCTCTCCGCCCGATGATGCGGCTTTCCTCGTCGTACGTTTCCTGAGCTCCCGCCGCGAGAACTGCGGAATAGGCGCCGTCGTCACCGGAGACTCCCCGAACCTTCGCGGATGCTGGCATCACCTCGAGACCAACCTCTCAATATATAAACGCAACGACCCTCAGAAAGCCGATATCGGGGCCCTATATTCCACCGTTGCCGGCCTGCTCAAGGTCGGGGATATCCCGCTCTATGACTTCACCGACCCTGAACACCCGGTTGAAGCCGGCAAAATTTACCTTGACCCCCTTCCCGCCGGTACCGGACCAAGCCCGACCGAGGGGCGGCTTAGCGACAACCTTATGAACCGCGAACTCGTCGACGCCGGCTACGCGTGGGCGGCAATAGGCGTGCTCCTGTCGGTGATCGAGCAATATTGACCGGCAGGTCGAGTTGACATATTCACTGTCTTACCCTACTATGCCGGGCTGTAGCCTTGGACAACCAACCGGGATTATTGTCAAATGGAATCAGCAGAAAAAAAACGGGTGCTATGGAAAAAAAGTGGCGAGAATTTTGATGTAAGCCGTCGCGCGTGTAAAGATGGGAAATTCAACGCGGCTGCATCGCGCTTTTATTACGGAATGGTCTTTGCCGCACGGGCATTACTTTTGGAAAGAAAGGGCATCGATATCGGCGATGATATCCTATGGCCTGGCCATGATCGCTTTATCAGGATGGCAAGTGAGCGCCTAAGTAACTTTGATGAGGATTTGCGGGATTTGCTTTATGAAGCATTTGAGTTAAGAATCAGGGGAGATTATGAATATGACTCTGTAATCAGAGAAGACATAGATATGTTGGAAAAAGAGTCAGCTGATTTTCTTGCGGTGATTCAAGATGAAATCAAAAGAAATAAATAGAGAGAAATTACGGGAGGAAATAATCAACAGAATCGAAACCGAATTTCCAGGTGTGATTGCACGCTGGATCGGGTTGGGCACCCCAGCGGATGATTTCAAGGACGATACTGAGCGGTTCGCAGCATATATGGTCACCCCTCATGACCTCGAGCGGTTTGTGCATTTTGTCAGGCTTTTAAGGAAGGAAATCGGGAAACCGCGCGGTTTTTCGATCATGGTTCATCCTCTCAACGCTGAAAACACAACCAATTTCCATCTCCAGGAATACAAAGCCGAGAAAGCCAAGCGCACTGCCCATACCACAACCCAGTCCAAGCTTCCGAGCCGGAAATCGTCCCGTTCGGTCAAGAAGCCTCCCAAAAAACCTGTCGGTAAATTGAATAATAAATCTTCTAAGAGTTAATATTTAACCCGCTTTCCACATTGATCCCGTCCTGTATCAATACGCTATATACCCTGGCTGCAAAATATTTCGCCGCAGGCATTGAATGCCGCATACATGGTCAATCATCCCCTTGCCATAGCCCCCCCGCGTGTGGTATAAAGATTGTGATAAAATTAACATGAGTAAGCCGCTAATTGAGCGGGTTTCAAGGGATGTACGGCTTTTGGGTGTTGCATTATCGTCCCCTCTTTCGAGAGAGGGATGGAGGCCTTTGTAATGGCAAGTTCCGGGCATGACCCCGCTGAGTCCCCGTCGGTAACCGGCCTCGGATGGACCGCCGCCGATACCGGCTATATCATTAATTGTCACGTATGCGCAAACCGTGACATTGAGCTCATCCACGTGCACTACAACAGGCCGGAAATGGTTCAGCATGAGTGTCCCCTCTGCGGATGCAAGATCGGCCCTGCCGGCCCCATAGCGGAATGCGCCATCTGCCGCCTCGAATTCGGCATCATCAAGTAACGAAACCTCTCCTGCATTTGCTTGGATATAATCAGATGACATTGATTCCCCATTAACGATTTATATATTGATATTCCCCGACGCGGGTCGCCACCCGCCACTAACCGAACCTGCCCGTGATATAGTCCTCGGTCTGCTTCTTCTGCGGCTTCGTGAAGAGCGCCGGCGTTATGCCATACTCGATGATCTCCCCCTGGTAGAAGAATGCCGTGAAATCGGATACGCGCGCCGCCTGCTGCATGTTGTGCGTCACAATGACGATTGTATATTCCTTCTTGAGGCTATGCATGAGCTCCTCGATCCTTGTTGTCGCTATCGGATCAAGCGCGGAGCATGGCTCATCCATCAACAGCACGTCAGGCTTGACCGCGAGAAGCCGCGCGATACACAGCCGTTGTTGCTGTCCGCCGGACAGTTCAAGCGCCGACTGTTTCAGTTTGTCCTTTACCTCGTCCCACAATGCGGCGGCGGAAAGGCTGCGCTCAACCATCTCCTCAAGCTCCCCCCTCGAGGATGCCATACTGTGTATCCTCGGCCCGTAAGCTACATTGTCGAAAATTGTCATCGGAAACGGATTCGGTTTCTGGAACACCATTCCTATGCTCTTGCGCAACTGCACGACATCGATATCCGGTGCAAGCACCTGCCGGCCCTGGAACAGGACCTCGCCGCTTATCCTGATGTTTTTTATCAGGTCGTTCATACGGTTCAGGCTCCTGAGGAACGTGGACTTGCCGCAGCCTGACGGGCCGATGAGCGCGGTAATTCTATTTTTAAGGATGTCAATGGTGACTTCCTTGATAGCCTGGAATGCGCCGTAGAATACATCCAGGTTTCGTACCGTTATCTCAACGGGAACCTGTTCGCTGTCTTGTCCTGCAACTTTTAAAATATTTACCATCTCTTCTGTTTTCTTATGCGGTTCCTGATGACTATCGCAACTAAATTCATGCCGAACACAAGGGCGAAGAGAACGAGGGCGGTGCCATACTTGATTTCATCCGGCACATTCGGCACCTGCGTGGAGATGATGTACAGATGATACGGCAACGCCATGACCTGGTCGAAGATTGAATGCGGCAGCCTTGGAAGAAAGAAGGCGGCTACTGTGAACAGTATCGGCGCGGTTTCACCCGCGGCGCGGCTTACGCCGAGTATCGAGCCGGTGAGTATCCCCGACAGGGCATTTGGAAGGACAACGGTAACGACCATCCTCAGGCGGGTCGCCCCAAGAGCGAGTGCGGCCTCGCGGTATGCCATCGGCACAGCCTTAATTGCCTCCTCCGATGATGTGATGATTACGGGGAGTATAAGAAAAGCCAATGTAAGCGACCCCGATAAAATCGAGGAACCGAATTTCAGGAATATCACAAACAGCCCAAGCCCGAAAAGACCGAACACAACCGACGGCACACCGGCGAGGTTCACAATGCTGAGCCGCACCAACCGCGTGAATAAATTATCGCGCGCATATTCCGTTATATATATGGAGCAGGTCACCCCAAGCGGGACGGCGACCACAACCGCGCCCGTAACGAGCAGCACCGTACCGACAATCGCCGGGAAGATGCCCCCTTCCTTCATCCCCGCACGTGGCATCTGCGTGAGGAATTCGATATTTATCGCAGGAGCCCCTCTTACGATTAATACGCCAATTATCATCACTATCGGCGCGATGACAATCAACCCGCACAGCGTCAGCATGAAAAAAGCAACTTTTTGTGACACCCGTGCTTTCATGCTTTAAGCACCCCCCCGCCTTCTTCTCAAAAATATATCCGCTATGAGATTGACGCAGAAAGAGATGGCGAATAGAACAAGCCCGACGGCAAACAGCGCATAATAATGGTTGCTGCCGCGCACCGTCTCACCCATCTCCGAAGCAATAGTCGCTGTAAGTGTTCTCACCGGCTCAAAGAATCCATGCGGGATTACCGCTGCATTGCCGCATACCATCATGACAACCATCGTCTCGCCGATTGCCCTTCCGAAGCCAAGCAGGATTGCGGCAAATATGCCCGATGCCGATGCGGGGATGACGACGCGATATATGGTCTGCCATCTCGTTGCGCCGAGCGCAAGCGATGCCGCGACATAGTCCTTGGGAACCGCGTTGATTGCGTCCTCGGACAAAGTCGCTATCGTCGGCACCACCATGAACGCGAGGGTCACCGCACCGGTAAAAGCCGTAAGCCCCGTGGGAAGGTCAAACAGGTTCCTCACCCACGACGACACTATGACCATCCCGATGAAACCGAGCACCACCGACGGAATCCCGGCGATAAGCTCCACGAGCACCTTGAAGTATTCCCTCGCGCGGTCACCGGCTACCTCGGCTATATACACCGCGCAACCCACTCCCAACGGAACCCCGATGATAACCGCCCCGAAGGTCACTAACAACGAACCGAGAATTAGCGGCAGGATGCCGAACTTGGGAGGCTCCGAAATAGGCCGCCACAGGCTCGATAAGAAAAATTCCTTGAGCGAAACCGTCCTGAATAGCGGGATGCTGGAATTTATAAGGAAGATTAATATGAGGATAAGTATGGCTATCGAGAAAAAGCTCATACCGGCTATGGCTTTCTCAAATATGATTTCCTTCAGCTTTCTCATGATTGGTTATTTTAACGCATTGATACAGGGATAGTGGGGCTGTTGAAAAAACCAACACATCTTTTTCACAATAGGTTGGGTGCCACGGGCAGCTTGAGTCTTCGAAAGCTGCCCGTGATTGGCTTTAATAGCCACATTGAGACACGGGTAAGCCCGAAGACGGGCTTATCCGTGGCACCCTTGCATTTAATAAATGTATACAACATTTTTCAAAAGCCCCGCTATCCCCAATTGTTCAAAGAGACTCCTCTCACATTTAAAGCTTGTTCATAAATGCCTTTTACTTCACGCCTTTTTTTACCGGGACAAAGCCGACAGCTTCAACTATTTTCTGTCCCTCGGCCGAGAGGGTGAAATCTATAAAATCCTTCACAACACCCTTGGGCTCTCCATTAGTATAGAAATAAAGCAGCCTCGAAATGGGGTACTTGCCCGACAGCACATTTTCCATCGTGGGCGGAACCGGCTCGGAGCCCGTTGTCAAGGAGACCGCCAATGCCTTTTGTCTGCTTGATATATAACCCATGCCGTAATACCCGATGGCAAGCGGGTTCTGGCCGACTTCATCCGCGATGGCTTGCGACGATGGTAACATCAGCGTCCTCTGACCGTATTCCACCGGGCCCTTTTCATCGCCCTTATTAAGCACGCGCTCTTTGAAATATACATAGGTGCCCGAATTGAGCTCACGCGATAGCACCACGATTCTACCCGGATTCCCGTTAACATCTTTCCAATCGGTAGCCTTCCCGGAAAAAATATCCGCAAGCTGATCAATACTCAGAGATGAAACCGGGTTTGACGGGTGTACAACGACCGCGATGCCGTCACGGGCGACATCGATCTGCTTGGGCTCGACCCCGTTCTTTCCCACCTGCTCGATTTCCGCGGCCTTGATTGCGCGGGAGCACTCGGCGATATCGGTCGTCTTGTTGATAAGGGCCGCAATGCCGGTCCCTGAGCCGCCGCCGGTGACAGCGACGTTCGCCGATGGGTTCATCTTCATGTACGCCTCCGCCCACGCCTGCCCGAGGTTGACCATCGTGTCGGACCCTTTGATCTGGATATTCCCCGCCAATTCAGCCCCCTTGCCGGACGTAGCGCCTGTTTGAGTCTTGCCTGTATCTCTCCCGCAACCCAACCCCAGGAGCATCGATACTGCGATTGCCCAAACCAATATCCTCAGCTCAGGTTTCATATTCCTTCGCTCCTTTATCGTATAAATATCCCTATAAGGGAAAAGCGCAAATACGCTGGCTGGTCTCATTAAAGCCATGGCTTCCCTGTTGTCGGCAACTACCCAACCTCAGCACCGGCGGGGCTTTGGGAGGCTTCATACTTGAGCAATATATCCGGCTTGAAACGCTGCCTCTCGAATCCCAACTGGCTGTAAGGCACTCCCTGCGCGAACGCCAATAGCTGGAAGTAATAAATCGGCGGAGTATTGAATTCCCCACCGAATTCCTTCGATACCTTTAACTGACCATAGTCGAACTGCGAATAACACGTGGGGCATATAACGCAAAGGATATCCGCCTTCTCCTCGTTTATCGTGCTGAACAGGTCGTGCAGCATCTTGAGGGGGACACCTTCGGCCTGGCAAGCCTTGCCGCAGCAGAGATACCAGTTGCGATGCCGCACCGGCGTACCGCCAAGCGCCACGACAAGGTTCTCCATGACATCGGGGTCGTTCGGGTCGTCAACTTCCATGATGCGGCTTGGCTTTAACAGGTGGCAGCCGTAGTGAATCGCTACCCTCAGCCCTTCAAGGGGGCGCACGACCGAATCCCGCACAGCGTCGTAGCCCACAACATCACGCAGGATTGTGACTATATGCCTTACGCGCGATGTCCCCTTGTATTCCCGCCCTATCCTCTTCAGCCGCTCATTGACCTTCGCCTTGAGAGCCGGATCCTCAGCCAGAAGGTGATATGTCTCCGAAAGGGTCGCGGTGCATCCCGAACAGTTCGTGAATATTTCCAACCCCAAACCCTCAGCCAATGTGAGATTCCTTGCAGCTACCGACAGCCAGTTGAGTTTATCCTTAGACTTGAAATATATCGGGTCGGGGCAGCATGTCGCGCCATCGAGGTCAACTATTTCAATCCCCAACTTGGGAAGTGTCTTGCGTATGGCGAACTCCATCGCCGGGTATCGCGCCGGTATCAGGCATCCGGGGAAAAAGGCGAAACGCTTCACGGCTTCTTATCCTCCTCCGGCGATTTTTCAATGATGGCGTTTATTTCATCCATGTTTATCTTGGGCAGCGGCGGAAGGCCAAACCGTTTCCGTTGGGTATCTATGGCTGGGTTATAAGCGACAGTGCGCCCTTCCTTCTCAAACGTCTTAATGATTTTATCGACGCTTGGGGGATATATCCCTCGGTCAGCCAACATATTTTTAAGGGAAATAATTACCTCGACAGGCTTCACC
>Ga0315277_10005805_pt1 | contig 16212 bp, 12 predicted proteins | sample YL17G05_15_MG_FD_203695 | JGI IMG/M metagenome (GOLD analysis project Ga0315277, IMG submission 203695) | Sediment microbial communities from Yellowstone Lake, YNP, Wyoming, USA - YL17G05_15 | ecosystem: Environmental > Aquatic > Freshwater > Lake > Sediment | place: USA: Wyoming | collected... | reverse complement strand
CCGCTTGAGTCGCTTTGCGCATCTAGATCAATTTACTTGACTGAGCATCTCAGATGTCTTCGGGCCTCTCCTACTAACTGGGTCATTGCCAGTGTCTGAATCGCAGATGCACCCTGACGAAACTTGGAAAAACCTAGTTTTTTCTATTATACTATGCGATTCTGCCAGGATATGGATTCCTATCGTAAATGACAATGCCGGGATCGTTCCGGATGTCCGCAAGGCCATCACGGCATAGGCGATGGGATTAGTGGATGATGTGCTTGTATGAATGAGGACTTGACATTTGTTACCGGCGCGACAGGCTTCGTGGGAAGCCATGTTGTGCGCCAACTGTTGCGCCGGGGGGACCGCGTCCGGATTCTTGCACGCAACTCGAGCCGAAAAACCAACATCGAAGGACTCGGCTGCGAGATAGTCATCGGTGACTTGAAGGATTCGATGTCCATGCTGAGGTGCGTGCAGGGCTGCCGGAGGGTGTACCACGTCGCAGCCGACTACCGGCTTTGGGCAAATAACCCCCAGGAGATTTACGACAGCAATGTCGGAGGAACCCGCAACCTGCTCTCGGCCTGCTGCGAAGCCGGGATTGATAAGGTGGTTTATACGAGCACTGTCGGAACTATCGGCATGCGCAAAGACGGCTTGCCAGCGGATGAGGATAGCCCCGTCAAGCTCGACGATATGATCGGCCACTACAAACGCTCCAAGTTGATGGCCGAGCAGGTTTCGCTAGAGTTTGCGGCATCCGGGCTACCGCTCGTAATTGTGAATCCGACGACGCCCGTGGGAGCGGGCGACATCAAGCCAACTCCGACCGGAAAGACAATCCTCGATTTTATCAAGGGGCGGATGCCGGCATACATCGACACCGGGCTCAATATAGTCGGTGTGGAAGACGTTGCGCGGGGACATCTTCTCGCCGAGGAAAAAGGTCGGATCGGAGAGAGATACATCCTCGGCGGCGAAAACTGGAGCCTCGAGGAAATCCAGGATACACTGGCCCGAGTTTGCGGCATGCGCACCCCACGCGTGCGGATTCCCTATCTGGTGGCCTTACTCTTCGGGTATTTGGACAATTTTTTCATGGGAGCGATTCTTCGCCACGAACCCTTCATACCATTGGAGGGGGTGAAGATGGCCCGCTACAAAATGTACGTGAGCTCCGAAAAAGCCCGGCGGGAACTGGGTTACGATCCCAAGCCGGTCGAGCAGGCGCTCCGGGAAGCAGTCGAGTATTTCCGCTATCAATGGCGGCCGGACTCGGCTCAAGACCGCGTATCAAATTTGCGGGCAAACACTATCTGAGCCGCGGTGCGGACTGGGAATGATGCAGAAGACGAACGTAGCAGCTCTGGAAAATGCGAGACCCGATTCTATACCGGCTATAATGCGCGCGGCGGTCTATCGCGGGCAGAATCAGATCTCACTCGAGCGGGTGCGGGTCCCGGACATAGGGGACGCGGAACTGCTGGTAAGAGTTCATTCCTGCGGTGTGTGCGGTACGGATCTCAAGAAAATCGAGCATGCTCTCGTGGCGCCTCCGCGCATTTTTGGCCATGAAATCGCCGGCACTGTAGTGAAAGCGGGGAAGAATGTTGCAAAGTTCGCACCGGGAGACAGGGTGGCCTTGTACCACCATATACCTTGCAGGCGCTGCTTCTTCTGCCGCAAGAAGCTGTTCTCTCAGTGCGAGTTTTACCGCCGTACCGGGACCACTGCGGGCTTCGAGCCTGCAGGCGGAGGTTTTGCCGAGTACGTGCGTGTGATGGACTGGATTGTTCAGGAAGGGACGGTACCGATTCCGGATGACGTGAGTTTTGAGGAGGCCAGCTTTCTTGAACCTCTGAACACATGTCTGAAGGCCCTGGAAACCGCCGCCCTGGAGCCTGGAGAGGTCGCTGTCATTTATGGGCAGGGCCCGGTTGGGCTTCTGATGATGCAGGCAGCCGTTAGCGAAGGGGCGAAGGTTGTGGGGCTGGATTTCATGGATAGGCGTCTCGAGCTTTCTTGGAAGCTCGGCGCGCATCGAGCGCTCAATCCGGAAAGGGATAATGTCACTTCCATCGTTGGAAACCTGACAGAAGGGCGTGGCGCGGACCTCGCTATCGTGGCAACAGCAGATCATCGGGCCGTTCAGGCTGCACAAACCATCGTTCGCAGAGGCGGACGCGTGCTGCTTTTCGCGCAGACGGTGCCGGGAGAGATGATCCCGGTCGATGCATCGCGCATCTGCGTGGAGGAAAAGCAGCTGATCGGCAGCTATAGTGCCTCTGTGGAGCTTCAAGAGAACGCCGCCCGGTTGATCTTCATGAGAAAGGTAAACGTCGCGAGGCTCGTCAGCCACCGATTCGCGTTGGACCTGCTCCCCGAGGGGATTCGCTTGGCATCTCATCCCTCCGAGAATTCACTTAAGGTCATAATACAGCCATGAGAGAACTGATCAAGGTTACCAGAGACAAGATGACAGCGGCCGTACTGTACGGGAAACGAGACGTGCGAATCGAGCAGATACCTATCCCGCGCGTCGGTCCCGGCGAGGTACTGGTGCGCATCAAAGCGGCCCTCACATGCGGCACGGATCTCAAGGTATATCGTCAGGGATTTCACGCCCGCATGATCGTTCCTCCCGCCGTATTCGGCCATGAACTCGCCGGGATTGTTGAAGATGTGGGCGAGGGAGTCGAGAGCTTTTCTGCCGGAATGCGTGTGGTCTCGGCCAACTCAGGGCCATGCAATCAGTGCTTTTACTGCGAGCGGCACCTGGCTAATCTCTGCGAGGATCTGCAGTTCATCAATGGCGCATATGCGGAATTCATCAAGATCCCGGAGCGAATCGTTCGCCAGAATCTCCTGATCCTTCCGGACAACCTTGGTTTCCACGAGGCGGCTCTCGTTGAGCCGCTTGCATGTGTCCTGCGCGCGATCGAGGAAACCGGAATCGTCGAGGATGACAGGGTGGTCGTGATCGGAATGGGACCCATCGGACTGATGTTCGTTCAGGTCCTCAAGAGCCTGGGTGCTAAAGTCATTGCCGCGGGGAAGCGCCCCAACCAACTGGCACTGGCTGCCAGGATGGGGGCAGATCACGTGGTGGATTCCAATCACTCCAACGTTGTGGAACAGGTTCGGAAGATCACGAATGGTAGGCGGGGCGCCGATGTCGTCATCGAGGCTGTAGGCACAACCGACACCTGGCAGCAGGCCATGGGCATGGTCCGCCGCGGAGGCACGATCAACCTCTTCGGAGGCTGCCCGTCCGGCACACACATACCCTTGGACACGACACTGATCCATTACTCCGAGATCACGATCAAGGCGAGCTTTCACCACACGCCGCGACACATCCGCGAGGCACTGGAAGCCATCCATCGAGGAAACTTGCGCGCCCAGTCGTTGATCACCGGCGAGGAGCACCTCGCTTCTCTGAGCAACGTCCTGGAGAGACTGCTGAACCGGAACGGCGATCTCAAGATCGCGATAATCCCATAGGACGCGAGCACCACTAGAGCATTTCCGTGAATCCCAGGCTCACCACCAAAAACAGAAACAAGGCTCCAGACGGGAACAACGAATGAGGAATGACGTATTCTCAGTGGTTCTCTTTATTCGTCATTCGTCATTTTTGCTACAATCAGATGCCTGTTCCCTTTTTCGGTCTCTGTGGTGTGTGACAGAATGGACCCCGAACTCGCAGCCTCATACCGCTCCGCAGAAGCCGTGGCACGAAGTCGCGGCCGCAACTTTTATTACTCCTTCATCGCGCTTCCTGCCGAGAGACGCCGGGCCCTTTGCGCCGTTTACGCCTTCATGCGCTACTGTGACGATATCTCTGACGGAGCAGCGGCCACCGAAAGCAAGCGAGAGATGCTCCAAACGTGGCGCACCCAACTCGACCTCGCCCTGACGGGCGACTGCCACGGAAACTCCATTCTCCCCGCCTTCCATGATTCCGTCCGGCGCTTCTCCATCCCGGGTGAATACTTCCATTGGGTCATTGACGGGGCTGAGATGGACCTGACCATCGACAGCTACGACACCTTCGATGATCTCTATCGGTACTGCTTTAATGTCGCTTCCGCTGTTGGGCTGGTTTGCCTTCAGATATTCGGCTTCAAGGAGGAACAAGCCAAAAAACACGCCGAGCATTGCGGCATAGCTTTTCAGCTCACAAATATCCTAAGGGACGTCAAGGAAGACGTTCAGATGGGCCGCATTTACCTGCCCAAAGAGGATCTCGAGAGGTTTCAATACACTCCCGAGGATCTTCAGCGTGGAATCATGGACGAACGCTTCCGCAATCTCATGACCTTCGAAACCAACCGGGCCCAGGAGTACTATTCCCGTGCCCGCGATCTCCTCCCCCTCGTCGATGAGATCAGCCGCCCTTCTCTCTGGGCCATGATGGAAATCTATGGCCGCATCCTGAGGAAGATCATCCGGCAGCACTATAACGTTTTCGACACCAGGATCCACCTCTCAGACCCCGAAAAGATCTCCGTTGGCTTGAAGGCGCTTGCGATGCGCTTCATTCCAGGCGTAGGCATCATATCGCCTCTGCAATCTCTGTGATTCCGTGGTGAAGCTATTCGTGGATCTGCTCGGCGGCACACAAAGTAGTGATTGGGTACCCTCAATAGCACGTTTCCGCCTCAATGCGGGCTTTCCCGCCGTTCACCGTGACCTGCCAGCCGGGGAAATGAATCTCGCTCAACAGCAACAAAGCTCGGGACCGGGCACAGGCAGCCTGGCCCCCTCACCTTTTCCAACTGCCGCACAATGACACCAGAGCGCCGGATTCGCGGAAGAATTGCGGATCAATCTCTGTGATCTATCTGTCTCTGTGGTGTTAGAATCCCTCCTCATGAACATTTTGGTGCTGAACTGCGGCTCATCCTCCTTGCGTTTTCAGATTATCCAAACCGACCTCGAGCTCATTGAGAGGGACGCCGACCGTCGCCTGGCCACCGGCAGAGTATCGCAAATCGGAACTGAAGCTTTGATCACCTGCCAGGCCGCGGGGCATCCTAAGGTGAAACTGGATGCACCCTTGCGAGACCATCACGCCGCGATCGATTGGGTACTGCGCTGGATCGTGTCCCCGGAGTCGAAGATCGAGGCGATCCGCTCCCTCGCCGACATCCATGCTGTGGGTCACCGCGTTGTCCATGGGGGCGAGAGATTTACAATGTCCGAGCGACTCACTCCAGAGATCATTGCGGCGATCGAGGATTGCATGGAGCTGGCGCCCCTGCACAATCCGGCAAATCTCCGTGGAATCAGGGCAACCCTGAAATTGCTGGGCGAGGGGATCCCCCAGGTTGCGGTTTTCGACACATCGTTCCACACCACGATGCCGGCAACATCCTACCTGTACGCTATTCCTTACCAGTTCTATCGACGGCACAAAATCCGGCGCTACGGATTTCATGGCACCTCCCACAGGTATGTTTCCCGTCGCTACGCGCAGCTTCGCAAACTCAGCATGGAGGAGGTAAATGTCATCACTCTGCATCTCGGAAACGGTTGCTCAGCCTGCGCGATAAAGGGTGGACTGTCTCTCGATACGTCGATGGGATTCACGCCGCTCGAGGGGCTGGTCATGGGGACGCGCTCGGGTGACATCGATCCCGCCATCATGGACTACCTTTCCCGCAGGGAGGGCTTGACCTCGGCCGATATCGACACGCTTCTGAACAAAGAATCCGGCCTGCTCGGGCTCTCCGGCCTGACGGCCGATATGCGCGAACTGCTTCAGGAGGAAGCCGAGAATGAGGACCGCCGGGCGCATCTCGCCATCGACATCTTCTGCACGCGCGTGAAAAAATACGTCGGTGCGTACTACGCAGAGATGGGCGGTGCCGATGCCGTCATTTTCGCCGGCGGAATCGGTGAGAACTCTGGGGTCATTCGTGAGCGCATATGCAGCGGCCTGGAGTGCTTGGGCCTTGTGCTCGATCGCAATCGCAACAATGAGATTCCTTCGGGTGAGGGTGGCGAAATCTCCAAGGAGAACTCGCGATTGAGGGCGTACGTCATTCCCACCGACGAGGAGCTGATGATCGCGCGCGATACGGCCCGCATCCTGAGCGGCGTGAGTCCGGCAGCAAGTTCTCCGGGAACCGAACCAAAAGATTAATTCTTTGTAAATCTTCGTGATCCCGGTGTCATCGTGTTGCGTACAAAAACAATCCGATGACACAAGGATCACGAAGAAACACAGAGAATTTCGCAAATAAGGCCTATGTTCGACACCCGCTGAGAGAGAGAATGATCGAAGGGAGGGTGTTGTGAAATCTGGTGACGTGGACAGGAAACAGAAGTAGAAACAAGCCGGCAGCAGGCAGTTGGCAGCAGGCAGTAACCCAGGTAGAATGCGATCTTCCTGCGGCAGGCTGCCTGCCGCATGCTGCTTACTGCCAGCTATATGAGGTTGTTATCTTATGAAACCAATCTACACATTCAACGTGAATCCGAAGCTGCCGGAACCGCTGGAGCGCCTGCGGGAATTGGCTTACAACCTGCGCTGGGCGTGGGATCATGACACAATCGAGCTTTTTCGCCGATTGGACAGCGAACTGTGGGAAACGGCCGGGCACAACCCCGTCCTTTTGCTCGGCACTGTCGAACAGCGACGACTGGAGGAAGCCGCGGCAGATGAGTCCTTCCTGGCCCACCTCGACCGCGTCTACAAGGAATTCGACGATTATCTGCAGGGTAAATCGACCTGGTTCCTTCGAAGCCAGCGCGATGCCCAGAATCGGCTGATAGCCTACTTTTCCGCGGAGTTCGGCCTGACCGAATGCTTGTCGATTTTCGCCGGGGGCCTGGGCGTGCTCGCGGGCGATCACCTGAAATCGGCAAGCGACCTGGGAGTACCTTTGGTGGGCGTCGGGCTGCTCTACCAGCAAGGTTACTTTCGCCAGTACCTGAACGCAGCCGGATGGCAACAGGAGGCATACGAAGACAACGACTTCCACAACCTGCCCCTGACGCTCGAGTGCCGTCCTGACGGCACCCCTGTCACGATTGAGATTTTCTATCCCGGCAATAAGGTGGTAGCCCAGATCTGGCGCGTGAGGGTGGGTCGCATCTCGCTCTATTTGTTGGACACGAACACCGCGGCCAACACTCGCACGGAGGATCGGGACATAACCGATCAGCTATACGGCGGGGATCTCGACATGCGCATGCGTCAGGAGATCTTACTTGGGATAGGTGGCTGCCGGGCTCTTCAGGCACTCGGAATTCACCCCACGGTCTACCACATGAACGAAGGGCATTCCGCTTTTCTCTCCCTCGAGCTGGTACGCCGGATGATGGAAAGAGAGGGATTGTCCTTCGAGGAAGCCAGAGAACTGGCATCGTCCGCACTCATCTTCACTACCCACACGCCGGTGGAAGCCGGCCACGACTACTTCCCAGCCGATCTGATCGACAAGTACTTTCCGGAGTACATCCCAAAGCTGGGACTCACGCGCGAGCAGTTCCTTGGCCTGGGCCGCCGAAATCCTGGTGATGGCGGGGAATCGTTCTGCATGACGGTGCTCGCACTGCGCATGGCTTCATTCAGCAACGGGGTAAGTGACCTTCATGGGAAGGTAAGCCGCCGAATATGGAAATCGATTTGGCCGGGAGTGACCGAAGAGGAAATGCCGATCGGGCACGTTACCAACGGCGTTCATTTCCGATCCTGGATCTCATACGAAATGAATCAGCTCTATGACCGGTACCTGGGACCCTCCTGGCGTGAGCAGCCCGCGGAGAGTGGTGTCTGGGCGCGCGTGCAGTCGATCCCGGCCGAAGAGCTGTGGCGCACGCACGAGCGGCGACGGGAGCGGCTGGTTGCCTTCGCACGCAGACGATTGCAGGCTCAGCTCAAACGCCGAGGCGTGCCCAAGGCCGAGATCGATGCGGCGGAGGAGGCACTCGATCCGCACGCGTTGACGATCGGTTTTGCCCGCCGTTTCGCGACATACAAGCGAGCCACCCTTTTCCTCAAAGACAAGGAGCGGCTCAAACGCATACTCAACGATCCGATCCGGCCCGTGCAGATCATCTTCGCGGGCAAGGCGCACCCCCGGGATGATGCCGGCAAAGATTTGATCCGCCAGATCGCCACACTGATACGAGAGCCCGAATACCGCCGCCGGATGGTTTTCATCGAAGACTACGACATGAGCGTCACACGCTACCTGGTTCAAGGTGCCGACGTATGGCTGAACACTCCGCTCCGGCCGAACGAAGCCAGCGGCACGAGCGGGATGAAAGCCGTCGCTAACGGGGTCATCAACCTCAGCACGCTGGACGGTTGGTGGGATGAAGCGTGGCGGCTCTCAGACGCAGATTCATCCCCCATCGGATGGGCTATAGGCCGCGGGGAAATCGGTGAGAATCGCGAGTATCAGGATCAGCTCGAAGCCGCTGCGCTCTACGAACTGCTCGAGCGGGATGTCGTTCCGAAGTTCTTCGAACGCCGCTCCGATGGAATTCCACGGGAGTGGATCAGGCAAATGAAGGCATCAATAGGAACCCTCTGCCACTTCTTCAACACGCACCGGATGGTGCGCGAATATACCGAGCGCTTCTACCTCAGCGCGGATGCCCTCTACCGGCAACTGCTCGCAGACGGAGCCGCACGTTCCCGAGCCCTGGCAGACTGGAAGTCAAGAGTCCGGAAAGCTTGGCCGGGGATCCACATCGAACTGCTTGAGGTGAGCTTGCCAGCGGCCATCTCCGTAGGCGACCGGATCAGTTATCGCGCTCTTGTGAACACTGGTTCTCTCAAGCCGGAGGACCTGATCGTCGAACTATGCCTGGGCAAAGTGAATGCAGCGTGCGAAATCGTGGAGCCGGTTTCCATGGCGATGGGGCCGATCAGGAAAGAGGGAAACGCCTATCTCTACGAAGCATCATCAGTTCCCTTCCCGGGCAGCGGACTGAATGGCTGCACCGCTCGTGTTCTGCCTCATCACCCCGACTTGCGCGGGCGTTTCCTTCCCGGCTTGATACACTGGGCAGAATCAAAAACCGGTATGCGAAAGTAAACCGAGTATCAGCCTGAGCCACTGATTCGGGAGACTGGCTGCGAAGTCTCTGGATCAGAGGAGGTGCGGGTTTCTTGCGAAGAAGGTGGCTGACGACATTGGTGTCGAGAAGGTACACAGGTTATTTCTTTCGTAAGTGCGTGCTGCGGGGTCGATGCGAGTGACGCTCCGCAACAATCTCATCCATGCTCCCAAAGAATCTGTCGTCATCGTCAAGCCAGCCATTGATTGACAGCCGAGACGGGCTGGCTTTGTCGTTGGCCGGCACGAGGTGTGCCATGGGGCGCACACGCTTCACTATAGTTATCGATTCGTGCCCGTAAGCGACTCTCCCGAGAAGCTCGGAGAGTGACCTCTTAGCCTCCGCAACATTAACTCGGGTGGTTTTCGCCATTGCTCACCTCTTCTCCTAATCTCGCTGCATTATAGTCATGATGACCAGATTCGCTCAACCCTCAGTGCAATCCCTGAAATTTCAAGGATTCGCGCGGCCTATTGTCCGAGGCTAACAGGCACAAGCATAGATCTGAACAACAGCGGGAATTTGTTCTTTTCAACTACAAAATAATCGGACACAGATTTGCACAGATCTCCGCTTGAAATCAATTTGAACAAGCTGCTACTGCCAGCGCATGGGCGGCCTTCGTCCAACGTCTTCGCCCGAATCACGGGGCAAAGCGCGCCAGTGAGTCACATCGTGACTTTTGGCAATCTTTGTGTCATCCAAATCTCTACTAAGCAAGCCTGTTGAGATCGCGGGTAAGCGCCTTCAGTTGGTTGATCCGTTCTGTGCCGAGGCGGCGAATCGTGAATGCTGTCTTATTGTGGGCAAGCGGTTCTTCCAGATCGGCCCACTCCCGGCACCTCTCGCCATCCGCTGTACCCGGGATCGGAGAGAATTCCGCCAGAAGAATCCTCGTGCCCGCCTCATGTGCGAAGCGTATCGAGCTTTCCAATTCCTGCGCATTCGAATCCGGGTGCCCGACAATGATGTAAGCGGCAAGGGATGGTGCCCCGGCTGCCTTCAAATTTCGTACCGCCGTGCTGAATTCTTCCGAATACACCTTTCCACCGGTTGCCCGCTGCCAGGCGTAAGCGTTGCTCTCGAGTCCCAGGAAGAAGCTCGAAAATCCCGCTTGAAGCATGAGCCGTGCAATTTCGGGGGTGATGAATCTTGCATTCAGCGCGTTGGGCGTGTGGAAGCACACGGGGAGCTTTGCGCCAATGACGCCCTGCAGAAAAGGAACCAGAATCTGTTCTGAACGAAATAAGAGTGCATCATCGTAAAACGCGACGTGCCGTGCACCGAGGCGGATCAGTTGCCGCAACTCCTCAAGACACAGGTCGGTCGGCCTTCCCTCGAACTCCGGAGCCACAATCGGAACAGAGCAGTAGGTGCAGCGGAACGGGCATCCGTCGGTAAGCTTTAGAACACCCACATCCCCCAGGGGCGGCTGCCAAAAGGGCAACGCATCTCTTGGGGTGATCGAAAGCAGCCGCCAGAGCGGCTCCAGGTTGCTTCCCTCAACTACAAGGTCAGCTCCCAGCCTGGCCGCGTGCGAAGGGCACAGCGTGGCATACACGCCGCCAAGGACGACCTTCGCCGCGGGCTGCAGCGCGCGCAAGTCATCGATTACTTCGCTGACCCCCGGGTACCAGTAGCTCATCATGGTCTGGACCAAGACAGCGTCAAAGCGCTTCTCCCCGAGCATCCGACGAAACTCCACACGCGGCCGCCCAAAGCGCCGGAAATAGCGGGGGATGTCACGAAACTGAACAGGCTTTGCGACGATGGAACTCGAGAACTTGCCGCGCCCCCAGGGGTCTCGGCGATCGGAGGTCAGGTAATCGAAGAGGGTCAGGCGGGCGGCGTGGCGCATTCTGCCTGCGACACGCAGCATACCGTAGGGGCGAAGCCAGAAGTCATACGCAGTGAAATCATATATCGGCGGATTGACCAGCAGAATCTGAGGGGAATCCATCAATCCTCATTCCGCGAATGAAAAAGGAAAAAGACGAAATCCTGCCAGCGAGAATAATGAATGACGAATTACAAGTGACGAATACCTCCTGGGTTATTATATTCGTCATTCGTCATTTTTAACCACCATCGGGTTCCTGCTCCTTTTTTCATGGCAGCTCAGAATGATTGTACCGCACTAGGCAGAATGAGGGAGGCGGCCGGTTTTCGTCGATCGAGCGGCCGCCTTGCGAGGAGTGCGTCCCGCTTTGTGGACGCAGTCCGGGACTTCGTCAGTACAGAGACGCTATTGTGCCCGTAACTCGCAGGAGTTCGATTTTTCGCTGGAACAATACCTTCTGAGTTTCGAGCTGGGCAATTTCCTTTTCGCGCAGCTGCGATCTCGAGAGGTCCACCTCTCTTGGGCTCATCCTGCCGCCCTGCAGTTGCGTCTCGTTCACCTGAAGGCTTTCTCGGGCCGCGGACACCTCACTGCCGGCGAGCTCTCTCGCACCACGAGCGATGCGCAACGCGCTCAGCGAACGTTCAATGCTCAATTTGAGATCCGATTTCATCCGCTGCAGTCTGAAGCGTGCTTCGGCAACTTCCTCCTGGCTCTGGGCCACACGCGCGCTGGTGCGATGGCCATTGAAGACGGGCACCTGCACCGAGAGCCCAATAATGAAATTGTTCCGGGTGAAGCGGCTGAAAAAGTCCGCGTAGTTGTTTGTGCGGCTGAACAGTGCGTACTGGCTGATAATCTCCAACCGAGGCCGCCCATCCCCCTTCTCTGCCTCCACGTGAAACTCCTTAGCCCGGAGGTTGGCTTCGGCCTGGAGAACCTCCGGATGCGTTTCGAGAGCCCGCCGATAAAGGTTTTCCGCAGGCTGATCCAGGAGCTGGTTGTCAATCTCCGGCTCTGTTGTCTGTATCGGAGTGCTGTCGGAGATACCCGTCAGATCGCGCAGCTCCGCTTCAGCCATCTTCACCTGTTCATCGGTTATCAGCACTTGGTGCTGCGCAAAGGAAGTAGCGGTCTTTGCGAGCGTCACCTCCAAGGGTCGGACCTTTCCGGCCTCGAGCAGGCTTTCGGTGATGTGCTGATCCTTGGCCGCGGTTTCCAGGCGATCCGTCCAGAGGCTTTTTAGTTTGCGCGCCTGGCGCAGCTCGTAGTAGACCAAGGCCGCTTTCGCCGCGAGTTCGTTGCGGGTGGCCTCCGGTCCTAATTGGCTGGCCTTGCTGTTCGCCTCAGCTTCCAGAATCAGGTTCTTGTTCTTCTTACTGAAGATCGACTGGCTCAGCCCGATTTGGAAGATAGAAGGCGCCGCACCTTCGATGCTGAGCGGAAATCCGTTATTATAAGCCAGGCCTGTACCAGTAACCACCTGCGGAAGATTCAAGGAGCGGATCTCCTGCAGCGTCTGATTGGCGCGCGCAGCCTGTGCGGCAGCAAGCGAGACCTCGGGAGCGCGCTCCACAGTCAACCGGATTGCCTCTTGAATCGTGAGGACAATTGCTTCGGGCTGCGCATTGGGCATGGCAGCGAAAACAACGGCTCCGCAGCCCAGGATGTTCAGCAAAAACAGTCCGGATAGTCTATTCATATCGCAGCGCCTCCGTAGGATTCAGTTTCGCAGCGCGATTTGCCGGTACGAGACCGAAGGTCACGCCAACCAGGAGCGAGAGCGCAAACGCCAGGACGATCGAGATCCACGAAATGGGTATGTCGAAGCCGGTAATCCCCTTGGCAATCAGAGGTCCGGAAACACCCATGAGGATTCCCAGCATTCCGCCGGCGGTGGCCATCAGGACGGATTCGGCGAGGAATTGGTAGAGGATTTCCCGCCGCCGTGCCCCCACGGCCATTTTGACTCCGATTTCGCGCGTGCGCTCGGTGACGGTCACCAGCATGATGTTCATGATACCGATGCCGCTGATAACAAGAGAGATCGTCCCGATGAGAAAAAGCACAATGGTGAGAGCCGTGGCAATTCGGGTTGCGGCCCGCAAGATCTCGGCAAGGTTTTCGACGCGATACAACGCACCGGAACGGTGCCGCACGTCAAGCAGTTGCTTAATTCTTTGCGTCACAACGGGGACGAGATTGCGATCTTGTGCCGAAGCGTAAATCAGGTCCAGCTTCTCGGTCCGGTTGAAGTTGTGCATCACTGAAAGCGGTATCAAAGCCGAGTAGTTTGAAATCTCCGAGGTCCCGAAAGTCTCGACGCCTTCCTTGAAAACGCCGATTACATCGAACCTCACCTGGAAGATCTTGATGCTTTGACCGTAAACGTTTAAGGAACCGAATAGCCTGCGGGCAAGGTCCGGCGTCAGCACACAAACCTTGTTGAAAGAGAGTGCGTCAGAATAATCGAAAAACCGCCCGGAAAGGATGCGCAGGTTCCTCACTTGCAGATAATCCGGGGTGGTTCCGATGACTGTAATCTCGCGCTCTCGCCCTTCCAGCACCAACCGATCACGGTTAACGACGATAGCCGTAGCATAGGCAACGTCGGAAAGGTTTTGGATAGCCTTCAGATCTCCCAGGGTGAGGTCATCCGACAACGTCTTCTCACCCGAGACCGTGCTGCCGGTTTCATAATAGAGGTAGATCAGGTTCGATCCAACTCCCTGGATCTGCTGAAGGATGTAGTCTCTTCCGGTCAGGGCTATTGTTACGACCAGAATGATGGAAGCGGTGCCGATCACCATCCCGAGCATGGTAAGGCCTGCCCGCATTTTGTTGGCATTCAGACTATTATAGGCAAAACTGGCGGCTTCCATGAAGTTCATGACGGTCACCTTACCTGAGAAAGCCCGCTCTTGGCCCTATCGTAGTCGGGATTGTAACGTAGCGCGGCGCCAAAGGCTTCCCGCGCCTGCTGTTTTTTCCCTTCGGCCAGATAGGCCTGCCCAAGCCAATAAAAGACCTCCTCGAAAGCAGGATCGTCGTCTTCCAAGGGACCCTGGGACATACTCTTCAAGGTAATTTCCGCCTCTGTGAGATCTTTGCCCAGCCGTATTTGAGCAGCTGCGAGGATCAGCTTCGCTTTGAGAAGCTTCGCATCCAGGGAGAGGGCCTTGCGCGCGTTTGCGGCGGCATCTTCAAAGAGGTGACGCTGCAGCAGGTAATCCGCCAAATCCATGAACGTGTCCACCCTGGCCGGAAATTGAGAGGTGGCCTGAACCAATTCGAGGCGAGCCTGGTCCCACTTTTTATCCTTTTCATAAATAAGCGCCCGTGCAGTATAGCCTCCGCTGGGATTCAGTTCTGCAATGGCCCTGGCCTCGGCTTCCGCCTTATCCCGCCCGCCGCCAACTACTGCCGGAGCGTGCAGGTAGAAATCCATCAGGTCGAAACGCACATCGAGATTATCCGGTGCAAGCTTTTGGGCAGTTTCAAACGCCCTGACAACTTTCTTCGCCCAGCCAAGCGCGGTAAAAAACGAAGCGTGGGAAGCCCTGGCGCCATAGGCGCGTCCGAGCCAGAGGTGGTAGACTGCATTATTCGGCTCGAGTTCCACGGCCTTTTCCATATGGCGATTAGCGTCATCCCATTTCTGTATCTTGAGCAAGGATTTTCCAAGCCAGAATCTCACCTCCGCATCATTGGGAGAGGATTGGCTCCTTTCAGACAGAAGATCGACGGCCTTGCGAAACTGGCCGTGTTGATAGAGTTGTATAGCCTGATCTACGCCGCCCGCCGCGGCTGGAAGATCGGAGGTGAGAAGCAGCAGAGAGAAGAGAGCGTAAGCCTTCATTCGCCAGGGACCTGAACGGGCATTCCCTCCACAATCGGAGCGTCCCCCGGAATGATGACCTTTTCACCCTGGGAAAGCCCACCGGTGAGCTCAATGCGTGATATGGTGCTCCGGCCGGTCCGCACCACGCGTCTCTCCGCCCGCCCGTTGCGCACCAGCCATACAAAGAACTCCTTGCCGTCCGGAAACACGGCGTCGCGCGGAAGCGATAACACATTTGGCCCTTGAGCGGTAAGGATCTCCACATCCACGTTGGTGTTCGAAATCAACGACGCTGGCGGGCTTTCGATACTGCAGAGGACTTCAGCTACCACTCGACTGCCGTGCGCAACGACCTCCGTGGGGATGAAACGGACAGTTCCCTTCCACGAAGCCTGCGGATAGGCACCCCACCGAATAACGACCTCCTCACCGATGGAAAGACGGCCGAGGTCAGGTTCGTCTACGAACGCTCGCACGCGGAGATGAGACAAATCCGCAAATAGTCCTATCAGATCACCAGTATTGACGTAGGCGCCCGCTTTAACCGCGAGGTGGTAAAGGGTTCCGCTAATTGGTGCGCGAATGACCGACTGGGCCGAGTTTACTTCCAGGTATTTCAGCCTGGCCTTGGCAGCAGCGACACGGAAAGCAGCACGCTGCCGGTCTACGTCATCGTATCTTTTCTTGATGTCATCTCTCCGGATTGTCGCGGCGCTGAGCGACTGCTGGAGGAGTTGGACCTGGCGGCGGCCCTGATCGACTTCACCTCTGGCGACGGCCTGGCGTTCGAGTAGCCACTCATTAGTTTCGAGGACTTTCCGAGCGTTTTCGAGCTCGAGACCGTATCGGGCCACATCTGCTTCAGCCTGATTGAGTTCCTCCGGCGTCGGACCGCGCCGGATGTTTCTCAAGTCGACTTCGGCAGATTCCAGCTCAGCCCGGGCAGCCGCCAACTCCGGGAGCAGCGCTGGATTGTCGATGCTGACGATTGGTTGGCCAGCCTTCAACTTTTCACCTTCGTGGACATCAATTTGATGGCAGAATCCAGCGACGGGTGAGCGAAGCTCATAAACTTGATCTGCTTCGACTTTCCCGTTGGTATTGATGCTGCTCAGCAAAGGTGCCACATCAACCACGGCCACGCGCACCGTTTGTGCCCGCGTTGAAGCGGACCAATAAAGCGCCGCACCAACACCTATGATTAGAATCGCAAAAAAGACCAAAAACAGAGTCTTCTTCATCGTGGCTGAATATAGCCGATGGCCCCCGGACGATCAAGGATTCATCCCCAACTAAACCAAATAATTGGATGAAACCACGCCCGCTAGGTTTCGAAAAATCCTTCTTCCGCAAGACACAACTAAACGACCCTCGCCTTCAAGGCGAGGGGTTCGCAGGGCGTCGGCTGAAGCCGACTGAGACCCGGAAAGGCTCATTTGGATCCTTCCTCCTGAGTCGCAAT
>Ga0315277_10005804_pt1 | contig 16216 bp, 10 predicted proteins | sample YL17G05_15_MG_FD_203695 | JGI IMG/M metagenome (GOLD analysis project Ga0315277, IMG submission 203695) | Sediment microbial communities from Yellowstone Lake, YNP, Wyoming, USA - YL17G05_15 | ecosystem: Environmental > Aquatic > Freshwater > Lake > Sediment | place: USA: Wyoming | collected... | reverse complement strand
TTCAATTCTTCAATGACCGATTCGACCGGCCGTTCCGTGTAGCTCCGCTTCTGCCCGAGCGGATTGAGACTGAATGTGCAGAACTTGCATTTGAACGGACATCCCCTCGTTGTCAGTACTGTGTCGAACGTGTGGCTGCTGAGTCGAACACCATGCAGAACGAAGCAATAATCGTGTCTTCTCAGGGACCGGTCAGGAAACGGGAGATGCGCGATATCGGGCAGAGGATGGATTTCGTTGTGAACGACTCGGCCGTTCTCCCGATAGGAAAGCCCGCGGATATCCTTGCGCGGAACCCCCGTGACAATCTGTTTTATGATCTCTTCGCCCTCACCACGCACGATCATGTCAATATTCGGACAACGGTCAAACAGGTATTCGACTTCCTGCGTGGCTATCTGGCCTCCGACGACTGTGGTAACGTCGCGAGGCAGTTGAGAGACGAAATCACAGATCTTCTCGAACTGCGATCGCCAGCCGACGGTGATGCATAGTAGATCGATCTCGGCCTTGATGAACGTGCTGAGCGCCTTCGGGTCCTGATAGGCCCTCTCATACCGAAGGTCGAGAAGCGTTACTTTACCGACCAGGTCCTTCATACTTGCGGCGATATACTCAAGGCCGGTCGGAGGGAAAACTCCCATGGGGGCAGTACCAGACCCGAAATACGGGTTCAAAGCGAGAGCGTGATTGTATCTGAAATCTCCCATTTGTGCCTTAACCAAGCCACCTCTTTCAACGACAGCCTTGAATTGCAAGGAGTATTTCGCGAGGACATTCCCCAATTCTGAAGGACAGCTTTTTCTGTGGACTGCGGCACGCTCTGCTGCCGCTGTTTTGCGGGGCTTTTCCCCGCGAGGGGCGGTTTTTTGTGCAGATCAAAGCGGCAGCAGAGCGTGCCGCAATCCAGAGGTTCGCCCAACCACGGTTCCACTTTGCAGGCCGCGCAGCCGCAGTATTTGTAAGCCTTTCAAACAACCACCGGCCGAATTCTGGGGAATGTCCTGGTTTGCAGCCCCAATCGTCCGAGAGGTGCGTCTCGCGGATTCGCGAGTATGTGTTTAGCGCGTTTTCAAAATGGACAGGAGGTCTGTTTTTCCTGTGGACTGCGGCACGCTCTGCTGCCGCTTTGTTTTTCCGGCCGCGCGCTTGCAGTGGGTTTCGGCAAGGATGCAAGGGAGATTGCCCTCGGAAAGCGGCAGCAGAGCGTGCCGCAGTCCACTTCTCCGTGAGACGCATCCCACGCCGCGTTCCTCTGAACGGGCGAATCAAATTTTGTTCCCATTCCTGCGAACGGCTCTTGATTTTCGCAAAACGCGACCGCCAGAATTATCTCCGCGAGGCAAAAGCAGTCTTCGCGAAGTAAGACTTGTCAGGAGACGAACCTTCCATGATGAAGCATGAAGAGCATTCGCATCGGTGTGGGGGAGGATGCTGCGGCCACAGGGTGCAGCGGGTTCCGGTCGGTGAGGCGGCAAGCGAAGGCGGCGGCTTTTCGCGCCGGACATTGCTGCTTGGGCTAGGAACCGTCGCCGTCGGCCAGTGGGCGCTGCGAGCGGCTTCGGCGCGTCCCCAAGCCACAAGCCCCATCGAGGGCCAAACCGTGCCACCCGGCAAGACCCTCGTCGTCAAGCCGGTTCTGACTTACTATATCCACCAGCGTCCCAAGGACCGCCCGACCAGTTGGCGCTCGTGGGGCGGAGTTAAGACCAAAGAAGACGTCGAGGAAGAGGGCAAACGGATCACCCGCGAACTCGCCGAGATGGCCGGCGCGGCCGAGTTCCCGGTGAAGATTCTGCCCGTGAGCGCTGTTCGCAGCCAAAAAGAAGCCGAGGCGGTGCGCAACGGCGATCAGGACATGACGCTGATTTTCGCTTCCAATGCCGGCGGCGAGGTTCTCGAAACCCTCACCGGCCCCACGCGACCCTCCATCATTTTCGTTCGCCACAAATCCGGCCCGACCTATCTTTGGTATGAAATCGTTCATCCGCGTTTCTTGCGCAAGACTGTGGACGAATATACCGCGACCGGCCTGGACGTTTATGATGTCGTCGTGGATGACTACAACGAGATTCTCTGGCGGCTGCGCGCGCTGTACGGACTAAAAAACTCGTTTGGCCAAAAGATCATTGCCATTGGCGATGCGAGCGGATGGGGCGCAGGGGGAAGAAACGCTCCCCAACTGACGCGCGAGAGGTGGCATATGGAGATCATCCCGGTCAGCTATGACGAGTTGGGCAAACGCATCCAGAGCGCCCGCGCTGATGCCAAGCGTGTGGCCAAGGCCCAGAGCGACGCCAAGGCTTTGCTTCGCCAGCGCGGCGTGATTCTCGAAACCAAACCCGAATTTGTCGCCAACGCTTTCCTGCTCACCTCGATTTTCAAGGACCTGATGGCCGAAAACAACACCGCCGCCATGACGGTCAACCACTGCATGGGCACGATCATGCCGATGTCGGAAACCACCGCCTGTCTGCCGCTCAGTTTGCTCAACGACGAGGGCTATATGGCCTTTTGCGAGTCCGACTTCGTCGTCATTCCATCGGGCGTTCTGCTCCGTCATATCTCGGGTCTTCCGGTTTTTCTCAACGACCCGACCTATCCGCACGACGGCATCGTGACGGTGGCCCACTGCACCGCGCCTCGCCGAATGGACGGTCAGCATTATGAACGCACCCGCATCATGACCCACTTCGAGTCGGACTATGGCGCCGCCCCGCATGTCGAAATGCGCAAGGGACAGGTCATCACCATGATTGACCCCGACTTCGGCGAGAAGCGCTGGTATGGATTCACCGGCAAGACGCTCGAAACGCCCTTCATGGACATCTGCCGCGCCCAAGTGGACGTCACCATCGAAGGCAACTGGAAGAAGATACTCGAAGAGATGGTCGGCTTTCATTGGATGATGTCCTATGGCGACTATCGCAAGGAAGTCGGCTATGCGCTCAAAAAGGCCGGCATCGAATGGATAGACGTTTCGGAAAAAGCGTAACGACGAACGATGAATGCTGAACTGAAGCACTGGCGACGGACAGTCGAGAACGCTCTGCCTGAAACTTGGCCCCTGAAACCTGAAACTTGAAACGATTTCTTTACATTCTGGCAATTGGATCGGCGGTGGGCTTCCTCGTCGGGAAGCCCGCCCTGCTATTGGCAAGCGACGCGGCAACTTCGCCCTCGTTGCAGCAAATCGCCGCATATCCGCAATCCGCAATCGAAGCTCCACAATCGGAACTTCCTGCTGTCGCCGACGCGTTGCGCCAAATCTCGCAGCGTTTCACGTGGCTCGATTGGGGCGTCATTGTCGTCTATCTGGTTTTTACCACAATTCTCGGCGCGCTTCTGGCGGGCCGCCAGGCGACGATTCGCGATTTCTTCCTGGGCGGGCGCAAATTGCCCTGGTTGGCGGTCTGGGGCTCGATCATCGCCACCGAGTTCAGTGCGGCCAGCTTCTTGATCGTTCCGGCCCTCGTCTTCAAGCCCGGCGGCAATTTTGCCTATCTCCAATTGGCGGTTGGCACGATCATCGCCCGCTTCATTATCGGGTACTTTTTTGTCCCCGCTTTCTACGAACGTGAAATCTATTCGCCCTATGACTACATGGGCAATCGTCTGGGCGCTCGCGTCAAAAAGATCGCAACGGCGCTTTTTGTGATCGGCGCGGTTCTGGCCCAAGGCGCTCGCATCTACATCGCGGCATTGGCCTTCCAGGTGATCACCGGAACCAACATCGCGCTCTCGATCAGCCTGATGGGAGCCATCTCGATTCTTTGGGCGTGGATTGGCGGAATCCGAACGGTCATTTGGACCGATGTGATTCAGTTCATCCTGTTCAGCGTCGGCGCGGTCATCGCATTCATTTACATCGGCCACGCCGTCGAAGGCGGATGGGCGCAAGTGTTCCGCGAAAGCCTGGCCGCGGGACGGTTGAGGCTGATTGACACGTCCTTCGACACCAAAACAGCCTATACGCTGTGGTGCGGGCTGTTTGCCACCGGCTGGCTGACGCTCGCTTCCCACGGCACCGACCAAGTGATGGCGCAACGCATGTTCACCTGTCGCGACGCCTCGGCCGCGCGCAAGGCCATTGTCTGGTCAAGCGTTTCGCAAATCATCACGGTGATGCTCCTTCTGATCGGCGCCGGCCTCTACGTCTTCTATCAGCACCATCCGTTCGATCCCGCCGAACAGGCGGTCATCGGCGACGATGTGAACAAGGTGTTCGCCGTCTTCATTGTGGACGTTCTGCCGCCGGGCCTTTCCGGCTTGGTAATGGCGGCCATTTTCGCCGCCGCGATCTCGACGGTCGAGTCAGTTCTTGCCGCACTCGCCCAGGCCACCGAATCCACGGTGTATCGTCCCCTCTGCAAAAGTCCGACAACTCCGCGCCAGGACGTGATCGTTTCCCGCCTGTTGGTTGCATTTTGGGGCGTCGCCTTGACGATTTTTGCGCTCTTCTGCGACACATTGCAGCGTCACTACGGCGACCTGATCCAGTTCGCCTTGGCCATGACGGCTTACACCTATGGAGCGCTGCTGGGAATGTTCCTGCTCGCGCTCCTGCCGACCCACCGCAACGACTTGGGCTTGGTTTGGAGCGTTCCCCTTTCGATGCTGACCGTTTTTGCGCTGGAGTGGCATACTTTTGCAGCGCAGATTGTGGTTTTCGCCGGCGCAGTCATTCTGACCGTGTCGGCAGCGTCGCGATTATGGCGTCAATCGCTAAAGGTCGTCTGCATTGGGTTGCTCGCGGTGGCGATTTTGCTGATCGAGTTCCTGATCGTGGGAGAAGATCCCGAATCAGGCCGCGCAATCCACGTCACTCTGGCTTGGCCCTGGCACTATCCTCTCGGCACTGCAATTACATTTGCCATCGGCTATTGGGTCGGTGAACGCCGCCCCACAGCGTCACAAAACGCTTGACGCTCTGTGGGCCACAACCTATACCGCCGACACGTTGTGGGCCATACTCGCTCGAGGGGTGGCAAATCAAAAGGATTTGATTCGTTAATCAGACAAAGGATTGGAGAGTTATGCCTGAGCTCCGCAAGGATCCCGTGATCGGCCGGTGGGTGATCATCGCGACCGAACGAGCCAAGCGTCCCAGCGCCTATGTGCGAAACCACGAGAAACCCAAGGGGGATTTCTGCCCGTTCTGTCGCGGCCAGGAACATCACACGCCCCCTGAAGTTCTGGCCTACCGCGACGCCGACAGCTCGCGCGACAGCGCCGGTTGGTGGGTGCGCGTCGTTCCCAACAAATTCCCCGCCCTTCAGATCGAAGGCCCTCTCAAGCGGGCAGGCGACGGCATGTATGACCGCATGAATGGGATCGGCGCCCACGAGGTGGTCATCGAAAATCCCGACCACGAACTCTCCCTCGCCGACTATCCGCCGCGCCAATGTCAAGAGATCATCTGGGCCTTCCGCGACCGTGTCATCGAGCTGAAGAAAGACCAGCGGTTTCGCTATATCATGATCTTCAAAAACCACGGGCGCGAGGCGGGCGCATCGCTGGATCATCCTCACTCGCAGATCATCGCCCTGCCCATCGTTCCCAAGCGCGTCCAGGAGGAAATCGAGGGCGCGCGCCGTTACTGGGAATATAAAGAACGCTGCGTGTTCTGCGACATTCTTCACCAAGAGGCGAAAGACCAGGTTCGGGTTGTTTTGGATAACGCTTCGTTCATGGCGATCTCGCCCTTTGCCTCGCGCTTTCCATTTGAGACGTGGATTTTGCCCAAAGAGCACGGTCTGTTTTTCCATGAGCTCCAGAAGAATCATGTCGTGGATTTGGCCGATCTCCTGCGCAACCTTCTGAGCCGGATGAAGGGCGTTCTCGACGATCCGCCATACAATTTCATGATCCACACGGCGCCGTTCGAGCAGGCCGGCATTCCCTATTATCACTGGCACATCGAGGTGATTCCCAAGCTGACCAGCGTGGCGGGTTTCGAATGGGGAACGGGCTTCTATATCAATCCCACGCCGCCCGAGGATGCGGCGCGCTATCTGTCGGGCCATGAGGCCGAGATCAAGGAGATCCAGGTCTCGCAAATTCATTGAACTTTCGCACAGGTCCCCGGCGGGAAAGATCCCGCCGAAGTCCGTAAACCTTTTGCGCCTCGAGCGCTAAAGATAAGAATTGGAAACGGCGGGAGATTCCCCCTCCGGGTTCTCTTTTCGTCTGCCGAAAAGATTGACAAGCCCCCTTCATTCTCTCGTCGAAATTCTCTTGCTCCCTAATTGACCAAGCGATAAGCGTAACTCAAAGTCTGGGATCGCCGTCGGGAACGGGAAATCGCGCATGATGCAATCGTCTGGGCAGTTCGAAACTTACGAACAAGCGCTGCAATGGCTCGGGCAGCGCGTCGCCGCCGCCGGACAGGCCCACGAAATCGGCGAATCGGGCGGCCCCGAATCGCCAATGGACGAGCGGCTGGTCCAGTGCATCTGGCACGATGGCATGCTCGTCGGTCGGCCGCTGGCGACCGTGTCTCGAAAATCGCTCGCCCTCGTCAGTCCCGGCGACTGGAACCACGAGGCCGGACCCGACTTTCAGCGTGCCGAGATCGTTCTCGACGGCCAACCGCTCAAGGGCGACATCGAAATCCATTTGCGCGCGTCGGACTGGAGCGCACACGGCCATGACCGCAACTTCGATTACAACTCGGTCGTCCTGCATGTGTTTCTCCAACAGGATGACGACCGGCGCCACGATGTTCTTCACAACGGCCGTCCGCTCGAACGCCTCTGTCTGGCCTCTTATCTCGAACCCGACCTCGACCTTTTGCGCCAAACAATCGCTCTCGACGAATATCCAATGGGCGAACCGAATCGCCGCGGCCGTTGCCACGAAGCAATTGTCTCGCTCAACGCCGACACGTTGGCCGAGGTTTTCGACCTGGCGGGCGACCGGCGCCTCGAAGAGAAGGCGGCCCGGTTTGCGGCCCAGCTCAGCGGCGAATCACTCGAGCAAGTTTTCTATCAGGCGTTGATGACGGCGTTGGGCCATAAGTCAGGCAAAACGCTCTATTTCCTTCTCGCCAAACGGGCGCCCATCGCCGAACTCTCCGACCATGCCCGCGATTGCCCGCCCGACGAGCGCATTCGCCTGATCGAGGCCATCCTCTATCACGTGGCCAATCTGGTGCCGGGGGGCGACCGAACCGAACCGCTCGACGAACCGTCGCAGGCCTATCTCGATTCGCTCAACCGCCACTGGAGCCGCATCGCCGGCTATTTCACCGACCGGATCATCCCGGCGACTCGCCGCTGGTATTCCGGCATTCGGCCCGTCAACTTTCCCTGCCGCCGACTGGCCGGTGTCGCCCACCTGGTGGGGGCAAGGATCGAGCGCGGCCTGCTCGGCTCGATTCTCGACCTGCTCTGGCAGAGCGCACCGCCGCGTCCCGATCGCAAGTCGGCCAAACAGATGGCCGACCGCGTTAGCGAAGTTCTCTCGGTCCAGATCGAACACTATTGGACACACCGCTATGTCTGGGGAGGCAAGCTCGCGGCCCATCCCCAAAGTCTGATCGGCGACGGCCAGGCGCGCTCGATTCTGTTCAATGCCGTGTTGCCGATGGCTTTGCTTTGGGCGCGACAAAAGGGCGACGCGGCGCGCGAGTCGCTCGTCTTTGGCCTCTGGCGCAATTTCCCGCGCTTGCCCGAAAACCAGATCGTGCGTCTGATGCGCGAACGGCTGCTGGGCGAGGACGAACGGTTCGCCGGACTGCTCACAACCGAACACCGCAACCAGGCGCTCTTCCAGATTTTCAACGACTGTTGCAACAACCGCATGACCGACTGCTCGCAGTGTACATTGATGAAACAGGTTGCCTGATTGAGACAGTTCTTTATAAAGTATTACGAGATTCCATCATACTCATCGCTTGCGTGCAGGCACCGGCATTTCGCGACGGTCAAAATGATCCTGGGGTGCCGGTATCGCTGCTTGTGAAAGGCAGGTCATCAGGAGGAGGGGCGATGCCGCCGCGGGACAGGACGACCAATCCCGCCGCTGGGTCGAGGAAATACCTTTCGCCGGATGGAACTGCATCAGGAGCAAGGCGAGCTTCTGGTGGGATTTCGTTGAAGCGGTCCACAATCGCACGCCGCAGGCGAGCACCGGCGCCGATTCGTGTGTGGTCCATAACGATGGCCTCTTCGAGCACGGCCCCCGGTTCGATCGTTACGCCGCGGCCGATAACCGATCGTCGGATCGTGGCCCGCTCGATGCGCCCGCCTTCGCCGATGAGGGAATCTTCGATTTGGGCCGCGAGGAAACAGGTCGGCGCGAGAGTCACATACCCCGGAAAGATGGGCCATTTCGGGTTGTGAAGATCGAAAAGCGGTTCGGCTCCCAGCAAATCCATGTGCGCCGACCAGTAGGAGCCGATGGTTCCCACATCGCACCAATAGGCACGGCGCTCATAAGGTTTGAGACCGGGGATTTCATTCGTTCCAAAATCATAGGCGAAGGCGCAGCCACGTTCGACAAACAGCGGGAAAATATCGCGCGACAGATCGGTTGAGCGTTCGCTTTTTCGACTCGGATAGCGGCCGAGAATTTCGCCCAGGGCCTTGGGGTCGAACAAAAAGCAACCCATCGAGGCCATCGCGTGGTCGGGCCGGTCGGCCATCGGTTCGGGCTGCTCGGGCTTCTCAGCAAAGCGCACGATACGTCCGTCACCGTCGGTCTGCACGACGCCCAGTCGGCCGCAAGCCTCGTTCAGAGGAACCGACGAGCAAGCTAGTGTTGCCTCGGCGCGACGGCGAATATGGCAGTCGAGCATTTGGCCGATGTCCATGCGAAAAACCAGGTCGCCCGCGAACACGGCCAGCACGTCGGGTCGGAAGACTTGGACGAGGTTGAAGTTCTGGCTGATGGCGTCGGCGCTGCCGCGATACCACGACTCGCCGTGGCGCATCTGGGGCGGAGCGACCGTGATGAATTGGTTGGGTGAGATGCCGCGTCCCAACCAAACGGTCCGCAAATGTTCGATCAGCGATTGTGAGCGATATTGGACAAGAACGTAGATGGCGTGAAGACCTGAATTGACGAGGTTGCTCAGCGCGAAATCAATGAGGCGGAAGTTGCCGCCGAACGGAACGGCGGGCTTGGTGCGATGGCGCGTCAGGGGAAAAAGCCGTTGCCCTTTCCCGCCTGCCAGAATCATCGTCAGAACGCGCATAAGCGTGCCTCGTATGGCAAGCGTAGGGAGGATCGTCCGGCCAGGTCAAGCTTGAATGTGCTTCGACGGGAAGACGTGTTCCTGTCGGATGGCTGACTTGCGGAAATCTGTTGCCAGCAACGGCGGCTCATGATCGAATCCCATGTGTTGCTGATCGGTGATCGGTTGAAACAAGCCGGAACTTTTCGCGAGGAGGCGGTGGGAGTGGGCGAGCCCAAGGACCTTCTGGAAGAAGCGTACGAGCTGTATGACGCGGCGCATATCGAGGAGGCGCTTAGTTTAGTTCGACCTCTCCTCTCGCGTCAGTCGAGTCTGAATCACGACCAACGGTTGAGCCTCTTGCGGCTGGTTGGGCGCTGTTCGCTCGAACTGGGCGACTACGAGCGAGCGCGGCAGGCGTTCGACGCGGCCGCGCGGATTGCCGCCGACCTCGACCGTTTGGACCTGGCCACCACGCTGTTTTATCTGTGCCGGTTCGATGAGTCCGAAATGCTTCTCGAAACCTTGCCGGTCTATCCCGAGATCGAAGCGGAGATTTATTGGTATCGCGGATTGCTTGCCGAGCGGCGGGGGGATTTCGAGCGCGCCGACAGCCTGTTTCGTCGCGCGGCGCGGCTCGATTCCAAACGCTTCATCGTCCCGCCGAAGATCGAGGAAAATGAGGCGCGCGAAATCTATGATGCCGTGCTGGAGGAGTTTCCGCCCGACATGCGCAGCGCCGCCCTGGAGGTACCGGTCCTGGTCGAAGAACTGCCCAGCGACGAGCTGCTCGAATCCGCCGGCGGTCGGCTCCATCCCCTGATGCTGGGGATGTATGCGGGAACGCCGCTCGATCACAAATCCACATTCATCCCCGATCCCGACGTGGATCGGATCGTTCTGTTTCGCCGCAATATTGCGAAAATCTGCCACAACCGCGAGGACCTACACCGCGAGTTGCGCCAGACGCTCATTCACGAAATCGGCCATCATTTCGGTCTGAGCGACGAAGAGCTCGAAGAGCGCGGCTTCTGAAAATCAGTCCTGAGTGTTGAGTCCTGAGTGTTGAGTTTCGAGTGGCACTTGACGTCAATCGGTCGGTAAACGACCGAACGGTCGCTTTTTCTAAAGCCTCTTCCTCCTGCCTTCGGGCCCATTACCAGCAATTCAGCACTCAGCACTCATGACTCAGCACTGGGTTTGTGGTGTGCCGGCCAGGCGGTTGTGGACGTTTCGGGGGGGCCGGGATTGAACGTGAAGCGCACGATATTCGCCGGATTGACGAACGAAACGCCGCCACCCATTCGCCGGCTGTAAAGGCACGGGGCTGAGGCCAGTTGTGAAATCACGTGGAGTTGATCGAGCTTGCCGGGCACCTTGCTGTGGAGTTCGACAAACGTGCGCTCGCCGCTGCGGAGTTCGATTTCCATGAAACCGACCATTGCCTCGCCGACCTTGCGCGGTTGCTCACGCACAAATCTCTGGTCCTCTTCGGGTCGGAAGCGCTGCCAGAATTCCTCCTCGGTAATCTGCCGGATATCCTCGATGCCCAGAGGAAACGTCCAATCGGGAAATCCGTCCATGACCAGTTCCACCATCGTGATCGCGGAACAGGAATAGAGGGTCATCGAGTATTTTCCGGCGATGACGAGGTGGGGCTGCGAGAACAGCTTGGCCGGTTGGATGTTGGTCAGGAGAATCGCGATGGCTTGCGGGTCGTCCTGCACAAACTTTTCTACCTTCCCATTCACGAGGTGAATGCGGATTTCAAGAGTGGAGGGAATTGCGCTCACGGTTTTCGGCTTCCTTTCTTGCTGCGGGGTGGTCTGATGACAACTGATTGCAGCGAATCCGGTCAGCGTAGGCGAATGAAAAAAAGCAGACAATCTGTCGTTTCTATTTACATCCTTATCTCGGGACATAGTCGCAACAGATCTAACGTCGGCTCGGTGACGTGAATGTTGTTGAGCAGCGGCTCCGTGTATTTGATGTCGCCGTATTTTGCGTATCCGAAATGGTGTTTCCGGCCGACATGATTGTTCCAGTCCACGCCTTCGGTGAGGAATCCATGGGGGCCGTGGTGGTGTTTGCTGATCGCCTGAAGAATGGTGAAAGCCTCGTCGCGAAACTGCTCGCGGTGGGTTTCCTCGAAGGCCTCGACGTAGGCCAGCGCGGCCTCGGCGTTTTCCCACATATAAGCCGTGTCCCAACTTTTTTCCATGAACAGAAGCCCTTTGGTTTTGCAGCCGTTTCGATCTTCGCGCATTTTGAACTGATCGAGATCCGCCAGGCATTTCTCGTATGCGAAACGGCGAATCTTCTCATCTTTGAGCAGCCGCGCCGCCGCCCGCAGAACCCGAAAAGCCACGGCGTAAGCCACATTCTCGTGCTTGTCCACGGTGTCGTGGTTGATGCTGCCGAAGAAACCGCCCTTGGCCATGAAGGCCTCGATTCGCCGCCGAATCTCGTCGCGATAGTCGGCGAGGCCCCGCTCGGTGAGCGCCGTCATCAGTTGGAGGATGAACAGACCGTCGCCGCTGCAATCGAACACCGGGTCGTTCATGCCCCAGGGGTGTTTGCGATGAGGCTGGCAATCGCTCCGCGACCGTTTGGGATACCAGCTATTGGGCAAGGGGCGAATGTGGAAGTGAATCCACGCGGCCATCTTGGTTGCCGCGTCGCGCATTTTCGCCGCCCGCGGATCGTCGCGCAGCCGATCGGCAAACTGGAGCAACTGAACGCCGATCTTGGCCATCGAGCCGGCGCAAAACCAGTCGTTGTTGCGTTTGTAGTTGAAGAAGAATCGGTCGGTCCGAGTGCAGCGATAGCCGATGATAAAACCCGTCTTGTAGTCCACGAAACCGTCTTCGAGCACATGATCGAGGAGAAGGAGCGCCTTGCGGGCCATATCGTCGTCGCGGGCGAAGTTGGCGTAGCAATGGATTTCATGGGCGCCGCCGACGGCGTTGGCCGCCCAACCCGGCCCTTCGATGTCGCCGAATTCGTGCCAGTGCATGATCCGTGCGCTGTCGGTCACGAAAGACGATTTGCAGCACAAGCGATTCTTGTAAGGAACGAGTGTCTGCTCGACGGCGAAACGCACCGAGTCGCGCATGGAATCGAGGATCGTATAGTCGGAATCGTGCCGCGGCGCTGGGTTCATGGACGAATCCCCCATGCTTCCATCACTCCGCCGACCGACGATCGGACAGCGGTTCCAGGAATGACACCCAACGTCACTCTATTCTTGCCCATTCGCCAAATCAATTCCTTTTCCTTGTCCATCCGCCCTGATGCTCAGTCCACACAACTCATCACTCAACACGCGCAAAACTCACCACTGTTTTTCGCTTGACGACAAGCCGCACTCCCATAGACTGACGGGCAAGGTTTCAGGAATGGCCGACAATCTCAAACAGCGTAGAGGGGGTGTGAGTTCGCTTTACGATTCGCTATGTTCCTGCGTTGGCCGTGTAGCCTGAATCTTTGTTGGTCCAGAAGCGCCGCAACTTTACGGGTCTGCGACCCGAGACAAGTCCCGTCGGAAAGGAGAGAGAAAGCATGAAGAAGTTAGCCGCAGTTGTTGCGTTGTTGTGTGTGTTCGGTTTGGGTATGAGTTTCGCCTTGTTGGGTGCCCTCAAGTTGAAGCTGATCCCTCACTTGAGCATTGACGACAGCCAATTTGGCACGCTCGTTTCGGCGTTTATGTTCTCCTGCCTCGTGATGTCGCTGATCACCGGAGTGCTCTGCGACAAGTTGGGTTACAAGCCCATTGCGATCATGGGTTTTGTGGTGACCGCCCTTTGCATCTTTCTTCTTTCACGAGCGACCACGTTCAATATGGCGATCGGGGCCGCCGTCCTATTGGGAATCGGCGCGATGTGCTGCAACACCGCCGGCAACACCCTTATCCCCGTCGTTCTGTTCGAAGGCAAGAATCCGGCCGCCGCGAGCAATTTCGGCAACGTGTTTTTTGGCTTGGGGCTGTTCCTCACGCCCTTCTTGATCGGTTGGCTGTTTAAGAGGTCTCCCGATGCATACGCGATGAATGTCACCATTCTCGCAATCATCGTTCTCCTTCCCGTGATTTTCGCGTTGATTGCCGAATATCCCGTTTCTTCGGCGGGCTTCCAGTTCTCGGAAGCCACCAGCCTGTTGGGACAAATCGCCGTCATTGTCGCCGGCCTGACGCTGTTCCTGTACATCGCCCTCGAGGTCTCACTGACCAACTGGGTGAGCTCTTACGGATCGGAGGTCATCCAGAAAGCCGACGCCACATTGACGAAAGATGTGGTGGATGCCAAGGCCAACAACATGATGGCCCTGTTTGCCGTCGCAATGATGGTCGGCCGTCTCATCGCCTCTCAGATCAGTGCGATCACGAGGATCGGCGACAAAGTGATTGCGCTCATGGCCCTCTGCATTGCCGTGGTTACTTTTGTCATGACGAGGAACTCCAACGTCCAGGTGGCGTGGGTGCTGGCCGCTCTGGTCGGTCTGTCTTGCGCTCCCTGTTTCCCGACGATCGTCGGTGTCACGTTCTCCAAGTTCATTCCAAGGGTTTACGGCAGCATCTTTGGAATCATCTTCGCCGTGGGTTTGGCAGGCGCTGTGATTCTTCCCAAGTGGATTGGCGTGCTGGCCAAGCAGGCCGGTGGATCGGTCAAGGCCGGCCTGGGCATCATGAGCATTGTGGCGATCATCCTGATTGTTTTTGCTCTGGTTCTCGGCGCGGTGAAGTCCAAGGGTGACGTTGCCGCGAAATAGTCCGACAGCCAAAAGCAATTCTACGCCACGGCAAGACGAAACGTGAAGGCCGGTCGTATCCAACGACCGGCCTTCATTGTTGAAAAGAAACACTCGCGGATCGCCGTTATTTCTTTCGCTCATTCCGCGCGCAACCAGACTCGCATTGCGCCGGGCGCTCGGTTGTCCCAAACGCAAGAGGGAACTGCTGTGATGCGGAAGGGTCGGCGCGGCGTCGGTTGCGACCGATAGAGCGTTTCCTTCCATTCCTGGTCGTCGGCAAGCAGCGCGTCGGCGGCGATGACTATGACTCCACTGAGGAAATCGCTCTTGAACTGCGTCTCAAACTTGGCATCGCGCGGCAGGACAATGCGATCGAGCGGTGCGGCATTGTCCACCCCTTCGAGGCAATAAACCACCGGTCCGCGCTGAAGTGCGACACGACCGATGTCTTCGCGGACGGCCGGATGCGCTTCGATCCGCTCGACCGGCATCGCCAGCGCGAGAACGACGCGGTCGCCTTTCTTCCATTCGCGTTCGATTCGCGCATAGCCTTTTTGTAGGATGGGCGCGACGGCGATTGGCTTGTCGTTGACCGAGATAGTCGCCCCACCACACCAGCCGGGAATGCGAAGGTTCAGGCCGAAAGCGAGTGGTTGCTCCGGCTCGACGGCAATCTCGATTTTCCCGTCCCAGGGATAATCCGTCTTTTGGCGAAGAATGACTTTCCTGCCACCAACCTGAAGCGTAGCCTTGCTTTGCACATACAGATGAACGTAAGCGTCGCGCTCGGCTTGTGAATACGCGTAGCCGCCGACCGAGGCGATCAGCCGCGCGATGTTGGGCGGGCAGCAGGCGCATCCAAACCAATCCTGGCGATGGTGGTTGCCGCGGCTGGACAACGGATTGACATAGAAAAACTTGTCGCCGCTCAACGAAAGACCGCTGATCGTGCCGTTGTAGAGCGCGCGCTCCATCACGTCGGCGAAACGGCTATCGCCGTCGAGTTGCAGAAGGCGATGGTTCCAGAAGACCAACCCGACGGCGGCGCAGGTCTCGCAATAGGCCGTTTCGTTGGGCAAGTCATAGGCAGCCGTGAAGCCCTCGTTGTCTCCCGACGGGCCGATGCCGCCGGTCACATACATCTTCTTGGTGCAAAGGTCATTCCAGAGCCTCATGCAGGCATCCAGCAGACCGCGGTCGCCGATCTCGGCGCCGACGTCGGCCATGCCGCAATAGAGATACATCGCTCGAACGGCATGGCCAACGACCTCGCTTTGCTCGCGCACCGGCAAATGGTCCTGACAATACTCGCTGTGGAACTTATCGCCCTCGCCGAAGAAATGCCGGTTGTTGGCGGACATTTCGGGCGTCATTGTCTCCATTTCGCGTTGGAAGACCGACGGTTTCTGGCCGCGCTGATCGAGAAAGAATTTAGCCAAATTGAGATAGCGCTTCTCGCCGGTCGCGCGATAGAGTTTGACCAGCGCCAATTCGATTTCCTCGTGGCCGGGGCAGCCGTCGTGTTTGCCCGGTCCGAAGTACGAGTCAATGTAGTCGGCATAGCGGCACAGAACATCGAGCAGCGACCGCTTGCCCGTCGCCTGGTAGTGGGTAACCGCGGCCTCGATCAGATGGCCCGCGCAATAGAGCTCATGCCACATGCCAAGGTTCTTGAAGCGATTCTGTGGCTCGACCTGGATGAAATGGGTGTTCAGATAGCCGTCGGGCTGCTGGGCTTTGGCGATCAGCGCGATCACTTCGTCGAGCAGCGCATCCAATTTGGGATCGGGATTGGTTGCCAGACAATAGCTCGCCGCTTCGATCCATTTGGCGACATCGGAATCCCAAAAGATATGGGGCACGGGCTTCATACCGGGTTTCCATTGCAGGCGAAAGGCGTCAAGGCGTCCGGTCTCCTTACACTGCTTATACTCGTGCGGGATCGTCACCTCGCGGTTGACCTTCATGCGCGGTCCCCAGAAGGAGTCGTCAATCGTGACGTTGGTGAACGGGACTGGGGTCAATTGACGCATGGCTGGCTTCTCCGAAGCGAGATTAGTCCTGAGTGCTGAGTCTTGAGTGTTGAGTTGCGGTGGGGCGGCGTTTGCCTGTAAGACAAGCGCCCAAAGTGCGATCAAGACCGATGTTCTTTTCATATCTTCGCGCCATCCCTTGTTCAGAATAGTCAAACATCTTGCCGACTGTCGCTCGACCCAATTTCCCTAAGCGGCCCGTCCGGAAAGATCAAGCCCTGATCCACACGAGTCGGGAAAAGCGATGAACACCGAC
>Ga0315277_10005803_pt1 | contig 16221 bp, 17 predicted proteins | sample YL17G05_15_MG_FD_203695 | JGI IMG/M metagenome (GOLD analysis project Ga0315277, IMG submission 203695) | Sediment microbial communities from Yellowstone Lake, YNP, Wyoming, USA - YL17G05_15 | ecosystem: Environmental > Aquatic > Freshwater > Lake > Sediment | place: USA: Wyoming | collected... | reverse complement strand
CCGACGCACTCATCACCGGAACACCGACCGTCGCACTGGGCTCAGGCAAATACCCCATGATACCTCCAACCGAATAAACATGAATCAAAGTAAGCTGTCCCCCGAACTTAACAGCTACCTCAACAGCAACATCCAAAGCCTTCAAAGACTGCTCAGAACCGTCCACCGGAACCAAAATCTTCTCAAACAACCCAGACACCTCAATGATTCACTAACTCAAAAACAGATATAAGCTTACCCGAACCCCAGAATAACCCCAAAAAAGACGTTAGGCAGACGTCCTGTACCATTCACCAAACTTCCGAAACGCTTCCGCACGATGAGAATCCTGATTTTTCTCCTCAACACTCATCTCCGCAAAAGTCCTCCTGTGTCCGGACGGGATAAAGATGGGGTCAAAACCGAAGCCAGTCTCCACATTTTTTCTTCTTTCGCTCAACGCGATGCTTCCAGCAACTGCACCAGCGAAACAGACAGGTTCCCCGACTTCCCCTGAGAAATAAGCAACGACAGACTCAAACCTAGCCTTCCTTTCTCCAACATTCTCCATAAGCTTAAGCAGATCCCGATTGCCTAGGGTCCTGTAGACATACGCAGCATAAGGCCCAGGAAAACCCTTCAACGCATCCACAAACAACCCAGAATCCTCCACCACAATGGGCAAGTTGCACCTGCGAAAAGCGTCCATAACGCTTGCCTTCGCAATTTCCTCCAGACTGTCACTCTGAATCTCCAACGATTTGGCCCTAATCATCCCAACTGCGATTCTGAACTTGCCGAGAACACGGCGGGCCTCATTGAACTTGTTGATGTTGTTCGTCGCGAAGAAAATAGCACGACCCTTCAACCTGAAAACCATATCCACACCCAGTTAATCTCCACACTCGCACGCCAAATTCAAAACGAATGCCACCCTATTCACGCATCTCCTTCCTCTCCGCAACATAACGTCCTCTTCTCTCAATTTCCACCACCTTCTCGGTCAACTTGTTTGAAGCTCCAACGCCAACGGCGCTCGTGTAACCTTCAATAACGCTCCGCATACATTCTTCTGCAAACTCAAAATGAGCACTCTGAAGAGCCCTTTTCATAAGATGCAAGTCCACGGCTCTAGCCTCAAGCTCAACCGTCTTCTCCCCAAGCCCAAAATCCACGAAGAAAACCTTGCCAGTCCTATCCAAAATCATGTTAGAAGTAGTCAGATCCCCATGAACTATTCCCTGCTTATGAAGCAGTCCTATCAAACAACCAATCTTGAAACACAGTTGCCGCCTCTCCTCTTCAGTGACTTCGCTTAACAACTGCTTCACTTGCCTCCCATCCACGTACTCCATTACTATGGTCGCGTTCTCAGTGTCGACAAGATAGACCAGCGGCGTCGGAACCCCCGCCTTCTTTGCTTCATGCATCAACTGCGGCTCATGCACCGTACGGTAAGTCCGAATCTGCAAATCCAACTGCGATGGGCGGTAGTCTTTGGGCAATCGCTTCTTCACAACGACCCTTCGACCATGCCACTCTTCAAGGTACAGACTTGCCTCCGCACCCTTCTTAATCAGCACCGACCGCTTCAACGCAACCAAGATATTTCCACTTCTTCAAGCCTCCACCGAGGCTTAACACAACTTGCATCAAAAGGCGTAACCACGCCATGCGTCCAAGCCAGCACGCCCGTCCACGCAACCATCGCCCCGTTGTCAATCGCAAACTCCCCAGGCACAGCCTCAAACCGAGCATCATGCATCCTAGCCATCGAACAAATCATAGCCTGCAAACGCTTGTTAGCCGCAACCCCGCCGGTCAGCAGCACCTCCTTCTTTTCCACGTGTGCCAACGCCCTCTCGGTGACCTCCGTTACCATTGAAAACGCCGTCTCCTGAAGACTGTAACACATGTCCTCAAGCCTATACTTCCCGCTCCTAAACAAGGAAGCAGTCGCAGTCAACAGGCCACTGAGAGACAGGTCCATGCCCTTAACCACGTACGGCAACGGCACAAGCTCCTTCCCTTCCCTCGCTAGCCTTTCAACAACAGCACCGAAGGGCAAGCCTGGCTTCTGCCGTAGACCAGCTTCCCGGGCGAAAACATCCAGACAATTCCCTAGAGCAATGTCCAACGTCTCACCGAAAACACGATACCGGCCAGAATCATAAGCTGCAACGATGGTGTTACCACCGGAAACATACAAAGTCACAGGGTCTTTTGCACCTGTCTTGAGCCTGCCAATTTCGATGTGGGCCACACAATGGTTGACCCCGACCAACGGCAAATCAAGAAACGATGCCAGTGCACGGGCCACAGTCGCCCCAGTCCGCAAACAGGGACCGAGCCCTGGACCCTGAGAGAAAGCGACCACAGATAAATTCTCCGGCTTAACCTTGGAAACCTTGAAAGCCTTCTCCAGCACGTTCCCGGCCACTTCAGCATGATGTCTCGCAGCTTCCCGCGGATGTATGCCACCCTCCGCCGGCACGTAAGCATCTATCACATTCGCAAGTATTTTCCCGTCAAAAGTTGACACTCCAACGCTGAAATCATCTGCCGAGGACTCGATGCCCAAACAGTACCGTTGACTTGGCTTTTTCTCCTTCATTTCAGCCCATCTTCAACATGGATTTCCTGAGTTTGAAGCATACACGTTTTTATTTAAAGGCTGCATATATATTAAAGTGGATTGGAACGGATAACAATGCCTAAACGCAACGACCTGGAGCAGAAAGCCCTTCAATACGTAATGAACACTGGTTTCGGTGGTGTGCTCCAATCTGACCTTTGGAGGGAACTCGGAGCAACAAGCAGGGAAGGCTCCAGAATATCATTGAAGCTGGAAAGCAAAGGCATGATCAGAAGGGAGAAGGAACTCCGTGAGGGAAGATGGACTTACAGGCTTTTCCCGAAGAGGCTGCCAGCATCTATTGATTCGATAACAGATTGCCCATGCCTTATGTGTGTGGAAAACCCAAGATGTGACCCAGCAAGCGCCCCGTCACCCCAAAACTGCGAACGCCTCACAGGATGGGTTCTCAGCATATCAGGGGACGAACACGGCGTCATGGGTGACAGCTGACCGTGCCAAAAGCATGGATCCAGGACAGAAAACGGGACTACTACTACAAGAAAGCCAAACAGGAAATGTACCGTTCAAGAGCGGCATACAAACTTTTTCAGGCAATCAGAAAATACGAGTTCGTAAAGCGCGGCGATGTTGTCATCGACCTCGGCGCAGCGCCAGGTGGCTGGATCCAAGCTGCAAGGAAAACTGTTGGAACCAAAGGCTTCGTACTGGCCTTGGACCTGAAACCGATCGAACCGTTCACACAACATTATGTAAGAACGATAATCTGCGACATGACAGAAGACGACGCGATACAGCAGATTCTTGAGCTGCTTCCGAGAAAAGCCGACGTCGTGATCTCAGATGCGTCCCCGAGCATTTCAGGCATATGGGAAGTAGACCACGCCCGGCAACTAGACTTGGCACAGAAAGCGTTACATATAGCCTCGGAAACACTCAGACCAGAGGGCAACCTTTTTGTCAAAGTCTTCCAAGGAGACCTGCTCGACGATTTTGTGGAAAAAGTGAAACTGCAATTCAGGCTTGTCAGAGTCATCAAACCACATGCGAGCAGAGCCAAAAGCTCAGAAATGTTCGTGCTAGCGACAAACTTCAAACCTGTCTGAGGCTGGACGGTAAACATATAATCCCTCAAGTTTCTAATTGATAAACAACGGTGAGACATTGAAAATCATAGCTGCAGATTCCTCAGCCGCTGTGCTCAATGAAAAGTTCGAACCAGTATCGATCGTGGCAGCAGCATCAGTCCTAGTAAACTCACCATACAGAGAAGCCGACGCAGTCATTGCTGAACCGATCTTTGTAGATGCACAAAACGGCCAGAATGTCGTAGTGCATGAAGCCGAACTTTGCAGGGACTTAATCGGAAAAGTAGGAGCAGACGTTGTGCATCTGGACATGTCATTAGGGGCGTGCCCACTTGAAGAGCTGTCGCCCATCCAGCTTACAAACATGAGGATTTCCACGAGAGCAAGACAGCATCTACTGAAAGTGCTGCCGAAACTGAGGAAAATCTCGACAGAGATCACGCAGAAGTACGGAGTCGAAGTCTTGGCCATAGGAAAAGAAAGCATGCCCGTCAGAGTTGCAGAATTGACGTCTGGCGCTCATGCAATACTCTATGCATGCGAGAAAGCTCTGGAACAGAAGAACGAAGTACTGCTAGGGTTGCCCTCCAAATGCCAGCCGAGACTGGGAAACAAGGGAGTGCATCTTTACTCACTTATGGCAGCTGAGCATGATGTGAGAGGACACGCTGATGATACCAAGGGCATTCTGAACAAGGTTAATATTTCTGAGCTGCTAAACCCATGTGCAAGAGGTTTCAGAGCCCTCAGAATCAATCTGAGAATCTGAGAGAAGTGAACTAAATATGAGTATGCCGTTCTGGAACAACGCTTCGCCTCGCAACAAGAGACTGATAACGATAATCGTGGTTTTCATTGCATCCACGGTGGCGATGGGACTTTCGACGCTGACACCTATGAGCCAGCAGGACGCGGAAAACACTTTCAATCAGCTGAATCAGACAGTCACAACATTGAAGGACAACGGGGGGATATTGCAGTTCATCTTCGGCAACAACCTCATGATTACTGTCATGATGTTCATTCCGTTCATCGGTCCACTCATAGGGTTCTACGTGTTCTACAACACTGGCGCCGTTATAGGCGCACAAAGCGTCCATTACGGCTTTCATCCGCTCATAGGTTTTGCCAGTCTGTGGTTGACCCCTATCGCCTGGCTAGAAATTGCGGCTTACTCAACAGCTATGGCTGCAAGCCTCTGGCTATCATGGAGACTAATGCACAATGGAGCCAAACATGAATTTGGCAACACGAGCAAGTTCCTCTCAATCTGCACGCTCATACTTCTGTTCGCCGCAATAATAGAAACCGCGATGATATGAGAGAGTAGTCCTCATATTTGGTTCAGTTCCTCTTTTTTGTGGTGGTTCTGATTTGCAGACTCATGTCCAGAGCTTCTGCGCTGTCAGTAATCATCCCGACGCTGATGATATCGACGCCTTTCGACGCGAAGTCAAGAAGGTTTCCCCTTGTAATTCCCCCGCTCGCTTCCAATAGTATCTTGTTGCGGAGCTTCTTTTCCTTGAGCAACGCAACTGCTTTCTCCACTTTTTTGGGGGAGAAGTTGTCGAGCATTATCACGTCTGCTCCTGCGTGCACTGCGGACAAAATGTCCTCCACGTTTGTCACCTCAACCTCAATTTTTTTGCTGAACGAGACGTTTTCTCTAGCCTTTTTGACGGCTTTCTCCACGCTTCCTATGATTGCGAGGTGATTGTCTTTTATCAAGACCATATCATCTAGATGAAACCTATGAGGATCTCCTCCGCCTAAGAGAACGGCTTTCTTGTCAAAATATAGTAGACCCGGAGCGGTTTTGCGCGTGCAGGCGATTCTGACCTGAGCTCCCGCCTTTCTAACTTCCTCCACCATGCTGGCTGTTGCTGTGGCGATGCCGCTCATGCGTGCAAGGACGTTGAGCATCGTGCGCTCAACAGAGAGAATTGCGCGGGCATTCCCTGCTACGCTCAGCAAGACCTGGCCGGGTTCTATTCTGTCTCCATCTTCAACGTGAGCCTTCGCCCTCAGCCCCACTGTTTCTGAGAGGATCTCTGCTTCTTCGATGCCGGCGACCGTGCCTGTCTCGTTGGATATAATTTCGGCTTCTGCGACAGTTTTGGGGGGCACTATTAACGAGGTGGTCACGTCCCCTTCACCTATGTCTTCAGCCAGAATATTGCGAAGCTTTTCTTCAAGAATTCCGCGGGGAACAAACATGCTTGTAGTTGTTGACCGTGCTGACTTAAAACAGTTGCTTGCTCCCGGCGGCAGCGATGATTTCTTTGGCAGCGCTTTCCAGTCCGTCATATTTCAAGGCCTCTCTCTGAATTTCTTCTGTGCGTTGTATTGTATCAGGCTGGAGCATTTGCTGCACGCATTTCAGCAGTTTCGTTTTGTCCAACATTTCTTGCAGAACTATTTTTGCAACGCCCAAGTTCTTCGCCTGTCTTGCATTTGTAAGTTGTTCAGTGTGCCCTGGCGTGGGTATTATTATCATTGGTATGCCGTAGCAGATGCACTGAGTAATTGTGCCGTGCCCGGCGCGTCCAATTACCACGTCGCATGCTTTCAGATATTCGAAACGGTTCGGAAGCCACTTATAGATTGTCACGTTACCGTGCCGGATGGGTTTCGTGTCAGCGTTGGGGCAGCCGTAGGAAATAACAATTTCATAGCCTGATGGAAAATCCAGCAGGATTTTTCTAAGGACTCCGCTGACAAAGGCTTTTTCCGTGGTGGGTCCGCTTATAGGCACGAAGATAACCGGTCTGTCCATGGGCAGGTTGAGCTTCTCCCGGAGTCTTTCCTTTGCTGGCAGCGAGTTCGGGTGTTCGGGCAGGATGGGACCTATGAGTTTCACGCTTTTCCTGTAGGCTTTGGGGATGACTAGGTTTCCTTCGCATATCGTATATGGTGGGGGAAAGTCTGGGATAAGCACGCTGTTGCCCATGGTCCATGTTAGCCCAATGAATGCGAGCATTGCGGATTCCGCTAGTCTGGAGAGACGTAGAAAACGCTTTTTCCTTGGAACCCGAACCTGAAACTGGTTGAGTATGCAAACCCTTGGAATGCCTAACATTCTTGCTGCCATCAGAGGTGAGACGCGTGAGTCTGAAACCACAATGTCAGGTCTGATGCTGCCTATCGCATTCAGTTCGAAACCTACCTGTTTAAGAAGTGTGAACGAAGCGATGAATGGTCCAGGGTTGATTGCGGTCTGCTTGAAGTCTACGCTTCCATCTGGCCTGACCTGGAAGCCTATTGGTGGTGCTTTCAAGAGTGGGAATTTTTCTCGTTCAACGTAGTCTATTCCTTCGCGGTAGGTTGAGAAGACGATTTCAATGTTTTCTTCGGCCAACCTTTTGGCTATTGGGATGCATCTTCCTGCGTGTCCTAGGCCGATGCCGCATGGTGCGAAGTAGACCTTCATAATGTTATTTCCCGCCGAGGGGTTTGCGTTTTATGGTGCCGCAGGGTTTTTCTTCTTCGAATATTATGGCATGGAACTTGTAGACTCTCGTTCCTTGCACGAGCCACTGATCCACGGGCAGTCCTGCTTTGGTGCAGCATTGGCACAGGAATTCCTCTTCAGTCCATCGCCATTCAACCGGCACTTGGGGGAGGAGGAGTCCTTTGTACATTCCTCTTTCGATGATGAGGCCGTCTTCGCCGACTCTGATTTTTGTGCAGTATTCTTTGGGGTTTTTGACTTCTATTCTCTGTGGTGGTGTGAGGACACTTACTTCGAAGACTACGTGGTCGAGCTCTTGGGGTTTCAGCGGAGGAAAGCGGGGGTCTTGGGTTGCGGCGTTTATGGCTGAGTCGATTACTGCTTCTGCCAGCGGCATGGTTGGGTATGGATAGCCTATGCAGCCGCGGAGTTCTTTCTCCTTGTTCTGTACTGTGTTTATTGTGACGAAGACGCCGCAGGGTTGAAGGAGTTTCTTGCTGAGCCCTTCTGGGACTGGCGTGCGTTCTCTGGTTTCGAGGTAGTTTTCAACGGCTTTTCTGGCCAGCTGGACAAGTAGGGTGCCTTCGTCTGGGGTCAGTTGGAATGACAATACTGGGGTCTCCCTCGTAGTGTTTGTGAACCATTCTACAGAAGGGAGCGTTTAAGTTTTGCCGATGTGCGATGTGCCTAGAATTTGGTGGATTCTTCTTCAATGCCTTGTTTGGTTATTATTAGGAAGTCTATTCCGTCGCCGCTCATGATGTCTCTGCTTATGGCAGATTTCATGGCCCGGATGACGAGCTCTTTCGCTTGTTGCTGGTTCATGTTGTCTTCGTACCCATCTTCTACGACGCCCATTGCGATTTCTGTTCCTGAGCCGACGACCGTATACTTGTCCGGCAAGACTGACCCAAGCGGGTCAAGAGAATAGAGCGAGGCGCCTTCGCTGTCCACTCCGCCAACGATTGTCTGTGTTATGAGCGGGGAGAGGCGCCGGTTAAAAAGCAAGTTTGACATGAGTTTGGCAGCCGATCTGACGGACACGGACCTGCCTACGTCCAGTTGGAAGAGGTTGCCGTAGGCTTCTACTTCCCTTACGAGGACCTGCATGTCTGAGACCAAGCCTGCGCATGCGGCTCCTATGTGGTCTGCTATTTTGAAGACTTTCTTTCCGACTTTGCTCACGACCAAGTAGCCATATGAAATTCGCTTCTCTGAGGCTAGGAGTACGCCGTCTTTGAAGATTAGACCTATTGTTGTGGCGCCGGGCACCCACATGTAACCGCCCTGTTGTGCTTGTTTTTCCATGGTTGACACCTTTCTCGGTTTATTGCACGGACAACCTATTAAACTTAATGCGTCAGAAATGGAGACTTCACCCGCAAAATTCCCCTTTTTCTTTGTTCAATGTTGTCTATTACTATCAATTGTGTGCCCGAGGTGCTTTTATAATGGATAGAGTAGAAAGAGCCATCTTTTCGTATCTAAACAGGAACCGTGAAGTCTACTATGAAGAATTCGACGCATACATGCTGAAACGGTTCAAGACACTTTTGCAAGAAGAATTACACGATCGCTTGAGGCTTCTGGAAATAGAATGCAAAGTAGGATGATTAAACGGACATTGGCATTCAAATTGGCCACAAGACTACTATGACAGAGCAACCAGACAAGCGAACTCTTTCAAATGTGTTAGATGCGGGGAATATGTCGAAACCAATGGTTTTCATACCCTAATAGAAGTTGGATCTCCATGGGACCGTGTGTAAACCGTGCTGTCAGATCATAATGCGTATGGAAAATTTGCGAATTAGAAAAGACCATTGGAGGCGTATGTGTAACATGGGTTTAGGCCGACTTGATGATTTAGAGCACACTCGCACAGGAGGTGATCTTGTTTGAATGAGAAAGTTCCGAGAAGAACCAGTTTCGGTGCTGATGTGGGACATGCGTGGATACTCGAGGAAGTTTCAGTGAAGTATGACTCATGGGAGCCGTTCATCCAATACATAAAGTTTGATGACCCAAAAAAGCAGAGAGCATTGCGCTTCGGCTATTACCCTATTTCAGATGGCAAGCGAACGAAGTTGCTTGGCAGCGTCTATTTTGAATTCAACACAATACAGGATTTGAGGAAAAGAATGGAAGAGACGTATGCGATGAAAACTGTCTTGAAAACAGCATTTGGATAGGGCAACCTAAGGATAGTGTTCTCCGAAGTGTCTAGTCACCGTGCTAATGTCTTTCATGTCTATCTTGCCGTCACTGTTGACATCTGCAACAGGATCCCACAGCGCGTCGCTTGGAACGCACATGAACCGTCTTGCCACGTAGCTAACGTCTTTCATGTCCACTCTATCGTCCGCGTTCACGTCTCCCACAATGCTGACAAAAACAGAATCGCCAACGAAGGTGTTGTCTGCCGTGTGCGTTTCTCCTGTGGCAAGTCCGGCAACGACACTTAATGTGTAGTTTCCAACATCAAATCCTGTCGTGTTCCATAAGGCCATGACTATTGTAGAGTTACCGCCTTCAAGAGCAATGATTTGAGAGTTGAGGACGGACGTGTTGGCATAAAGGGTGACGTTGAACGATTTGGTGCTGGCTCCTTGGTTCTCAACCGTAGCGTTCACAGTCACTGGAAGGCCTTGCCCGACTATGGTCTTGGACGCGGTGAGAACAAGTGCGGGCGCTAAGGTTGAAGTATACGGTCCTCCTGTTTGCGTGAGCCAGTTTGCAATATCAATAGATATGGGTATATCCGCGCAAAACGCAGATCTCCAGAAGTTCGCCTGATCTGCTATTGCAGCCAATCTTCCATCCCCGTAATTGGCTGTTGCAAGAAAAGGCAAACCTTCCGTTCTTGTATTCCCCATGAACCCAGTATAATTAGCTGTTCGCATAATTACCTGCCAGCTTTCAGACACATTGAGCGCACAACCCCAATTTATGTACACACTACTATGCCGATGCGTTATGGGGTGTTCGATAATGTTTGAAGTAAAGAATGTTCCTTTGTCTTCAGCTTTGGCGGGCATTATCACAGCTCCAAGCAGAAAAGTCAGCCCAACACTCTTTGCTAAGCTGTTGATGGCGCTATTTATGCTACCATCTCCTATCAACAAAAGTCCTCCGCCTCTTTGTACAAACTTACCGATTGAACTGGTTTCATCTTTGGAAAATGATGTTAATGGACAAGCAACTACAAGGGCATCGTATTCTCTTAGAATGTCAAATGTGATCCCTCCACTAGTTAATCTGTCGGCTATGCAACGAGCATCTTGAAGTAAGCTAGCGAACTCCGAAAAACTGTGAAAACCTGGGGCATCGCCGAATTCGGATGCGATCTTGCTGGCTTGCTCGTCGGAAATGGATTGATATTCATCATAGGATTCATCGAAAAGTATCTTGGGGTATATTATGGTGTTCAGTTCTTCATCCACAGATTTTGCCAGCAAAACAGCTTCAGTTGATTTTCCTTCTTCGATTTTTCTGCTGACCAATGAGATCGAATCGCTAATTTCCTGAAGATTAACATCGTAGGAATGAATCTCTAGGCATTTTTCTTCTAGTATCTTGGTGTAGATATCAAGCACATAATCTGGAGGACTCTGTACCAAGGTTTCGTTTACTAGCTCCGCATAGATATTCTCCTCATGTGGAATTAGGTTTCGAGGCCAACCTTGTTCAGGTCTGAGTGCGAAACATTCCTTCAATACATCCAGATAGGCAAAGCCGTTCTCTTCAGTTGGTTCTATGACCGAGCCTTCCTCAAACTCATTCCAAGCTTCAGCAATGACCATATTGAGAGCCGTGTTCACATAGCTTTTTGAGCCTTCACAAAGTCTCCTGAAACCGTCTATTGTCGGGTTTGCTAGTTCAAAAAGCCATTCGTTAATCCCTTTTTCTTGCATTAGGCTATCGCTGAAACCTGGATTAAGCGGAGGAATGAAGCTCAACCCTTTTCTGTTAGCTAGGTTTGACCAGTACTGCATCTCCTGCAAAGATGCACTCACGAAAGTATCATAGGAATATACAAGATAGGGTCTTCCTTCAGAGTCTCGTCCCCATGGCTTTCCCACTTCAACTTCGCAGTAACTAGTTATTCCATCCAAACCTTCGACTGCAGGTTCCATCCCATAAACATGTACAGGGTACATCATGTCGCCAACGAGGAAGATGTCATAGCCGTATTTCGCGGCTACCTCTCGGACAGATTGAACTAGCGCCCTGGTCTTTTCAGCGCCTGCAAAGGCTTGATGAATCCACAGGTGGTATAGAAAGACTACTGGTCTATCGCCAACCCTGAGGTAGTTTGGCATGTCAAAACAATATTTAGCCAAATAAGTCATCGTCTCTGTCACAAGGTCGTCCAATTCCTCTGGATCATTCCCGTAAGAATTGCCTGGAAAATACGGTTCAGCATTGAAGTCTACAGCATATTGTATTCTTTCAAAGAATCTTGATTTCATGAGGCCTGTTTCATATTGACTTTGCCCAACAGCTGATGGATGCGTAAGTATGATGATGAACGTGTCTATACCATGCTCAAGAGCCCACTTTATGTGCCAATCAGCGACTGCAGGGTCTGCCGAACCATATCCCTCGAGAATTGGTTTGAACTGGGAACAACCCAGTTCCCAGCGCGTGCGTGCCCATCCTGGAATATAATATGCTGCAACTTTAACTTGTTGAAGAACTGCCTCAGGTTCGGGAGGGCGGGGCAAATATCGTGGCGCGATTGCATATTGTGAAGGCTCTTGTTCTGGTATGACTGTGTGTGTCTTGCTTGTTGTTGCAGCCGTGTCATCGGTCGGGCTGGTCTTTTCACCGGCTCCAAGGTTGATGGTTTCGCTTGTCTGAGCTTGCTGCATTGTGAGTACGGGTATGAGCGGGCTCAAGATGAGCAAAGCTAGAAGCATGCCGTAGACACTTTTCTTGTACAATCTCCTCTCTCCTATTCTCAAGTGATTGAACCTCGAAGTTAACGTTTTTGGAGAAATCTTCTAGTGCAATGTTCTCAGAAGTGTCTGTCCCTTGTTGAAAGAAAAGGCAGACTTTCTCTTCATTCAACAAGCTCAGTTGCCACTTTCAACGTCAAATCAACCCGTTCAACAGAAGAAAGACGTATTCCGTTAAACCATGCATTATACTCATGGGCAAGTAAGAGTTCAAGGGCAGGGCAAGAAGGAACTTCTCCAAATCACCTTCTCCTTCTCCTTTCAGTACCCTGCCCAGGAACCCCTACTTGCATACCACTCTGACAAAACGGAACAAGACCATATTAGCAGAAACCAAAGCGCGGGCGTCGCATGATTCACACAGCCATTACTAACACATGATAGCACCTTCAATTTTTCGGAACGCAGCAACTGTAGGCAATGTGAAACATTGTTTCGCAAGTTTTATTAGCCGATGCTATGGATAATTAAAAAGGGGAAGAGAGGAGGTCATATCTTGAAAAAGACAATTCGAGTTGTAGTTTTGGTCGTCATATTGGTGTCGGTGTTGTCTCCCTATGCTTTGACACAGTTATTGGCAAAATATCGTACTGCACAACGAAAGGAGCTAGAGGAATCATGGGTAGTTGACGGGAATCTGACGTTGCGATGGGACATATTTCCAGAGCCTGTCGTAGTGTTCGAGAATTGCAGCGGCTTCATCATTAACTGCAGCGATGCCGTGCTGGATCTGAACGATCACACCATAATGTTCGAATCAGATGGAAAAGCGCCAGGAGAAGACGGCGTTGTGGTTCAAGGAAGGCACGGAGTGACCATAAAGAACGGTGACATAAGAGGATTCCAAATAGGCATCTACGTCCGGGATTCCACCGAGGTCAACATCATCAACAACACCGTGTCAGAAATGGCTAACATAGGCATCAGCATTGAACATTTAACGAAACCCACGTCCAACATCACTATCGCAAACAACACGGTGTTTGCCATCGAGAGACAAGGAATTTGGCTGGACAGTCTTGACCATGTTGACATCAGCCACAACATCGTGTCAAGCTGCTATTCTCACGGTATCATGATGTACGATACAACGAACTGCACTGTTACCAACAACACCTTGTCGAACAATGAACCCAGCGGACTCTACATGGGCATCTCTAATGGAAACATCATCAGCGACAACACGTTACTAGGAAACAGCATAGGTCTACAATCAGAGGAATCCACTTCCAACGTCGTCTGTCACAACAATTTCGTCGATAACACGGATCAAGTAGAAACCATCGACTCAACGAACACTTGGAACTATAGCTACCCGTGTGGAGGTAACTACTGGAGCGACTACGAAGGTGAGGACAGGTTTTCAGGAAGGAATCAGAACGTGCTTGGCAGAGATGGGATGGGGGACCAACCGTACGTCATCGACGAGAACAATCGGGACATGCACCCGCTTGTGGACCGATGGGGCACGACGCTCAAGGTGTTCGAAATCGCTTGGAACATGAGTCTGGGTGGGGCCCATTGGAAGAATATCTCCTCAGTCGCTCTCTTCAGCGACTCGTCTGTTACAGATTTTGATTTCAACAAGTTGAAGAGGATAAGCTTTGATACCAGCAACGGCACGTTCTGCAGAGTCATTGTTGCGAAAGATCTACTTGAAGGAGCTTTCAACTGTTCCGTCGACGATGTCATCAGAGACTCGAGCTTGAACTGGGACGCAACCCACACGTTCATGGGTTTCACGTACAGCAACGAGAGCCACAGGGTCGAGATCACGGGAGAAAGGGCCACCAGAATCCTGGGCGACTTGGACAACAATGGCGTCGTTGACATGCGTGACATCAGCAAGGCTGCCAGAAACTTCGGGACTGAGACAGGCTAGCATCGAAAGAAGCGGAGTGTTTGAACATGAAGCACAAGATTTTCGCGGGGTCAGCCTTCCTTTTGATTCTGTGTTTCGCATGTGCACTGATGGGCATACCAGCGAGCAGTTCTCCAGCCGCAATCGGTAGGTGCAAAGCCCTCTTGGTTGGAATGGACTATAAGTTGAGCACAGAGAAGTGGTTCGTGAACGCCACAGAACTGAAGAAGGCTCTGCTCACATGGGATTGCTGGACGAACGCGAGAGGGGGCAACATAACAGTGATAGGCCCGAACGCGACTGCCAGAGACATCACTGGAAACTTGTCCGCCATGAACATTGGCCCAAACGACACCTTCATTTTCTATTATTCCGGTCACGCCACTATCTGGCCAGGGAACGAAACTCAGCCACCGGCCCTAAACAAGGATGATGAAGGATTGTACGCAACGAATCTGCCAAAAGGCCTCACGGACAATGATTTATCTGCTTGTCTCAACAAATCCAACATCAGCCCCACCGCAGAAAAAATGGTAATTTTGGACTGCTGCTACTCTGGGGGTTTCTGGAACGGAAGCGAAGTCTCTCCGAGATTCGGAGACCTGGAGAAAATTTCGCGGATCGCACTTCTTGCCTCCACGCGGGAGAACGCGAAATCACCCGCCAGTTCTGACTTCACCAACTGGCTAGTGCGGGGGATGACAAAGAGCCCGCCTCTGACTGGCAAGGCACCTGCGGACGCTAACAATGACGGCGCAGTTACGGCCAAAGAATGGTTTGATTACGCTGCAGGCAGGGTTCCCACTGGTCCAATATACGGATACCGCAAGCAAACGGGGGAAGAGCCCCTCGAAAACGAGACGACCCTAACAGAACAGACATGGACGTACAACGACCCCAGAGCAGTCGATACTAACGGGACCCTAAACTCCGCGATCTCTTTTCAGGTTAGCATAGGCGGCGTCCAGACTCGGCCCAACAAGCTTGTTCTACTGGCTCCCTACGTTGGTCTAGCCTCAGCACTACTAGTCGCAACAGTCGCAGCGGCTATCTGTATCAGGCGTGTCAAGCAAAGAAAGGATAAGCAGTGAGCATCACTCAACCTCAACCCTCTTTTTTTCTCTCAGGAGTTGTCACTGACGACTAAGAAGAAGCAGTTTGGAATCAAGGCCGAGGTCAGAGCTGAAAAAGCTAGGGAAAGACGGATTGCCATTGCAGTACTCCTTGTCTTCATCATGCTGGTCGCTGCCTCTTTTATCTACTACCACACCTGCTCATTTTTGAACCCGTCCCAAGAGCAAATGGGCAGCCCGTCAGGTGAGCTCAAAGCAGCCATAATCGACCAGGTAAGCCTGACGTTTCCAAACGAGACATTCACTCAAACGGCTCTGGAAATGCTGGAACAGAAGAACTACAGCGTGGACTACTACTCAGGCGAAAAAGTGACGGTGGACTTCTACCGAAAACTGCCAACCTACGGGTACCAAGTAATCATTTTGAGAGTGCATTCATCAGCCGATGAACTCCAAGGAAAAGACTGTACTCAGGCTCCAGTCTGTCTGTTTACGTCAGAATCCTACTCAACGAACGGCCACGTCCTAGAGCAGCTGAATGACCAACTAGTGATAGCTTTATACTCGATGCCTCAACCTGCATACTATTTCGCGATACCCCCCGCATACGTCGAGTCCTGCATGGAAGGAAGATTCCAGAACACCACAGTCGTGATGATGGGATGCGAAGGACTGAGCAACACCAAAATGGCAGAAGCCTTCATAAAAAAGGGAGCAAAAACCTACGTAGGCTGGACCGGCCCAGTATCACCCGGCCAGACAGACCAAGCCATGACACAGCTCCTGCAACACCTAGCCACCGACAACCAGACCATAAAACAAGCAGTTGAAAACACGATGAGAGAAGTCGGACCAGACCAAGCCTACAACAGCACCCTTGAATACTACCCACTCGCGTCAGGAAACTATGCCATTCAAAGATGAAGTCATCCGTCATGGTACGTCAAGCGCGCGCGCTCGAACAGTTATTCCAACACATTAATCATGCTGTTGTATGCCTGCAGAAAGTATTTGCCTTTGCCTGAAACTCTGAACAGTGGAGACCGACTGTCATTCTCGGTCGAGAGGAGATTCGCTTTCAACAGAATGTCCAAGTAGCCTGCTAACTGCCTAGAACTCATGTTGCATATGCCCATCACGCGGGTCCTCCTGGTCCCGTAGCGGCAAACATCCAAGATGGAAGCAACAATCTCCAGGTAAGTGCGACGTTCA
>Ga0315277_10005802_pt1 | contig 16221 bp, 10 predicted proteins | sample YL17G05_15_MG_FD_203695 | JGI IMG/M metagenome (GOLD analysis project Ga0315277, IMG submission 203695) | Sediment microbial communities from Yellowstone Lake, YNP, Wyoming, USA - YL17G05_15 | ecosystem: Environmental > Aquatic > Freshwater > Lake > Sediment | place: USA: Wyoming | collected... | reverse complement strand
TCGACGGCCTCAGTTGCGAACATCACAACGGCTCTCTCGACGTGGGCGTCGTCCGACTGTCAGCGCTTGCTCGTCTATCTGGTCGGGCCGGGCGATCGAAGCGGCGCTTACGCCGTCTTTCGTCTCAGCCCGACCGAGGTTCTGACCTCCACGACGCTCGACACGCGCCTTGACGCGCTGCAAAACACCGCGGGCGTTCAAGATGTAGTTGTCGTCGCCGATTTCCCTTATGCCGCCGAATTCCTGCGCGGCTGCAAGCCACCCGCCGGCAAACGGCGCGTTTTGATTGCAGGGACCGATTCGCCAAACGCCGTTTTTCTCGCGCCGCCGCAATGCACCTCGTTCTCCTTCAATTTCCTTTCGGCGGCGCACATGGGTCACAACCTCGAGGACTCGTTCGATGCCGCTGATCAATTCTTCGCCGTCTGGACAGGTTTCCGTCAGCAGCCGTGGCTCGACGACAACGGCGACGGTGTCTTTTACAAAGACGGCGCTTATGCGCGAACGCTCCATTGGGGCTATCCGTGGGCATTCGCCGGACCCGAAGGCGGCGAGCTGCCGTTCATCTTGAACGCGGGAGCGACCGGCGGCGCGCAGCTTGTCGTTTGGGCCAACTTGATGGAAGGCCCAGTTCCCCAGCGCGTCACGGCAACCATCATCCCGCCAACCGTTGCTTATACACCAGGCCGCCCAATCACAGGTTTCCCGACAGTCACCCTCTCGCGCCAAGGCCAGACGTGGCGCTGGTCGGCAGCCGCCGCCGGCCTCCGACAGCCGGGAACCTACACCATTCTCTTCCAGGCGCTTTACGCCAACGACCGCCTCTCGGCCCCAATACTTACGCATCTCACAGTCGGAACCGGTTGCCGGAATTGGCAAATGTATTGAAAGCAGGGTTTCGTGTATCGGGTATCGGGTTTCGGGTCTGGGGCCTTTTGATTTTGGATTGCGGATTGCCGAACCGCGTGCACGTATCTGATCTCGTGATTTGCGATTTACGTTTGATAAGTCCCGGCAAAGCAGGGATCGTTACTCAACACGAAAGGAGTGGCGAACAATGAGACGGCGAATGAACCGCCGCACTTTTTTTCGGCGAACGGCGCTTGGCGGAACGAGCCTGTTGATTCTCCGCAACAGCGCGTCGGCGCGCACCTTCCAGGCCAACGAGAAACTCAACATCGCGATCATCGGAGTGAGCGGGCGCGGCAGTTGGTTTGTCCGCGTGGTGCCCGAGTTGCGCGAGAATGTTGTCGCGATGTGCGACGCCAATGCGCGCCGGGCCGCCGAAGCATTCGGAAAATTCCCGCAAGCCAAGAAGTATGACGACTTTCGCAAGATGCTCGACGAGATGGGCAAAGAGATTGATGCGGTCACCGTTGCCACGCCCGACAACACGCACGCCATTATCAGCATGACGGCGATGAAAGCGGGCAAACACGTGCTGTGCGAAAAGCCGCTGACCCACGACGTCTTCGAGGCGCGGGCATTGCGCGAAGCGCTCGCCAAATATCCCGTGGCCACGCAAATGGGCAACCAGGGCACTGCCAGCCCGGCGTTTCGCCAAGCCGTAGAGATTATCCAGGCGGGCCTGCTCGGCGAAGTTCGCGAGGTGCACGCGTGGAATACCGGCGGCGGATCGGGCGAGCGCCCCCTGCCCACCGGATCGCAGCCCATTCCCGACTCTCTGAATTGGGACGTGTGGCTGGGTCCGGCCGCCGAGCGCCCCTTCCACGAGGAATGGCTGAAGTGGCACGGCTGGCGCGATTTCGCCACGGGGAACCTGGGCAACTGGGCTTCGCATACGAACAACCTAGCGTTCAAGGCGCTGCGCATTGATTCGCTGTGGCGCGCCGACGCTTCGAAGCCGTTGCCCGAACGAGCCATTAAGCTCCGGGCAGAGGTCTCAGGAATCCACAAGCACACATTTCCCAAATGGGAGAGCATCCGCTGGGAAATCCCTGCGCGAGGCGACATGCCGCCGGTTCAGTTGAACTGGTATAACGGCGGCGGCGATCAACTGGAAAAGAAAGGCATTCGCGGCCGGATTGAACAACTCATGGGCCGGCGGCTCGATTGGAGCAGCGAAGACGATCCGATCTGGAAAGACTGGGCGGGAATTCTCTTCGTGGGCAAGAACGGTATGCTCTATTCCAATGCCCATAACACCGAGTTCACGCTGCTGCCCGCGGAAAAGTTCAAGGACTTCAAGGGACCGGAGCCGTTGCTGCCGCGGTCGCGCGGGCACGAGCGCGAGTGGATGGACGCCTGCAAAGGCGGCCCGGCGCCGATGTCCAACTTCACCTACTCCGGTCCATTGACGGAATTCAACATGCTGGGCAACGTGGCGACGCAGGTCGAAGGGGCGCTCGAGTATGACCCCGTGGACATGAAGATCGTGAACAATGCGCAAGCCGACAAACTCCTTCGCCGCGAATATCGCAAGGGCTGGTCGTTATGACGGCGGGGTCAGGGAGACGGGCGATCCAACCGAGTCTTGACAGATTCGCCAGTCGTCACATTCAATAGGAGCCGCCCAGGAAGCGAAACAAGAGACAGAATCGGTGACCAATGGCCACACATCCTGTTGAAACGTACCTGAAAGACCTACACGGAATCTACCAGACGGGCGGCGGAACCGCTGAGGAATCCTACTACGGTGTGCTCGGGAATCTCGTGAATGAGATAGGCAAGACACTGAAGCCACGGGTTCGCTGCGTCTCCCAACTGAAAAACATCGGAGCGGGCGAGCCCGACTTCGGCCTTTACACCGCCGCCCAATTTCAGCGAGCCACGGATGAGAATCCCATCGAAGGCTTGCCGCCCGAACGCGGGGTCGTGGAAGCCAAACCCTGGACCGATGATGTGTTCGCCATCGCCGAAAGCAAACAGATCGCGGACTACTGGCGGAAATACAGAATTGTTCTCGTCACCAACTATCGTGACTTTGTTCTTGCGGGTCCCGACGCGGAAGGCAAACGCACTTGTCTTGAGTTCTTTCGGCTGGTTGAATCCGAAAATGCCTTTCACGCCGCAATGGCACATCCCCGCAAAACCGCTGACACGCATGGCGACCGTGTCATGGAATTCCTCAAGCGCGTCATACTTCACGCCGCGCCGCTGACCGACCCCGAAGACGTGGCATGGTTCCTCGCCTCCTATGCGCGTGAGGCGCGCGCCCGCGTCGAAGCTACCGCCGACCTGCCCGCCCTCGAAGGGCTGAAAAAGGGCCTCGAAGAAGCACTCGGCATGAAGTTCGAAGGTGACAAGGGCGAGCATTTCTTCCGCGCCACGTTGGTACAGACGCTCTTCTACGGCATCTTCTCCTCGTGGGTCATCTGGGCGCACGATCACGAGGGCCAACCCGAGGCACGGTTCGACTGGCATGCTGCCGGCCGGACGCTCCACGTTCCGATGGTGGCCAGTCTCTTCTCGCAGATCGCCACAAAGGAAAAACTGAAACCGCTGGGTGTGGACGAAGTCCTCGACTGGGCGGGACTGGTCCTCAATCGCGTGGACCGGCGTTCGTTCTTTGAGAAGTTCGAGCAGGAACGCGCGGTTCAGTACTTCTACGAACCCTTTCTCAAAGCCTATGATCCGCAACTGCGCAAAGAGTTGGGGGTTTGGTATACGCCGCCGGAGATTGTCAAATACCAGGTCGAGCGCGTGGATCGCGTTCTGCGCGAGGAACTGGCCATTCCCGATGGTCTGGCCGACGACCGCGTCGTTGTCCTCGACCCTTGCTGCGGCACGGGCGCTTATTTGGTCGAGGTCTTGCGCAGAATCTATGAGACACTACGCGCGAAAGGCAGCGATGCCTTGGTTGCGCAGCGCTTGAAGCGCGCCGCCATTGAGCGCATCTTCGGCTTCGAGATTCTTCCTGCCCCTTTTGTGGTCTCCCACCTACAGCTTGGCCTCCTGCTTCGCCAGCTCGACGCACCGTTGCGCGTGGACAGCGATGAGCGCGCAGGCGTCTATCTGACCAACGCCCTAACCGGCTGGGAGCCGCCTCAGAAACCCAAAGATGAGCTGCCACTGTTCCCCGAGTTAATGGCCGAGCGCGACGCGGCGAACAAAGTGAAATGCGAGGCCCCTATTCTCGTGATCCTCGGCAATCCGCCTTACAATGCCTTCGCGGGAACCAGCCCCGAAGAGGAAGGCGGATTGGTCGAGCCATATAAAGAAGGCCTGACGACGCCCGTCGAGAAGGGCGGCTGGGGAATCAAGAAGTTCAACTTGGACGATCTGTATGTCCGCTTCCTCCGTATCGCCGAACGGCGAATCGTCAAGAGCGGCAAAGGGATCGTGAGCTACATATCCAATTTCTCCTACCTTGGCGATCCATCGTTTGTCGAAATGCGCGAGGGGTTTCTGAGGGAGTTTGACCAAATCTGGATTGATTGCATGAATGGCGACAGTCGGGAGACGGGCAAACTGACGCCCGACGGAAAATCCGACCCCAGCGTTTTCTCGACGGAAGAAACCCAAGTTGGAATCCGCGTCGGAACTGCCGTTTGCCTGATGGTTCGGAAGCAACGGAAGCGGAAACGATGCGTGGTTCGCTTTCAACACTACTGGGGGGTGACTAAGCGCCGCGATCTGCTTGCCAGTCTCACCGTGAAGCACTTCGACCGCAAGTATCGGAAGGCCAATCCCACCAAAACCAACCGCTTCTCCTTCCGACCATCAATTGTTGCCGAACTCTATCTGGAATGGCCACTCATTATTCACCTGGCATCTGCGAAAGCGGCCTACGGACATATGGAAACACGCGGCCTTTCACTTATATCATTCGACAAGGCACCGCTGTTGGAAAGGATGAGGGCCTTTCTTGATCCAACAGTATCGAATGATGATATGACTAGAATGTCCCCAGAGATCATGGCGAGGTATTGCAGATACGACGGCAAGACGGACAGACCGAGGATTCAAGAACAGATTTCATTTTCTGAGGCTGACGTCGGTTCTTTCCAGTTCAAGCCGTTTGATGTTCGCTTTGCTTACCTGAAGACAGAGCGTCCTCTATGGTCTGAGCCATCCACCGCACTTGCCGACCAGAATTGGAAGGGCAATTCCTTTGTCGTGTCCCGCGTGTCAGGTGTGAAGGTACCTGAGGGCGCTCCGTTGTATTTCGAAACAAGTTCTTTCGAAAGAGATGTTATTTCGGGCCATGCTCGAGCAATCCCGATTCGGCTACGCCCGAAGCCGGAAAAAGCGAACCGAAAACTCACCAAGGGTGGCTTCCTTGCTGATGCTGGCGTGGAGATGGCCGAGACAGCTAATCTTTCCCGCACTGCGCGTAGATATATTGCGGCAGTCGGTATCGAAGACCCTGACAAGGACGCGGAGACGGCGGGGCTGATCTGGATGCACGCGCTGGCGATTGGATATAGCCCGGCATATCTCAGCGAAAATGCCGACGGTATCCGTCAGGACTGGCCGCGGATTCCGTTGCCTGATTCGAGAAAGGCTTTGCTCCACTCCGCTGAATTAGGCCGACGCGTCGCCGCCCTTCTCGACACCGAAAATCCGGTCGAGGGCGTCACGTGCGGGACAATTCGGCCTGAACTTCGCTCCGTTGCCACCATTAAGCGCATCGGCGGGGGACAACTCGACCCGGATGCTGGCGCTCTCGACCTCACCGCCGGTTGGGGCCATGCGGGCAAAGGCGGCGTCTGTATGCCCGGAAGTGGGAAGTACGAAGTCAGAAGCACGAAAGAGGAAAAGCAAAAGACGTTGTTCGGCGAGGAGACTCTCGACATTTACCTGAACGATGTGGCCTATTGCTCCAACATACCAAAGGCGGTCTGGGAATTTTACATCGGCGGCTATCAGGTGATCAAGAAGTGGCTCAGCTATCGGGAGAAATCGTTGCTGGGTCGGGGCCTGAAGCTGGAAGAGGCCGAGTATGTGACCGAAGTGGCGCGTCGCCTTGCGGCTATCATCTTGTTGCAGCCCGAACTGGATGCAAATTATCAGACGGTCAAGTGTGCCACGTGGCCCTGGCCAATAGAGTGAACCTTACTCGACGCAGAAAGGATCAATCTGATGGAAAACAAAGAACATATTGTATCTGGCGAGGGTTGCCCTCAGTGGAAGAACTTGCAAGTTCGGAGAAAGCTAATTGCTAAGTACAGGGATGTAGGACACGGTGTTTTGATTAGTGGTCCCCCCGAACATTCCGAGAAGCTCGCCAGGGAGCTGGCTTCCGAACAGAAGGGAAAGGTCGTGGTTTTCCGGCCCGAAGACCTATCCGAGGATGAGTTGGTACAGCGGCTTGAAGAACTGCTGGACCCGCCCGATCAGCTAGATCTACTGCAGGAACGCGAGTTTCCGATTATCGTGGCCCTTGACTTGCATCTATGGCCCAAAGAGGCCCAAATGATCATTAGACGACACCTCGAGTGCCACAAGGTCCCATGGCTCTGCATTGCAACGTGTCGAGACATAAATGCAATTAGCGATTCGATTACCTCGTTCTTTAGCCGAGTTGAACCAGCTGAGGGCACTTAGCATTCTTCCCGTACTCCGGCTCGAGAAAGAGACGGTGCTATTTCTTGCAGGCCAAGGCCGGAAATAACGGGAAACCCAACTCACCTTGCTCGTCACGCTAAGGAGGTTCTAGTTATGCCATCGAGGATATCCGCGCTACTCGGCACTCTCCCACTTGTATTTCTTTTCGGTATATGCACTATCGCGACAGCCCAGGTCACACCGGATCAGGCAGAACGAATCCGCAAAGCGGCGCCGGAGAAGGCGCGGGTCAAGCCGAAAAAGCAGCGGCGCGTGCTGATTTGGAATACGCCGTTCATGGACCAGTCGCCGCACAAGGGCTATACGATTCCCCAGGCGGAGTATGCGTTCAAACTACTCGGCGAGAAAACGGGCGCATACGAACCGGTCGTGAGCGACGATGTGGCGATGCTCGCGCCCGACAAGATCAAGCAATTCGACGCGATTCTTCTCAACAACGCCAACGGCCCGTGGATTCGCCCGACCGACAAGGACATGGACCGGCTGAAAGCGTACGGCGACACGCCCGACGCCGTTGAGAAAGTGCTGCGGCGGAGTTTCTTGGATTTCGTCAAGAACGGCGGCGGGCTTTTCGCCTATCATCACGCGCTCGGCGGCAACACCCACTGGCCCGAGTTTCTCGAGCTGATCGGCGCGGCGTTTGACGGCCATCCATGGAATGAGGAGGTCGGCATCAAGAACGAAGAGCCGGACCATCCGCTGCTGGCGGCCTTCGGCGGCAAGGATTTCCGCATCGCCGACGAAATCTTTCAGTTTCGCAAACCGTATGATCGCGCGAAACTGCGTGTGCTGCTTTCGCTCGACACCAAGGCGACCAATATGACCGTGCCGTGGATTAATCGCAAGGACGGCGATTTTGCGCAGGCGTGGGTGAAGTCCTACGGCAAGGGCCGGGTCTTTTACTGCGGCATCGGCCATCGCACCGAAATCTGGTGGAACCCGACGATTCTGCGTTTCTATCTGGACGCCATCCAGTTTGTCGTCGGCGATCTGGACGCGCCCATAGCGCCCCGATGATACGCAGGCGATGAAAGGCTTCCTTGCGCCACGCCAGGCATTTCAATTACTCGAACGGCAGGGTCCACAGCCGCCAATCCACGCCGCAGACCTTCCACGGTCCGACTCGATAGGTCCCACCGAGGCGCATAATGTCGCCGTCGCTGACGGATCCGTTCGTGGGATCGTAGGGAACGAAGTTGCAGTCACTCTCCGCCGGCCAGTTGTCATTATTCACGAAATCATCCTTTGCGTTAGGCCCGACGGAAAAAACACAGTAGCAGTCATAACCGTTGTCGGGCGCGCCATAAGGCGACGGTGCGTTGGGCGACATACTGACCACCGCGCTGGCCACCTCATAATTGGGGGAGACCCAATTGTCATTGGACCCGGACCTCACCCGGGCGAAAAAGGGATCATGGGGGGCCGAGGAAATGTAGGCGACCGGCGTGGTCACCTGGCGCAAGCCGACCTGCCACCACTGCCCGGCCGAGGGGTCGTTCTCGGCATCGAGGGGATAGCAATCCCAATCCGCGCGATAGGATTCCCACGCGTTGGCGATCGTGCGCATGTCGCTCTTGGCTCGGGCGGCTTTCGCTCGGGTCTGCGCCTCGATGAAGTTGGGCACGGCAATGGACGACAGAATGGAAATAATCGAAACCACAATCAAGAGCTCGATCAGAGTGAAAGCATTTCGATGATAGGCTGTCATGTTCGTCTTCCCCTTCCTCGGGCTAACCGTGAGTCTTTGCCGCGATGGCTGAAACGGTTCGCCTCGCTGCCGGGCCACGGCAAGACCCGCCGACATCCGCCGCACACTCATCCTCGCTGCAAAGTCGTACTTCCTTCTTGCCGTTGTGGCGAGAATGCGACCTTTCGTTCAAAAAATGCAACCCAAAAAACGCCACGAGGTGAAAACGGCCCACTTGCTGTCACCTTTGACACGCAGACGCCACTTCTATTACAGATTGGGGAAACTGCGCGCCTGGCTTTGCGGTATCGCCCGCAACCTGATGCGCCGGCATGGTCCGGTCAAGGCCGAGCGAGCGGCGGATTTCGTTGATGGTGAGAGCGCCGAATTTGAGCTGGCATTGGCAGTGGTTGTTATCGTATTGTCCGAACAGAGTGGCGCGACTCCGAAAGAGGTGCGCAGGCGCCGGCGGATACGCCGCAAGGTTTGCGCGAGGGCGTCTCATGCAGAAACCAAACGATGAACCACGGGACACGCACGGTCTAGCAAAGCCACCAGTGTGTGTTTCCCCGTATGGTTCGGCTTTGACCATGAAAACGGCAGCAGAATTTCCGGAGATTCCACAATACCCATCAAGATTCTTGAGCGTCGCGCGGTTTGCCAGGGCCTTGGCGGCAGCGGTGGCGCTGATGCTGCTGTCGCTTGGGCGCTGCGTCGCCGGCAGCGGCCCGACCACAGGTTCCGTCGAGAAGATGGAGTGGGTCCGAGTCTCCGAAGATAAACGCACATTTCTCCTCGAAGAGTCAGGGCGAAAATTCACTCCCTGGGGCTTCAATTACGACCACGACGAACAAGGACGCTTGATCGAGGACTACTGGGAATCCGAATGGCCCGCGATCGTCGAAGATTTCCGCGAGATGAAGCAGCTCGGGGCCAATGTCGTTCGGATTCACCTGCAAGTCGCGAAACTCATGCGCTCGCCCGACAAATCCAACGCAGCAGCCCTCGAGCTGATCGCACGCCTCGCAACATTGGCGGAAAAAACGGGTCTCTACCTCGACATCACGGGTCTGGGTTGTTACCACAAGAAAGACGTGCCTCCATGGTACGACGCGATGGACGAAGCCCGACGCTGGGACGTTCAAGCCCGCTTCTGGGAGACGATCGCGGCTCGGTGCGCCCAAAGCCCGGCCATCTTTTGCTACGACCTGATGAATGAGCCGATCCTGCCCGGCGCCAAGAAGGAGACCGACTGGCTGGCGGGCGAGTTTGCAGGCAAGCATTTTGTGCAACGCATCACGCTCGACCTTGCCGGGCGCACCGGAGAGCAAGTTGCCAAGGCCTGGGTGGACAGGCTCGTTGCGGCGATTCGAAAGCACGACAAGCGCCACATGATCACGGTGGGCGAGATCCCTTGGGTCCTCGTTTTCCCAAAAGCCAAGCCCTTTTTTGCCTCCAGGGAGATCGGCGACAATCTGGATTTCTTCAGCGTTCATTTCTATCCGAAAAAAGGCGAAGTGGACAAGGCACTGACGGCGCTTGCAGCCTACGACGTCGGCAAGCCCCTTGTCATCGAAGAGACGTTTCCCTTGAGCTGCAGCATCGAGGAGTTGGACGCGTTCCTTGAGGGCGCGCGCACGATTGCCGACGGTTGGATTGGATTCTATTGGGGCAAGACTCCCGAAGAATATCGCCGTTCGAACACAATCCAGGATGCTCTGATGCTGGGATGGTTGGAGTTTTTTCAGAAGAAAACCAAGAGTCCGGTCCCCTAGCAATGCGCATCACCCCGAGGATGCGCACAGATTCTTCCGGATACCGGAGATGGAGACAAAGGCCCATTCATCCACAAAGGCCGCGAAGCCGCACCAGATTCGGCCGTTCTCGTCGGTAGGCTTCTCTTTTTCGGGCTAGGCGGTTCGGGCACGCGCGCAAAAAAACGCCTCGCTTCTGTCACCTTTGACATACAAAGGCCACTTCTATTACGGATTGCTGTAACATGGGGGTGCGAGAATGATAAACCCGGCTCCAGACGACCGCGAACTGTTTGAAGGCAGTGTAGCGGGCAACCGCCGGGCCTTTGGGCAGATCGTGGAGCGGTATCAATCGTTGATTTGCGCCATTACTTACAATCTCACGGGCGATCTCGCGCTGAGCGAAGACCTGGCTCAGGAAACCTTTCTGGCGGCGTGGCAGGGGCTGCGGGACTTGCGCGAACCGGGGAAACTCCGTGCCTGGCTGTGTGGCATTGCCCGCAACCTGTGCGCCAACATGGTCCGGCGGCGCGCACAAGACGTGACGCACGGCGCCGAGGCGCTTGAACAAGTGGAAGAGCCGGCCTCGCCCGTGCCGTCGCCGCGCGAAGTCGCTATCAGCGCCGAAGAACAGGCGATTCTCTGGCGCGAGTTGGAGAACATTCCCGAGATCTATCGCGAACCCCTGATCCTGTTCTATCGCCGGGGGCGGTCGGTGAAAGAAGTGGCGGAGGGATTGGAAGTCAGCGAAGAGGCCGTCAAGCAACGGCTTTCGCGCGGGCGAAAGATGCTCAAAGACCAGGTGGCCGCCTTTGTCGAGAATGCGTTGGCGCGCACCGGGCCGAAAGAGGCTTTCACGATTGCCGTCTTGGCGGCATTGTCCGCTCCCGCCTCTTCGGCCGTCGCCGGGGCGGCGGTGGCGACGGCGGCAGAAGGCTCAGCGGCGGCCAAGGCGGCGGCGACCGCCTCCTTGGGCGGCGCCGTTCTGGGTCCGCTGATTGGGCTTCTGGGGGCGATTTTTGGAATCCGGGCGAGCATTGTGAACACCCGCTCGCCGCACGAACGCCGATTCATGGTCCGGATGGCTTGGGTGGTCGGAGTCTATGCGGCGCTGTTCTGCGGCTGTCTCTTCGCAATCACATTCAATGCGCGGGCAATCATAGCGGTCTCACCCTGGTTGCTTGCCGGAAGTCTTGCGGGCCTGTCGGGCGTCTATATTGCCGGGCTGATCGCCTTGATTGTCCGGAGCAATCGCCGCCAGCGACAGATTCAGATCGAAGACGGGACTTACGTGGAACCGCGTCCCATCCACTCCATCGTCCAAGGACAAGTTTCGAAGGGCGCCGTCTATGGTTCCCTGGGCGGGGCGGTTTTCGGATCGGTTTGCTGGCTTTTCATCCTGTCCGCCATCTCGAAAGACTGGTATGTTGCCGCGGCCGTCCTTATCCTCTCGATCATCCTGTGGTATGTGTGTACCCGCGGCGCTTTGCGAGCGCCGCAACGGTATTACCAAATCGCGATGGCGGCCTTGGCCGGTGTGGCCCTTCTGAACCTTGCGGTGGTGAATCTTCGCTGGGCCCGCTGGATGCCCGTCTATCGCCAAAGCTCACTCTATGATCCGATGAGCGATTGGTCGCTGTGGGCCATCAATGCGCTGATCGTGGGACTGTTCGCCTGCCTGATATTGCTCTTTTACATCCGGGATCGGCGGCAGCGGACGGCGGCGCAGCGACCAGATTCCGGCAAGTGATGGAACATCTGACCGGGAGATACTGGAAATGAGGCATCTGTTCCCTCATTTCTTCTCCGTTATTTGCTATCGCGCGATTTCCTCGGCGGGTTTCTCTTCTTCGGGATAGCCGGCGCGTTCGGCGCGCTTGCGGGGTGCGCGAACGCGTTGGCGGATTGAGCGCCGGCGGATGGCGATCGGACCCACGATGGCTCCATTGTCGGCAAAAACAATTTTCCAATAAGAAAGGGGGATGCCGGACCCGCGAATCTAGTTGACAAATCCTGAATTCTTGCCACACTCCAGGACCGAAGCCAACGAAGATACCGGATGTATCGCTGGCAGCATCTTATGTGTTCGTCGCCCTTGTGGCCAACGGTGTGCCAGCCCCATCGGGCGGCGACGAAGAAGGAGAACGAGAGATGACAGGGAAGCGAATCCACGCTCTGGCATTCATTTTGGTGGCAGCGATCGTTTTTGTGTACGGTTCAGCGCCGGCCGGAGAGCGTACGCAGGGCCAAGATGGCGTGCTTACCAAAGTGACGTTTATTCATTTCAAGAAGGGACACGAAAAGCCTTCCGACGCCAAGGGCAGTGGCCAAAAGGGAACAGATGGATACTACAGTTACATCGCCCAAGGCGCCAAGTGGAGAACGGTCGAAGACTTCCGGCTGAATCCCAGCTGCAACGAGGCTCTCCCCGCCGCGTTTGTTACCAATGCCGTCAACGCGGGGCTAAACGAATGGGAGACCCCGGGCGACGCAACTTTCGGCATCTTTGGGGGCGTGATTCAGGACCCAACGGCAACTTACAACGACGGCGCCTACCGTGGCTATAACACGATCTCCTTTGGCAGCTATGGGGATCCGGGCGTGATCGCGATCACAACAGTTTGGGGCTACTTTAGTGGTCCACCCTCGCGGCGCGAGATCATCGAAGCACACCTACTGATGAACGACGATTTCGTTTGGGGCGATGCGTCGGTTGACCCCGTTCTGATGGATGTTCAGAATATCCTGACGCACGAACTCGGGCACTGCGCGGGGATGGGCGACCTTTACAAATCGCTGGCCCGCGAAGAGACGATGTATGGCTACTCGACCGAAGGAGAGTTGAAAAAGCGCGATCTTTACAAGGGTGACATCGCGGGAATCATCAATCTCTACCGCTGAGAACTCTGTGAGCAGTTCCGAACCGGGTTGGATTCTTTCACGCACCAAGTGACAAGAGTGCGGATTGTTTCTTCGCGGCGCGCTGCATGGCCCGGCAGCATCAGGTCCACACTCGCCCGGGCAAGACCGCAAACGCTTCGGGCCAAACGATCTTTCTTCGCCGCGATCTTACTGCTCCCTCAAATCTTCTTCTCTGGGCTGGGCTTTGCGCTCGGCGGGATTTTCGGGCCGTGACTCGCGACGGCGGGAGCGAGTTGGGCGGAAGCGTTGAAGGGGTTGGGGCCGTTCATTTCCCCACGGCACGGGATTGAGTCCCAGCGAGCGGCGGATTTCGTTGATCGTCAGAACGCCGAATTCAAGGTGATATTGATAGAGGTTGTTGTCGTCGTAACGGAGGCTTCGTTCGTCGGTGCGCGGAGCGGGGCGTTTGTATTTTTCATAGAAATAGCCAAGCGGCAGCGGGATGCCCATTCCGATCAACTGGCCGTCCAGCCGCGCTTCGCGTTCGAGGTCTTCGTCGTCGGCGGTGTCGAGGGTCCAGCGCGGAGCAACAACGTCGCGACCGAAATTATATTCCACCAGCCACGCTACGAGCTGCGTGTTGACGACTTCCATCAGGGCGCGGGCATCGGCGGCGACGTATTCGTTGCGGACGGCCTCGTGAACTTTGCCCAACGCATAGCTTCCGGCGCGCCGTCCCTCGCTCGCCGTGAGCGTGCCGCCCAGAACGATCTTCGACATCTCGTCGTTACACCAGTCGGCCAGGTCGCGATAGGTGTTGATGTTGCCCGAACGGCGCGCTTCGAGCAGTTCGATCACCATCGTTTCGGGTACGACAATGCCCGTGTCCTCTTGCAGGCTGTCAATGACTTCCAGAAGGCGGTTGCGTTCGTCGTCCGAGGTGCCGGCGCGATACTTGCCCACGACCGTCGGCGAGCCGAACTTCTCGTTGAAGATCACCCAGAACTTCAGGTTGTTCTTCTTGAACCAGTAGTACCAGTACGCTTTTTGGCAAAGACCGCTGCCGTAGGGATTGCCGTGGCGGCCATCAAACGTGAAGACAATGAACTTCTCGGGAGGGAGGAGGCGGGATAGATTGTCAATCTGTCCTCTGCGCAGGTTGACGTGGGGCAGACTGCCCGTCGGCCAGCTGCACAGGCTGACAGCCTGCGCCACGTCGGATTCGTCCAGCAGACGCAACCGACCATCCAGATCGAAGACAAAGCGTCCTTGATAGCGACTTTTCAGTGCGGCGACGGCGATGCGGTCGCCTCCAATTGTCCAGACGATCTCGGCGACCGAGAAACCTTTGGCCAAAGCGTCAAGAATGTCTCGCAGAGATTGATCGAATTGGGGGATGTGCGCAAGCGAGCGGGCCACGAAGTCGGCGATTTCGCGGTCGCGCGGACTGTCCGACGCGGCCACCACTTTGCGCTCGCGGCTGAGAACACCGTTCTTGCGGGTCTGAAGAACGGAGTAGAGGTGGCCGTCCTTGTCCTCCATCTCCTGGTACAGGTCATAAAGGTTGCGGATGCCGGGGCCGGCCAGCGCCCCGCTGTAAAGGATGTGGTAGGCGGTTGGAGAGGGCGTGAGATAGCCGGGCCAGGCCCATCGGTTCGGGCCGACGATTTCTCGGGTCAGTGCGGTGGTCGGAAGCGCCATGGTAAGCCTCGCGGAAAGAGAATTGAGGACCGATCCATGAAGGGCACAAAGGAGCACAAGAAAAGCGGAGGATCCTTCGAAGAGTCGGTCCGTGGCGGTTTCTTGCGCGCGTCGCAATGAGCGAACCACAATCGTCGGCAATTGAACAATTCCCTTGGAGCGCCCAGCGTAAGCGAAAACGCAAGATCGGCTCACCTGACCGACAAGCAAAAGCCAAGGGGCTTTCGCCGCGCATCTGGATGTAGAAAAGCACTTGACGAAAGAGGCGGCCGGCATATACCTACTGTTCGGTAGGTTGTGCTCGGTTTGGGAAGGCTCAAAAACCATGAATAATCAAATCTTGTCAAATCAACATTCTATGCATTTGACCGAAGGTCCAGCAGCCAATTCGGAAGCGTCCCTGGCCAGTGTCACCGTGGCACCAGGTGTTCGCGAACGGATCGTCCGAGAGGCGATTCGGCTTTTCTCCACGAAAGGCTACAATGGCGTCTCGGTGCGCGAGATTGTCGAAGCGGCCGGTATTACCAAACCATCGCTTTATTATTACTTTCAGAGCAAAGAGCACCTTTTTGAGCGCATCATTCTCGAGACGCTAGAGGAATTTCGCGGGCAGCTGGAGGATGTGGTCAAACAGCCGGGAGCGATCCGCGACCGGCTCTTGGCGATTTGTCGGATTCATTTGGAGTTTGCGCGGCGCAATGCGGAACACTGTCTGTTGGTGCATAACATACTGTTTTCCAACGAACGCAGCGCAATTGCCTTCGATTTTGATGCCTTCTTCAAGCGCAACACCGAAATGATCCGGGACGTCATCGCCGAGGGGATCGAGACCGGGCAACTGCGCCAGGGCGATCCGTGGCTGATGGCCTTGATTTTCGTCGGCGCAATACACATATTCGTTATGGTGATATTGCGCGATCCCTCCACGATTCCATCGGAGGGTCTGGCCGAAATCGTGGTGGACAGCACTTTGAAAGGCATGGGGCGTTCGGAAGCGCAAGATTCAGAAGCAAGAAGCGGCAGATGAGCGACGGGAGACAACAGAGCCCCGGGTCCATCTGCTTTTGTCCCAGACAAGGAGTCGAGCGATGAAAAGGGCGATCAATATCTTCCTCATTCTGGCGGGAGCGGCGCTGATTATGTATGTCATCGTTTTGGCGTCGGCGAAGAATAATACGAATGGGGCGAACGCGAATCGCAAGCCCGAAGCCAAAACGGAGGAGCCATCGGTGAAGATTGCTCGTGTCAAGGTGGCCGTCGTTCATCCCCAACCGATGATGGAGTATCTTCTTCTCCCAGGAACGGTCGAAGCATGGGAGGATATAGATCTCAGCGCCAAGATTGGTGGGATAATCGAATGGATCGGTCCCCAAGAGGGAACCCATGTCACTTCGGGCGAAATGGTCATTCGACTTGATGTGGCTTCCAAAGTGGCTCTTTTCAACCAAGCCAAGGCTCAGCTGGCGCAAGCGGAGAAACAGTATGAACGGGTGTCGAAGTTGGTTCGCGATCACGTGGTCACCCAAGCCGATTTGGACAATGCGACGACCCAACGCGACGTGGCGCGGGCGGCCCGCGAGGTGACCGAGGTCGCTCTCAAGGATGCCACCTTGCACTCACCCATTGACGGTGTGGTTGACCGCATTCCCGTGGACGTCGGTGAACATGTCAACGCCGGGCAGCTCG
>Ga0315277_10005800_pt1 | contig 16222 bp, 13 predicted proteins | sample YL17G05_15_MG_FD_203695 | JGI IMG/M metagenome (GOLD analysis project Ga0315277, IMG submission 203695) | Sediment microbial communities from Yellowstone Lake, YNP, Wyoming, USA - YL17G05_15 | ecosystem: Environmental > Aquatic > Freshwater > Lake > Sediment | place: USA: Wyoming | collected... | reverse complement strand
CTGGTGCCTTTTTGAACTCCTACCCCCCTTGAACCCGCGCCCATCGCATACGCGCTGGGGGGAAGATTTTGCGAGGTCTCGCTAAGATCCACATTCTCCGAGAGATCTGGACAAAGCGATTAGCTCTTGTAAAGGGAGGAGATCTTGAAGCTCACCATTCCAAAACAGCACAGGGATGGAATCGCAAGGATTCAAGACCTTGATGCTCCGACTGTTGAGCGACTCCATGCAGCGATCAGTGGATCCGTTGCGTCTCTAGGGCCAACCCAAATGTCGGCCACATTGCTCCCTCCAATTTCGGTCGCGGGCATAGAAAATGCGAAACAGCTTGCCGATACCATAAGCGCACTCTATAGGGTAAAGTCCGCGAACGATGTAACTATTGAGGAGTTTGCTGACAGTGTGTGTGATGCCGTGGGGTTAAGCGGTTCGGAGCGCGATAGGCTGCGGACAAATTTGCTCGCGTTGCTCAGCATAGAGAAGCTCAGTCTAAACGCGAAAGCAGTCGATTTGCAGACTGAAGATGAGCGCACGTTTTGTGATGCTCGTATCCTCACCGATCTGCGACCAGTTTTTGGCCCGCATGTTTCGGAAGGTCCAAAGGCTATGGTGATCGTCCATCTTCTAAAACTTGGTTACCACCAAGCCAGTGCTGATAGGCATCAAGATTTCTATGTTTCCCTGGACGCCGATGACCTTAAGACATTGCGCAAGATAATTGACAGAGCCGAAGAGAAAGCAAAAATTCTCAAGGCTACCGTCATTAATTTCGACTATTTGGCTCGATCATGAACCTGGAGAACAGATGAGCGACAATTGCGCCACTTGGGACCAGGAACAAAAATGGTGTGTGGAGCAGCGGCAAGATAGGTGGATTTCTAAGCATTCAGTGCATAGCTTGGTAGAGGAATGGACGAGCCAAAGCAGAGAACGCTTGGAAAAGGTACAGATCCTTGTCCGGGAAGCTCAGCGACCAGTAGAACAGAGCTTCCATGAGCAGGCCGATAAATGGGAGCGAGAAACAGAACACCTATCCTCTCCTACGCAGATGATGATGCATCCGAGTTACCAGGCGATTCTGGGCATGGCGGTCGAGAATAAACAGGAAGTTATCAGCTTGATGCTCCAGGACTTGAGAAACAACCGAAGAGAATGGTTTTGGGCGCTGAGTTATCTGACGCAAGACAACCCCATCAGTCCACGGGATGCCGGTAAAATGGATAAGATGATTAAGGCATGGGTAGACTGGGGAAGGCGGAAAGGTCTCCTGTAAAGTGCCTTCCGTCTTTCGACCAGCCCCCGATGTGCGTGCAACTCTTCAGCAACATTTCCCAAACCTCAGATTTGCCCGTTGGTCAATTAAAAGCCCCTGGAATGACACCTACAAGTGCATTGCGTGGACTGCATGCAGGACCGACGTAAGTTGGTGGCCACCGGGTGGGACGCGACAAATTTACTGGCCACCGGGCGCTCGCTTTGATGACAGCATAGATGCATTCATCGAGGCATTTGCTAAAATTGGTTATAAACCATGTGATAATTCAGAATTTGAGTTTTGGTATCAAAAGGTTGCAATCTACGCTGCTAGTAACCGGAGCGTTCAGCATATGGCCCGACAGCATTTTTGGGGGCGTGGGTGGTTAAGCAAGTTGGGAAAACTAGAGGATATCACTCACGCTGATTTGGAGTGCATCGAAGGTGATCCATCTCCAATTGCAGTGGCGCTACATCAATCCTATGGACGGGTTGCGCAAATACTAAAAAGGTCATGGTGGGATTCAGTTGTTAATTTTTGCCTCTTCAGATGCTTATGGGGTGCGTTAAAGTTCTGGCTGTATCGTCTGAGGCATCCGTCATGGATTTTGGATAATCTAATTACAAATCGATCTTCCTTCCGATGAAGCTGTAAGGCGACTTCTCTGGGTCGGGGGAACCTTGCGGCGTCCCGGTTTTCCTTCTCGAAAACCGGCAACACGCTAACAGATCACCACTCGATTTTCACGCTTGATTCGCATGGAACATGCCCCGCTTGGCCGCAAAGATCGAAGGGGTCGGCCACAATCTGCAGGGGCTGGTTGAGTCAAGTAAATAGGCCTAATAGGAAATACCATTTGTTGTTAGTCACTTTTTTCTACTTTGCAGAATGTCGTCGTTGAAAACAAACGGCTTACGCGTCGGCAACTGCCAAATAATCGGTAAAACGGCTAATCGACCGCGGAAGTTGGGCTAGTCGGGACAGACAACGAATTGTCGCGCAGATGGCTCTGAGATCATTCCCCAGGGAGTCAAGTAAAGGGCAAATCCATCACATCCGAACATGGCGCAGCCGATGTTGAATCGAGTAGCCGCGCTCCACCTGTTCGGGCGAATAGTCGGTGAGGGTGGTGTTTCTTCCTTGATCGAGCCGTGCTGCTTACTTGAGCCGGACACAAACGGGAGGGCATCGACGAGAGTCGTCTTGCCGCTGGATCCGTGTCCAACGACCCCCACGTTTCGAATGTCCGCTGCCTGGTATTCCCGCATCCTGCGCGTCCTCGTTGTGCTGAAAGGGTTGGAACCGTAGAGCGTTTCCCGGTGGGGGGCCCCGGCGTCAAGGGCGGAACGGCCGCGGGCAGGAGGAGAAGCGGCGTGCTTCCACGTTGGAGCGGCAGCTTCAGTCCGCGGGCGCAGGCGGTCAGGCGAGAAACGAGAGCGGCGGCAGGGAGTCCCCGCGGCCGCCGTGATCGATCACCAGCCAATCAGACAAGTAAGGTGCCTTCGCTCAGTCTCCTCCGTCGTCGAACGTCACACCGTCGGATTGTTGACACAACTCGAGTAGTGCGTCGATGCGGGCCCCGGCGGCGGCAGGAAGTATCGCGTAGGGCGTCAGCGTGAAGCTCATCGCGCGACGCGCCCTTTCGGGCCAGTCGGGCATCGAGAGTCCAGCCACGAGCCGGCGAATGGGGACGCCGCAATCTTCCAACAGGTGATCCGCCAACGTCGAACGGAATCTCGAAGTCGCGCGTGACGAGCTCGCCGGTCTCGTCATCGCGCCACGCCGCATCGCCGATCTCTCCGCGCTCCGGCCAGAGCCCGAGGTGGCGAATCGTGTCCGACCTCTCCACCGGTTGGCGACGGGATTCCCCGCAACCGCCAGCGCAGAGCGAGGCCATCGGGCGTGGCCACGCCGTACAGCGTCACCATGTCGCGGCCCGGACTTTCGGAATTGAGCGGCGACGGAACGGAATTCACGTGTGCAAGGACCGTGGAGTGATCGGGACCTTCCTCGAGCATGACGAGAACGTCCATCTATCCACACCTCCTGCTCGGTTCTCATTCCGCCGGGCACCAAAGCAGCATCTTGTTTTTCCTATGCGCCGGCGCGTAGCATGAGGGGGATTGACCTCCGCTCGATCCGCAAATTGGGTTGGGCTGAGCGCCCGGGGCGGCCCGGCCCCAACCACTAAACACGTCGGACCTGCCCCCGGTATCCGAATTTACCAGTTTGTGTATTTACACGTTCGGCGACCAGCGCTACGCTGACAGGCTAATCACTTGGCAATCAATAACATTGACGAGAACAACGCTGCGCGTGACCGACTCATTGCGCAGCTGCGAACCGGTCGCCTGATTGGCTGTACGGGCGCGGGCCTGTCCGTCTGGGCAGGATACCGGCCTTGGCAAGGAGTCATAAGCCATTTGGCCGAGGAAGTCGATCGACGAAGACGCGGAGAAGTGGACACTCAGCTGGTCTTACTGAATTATGGTAGAGATCTCCTGTTGTGCGCCCAGAGGCTCGGAAATGACCTAGGCGAACCTGCCTTTTCCGACTTCGTCCGCACCGAATTCGGACCGAGGGGTGCAGCCCTGCATGATGTGCTATTACGCATCGCCTCGCTCCCGCTCCGACACGCGTTGACTCTCAATTTCGACCTTTCCTACGAAGCCGCACACCGGTTGATCGGGGCAGCGTGCCAGACAATCACATCCTGCAACAGGACAGCCTTGGCCCGTTTCCTTCGCGATATGGAGGACCCCAATTCTTCGAAACATGCCGTGCATCTACACGGCAAATATGACGACCCTGTCCAGTAACTCGCGCTTACGGAGGCAGGCTACACCGCTCTTTACAACGACCCCCTTTTCAGAAACTTCGTTTGGAGCATGGCAACCAAACGGTTGTTCTTTTTGGGATTCGGCTTCACAGATACCGACTTCACAAACATCTTGCGGGATTGTGCCAGACATGTTCGCGGGAATGGGCTTAATCATTTCGGTCTGGTAGGCCTCCGATCGGAGCACGACGACAATGAATCTCGGACTATTCTCAACGAAAGATACCTGCTTGATCCGATCTTCTACAACATTGTGGTTGGCGGTGATGGTCAGGAAAACCACGAAGAGTTTGCCCGCATTATTAACGGGATCTCTGTCGCGCTGGGAATGTCGGAGCAGGCGGTTCCGCAGCGACATCCGGTTGTTCCGCCAGAATCTGCTGTGCCTTTAGACCCTGACGACGAGCGCCGCACCGAAGAATTGAACCGACGACTGCTGGACAGGATCGAACGCGGAGGTGGCGGTGTTTAACATTCAACGGCCTGATTTTATATCCCAAGTCTGGGATCTGACCAAGTCGGGATCGGTAGTACTTACGGGTTCGCCAGGTGTTGGAAAGAGCTGGACGATAGGGCAGCTGATTAGGCAGTGCAAACGCGAGAACCGCCGAGTCCTATCTCTTGCCGCCGAGGACTTCGATGTCAGCTCTGTCGATGAATTACGACAGGCGATTGGCTTCAAAACGGATATTGTCTCGCTTCTGACGTCTTTTGGCCCCGTCCCCCTTCTGATCATAGATGGCCTCGATGCATTGCGTGGCGAGGCCTCGCAGCGAGCATTTCGGGATTTAATACAGAACGTCCTTGATCGATTACCAACATGTTCGATCGTTGTCTCCATCAGAACATTCGATCTGCAGCAATCACCGGAACTGCAGCGCCTCTTCTTCCACTTCCCTGATGCTCGACGGTTTGTCAGCGTCACCACAAAGCCGTTTTCTGAGGACGATCTTCGTGTGGCCGCCGAACAAGTGCCTGCGCTGAAGTCGGTCTTCCAAACGGGCCAGAGTGACATTCGCGAACTGCTCAAGAATCCATTCAATTTGCGACTTGCACTCGAGCTCCTCGACAGCGGCGCCGGTACCGAGGAACTTTCGACAATGCACTCACAGATTCAGCTATTGGAAAGATACTGGCTGATGAGAGTGGAAAGCGCCGCGGACGGGGCCGACCGAAAGGCTCTTCTCCGCCAAGTCGTTCGAGAGATGGTTAACAGAAAATCGCTCTCGGTTCGTGAAGAAGCCGCCTATTCACCCGGATTTGCAAACGCTCTGAAGGGTTTACGCAGCGCAGAGGTGTTGAGAGAGAGCGTAACCGACCGAATCTCGTTCTCACACAACATACTGTTTGACTACGCGGTCGCCCGATTGTTGTTGGACGAGGACGAAGTATTCACTTTCATCAAGGCTGATTCCAGCAGAACAATCTTTTTCCGGCCATCGATCCTCCATTTCTTTCACCATCTCTGGTGGAGAGACCGGACAATGTTTTGGAATGTTTCCTCACGTTGGTTCGCCGACCCACAACTGCCGGAGCGGGCCAAGGTTGTCCCTGCAGTAGTTGTCACCGAAGCGTCCCGTTCACTACCTGATCTTGAACAACTTTTTTCAGATGACGCCGCGAAGAGAGGCCTCCCCTTGACTCTGCGTGCTATCCAAGCGTTCGGAACACTGCAAACGCCGCGCCGTCAATTGTGGCTCACTCTTTTGGACAAGCTAGCAGATCACGTTGAACTCGAGTTCATAAACGAATTCGTTTCATTATTAGGAATCGCTAACCAATCCAAAGTTCAGAACGAAGACTCCCAACTCGGCTCGATTTCCAGGCGGCTGCTTCTCTGGATGTGGCGGACCGCCGAACAGCTGCCAAAACATCAAGGCGACCAGCTGGCCAGCATTGCTGCGGGCCGAGTCATGCCTGTGGTGATGCAGCTATATGGCTCTGATACCTCCGCGACTCGCGAGATCGTTGAGGTAGTTGTAAACCGTTTCGGTTCACCGGCTGCTTCGCCCCACGATGCTTTTGTTCTGGCACATGAGATCAAACACGTCATAGAGCATGATCCCGCGCTTGCTGTAGTTGTCTACCAGCGCATGTTTTCTCATCCTGAGCAATCCGAAGAAACGACTGTGATGGGAGGCGGGGGACCTGTTGTCACACTTACTAGCACTCGCAAGCAGGACTTCGAAACCGCGCTTTACAGTCTGCAGCAGGGCTTTGCGTACTTCCTCAAATTCGCACCTCGTCATGCTGCAGAAGCAGCGGTCCTCGCAACTAATGCTGAAATCCAACAAGAGCGGCCCCTGGCCGAAGACGAGCAAACTCGCCAAAGTTTCAAATTCAAGCTCTTAGGAGGTTCGGTAACTTACGTTTCAGACTTCAGCGAAATCTGGGATCACGGGGCGCGGGAATACTTGAGCCTGCAATTGCTCAATACTGTCCTCCAAGAGGCCGGCTCTGACGCATCCCGCGCGCCCACAGCGGTACACGTCGTCGCGGCGAAGGCACAGGTCGCAGTGTGCTGGAAACGACTGCTTGAGGCCGCCGCTACTGACGTCCATTCCTATTTTCCACACATACGAGGGCTGCTGCGAATTCCACGGTTTCTCTCAGCTCCAGAAGTGACAATTGCCGTCGGGAATGTACTCAGGGCGGCATACGAGCAATCGGTAATAAGCGACAGCGACAAGACACAAGTTGAAGACGCAATCAAACGCATACCGCGCAGTCGTTTCATTAAGAGATATGAAAAGCCTAACTCCATTCAGAACCGGCTCCTATTGTGCATTGGTGCCGAACGGCTGATTTCGGACGAGCTGCGCTCACGAGCGGAGGAACTCGCAAAAGGACAAAAGTCATTCGCGAACGAACCGCATGTCAGAATCAGCGGCGGTGCGATGAGTTTTTCGACCGAAGATTGGCTTCGAGAGCAGGGTGCCGATACAGCAGCCAAAGAAAACGCGGACATTCTCGCCGCGACGAAGACCGTCACTGAGTTCGAACACAAGTTCCTTAATACCGCACCATCTATAGAGGAATGCATTGCCGTCGAACCGCAATTGCGACAATTGCATGAGCTCACACAAGCAGGTCTTGCCGACGAGCTAGTGTCTGAACATGCGAGGGGTGTGTTGTACGCAGCGGCGGAGTCAGTGTTGAAGAATCAGGATCTCGGGAAAAAACTGTCCGTAAGTCAGTTCTGCAGAACCATACTATTTCAGGGCGCGAAAGATCCAGCGCCGGTGTTTGATCCCAAATACCATTTGCCGTTCGACATGCCATCCTGGAGCAGTCCTCTCCCTCGAATTGAAGTTGCGCGGGGTCTATCCCATCTCTTATGGAATTACGGGTCGGATGACGAACTCGTCCAGGCATTTATAAGGCTGACCGAAGATCAAGTGCCGGCCGTTCGGTATCAAGTCGCCGTCGGACTGCTCGGTTTCTACAAGCACAATGATTTTGACCGATTTTGGGACCTTATCGCCAAAATGATGGCTGCAGAGACAACGGCAGGTGTGATGTTGGGGCTTTTAGGGGCTCTGGGACGGATTGCGGGAAATGATCCTGAGCGGGTCGTGGAGCAACTCACGAAGGTAATCGATCGGGGCCTGCCCGAAACTGGCCGCTCCGAGATGACGCGTACTCTCATGCAGACTCTGACGGGCCTTTACGTTGTTCGTGGCGACCAAAAGGCTGGCGAGCAGCTCGCCCGGTTCGAAGCCGAACCGGTTCTTCACGCTGGCGAGGTTGCTGATGAAGTGTTTACGGCTTCACATTACCTAACTCCGAACAACGCTGATGGAGACGCCCGCTACAGGGCTAGGGAATTGTTCCAAAGAGTGCTGTCGGCTTCCTACCAGTACCTTCCGAAGACATCAACTATCACGGAGCCGAAAGAAAGAGCGGATGCGATCATGGCCGTGATGAGGCACATCGACGAGGTCGCCTCAAGAATCTATTTCGCGCTCGATATCGAACCCGGCCTTCGCACGCCCGAACGCTCACTCACAGAAGAACAAAGGAGAAGCCTGTATTTTGAACTCAAGCCCATAGTCTCCGCGCTTGCGGAGGGGAGCCCGACTTCTGAGCATCATCTCCTCCCGCGTACAGCGCACTATGTTCTCCAGACTCTCAACGGCGTGGTTGGTTACGATCCCGCAGCGATCATTAAGCTTGCCGCCCAAGTCTGCAACGCCGCGTCAGCCTTCAGCTATCAGTTCGATGCCATGGCAATTCGCGAAGTCGTACAACTGGTTGACCGCAGCCTTGCAGACCACAAGGATACGCTGAAAGATCCCTCTGTCGCTGGCGCTCTTGGAGAGATACTCGACATATTCGTCCGGGCGGGGTGGCCTGATGCGTTGCAGCTCACATTCAAACTCGACCAAGCCATCCGATAGAACCCCAAGCTTTTTGTCTCCTCCGCGATTAGCGTTAATCCCAACCTGCTGCTTGTTGGTAGCTGACGCGTCATCTCCCCACTCCGTCCTCCTCCGGGTGGGTCTTGCTCGGCCGCGGCTCGAGCGGTCGCTCGGGCTGATGCGCCCTGTCAACCTCCTCCTGCCTCAGCCTTGTGTTCTTCACCCGCTTTGGCTGTTCTCGTCTGTTTTGTGAACACAAAAAACTCGGAGACCCGGCTGAAGGCGGACCACTGATTTTTGTGTTTGAGGTTTTCACGTTGCGCCGCCCCATACAGGGTGCCTTGTTTTGTCCTTCTGGAACGATCTTTCACATTCTGGGCGTTGCGTGTCGCTAGCAGCACTTTCCAATCTGTTAATACCGCTTGGGGTAACGGCGGCATGATTCTTGTGCTCGGCTCTCGTGATAGGCCCGTGGTACTTTGAACCAGAGCGGGGATCCCCAAATGCTCCACAACCCGAGGTACCCGAGGTTTAGGGATTTGACCCGGCCGAGCTGGGAACGTAGAATTATTTATTTGGCTTACCCATGCTAGAGAAGATTGTGGTGCGCGGCGCGCGCCAGCACAACCTGAAAGGCATCAATCTCGAGATCCCGCGGCACAGGCTCACGGTTGTCACGGGCCTTTCGGGATCGGGCAAGTCAAGCCTTGCCTTCGACACCATCTATGCCGAGGGGCAACGGCGCTACATCGAGTCGCTGTCAGCCTTCGCGCGCCAGTTTCTCGAGCAGATGGAGAAGCCCGACGTCGACAGCGTGGAGGGGCTATCGCCCGCGATCAGCATCGAGCAAAAGACCACGAGCCGCAGCCCGCGTTCCACCGTGGGAACGGCCACTGAGATCTACGACTACATGAGGCTGCTCTTCGCCTCAATCGGCAAGCCGCACTGTCACATCTGCGGGAAGCCCATCTCGCACCAGACCCTTGAGCAGATTGTCGACGCCATCCTGGCCTACCCCGAGGAAACGCGTGTCATGATCCTCGCGCCCGTCGTGCGCGACCGCAAGGGCGAGTTCAGGAAGCTCTTCGAGAAGTACATCAAGAAGGGCTATGTACGGGTGAGAGTGGATGGGAAGATGTACGATCTCGAAGAGAATATCCCACTCTCGCGGAAGCGGAACCACACAGTTGAAATCGTCGTCGATCGAGTATTGATCAAATCCGGCATACGCCGCCGCCTGGAGATGTCCGTGAAGGCTGCCGTTGGGTTGGCGGAAGGGCTTGTGACTGTTGCCGCGTTGGATCTGGAGGAACGCCTCTTTTCGGAGCGTCAGGCGTGCATCGACTGCGGAGTAAACATCCCGACGCTCGAGCCGAGATCCTTTTCCTTCAACTCGAAATATGGCGCCTGCCCGGAGTGCGGGGGGACGGGCACGCGCATGGTTGTCAATCCTCAAAACGTGATCCTCGATCCTAGCCGCCCCATTTCCGACATGCAGTTCCCGGTCGAGAACGGCAGGATCGAAAACTATTTGAGAGAATCGCTCATCACCGTCGCGCGCAACTTCAAGTGCGGCGGCAAGACCTCCTTCGGGCGTCTGCCTGCGAAGGCCAGAGAGATTTACTTTCATGGAAGCCCGGAGCCCATCACCTACTACTACGGCGACTATCGGTACACGGCCGAGTTCAAGGGTGTAGAGAAGTGGCTGGAGGGGCTTCTTCAGGACGAGGAGAATCTCCGGATACGTGAAGAACTTGAAAAACTGTTCACCGTCCAAGACTGCCCGGCGTGCGGGGGAGCGCGCCTTCGACCTGAGAGCCGGGCTGTCAAGCTGAACGGGATGGCCATTTCGGACTACTCGCGGCAGTCCCTGGAGAAGGCGCTGGTTTCCTTCCGGAAGGTCGAGCTCACCGCGCGAGAAGAGAAGATCGCAAGACAGGTCCTCAAGGAGATCTCCGGCCGGCTGGAGTTCCTCGTAAATGTGGGCGTTGGCTACCTCTCGCTGGACCGGTCGGTTGCCTCCCTTTCCGGAGGGGAAGGGCAGCGGATCAGGCTCGCGACGCAAATCGGCTCAAAGCTCAGAGGAGTCCTCTACGTTCTCGACGAGCCCTCGATCGGCCTTCATCCTCGCGACAACCGGCGCCTGCTCGACACGCTGTCCGAACTGCGCGACATGGGGAACACAATCCTCGTTGTCGAACATGACGAGGAGACCATTCGGAGCGCCGACCACATCGTGGACCTCGGCCCCGGCGCAGGCCGCAGCGGGGGCGATGTGGTCGTGTCTGGAACGATCGATCAGGTCCAGCGATGCTCCGACTCGCTGACTGGAAAATACCTCAGCGGAGAGCTCCGTATCGATTGTCCCAGCGTGCGGCGCAGGGGCAACGGAAAGCGGCTGATCGTGAAGGGGGCCCGGCACAACAACCTGCAGAACCTCACGGTGGAGTTTCCCCTGGGCTTGTTCATCTGCGTCACGGGGGTCTCCGGCTCGGGGAAATCTTCTTTGGTAGAGGATATCCTTTTCAGGGCTCTTTCTCGCAAACTCCATCGAGCCCTGACGGACCCAGGAGCGCACAGCGACATCCTGGGAATCGAAAATCTGGACAAGGTCATCGAGATTGATCAGTCGCCCATCGGGCGCACACCGAGGTCGAACCCTGCGACGTACACGGGGCTCTTTACCCCCATCCGGGAACTTTTCTCCCTTCTGCCGGATTCCCGTATCCGGGGCTACAAGCCGGGCCGCTTCAGCTTCAACGTCAAGGGAGGACGATGCGAAACGTGCCAGGGGGATGGTCTGCGCCGCATTGAGATGAATTTCCTGCCGGATGTCTACGTTCTCTGCGAGACCTGCCAGGGTAAGCGTTACAACCGTGAGACTCTGACTGTTAAATACAAGGGCTACTCCATTGCCGATATCCTCGATATGAATATCAGCGATGCGTATGCGCTGCTCGAGAATATCCCGGCTATTGCACAGAAGCTGCAGACGCTGAATGACGTCGGTCTCGGATACGTCCAACTCGGCCAGTCCGCCACCACCCTTTCGGGCGGCGAAGCCCAGCGGGTCAAGCTTTCCAGGGAACTTAGCCGCCGCGCCACGGGTAAGACTCTCTATATCCTCGACGAACCCACGACCGGGCTTCACTTTCATGATGTCAAGAAGCTGCTCGACATTCTGAGCAGCCTTGTGGAGCTTGGGAACACGGTGGTGGTAATCGAGCACAACCTCGACGTGGTCAAGATGGCCGACTACATCATCGACCTCGGGCCGGAAGGGGGCGAGAGCGGCGGCAGAATCGTCGCTGTCGGGACCCCCGAGCAGGTGGCCCGGGCTGAGTTCTCGGCGACCGGCCGCGCCCTCCGCCGCGTCCTGTCTTAGGCCACCAATTTCACGAATTAAAAGCAGCCACGAATTTCACCAATTACACGAAATCTCCATTAATTGATTTTGCGATGTTCGAGTAATTCACGGGAGAGTATCCCCTCAGTTACGCGCGGAAAGAGCGCCGTCGGGCCGCCGGACGGGACCTGTTTCCCGCGCGTAACTGAGGGAGTACGCGGGGGATTATTTTTGGGTTGAATGAGAAGTGAGGATAGCGTAGATGTGGCTGATATGTCGCCGACTGAAGATTTGCTGGGGAAATCGGTGCGGGAGTTGAGAGAGCGTTTCCTGAAAGGGAACCAATCAGTTCCCGAGGGACTGCTCGAGGCGCTGCAATGCGATCCTCGGAACGGAGCCCGGCAACTGGCCGGTCTTATCTACAAGCGCAGGTCCAAAAACCGCCGCGAAGGGCAGCGCCTGCACAGCCTGTTGCGCTTCGAGATGGAGCTCTGGGAGCAGGGCTGCAACTGCATCGCCGGCGTCGATGAGGCCGGCGTGGCTCCTTTGGCCGGACCGGTGGTCGCGGCAGCGGTGATCCTTCCCCGCCACTACAAGCTTCCTGGCCTGGACGATTCCAAGAGAATCCACAACGAGGCTCGGCGGGAGGCGCTCGCGAGACAAATAAAAAAAGATGCGTTCTGCTGGTCCACGGGGCAGGCTGAAGTCGAGGAGATCGACAGCCTCAACATCTATCAGGCCAGTCTGCTGGCGATGAGGCGGGCGGTGGATGGTCTAAGCGTTCAGCCGGATTTCGTCCTCGTGGACGCCCGCACCATTCCGCATTGCCCGTATCCGCAGAGGGGTATTGTCCACGGGGACGCCCTCTCAGCGAGCATCGCGGCTGCCTCGATCATTGCCAAAACGACTCGCGATGCCCGGATGGCCGAGCTCGATCGCATGTACTCCGGATACGGGTTCGCCTCCCACAAAGGCTATCCGACGCCGGAGCACCTGCAGCGTCTGAAGAAACTGGGCCCTCTCCCTGTGCACCGGCGCAGCTTCGCTCCGGTGCGTGAGGTGCTCGGACTGGATCCGGTACAGGGAAGTCTCTTCGACCCAGACAGAAAGGGCCAACTGACAATGGATTGAACTGTTTTGGCATGACTTCTGTAGGGGCGCCACCTGTGGGCGCCCACAGGCTGAATGGGCGGGCACAGGTCCCGCCCCTACAGGCTCGTTTTGCCCCAACTTTGCTCTTCCACTTCGAGGATGATGGCGCTCATCGGCTTTCGTTTCCCGCTCTCCGAGGGAATGAGGCCAAGGCTTCGGCAATAATTAAGGTTGGTAATGACGAGCTTGAAGTTGACCTCGTCCAACTGCACCAGGTAATCGGCGTCCAGATCTTGTGTTGCGCCGGGTTGGGTGAAGTTCAGCGGGCAATAATCGACCTCCGGGTTCCCATCCTCGGCCCGGTAGAGCAGAGGCAATCCCTGTGTTCGGCAGATGATGGGCCGAGCCTCGTAGATCGAACACCGGTTATTCACAAGCAACGGGCAGGCGACGGGCTCGCCTTTCGCGTTGTGCCCCTGCACTTCCCGCACCTGTCTGGCCAACCGCTGCCGGAGTCCTGCAGGCAGTGCCTGAACCGCAGTTCGCACAACGTCAGCTCCCACCTCGAACACCGACAAGTCGTGGCCGCAGCATCCGCTGCAACCCGCGCGGCAGACGAGGTGAGAGCGATAGCGCTCCGTTAACCGCGCTGCCAGAGAATCGACGTCAGTTACGAGATTGGCGTATTCCTCGAACATAAAAACAATCTAACCGCAGCGCGGCCGGCAGCCGCAACCAAATAGGGCGGTCTGGCCCCCGAGCCGGCCGCGCTGAGCGGTCAGCCTTCAGCTATCAGCCCTCAGCTGGATGTATTTCTAACAATGGCTGCGCGGTCCCGTGATGGATCGTTCAGAGCCGCGCGCGAAGCAAGCGGGGATGATGAACAGTATTGTATCACATCCCCGCTCCCGGCCGCGGCTCTGAATGCTTGTTGATGAGGCAAGGCCGCAATAATGGCCGCACAAAAACCCTGTCAAAACAGCAGAGTTTTACCTGTTTGTTGTACAAAGACGCAGAGAAGAGAATTCTCCGTGGTCTCCGGGACTCTCTGGTGCTAGATTGTTCCCACGTTCAATGGCTCGGAGGAGACAATGAAGAAAGCCAGGACTTTATACACTTGCCTCGTCGCGGCGTTGTTCGCGATTCAGTTCACGGTAAGTGCAGAGAAACTCCAGTACCCAAAGACTCGAACAGTAGATCATACAGACACATATTTCGGGACAACGGTGCCGGATCCTTACCGGTGGCTCGAGGATGACAACTCTCCGGAGACCGCGCAATGGGTTCAGGAAGAGAACAAGCTGACGTTTGGCTACCTCGAAAAGATTCCCCACCGCGCGAAGGTCAAGGAACGCCTCGAGACCCTCTATAACTACCCAAAGTACAGTGCTCCCTTCCGGCGAGGTGAATATTTCTTCTTTTCCAAGAACGAGGGTTTGCAGAACCAGAGCGTGCTTTATATCCAGAAAGGCCTGGATGGTAAGCCAGAAGTCTTCATCGATCCCAACAAGTTCTCCGAAGACGGCACCGCGCGATTGGGCGCGTTTGCGCTTTCCAAGGATGGAAAGTATGCAGCCTATGGGATTTCCAGAAGCGGCTCGGACTGGCAGGAGTATCACGTCATGGAAGTCGCCGCAAAAAAGACGCTCCCCGATGTTCTGAACTGGATCAAGGTCTCAGGGATCGCATGGCAGGGCAACGGCTTCTACTACAGCCGGTATAGTGAGCCGGCGAAGGGCAAGGAACTTTCTTCGATGAACGAAGGCCATATGGTCTTCTACCACAAGGTCGGAACTCCCCAGTTACAGGACGCGGTGGTTTACGAGGACCAGGGGAACCCGCAGAGATTCCACCTGGCAGGAACGACGGAAGATGAGCGTTTTCTGTTCCTCAGCATTTCCGACCGTGGCAAAGGCAAGAGGGGGAATTCGCTCTTCTTCCGCGATGCCTCAAAAGACGAGAAGACGTTCCGGCCCGTCGTTGCAGACATCGGCAACGACGATTTCAGGATCGTGGATAACATCGGCGACAAATTTCTCATCGAGACGAACCGGAAAGCCCCAAACAGCAGGGTATTCCTGTTTGACCCTGCGAATCCCGATGAGGAGAAGTGGAAGGATGTGCTGCCCGAGAAGTCCGAGCCGCTCGATGGCGTATCTTCGGCCGGTGGAAAGCTGTTTGTGACGTATCTGAAAGACGTCACGACTCGAGCCTACGTCTACAGTCTGGACGGCAAGCTGGAGAATGATATTTCCCTGCCGGGACTTGGCACTGCCGGCGGCTTCGGAGGCGAGAAAGACGACAAGTTCGTGTTCTATGTTTTCACGTCTTTCAGTTTTCCGCCCACGATCTATCGGTACGACATCGCGACCCGGAGGTCTTCCGTTTTCCGAGCGCCCGAAATTCCCAACTTCCGTGCCACCGATTATGAAACCAGGCAGGTTTTTTACAACAGCAAGGACGGCACGCGCGTGCCGATGTTCGTCGTCTACAAAAAGGGATTGAAGCTTGACGGAAACAATCCCGCACTCCTTTATGGGTACGGCGGATTCAACATCTCGACAGCACCGGCATTCAGTCCGCTCCGCCTTGCGCTGCTGGAACAGGGCTTCGTCTATGCATCGGCGAACATCCGAGGGGGCGGCGAATATGGCGAGAAATGGCACCTAGCGGGCATGAAGCTGAACAAGCAAAACGTGTTCGACGACTTCATCGCTGCCGCGGAGTATCTGATTGCCGGCAAATACACTTCGCCGGAGAAGTTGGCAGTCCAGGGAGCTTCGAACGGCGGACTGCTGGTGGGTGCGGTCATCAACCAGCGGCCGGATCTGTTCCGGGTAGCGATACCGCAGGTCGGCGTGATGGACATGCTGCGCTTCCACAAATTCACGATCGGATGGAACTGGATCGCCGACTACGGCTCCAGCGACTATGAAGCGGAGTTCAAATCTATCTACAGCTACTCGCCCCTGCACAATATCAAGGAAGGGGTGAAATATCCGGCCACACTCATTACCACCGCGGATCACGACGACCGCGTAGTCCCGGCTCATTCATTCAAATACGCCGCGACGCTGCAGGAGAAGGCCGGGAACGGAGACAATCCCATACTCATCCGCATTGAGACAAAATCAGGTCATGGTGCAAGCAGCACCACGAAGGCGCTCGAGACTACGGCGGATATCTATTCGTTCATTTTCTACAACCTGGGTGTAACGCCGAAATACTGAATAGTGTCTTTTGATTCAAATTGTGCGCTCTTGGGGCAAGAAATGTAGGGGCACGCGGCAGCGTGCCCACGCCCCAAACAGGGCATGCTGCCGCATGCC
>Ga0315277_10005799_pt1 | contig 16225 bp, 14 predicted proteins | sample YL17G05_15_MG_FD_203695 | JGI IMG/M metagenome (GOLD analysis project Ga0315277, IMG submission 203695) | Sediment microbial communities from Yellowstone Lake, YNP, Wyoming, USA - YL17G05_15 | ecosystem: Environmental > Aquatic > Freshwater > Lake > Sediment | place: USA: Wyoming | collected... | reverse complement strand
GCTACATCCACGCGGAGGGGTATCCCGGCGGCGAGATGAAGCACGGCCCGATTGCCCTTATCGACGAGAAGATGCCCACGGTCGCCCTATGCAACCGGAACGCGGTATATGAAAAAATGATATCCAATATCATGGAAGTCAAGGCAAGGGACGGTGAGGTGACAGTTATTGCGGAGGAAGGTGATAAGACGATCGCCGATAAGGCGGACAGGATATTCTATGTCCCCACGACCGACCCTGACCTGATGCCCATATTACTCACAATACCCCTGCAGCTTATCGCGTATCACATCGCGGTATGGCGCGGATGTGATGTTGACCAACCGCGCAATTTGGCCAAGAGCGTAACAGTCGAATAGGATGATTATCACAGCCAGGATACCATTCATCCTTGGGCGATATGTATAATCGGCATTAGTTGACATTATTTTCCACGGTGTTACTGTAGGGCCCGCTGGAAGCGCCTTGCGACGATTAGTTGATTGAAAATATCACTGGGGCTATTAAAATGGCAATTATCAACAATTCCATAGGCAGAAAATATTTTTAATATATGTTGCAAAATATATTGGCTATTGTATAATGCATTTGAGTTTAAATCTAATTGTATGGAGAGTATGTCATGGCTGGAAATTTTAAAACGATGATGGTTAAATTAGCCAAGGACCTCGAGAAGGAGATCGGGCGCCTTGAAAGGGAACTTAAAGACAAACAAGCTTTACTGAAAAACCTAAAGGGGATAGCCAAACATAAAATCACCCGCAGGGGGCGGAGGCGGAAAGTGGCGGTACGCGCCCGCAAGGTGGTTGTACGCAGGGGCAGGCCACCCAAGAAACGCGGCAGGGCCGCAATGTCCAATAAGGACAAGGTCTTCAGGGTAATATCAAAAATGGGCGGCGAAGGAAGGTTCAGCGACTTGACAAAAGCCGTTAAGGAAAAATACCCGGGGTTCGGCGGGAAGAACACCGGTCATGCGGTCCACCAGATTCTCAACAAAGACCCTCGGTATGAAAAAGCGAAAAAGGGTTTGTATAAAATTCGCCCGGGAGCGAAATAGCAACAATATCCATCTAATGTTCACCTGCTTGATAATGGCCGGATAGTCCGGCCATTTTTGTTCTCCTTGAACCAACTCGATATGTATTGACGCGAATTATCCCGAATTGCGAGGAAGTAACATTTTATATGTGAATATCATTTAACCATCTGATAATACAGGTGTTTTCATTGAAGCATTTAATCATTTTGCATATAACCCCTGCGGTAGAAAACTTCCCAGTTATCGTTATCATCCGCGCGTTCGCACCAGACAAAATGCATATAAGCGTCCGGTGAACCCGCGGGGATGGCATCGAAGATGAAATCCGGCATCGCCCCCTCAACTTCAGCCTGACTTATTAGAACCGGCGCCGAGAAAGCGTTTCCGCCCATCCGGTAGATGCAATTTACCGCACCGGCAGTTTGGTATGTTATGGCGATAATATTCTCACCGGAAGTATTACCGGAAATGACCTGCGCGTCGGTTATCGGCTCAGGCGATTGCACCACCATTTCGGGATTGAAGTATATCCCCGACATGAAGATGAGTTCATACCACAACGGCTCAATATGTTTCTGTGTGAATGTGAGATACATCTCTTGGCCGTCAATGAATATGCTTGGGTCGCGGAGGTCCTCATAATCGGATGTCACTGCCATACCCATCTCCGGGTTCCAGTTCGTCCCGTCAGTTGAACTGTACATGGATATATCACTGCCGCTGCCATATATCACTAACCAGAGCTTCCCGCTATCATCCCGTGCCAATGAACGTACGTTGCTGAGATAACCGGCGGCAACAGCATAATCCGGATGGTCTGAGAAAGGCGGGTACCAGAACGGGCTTGGGTCGTCCCAATCATTCCCCGTTGAAACCTTCGCGTTAATTTGACCGCCATAATCGGATAGAACGACCAACCCTGCGTCTTGCATCACAGCCGCTTCTATTTGCCTGTCAGCTTTGTATTTCCAGAATACACTATGGTTTGTCGGACCAAGCTGGCTGACATAGTTGTCGGGTGAAGTTGCGGACGGATAACCGGGCCATATCGCGTGCATACGTGAGCCGGAAATATATTGGAGCGACTTGATTGCGTCGCGGATAATCAGCTCCGCCCCCACTCCAAAGTGCTCGCCAAGTCCCGCCCCCCACGATGTTCCGGAATTATCGCTGGTGAAACTATAGAGCTTGCTTCCCCAATTGCTCCCGCCTTCATATTCGCCGACAACATCATGCGTATCGTTCACGGCGTACCATAATACCAGCAAGCTCTCGTCCGCAGTTTCACCGATTGTCGGCGAGAAATCATCCAATTGCGGCCAGTCGCCATGAACCGGGTCAATAATCTGCACCGGGTCCTCAAGGACGAGCTGCCATCCCGGCGGACTGCTTGCTACCGGGGCTGTGTGCGTAAAATATGCCGTGACAGGCTTGCCGGGAAGGACGCCGCCATAGCCGATATTCTCCGATTCAACTGATATCAGGATATCAATCGAACCCAGCCCGGGGGTGGCATCCGTGATGTCAATCGAATATGTGCTGCAGCCTTCCCCGCCTCCAATGGGTGTGAGACTTGTTACGGGGTTGAAGTTCCAAGGGGATTCTACCTTAACGACATTCAAACCGGCGCTGTACCAATCATACACATCAATCAACAGCGACAAGCTGCCACCCGATGAAAACCAGTCATTCCATAGAGTGTTTGAGACTTCCGTAACATTTACCCGCCAGGCTTCCGGACGATTCGCGGCTGGAGGGAAACTATCAGGCAGCTTCCACGGCGGAGAACCTTTGGGGAATCTCCAAGATGCATCGACGGCATAATTGAATATCAGCTCTTCCCCGCCAAGTTCGATGGTGTAATGGCGGACATTCTTCTTGCCTGCCCCGAACATACCGCGGTTTTGAAGGGAAACATCGGTTAAGGGCGCATTCGGGTCGGTAAGGTCATCGCAGAAATATTTATATGCGTTAACCGTGCAATTGTAATGGTATGTTTCATCGGGGTTGCCAAGCAGGCCGTCCTTGTACCCCAGCATCGTATCATTATGCGGAAACTCGGCAGGATTCCACCAGCGTGAATATCCATCGGGGTTCAAAAGGCGCGTGTCACCCATTCCCGTCATACGAAGGTCCGGGTCAACAAAGCCGGTAATGGAGCCGTTGGTTATGAGGATGCCACAGACATCAAATCCCGTGAATTGATCCATTCCAGTGAACGGATGCCGCAAACCGATGTCGGCATCGATGATATTCCCATTGATCTTGAGTTTCTCAACTGTGAGATTCAACAACGGGGGCGGTTCAAGGAAATGCAGCGCGTTGAGGTGCAGGTCTGCGGCTCGAAGCGGAGCGATATCTATTGTTTGCCCGGCAGGATCAACTGTAAACTGCCAGAAACCCCACAAATAATGGCTTGTACGCGAATTGGCACTATCTGCAGCAACCGCTGAATCCGGTGCCGGTGAAACCGCATCATTGTGCCCAACCCGTGAACATCCCAATGTGAGCGCGAGGGCAACTGCGAGGATAATCAGAAATGAGAAGTTATTAGACCGCATGGCAGACCCTCCATATTTATTTTTCATTATCATTCTATCAAAATAAAAACAAGGATATCTTATTCAAGACTAATTTTTACCTAAAAGATCTACTCGCAGGTTGCTGAAAACCGGCCTAATACGTGGACAGTCCCCACGCGCTGAATCCGTGGTTGCATACGGCGGCTACCAAGTTATAGCGGTGCTTGTGAAATGGCTGGAATTTCAAAGGTTTTTTTTGAATGGCATTTTTTGTTATACTTGCCGGACTTTATAAACCGCGGAGGGAATATCGATGTTAGAAGCTGAAATAAAGCTCATCCTTCACGAGGATTTTTACTACAGGCGCCTTGTCAATGAGGTAGCAAGGTCGTTCAGCCTGATAATGCGTACCGACCACCTGCGGCCTGTACGCACGATCGACCGCTATTTCGATACGAAAAATCTGCTCCTCCTGAAGAAGGAAGCAAGCCTCCGCATACGCGAACGCCGCTTCATCACCAAAACACAGAGTGAGGGGCGGCTGACCCTCAAAACCCAGGATCCGCGCAGCGAGAATATGAAATTGGCCCTTGTACGCCACGAGCGGAAACTCAACCTTGAGGGATGGCATTGGGACCTTATAAGGGAGTTTTTTTCCGAGCTTGGGGTCGTCCTTGTAGGCGAGCCGGTTATCCCGATTATCACTGTAGAAGCGCTCTCGGAGGAGATTCAGCTTGGCGAGGGGGAGCAGCATCTACACCTGAGCTTGGACCACTTGACCTATATCGATGAGGAGAGCTTCACCAATAAGCGGGAGACGATACTTGAAATTGAGTCGCACGGATACCCGGTCAACGTGCTTGAGGATATCGGGGAGTTCTGCGTTGAGAAATACCAGCTCGAGGTTACGAAGGAACCCACTTATTTGCGCGGCATGAAGAAGGTCGGGTTGTACCATTGATTGTACGCGGCTGATATGATGGGCCGCGATGCCCCTTAGAGGCCAACCGTTGCATTGATATGCGGGTTTGGAGTAAAATTCCGCCATTAATAAACCTGATGTGATCTCGGAGGAAACCCGTGCGGGTAACATTTGTACGGGGCGTTGAAGTTTTACTTTTTGCATCCCTGCTGGTGCTTGTAACGGCATTGATATCCATGGCGGTACACCATACGAGACTTGAAAACGCCGTAAGGCCTCCAACTTTGGCGGAGTGGGATAAGAAGGACCTTGAGGCCGCCCAACAGGTGAATGTGGAGAAACCAAAGGCGAGACCCGAACAGCTTAAAGAGTTGGGCTATGAAAAGCCGAATGAGGGCACACCCCTGCCCAAAGATACACTGGCCTATAACGACAAAGCCTACAACCTTCTCAACTTTCTGCACTACTACTATTTTGTCGATGAAGATAAGATGCTGGATGATTCCGTCGAATATGTTGACCGGGACACGGGGTATTTTAAAATGGGCCAGAAAATTTACGCCCAATATTCCTTAGGCAATGTCGCCAAGCATGTCAAATACCTCACCGCCCTTGCCAAATACCGCTACCTCTATCCTACCAATGTCTCATTTGACGAGGATTTCAAGAAGATGGACGGCTTGGTGGCGAAAATATTCGAGACGCATCCGCTGAATGCCCTTTACCAGATAGAGACCTTCTTCGACCTGCTGGAGCTTAACAGGCTTACAGGCGACCAGCGTTATTTAGATTACGCCAATGCCTTGAATACAAGCGGGAAATGGGAAAACGAAGCTATAGGCTATGCCCAATTGGTGCAGCGTATGGCTCCCAGGACCCTCAAGCCCCAGTTTATGTATTCCGTCATGCTGCTTGATTACTATGCCGAGCATGGCAAGCCGTTCCTCACCCAGGTGGCGAGGACACTCTATAACGGCATCATCGCGGATACTTACGCCGGGGGATACAAAATGTTCTATACCCAGGCGACTTCTCCGCAAGCAGGGGATGTCAAGGGTACTGCACTGCTTGTTTTCAATACCGCCGAACAGGCGATAGCCCTTAATAAGATGATGGATTATTACGACGCCACGAAAGACAGCAGCATATTGGAAGTGGTTAAAGGGATTGTTACGGAAATATTGTCAGGGCAGTCGGTGCTTCAAGACCGGGACCAAGGGGGATTTTATTCGAAATATATCGAGAAATCTTCCCAATACAAGGAAGAAGCGAAACGGGCTGATGTAAACCTCTTGCTGTATTCCGCGCTGCTGCGCTATCTCAAGTACGATGCGCAGGGTGAAGAATTCACCAAGAAGTTTTCCTACTTTATCGGCGACCGCATTTATGATGAAAATTACAATGGATTCTACTCCCTTTATGATGCTAACTGGTCGGCCCAGCCGGTTGAAAATATTTACGAGTTAAGTTTGTCAGACGCTATCCTTGGGGTGCAGGTCTTCCTTGACCAAGAGGAAATCATAAGGGGACTCGCCGCGCAAGGTTCTTGATAGAAATCAGGCCGGAGGTTGCGTTCATGCTTAAACCCGCAGAGGGAATTAACCGGGTGCATTGTTACCTTTCCTCACCAAGCCGGCGTAAGTTCTACCTATATCTGGGTCTCCTCTGGATACTTAATGCCGCGGATGTGTGGCAAACCATGGCCCTGAAATACAGCGGCCAGCTTGCAAGCGAAGCAAACCGGCTTATTGACTACCTGTTGTCAAAAGGCCCCTTATATTTCGTAGTTTTCAAAATCTTGGCGGTATTTCTTATTTCAATAGTTTTAATAAGAGGCTATTCCGATGAAAAAGGAATCAGGATAGGGGAGACATTGTACACGTCCTGCCAGGTGCGTACCGCAATCCAGTTGCTGCTCGTATTGGCGATAATCTATTATCTGGTCGTCGTGTATTTACCGTTGTTGATAGTCATGGTTACCTTTTATGTGAGATAGAGGAGCGCGCAACGGGAGTTTTTAAACCAGCTGGGTTTCCGCAATACCGGTGGGATATCTCATTCGAAGCTTGCACTTCATATCCTGGGTTCGGCAAGCCGCTATCCATCGTCCTTGCATCAAGAGGCATAAAGCATGACGAAGTAAATGCTTACCTGAACCCGGAATCGTACCCGCTTCATTCTGCATACCTATTCGATGATATGGAGAAGGCCGCGCTACGCATAGCTAAAGCCGTCAATAACCGGGAACGGATACTCATTTGCGCCGACTATGATGCCGACGGCATAATCGGCGGGATTACGGCATACAGCGGGCTGAAGGAGATTGGGGCGAATTGTGCGCTATTCTTGCCTGAAAGAACCACGCACGGTTACGGGCTTAATATTGAGGTTTTGCGCCGGGCCTCCGAAGGCGGCGTTAATCTGGTTCTGTCAATAGACTGCGGCATCTCCGATTTGAACGAGGCGGAATTTCTTTCTAATGCGGGGATTGATTTGATTATCGCCGACCATCATCATCCCCCTGAGACACTCCCCCGTGCATATGCCATAATCGACCCCAAATTGGAAGGATGCAGTTACCCGTATAAGAATCTCTGCGGGGCGTATGTCGGGGCTAAGGTTGTAGCGGCGGCATTGGATAAGTGCGGGCGCAGCGGGGAAGAGTTTATTATTAAAAATTTGCCTCTCTTAGCGTTGGCGACGGTGGCAGATGTATGCCCGATTGACGGCGAAAACAGGGGCTTGGTTGCGCGGGGCTTAGCGGCATTCGGCTCGGATGCCCCCCCGGGTCTAATCGGGATGGCGCAAAGGGCCGGGCTTAATCCTGCAGAAATTTCTGTTTACCATATGGGATTCGTCCTGGGCCCAAGGATCAATGCTGCGGGACGGCTCGAATCGCCTAAGACAGCCGCCGCACTTATTACCGCCAAGGACGAAAATAAAATCGCCGCACTTACGGCCAAACTTGAAGCGCTGAATAAGCGCAGGAAAACGATGACGAAGGAGTATTCATCTGCCGCGGCGCAAAGGATAAATTCCGGTGAATGCCCTGATCCCATCGTAGTGCTCTATGACGCTGGCTGGCACGAAGGACTAATCGGGCTGATAGCTCAGCAGGTGGCTGGGGAATTCGTGCGTCCCGCGCTGATAGTCACTGATGCGGGAGAGGGATTCTATAAGGGCTCGGGCCGGACGTCGGGACGGTTTAATCTGTTGAAAGCCCTGAAAGCTGCTGACCGGAACCTGTCCGGCTACGGCGGCCATAGCGCGGCGGTAGGCTTCAAACTTCGCTCAGACGATTTCGGGCAGTTTGCAAAGGATATAAACTCGGCAACCGCGGGTAAAATCGACAAGGAACAATTCGCCAAAGTGCTTGATGTTGACGGGGAATTGGGCCTGGAGGATTTGGGTTACCGTGAGGTTGAGGAGTTGGCGCATACTCAGCCCTGGGGCTTGGGTAATGAGGCGCCTACATTCGCCATCAGGGGGCTTGAAATTATCCGTTGTGATACAATGGGTGACGGAACTCATGTGAGGCTTAAGGTGGCCAAAGACGGCAAGTGCATGGATGTCGTAGGTTTTGGGTTTAACCGTAACGGTCTTTTCCTTCGCGAAGCAGCGCCTAAAGCCGACATCGCCGCAGTACCTGAAATAAATGACTTTGGCGGCGCAAGAGAGGTAAGGCTTCGGCTAAGGGATATCACTTTTATGCGAAGTTAACCCGTCGGTTATTACCTCAAGGTCAATGGGTCGAAAGGAGATGACGATGGTCGATAGAGAAGAAACCGATAGGCTCATACGCACAGCTCTTATAAGGGTACGTGCCCTGGAGGAGATTGAGAAGGAGGGGGATTATGTCAAGGCCGTCAATGAGGCATACAGCATTATGTTTATGGCTGCCAAGGCCACGCTGAACCATTTGGGCGCCAATGCGATAAGCCATCGCGCGGTGGCTTCGATATTCAGGAAGGAACTTATGGGCCGTGATGTAATGAGCAGGAAATACCAGGACTACCTGCGCAAGATTCACGATTACCGGGAGGAGGTTTCAGTCGAGAAAGCCGAACCAATGCCCCCGGATAAGCTGGCGAGGATAGTGGCGGGGTGCAAAGATTTCGTGAACGCATTGAATGAAGTAATCAAGGCGAATCCTGAGCCGATTCTACAGCATGATATAACCGATTTTGCATAAACCAGGAGGATGGCGTGAGGCTCGAGGACTATATACGCGATATCCCCGACTTCCCGAAGAAGGGGATCATATTCAAGGACATCACTCCGCTTTTAATGAGCCCTGTAGCGTTAGGCGAAGCGGTGGAACGTATCTACGACCATTTCAGCGACAGGGGAGTAAGCAAGGTCGTGGCGATAGAATCGCGGGGGTTCATATTCGGTGGCCCAGTCGCGCTCAAGCTTGACGCGGGGTTCGTGCCGGTTCGCAAACCCGGGAAATTGCCGTTTAAGACAAGGCGAAGGGAGTATGAGCTTGAGTACGGCACCGATGCGTTGGAGATTCATGTAGACGGGGTTTGCAGCGGGGAGAGGGTATTGATTGTCGATGATTTGCTTGCCACCGGCGGTACCGCTGAAGCCACCGGGAAATTGGTCGAGCAATGCGGGGCGGAAGTGGCGGGCTTCGCGTTTGTCGTCGAGCTTGCTTTTCTCGATGGCCGCTCCAAGTTGAAGGGTTATGACATATTAAGCCTGATCAAGTATTGAGTATCAGGCTATGTCCCAGGTGATTCAGGATGCGTAATTCATGTTATCCCCCGTAGTATAATATAGGGGGATTCTTTGTAACGGAGTATACTAAGGGGACCTAACGAAATGAGAAAAGCTTCACCATACAATTGGGGACAGCCCTGGGGCTGTCCCAAAACTGAAAGCGCAACATCAAGCTGTAATGCGAATAGGGATTGTCCAAAGGGCTGTCCAACGTTTTGTTAGGGGCCCTGAAGATAGAGATGGCACTCAACGAGGAACAACTTAAAGCAAAGCTCACCGAATGGGGTCTTGCACCGAAGGAAGACCTCCCGCAAGGTATAAAGGAGCTCTTGGCCATCTATGCCGAGTTCAATAAGAAAGCTGATATTGAGCTCATACTCCGGGCCTACAAGTTTGCCCTTGAAGCGCACAAAGGGAAGAAACGCAAATCCGGTGATGAATACATAATCCACCCGATTGAAGTTGTCCGCATCCTTACGGAGCTCAAATTGGACCCCCCATCCATCGCCGCCGGGTTGTTGCACGATACCGTAGAAGACACCGATACAACAATCCAGGACATAGAGAAGGCTTTCGGCAAGGAAATAGCCAAATTAGTTGACGGCGTCACCAAATTAGGACGCGTCGAATTTCAGCAATTAAATGATATCCGGGCTGAGAACCAGAAGAAGCTGTTTCTATCGATGGCCGAGGATATCCGGGTTGTCCTCATAAAGTTGGGGGACCGGCTTCACAATATGCGTACCCTGAGTTATTTGAAACCCGAACGGCAAGCGGTTATCGCGCGCGAGACCCTCGACTTCTACGCCCCCCTTGCGCACAGGTTGGGTATGTACCAGGTGAAATGGCAATTGGAGGATTTGGCATTCAAGACGCTTGAGCCCGGCAAATACAAGGAGCTTGCCGATAAGCTCGATATGAAGCGCAAGCAAAGGGAGGCTTATTTAGACGAGGTAATCCTCGCCCTGGAGCTGTTCCTTAAAAACGCGGGGATAAGAGCCAAAATACAAGGGCGCGCAAAACATATTTTTTCAATCCATAAAAAGATGGTAACCCAAAGCCTCGATTTCCTGCAGCTTACCGACCTTACCGCCGTGCGCATCATTACTGAAAATGTAACCGACTGCTACGCGGTCCTGGGCGTCATACATTCCGTCTATAAACCCCTCTTCGAAAAATTCAAGGACTATATAGGCCGCCCCAAACCCAACGGCTATCAATCGATACACACCACTGTATTCGGACCCCGCGAAAGGCCGGTTGAGATTCAGATACGTACCCAGAAAATGCACGAGGTGGCGGAGTATGGCATCGCTGCACATTGGCGCTACAAGGAAAAGCGCGGGGTTTTAAGCGACCTTGATGAGAAGCTGAAGTGGCTGCGCGAGGCTTTGGCCGCGCAGGAAGAAACAAGCGATGCACGCGCCTTCATAGATAACGTTAAAATCGACCTCTTCACCGATGAGGTCTTCGTATTCACACCTAAAGGGGATGTCATTACGCTTCCGAAAGGCGCCACACCGGTTGATTTCGCGTATAGAATCCACACTGAAATCGGGCATCGGTGCCGTGGGGCGCGTGTCAACGGCAGGATGGTTCCCCTGAACACCCCCCTGGCCAATGGACAGATTGTGGAGATCATAACGACGAAGAAAAAGGTTGGCCCAGCGCGGGATTGGCTTAGTTTCGTGCGCTCCTCCTATGCCAACCAGAAAATAAGATACTGGTTCCGAAAAGAAAGCGAAGATGAGCAGATAGCCTTAGGTAAGGATTTACTCCAAAAAGAGGAGAAGCGCTTAGGGCTGTTCAGTGTGGAACTCATCACGCCAGAACATCTCGAAAGCGAACTCGGGCGTTATGGCATGAAGACTCTCGACGGGCTTTATGCCGCTATCGGGCGCGGTGATTTGAACCCCAAGCAGGTAATCACTACCATTCGCGAAGCGCTGAAGAATAAACTCAAGCGCGAGAAGTCCATCAGCATAATCGAGGAGGAAGATGCCCACGCGCCGGTTGAGGGGGACGCAGGTACGCTCGGCGTGCTGGTTGAGGGGCTTGATGACGTATGGGTGCGCTTCGCTCGATGTTGCCGCCCCATCCCGGGGGATAGGGTCGTGGGGTTCATCACCAAGGGTAAGGGAGTCACGCTCCACCGTTCCAAATGCCCTCAACTGAATTCACCCCTCTTGGACGAATCCCGTAAGGTATCAGTGAGCTGGGCAGGTGATTCGGCCGCTAACTTCGCCGCAGATATCGATCTCTGGTGCCTTGACAGGGTCGGTATATTGAGGGACATAGCCCAGGTGACGTCGTCGACGGGGGCGAGCATCGCGGGCTTGCAGTTGCATTTCACCAAGGATAAGACTGTCAGGCAGACCATAACCGTTAAAGTGGGGAATGTATCGGGGTTGAATAAAGTGATACGCCTTTTGCGCGGGGTCGATGACGTGCTGGAAGTAAAGCGTTCGAATCATTAATAGTTTAACTATTCATCTACTCATAAATACATCGGAGGGAAATAATGCGCGCCGTTGTCCAGAGGGTTGACAATGCCAAAGTCGTCGTGGAGGACAGGGCAGCCGGTGAAATCGGCAAGGGCTTGTTGGTTTTCATTTCAGTCGATGCCGATGATGATGAGAAGGATATTCAATGGATGGCCAACAAGATAAGCGGGTTGCGCATTTTCCCGGATGCTGAGGACAAGATGAACCTCTCAGCGCTTGACCTCGGCCTCGAAGTGCTGTCGGTAAGCCAGTTCACGCTGCACGGCCGTGTTAAGAAGGGCTTCCGGCCATCATTCACCGACGCCGCCCCGCCGGAAAAGGGGCGGGATTATTGGTTTAAGCTCAACGAGGAGATGCGCAAATACGGCTTGCGAGTACTTGAGGGAATATTCGGCGCAAGGATGATGGTTCATCTTGTCAACAATGGCCCCGTGACGATTCTCATAGATAGTAAAAAGGAATTTTAGAAGGATGGTAACCCACGAAATGGGATTCGTGGGTTACATTTATTATAAAATAGGATTCGCGGGTTACATTTATCGTAAAATGGGATTCGCGGGTTACATTTGTTTATCCCTGCTAATTTACATTCTTTCGACATCCTTTCCCCTTTCAACAACGACCATTGTCCCGCATTGGATGATATAATTTTTCTGTTGGGCGTTGTTGTTCAATATGCCGCCCAAGGGCTTTGGATATGGCGCAATACAATACGGAGGGAATAGTCATCGGGGGGAACAAGTTCGGTGAAGCCGACAGGATTTTGCGCATCCTCACAAAGGAACACGGAAAGGTATCAGCAATTGCGAAAGGCGTGCGACGCGGCACGAGCAAGTTCTCCGGTTGCCTCGAACCAATGATGGTCAACGACTTCCTCCTTGCGGAAGGGCGGAATATGGATGTTGTATGCCAGGCGGAGAATATACGGAACTACTCCCGCATACATTCGGACTATTCGCTTATCAATTGCGCCGGACGCCTGCTTGAAGCCGCCACAAAGCTCACGGAAGAGGGCTTGCCCGACCCGATGACATACGGGCTTCTCGTCGGCGCGCTCGATGCGCTGGAATCAGGCGCACAGCCCGAATTGACCGAACTGGTTTTCAAGTGCGCCCTGCTTCAGGGGCATGGGATTTTCCCGGACTTGACCGGATGTAACGATTGCGGGAAAAAACGCACCAAGGCCATACACTTCGACGGCAAGCAGATGGCGTTCCTATGCAATGATTGCGCCGGTGCGAAGGGGATACATCGTCCCATATCCAAAGACGCCCTGAACGGCTTGTATAATGCTTCGAAGAGGGACGCAGCGGATATTAAGGTCGGGGGGAATATCGAGGAAGCCCTGTGTCTCGCGGATGAAATCCTCTCGGCCTTTTTGCAAGCCGGTTTGGGAAGGGCAAGGGATGAGAGGCGCAGGTGATGATAGGTAGGAACAAACCTGTGTGTATGCCCCAAATAGGGCGCACACTCTGGTACGCCCCTACAACTGAAGTCATCCGAGCAATATTTTAGGTGATACTAAATCGGATGTATTTGTGTTGATACATATAAAAAATATGATCCCATTCGCTTTTCTCCTTTTTATTCTTGTTGCAGCAACGGGTTGCTCCGATGAGAAAGGCCCGACTGTCCCGGCGTCAACGAAATTGCCGGCGCAGGTTAATATTCAGCGTAACCAGGAAATACGTATCGGCATGCTAAGCTTCTCGCCGTCGCCAAAAATATTTTTCTCCATCACGCGGGGGACATTTGACATAATGCTCGGTGCGGATAATGCCCCCGGGCATTACGGTTTCCCGGGGCAGGTCTGGCATGCGGAAGTGAGGGATGAAAAATTCCTCCGCTTAGTTGACCAGGACGGCAAGTTCTATGATATACCCCAGGAATACATAACCGTGCAACCCGCTGATGACCCTTCCGGCAGCGGGCATATTGCCATTGGGGACAGCAAGGAGAACGCGAGACCGTACAGGGGGAAATTCGAGATAATCATAGAAAACAAACGGCTTGTCGCGATTAATGTTGTTAAGATGGAGGAGTACCTCCTCGGCGTAGTTCCGGCGGAGATGCCTCCCATCTGGCATATCGAGGCCCTGAAAGCCCAGTCAGTAGCGGCGAGGAGCTATGCATATTACAACCTCGGCAGGTTTGATTACCGCAAATTTGACCTTGCCGATACGGTTATAAGCCAGGCTTATGCCGGTGTTTATGCCGAAATGGAAGCAACAACAAACGCCGTAGTCGATACAGAAGGGGAAGTCCTGACATACAAAGGCAATCTCGCGAATGCCCTGTATCACTCAACCTGCGGGGGCAATACCGCGTCCGCGGCTGATATATTCGGCAAGGGTCCGCCGGATAAGTTCGTGATATGGTCCAAGGAAAGGGGCAATATCGGGATCGTGGCCGAGGTGTACAACCCGAAAGGTGATGTACCCTATCTAACCGGGACGGATGACGAATCTCCGTGGGACTATGACTACTGCAAGGATTCCCTGTTCTACCAGTGGCAGAGGACATATACTATGGACCAGCTTCGTGCAGCGTTGGGGAACTCGATACATACCGACCCCGGCAAACAGTTGTCGTCAATTACAATCACTTCAGCCGACCCGTCCGGGTGGGTCCAATATGTTTTCATCAGTGGGGAGACAGACCATACTGCCCGCGCGAGTGAGTTCAGGCTGGCGTTGAATAAGTATCTCGAGAACAACGCGCTGCCCTCGGCGAATTTTGAAATCAAGTACAGTGGCGGAAGCTATATATTCTCGGGCAAGGGATTCGGTCACGGCGTCGGTATGTGCCAATGGGGCGCTAAGGGCCGGGCTGATGACGGTGTAGGGTACGTGAATATCCTTATCCATTATTACCCCGGATGTGAAATCACGGAGATACCTTTTGCGGGTGGCATGAGTTTTTTCCGGGACGAGGATTTCTTCTTTATGGGTGAGCGGAAACGTAAGAGCGATGAAATCATAGGTTTGGGAAAGGACTATATACCGCCCGAACAGCTCGAACCGGAAGAGGGGGAAGGTGCATCGGGGGGAGATATGAATGACTATGCTGCGGGCGAATAGACATGATTTGTCTTAACTATCCGAGTATTTAATAATGTGACGTTTTAACCGCGCGGATAAATTCCCCCCGTGGCAGGCAGCGCGTATCTATCATCCCATATTGGATGCAATTTATTGTGATGCGCGCATCACACGCTGAAGATGTATAATATCCCCGTTGGAGGAGAAGATGGTTCCTCAGGGCGGTAAACCCAACGATACGCGCGATTATATACTCAAGCGGGAAGAAGCGGTCCTCTCCCCCTGGGCTATGCGCTCATCAATGAGCCGCGGGCGTGTCAACCCCGAGCCGCCATGCGCGGTACGTACCGACTTCCAGCGCGACCGCGACCGCATCCTGCATTCAAAAGCGTTTCGCCGCCTTTCGCACAAGACGCAGGTGTTCATCGCCCCTGAAGGGGATCATTTCCGTACCCGCCTCACGCACACTCTCGAGGTTGCGCAGATAGCCCGCACCATAAGCAGGGCGCTTGGCCTTAACGAGGATTTAACCGAGGCCATAGCTCTCGGACATGATTTGGGCCATACCCCGTTCGGGCACATGGGTGAGCGAATACTTGACCGCATAGTACGCGATTCGGGTTCGCCGGATGGCTTCCGCCATCAGTTGCAGAGTGTGCGCGTCATCGAAGTGCTGGAAAAAGATGGCCGGGGATTGAATCTTACCTTTGAAACGATCGACGGCATACGCCATCACTCCAAGGGGCTTGGGGATTATGACCCTGGTGATATTGGCGATGACCCATCGACCTTCGAGGGCAAGGTGGTGAAGCTTGCCGACCGTATCGCCTATGTAAGCCACGACCTCGAGGACGCCATCCGCGCCGGGCTTGTCCGGGAGTCCGATGTTCCCGGTCTCTTTGTAGGGGCGCTCGGAGAGACATCGCGCGACCGCATCAATGTGATGGTGCTCGATGTGGTTGCGCAGAGCCGCAAGAATAACGAGCTTTGCATAAGCCAGGAAATCAAGGAGGCGATTAATCGGCTGAAGGATTTCCTTTATGGATGGGTTTACGAACATCCGAAAGTCAAAGCCGAGGAAGAACGCATAACGAGTGTTTTAGAGGGTATTTTCCATAAGCTTCTGAAAGACAGGCAGGCATCCGTTACATATCTTGGCAAATGGGCCGAGGATGAATCATCAAGGCGGATTATGGTCACCGATTACATCTCCGGCTGCACTGACCGTTTTGCGATGATGATATTTGAGCGGATGTTCGTCCCCGGTTTCTGGCGTTTGGAATTTTAGAAGTCTGATGACATCCTGGGGGCGCAGCCATCCTTGGCTGCATGCGGGCTGGAAGGGGCTGTTGAAAAAGTGGGTTTGAATGGGTAGCGCATATCTATCAACCGCGTAGCGGTTGCGGCGTATGCCGTGATATGCGGTTTCCAGGGGTACCGCGCACATCAATAGATGTGCGCCACCCTTCATT
>Ga0315277_10005798_pt1:5000-16227 | contig 16227 bp, 10 predicted proteins | sample YL17G05_15_MG_FD_203695 | JGI IMG/M metagenome (GOLD analysis project Ga0315277, IMG submission 203695) | Sediment microbial communities from Yellowstone Lake, YNP, Wyoming, USA - YL17G05_15 | ecosystem: Environmental > Aquatic > Freshwater > Lake > Sediment | place: USA: Wyoming... | reverse complement strand
CCACACGAAAAAGAAGAGTTTGTAAGTATATCTGTAGGAACGAAAGGTGAGATCTTCAACCATGCTGTTGATCAAGAGAGATTTTATCGCTATGCGCTATGCTCTACGCGCTATGCGAATTGGGATGGGGAGGTTTGGCAATGGCTGAGTTTGAACCCAGGATCGTTGCATTTCTTTGTCACTGGTGTACGTACACAGGAGCTGACCTGGCAGGAACAACGCGCATCCAGTATCCCCCGAACATCCGTGTCATTCATCTCATGTGCTCAGGGGCAGTGGATTCCATCTACCTGTTGAAGGCACTCATTGACGGGGCGGACGGTGTACTCGTCGGGGGATGCCACCCGGGCGACTGTCACTATCAGACAGGGAATTACAAGGCCCGAAGAAGGATTGCCATCCTTAAAGGGATCCTGAACGAGATGGGGTTTAAGGACGACCGAATTTGGCTGAGATGGATTAGCGCCAGCGAGGGAAAACTCTTTGCAGATACTGTCACGAAGATGGTGGATGATTTGAAAAAGATGGGCCCCAACCCCATGAAACAACTCTGGAACGCGTAGACGATGAATACAGCATGAAGCGTCTGCCTGCCGGCAGGCAGGCATAGGGCATAGCGTCAAAGCGCTCTACTGAAACACTTAGACCCACGGACACGCCATTGGGTGAAGAAGAAAAGGAGACACAAAGAGTATGGCAAAGCAAGCTACGATCAAGGTTAAGGAAGGGGGAACAGAAGAAGCCATCCTTGGTTTCCTGAAATCGCTGCTTGAAAAGGGAGTGGTCGAGGACCTCATGATCCCCAAGGCGCTGCCTTCCAAAGAGGGCTTTGTGCAAACACTGATCCATGATGCTTCCATGCTCAACGGGGCGTGTGCGCTTGCACCCACCATGCCGGTCCAATCGGCAAGGGTCATCTCTAACCTGAGTGTTAAAAACCTGGGGCGGAAGGTGGGCGTTGTCTTGAGGTCGTGCGAGATACGAGCGATTGTGGAGTTGACAAAATTTTTGCAGGTCAAGCCTGAGAACCTTTGCCTCATCGGGATCGACTGTCCTGGAACATTTGAGGTCGCCGACTATGCCAAGATGGTTCAGGAAGGGAAGGGTGGGGAAAAGCTGACGAAAGAATTGCTGGCAGGAGCGTCAAAAGGAGAAAGTGTTGCTCCTTCTGGATATGCGTTCCGAACCGCCTGTCAGATGTGCGAGTATCCTGTCCCTCAGGCAGACATCGTGCTGAAGCTCTTCGGTTACCCTGCGGATCAGGAGATTGGAATAGAGATCGGAGAGAAATTTGAAAAGGAAGTTGAAGAGAAGGGGATTCTCAGCTTTTCTGGAAGCGACCCCACCACGAGGACGGAGATCGTGAACAGGGTGATCGCCGAAAGGACCAAGAAGAGGGATGCTGTGTTTCAGGAATTCAAGGGGAGGGTGACGGATCTTCCAACTTTCCTCGATCGATTCTCCACGTGTATCCGATGCCACAACTGCATGGTGGCCTGCCCCATCTGTTACTGCAAGGAGTGCGTTTTCAAAACAGCTGTTTTTGAGCACGACGGCGATCAGTTTCTCCGATGGGCAGACCGAAAGGGTGGTATCCGGATGCCGACGGATACGATGATCTTTCATCTTATCCGGATGGCTCACATGGTGACGTCCTGCATTGGATGTGGACTGTGCGACAGCGCTTGCCCGAGTCACTTGCCCGTGGCGTCACTTTTTCGAAGCGTGGGGGGTAAAATCCAGAAGATGTTCGAGTACGTTCCCGGACGGGACGTGAAAGACGTGCCCCCCGTGGCTACGTTTAGAGAAGAGGAACTGAAGATTGAATCGGGAAGCCACTGAAAGAGGCGTGAGGCGTCAGGTGCAAGGCGTAAGGTGCAAGGAGATACCCTCTCGCGACTTACGACTTGCCAGTTGCGATCAACTTTAAGGAGTGTACCGATGGAAGCTGAAACGAACAGAAAAGACGAGGTTGTCCCAATTTTCATTATGGGAAAGCGGTATGAAGTCCCTGCTTCGCTGACGATTCAGAAAGCGATGGAGCACGCAGGGTATCAGCTCATCCGAGGATGTGGGTGCCGGGGAGGAATTTGCGGAGCCTGTGGGACGGTCTATCGAATTCCAGGGAGTTACAAAATTGAGGTTGGGTTAGCCTGCCAGACGATCGTCCAACCCCACATGTATCTCACCCAGATCCCCTTCTTCCCGGCGACCAAGAGTGTCTATGATATTGAGAAGGTAAAGCCCAACATAGAAACCCTAATGAAGAACTACCCCGAGCTCCTGCGATGCCTTCAGTGTAATACGTGCACCAAGTCGTGCCCGATGGAGATTGAGGTGATGGACTACATCGCCGCTGCCATGAGGGGCGACATTGAGCGGCTGGCCGAGCTTTCCTTTGACTGTGTAATGTGTGGTCTCTGCACTTCCCGGTGTCCCGCTGAGATCTGCCAGTATAACATCGCGATTCTTGGAAGGCGACTCTACGCGAAATATGTGGCTCTCAAAGCGGAGCATCTAGCCTCCATGGTGAAGGAGGTAGAAATGGGAAAATACGAACAGATGCTCAGACAGTTGATGGACACCGACGAAGAGGCCTTGAAGGAACTTTATAACGAACGGGAGATCGAACCCGAACAAGCGGGTGAAAATTGGGTTCCAAAAGAGAAAACATACCTGTGAAAACGCATAGCGCATAGAGCATAGCGCATAGCGTAATTCCTATTACCTTTTGCGCTTTGCGCTTTGCGGAAGTCCTTTGGAGGAAATATGCCTTACACCAGCGAATTAAAAGGGTTGATTAAGAAGGTAGAGGCCACTCGGCCGGCGCGAATCGAGAAAAAGAAGAGGGGAGAGGAATTTCGCCTACTCACTTTGAAGGAGAGGGAAGAGCGACTCAGGAAGTACCATCCCGATTTCGTGGAAGGGGCGAGAAAGGAGATTCGTGTGGGTCCAAGCAAGGGATATGCCATCTCCCCTGAGATTGTTGCTTTGCTGGAAGCGAAGAGCCGGGTGAACCCTGATTCCATCGATCTGACCAAGATCGCTTACGAAACGGATATCCTCATCCTCGGTGGCGGGGGTGCAGGAACGGCGGCTGCGTTGACGGCTCAGGAGAAGGGAGCAAAGGTCCTGATTGCCACCAAGCTAAGACATGGCGATGCGAATACGATGATGGCGGAGGGAGGCATTCAGGCAGCGACCAGAGAAACAAAAGATTCTCCTTACTACCATTATCTTGATGTCCTGGGTGGAGGCCATTTCAAGAACACGCCGGAACTGGTTTATACCCTCGTCACAGAAGCTCCAAAGGTCATATCCTGGCTTGAAAGCTTGGGTTGCATGCTCACTAAATTTCCGGACGGCGTAATGAAAGCACTCCATGGCGGAGGGACCAGCCGGAAGAGGATGCATTATTCAGCGGATATCACCGGTGCGGAGATCATGAGGACGTTGAGGGACGAGGCTCGAAACCGTGCTGCGGATATCAAAGTCCTTGAATTTTCACCGGCCGTCGAACTGATCCTGAATGAACATGGCCACTGTGCTGGGGCAGTTCTTTATAATCTTGAAACAGAAGAATACTTCATTGTGAAAGCAAAGGCCGTGGTCATGGCCACCGGTGGGTCCGGAAGACTTCACATGCAGGGCTTCATGACCACCAATCATTATGGAGCTACGGGGGACGGTCTCGTCATGGGTTACCGTGCCGGTGTGAAAGTCTGTTTTCTCCATACCGTCCAGTACCATCCCACAGGCGCCATCTTTCCCGAGCAGGCAGAAGGTCTTTTGATTACAGAAAAGGTGAGGGGGGCAGGGGCCAATGTCCTCAATATCGATGGAGAGCAATTTGTCAATGAACGGGAACCCAGAGACGTGGAGTCAGCCTCTTTCATCAGGGAATGTACGAAAGTCGGGAAAGGGATTCCGACAGGAAGCGGCAAGATAGGCATCTGGCTAGATTCTCCAATGATCGAAATCCTCATGGGAGAGGGGGCGGTCAAGCGAGAATTCCCTGGCAAATTCATTCTGTTCAGCCGATACGGGATCGACATTTCAAAGGAACCCATGCTGGTCTATCCCACCCTCCATTACCAGAATGGGGGGTTAGAATATAACAGCCGTTGTGAAACCTCCATCCCGGGTTTCTTCTCTGCGGGAGAAGTTTCGGGCGGGGTTCATGGTGAGAACCGGCTCATGGGAAACTCTCTTCTCGACGTCTGTGTCTTTGGAAGGATTGGAGGGATCAGTGCGGCGAGCTACATCAAAGAGAAATTCAAAGACGGAAAATTGTCGTTGGATCACGTCCGGAGGTATCACAAAGAGCTGGAAGAGGCAGGGATTATAACCGACCGGGTTGCTCCAATGCTGCTTCCTGATTATTCCAATCCCAAGGTCCGGGAACGCCAACTCACCTCCCATTATATAGGCACCCTTCGCTAACGAAGAATTGATGTCGTCAGGTACGCGATGACCGAAAGGCCCGCTAGGAATGTGGGCTTTTCTATTTTATCCGCCTACGCAGAAGACCACGGGCTCTGCCCGTGGATGAATGCGTGAGCGGTGTCTGTGCTAATCCTGAACCGAGGTATCACTGCTTCGGCGGATTTCGCCACTGGCGGATAACCCTCCGAAGCCTTGGCGCCTGCGCACCGAATTGCTTCGGCGCTCAGGGGCGTAGGAGGGTATTCTTGTGGAGGTACCACGGGCTTAGCCCGTGGGGCTCCATGGATTTCTCGGGTTGTTTTTCATTCCGGCAGCAGCGGACCGGCAAGTGCCCCGCAAGCCCCGCCTTTTAGGGCGGGGTTAAGGGGCACAATATAAAAGGAAATACCTTCCCGGGAAGCGCCGCCCTTTAGGCCAGGGAGCTTCACTCCCCAACTTGAAGCCAACAGAGGGAGGTTGGCTTAAGTCAGATAGTGCTGAATCAAAATGATTTTGAAATGTTGTAATCCCTCAGTTACACTCGGGTGCGAGAGGTCCAAGGGCGGCCTATCCCTTCCTCGCGTTTCAGCACGGCGATTTCATTTGACGTGACTGGGCGCATGGTCGTGGTGCATTCCACAAATGATTCTTCGGGTTACGTATCGCAGATAGCTGTTCAACGAGAAAAGGATGCGCCGCTGAAACACTCCGGGTGAATAGCCCACCCCTGAACCTAAGGTGTACTTGCGACCGTAACTGAGGGATTACGAAATGTTAGCGATAAAGGTTTACCTTTTTTTTGATTTGTGTTATTTAAATGACTATAAATAATCGTAAAAGGTGGATGGATATGCTAACGGAATTGAGGGACCGACTCAAAGAATTGAAGCAACGCCACGAGGGCCTAAGAGGTTATCTTTGACTTCGAGAACAGAGAAAAGCGACTCGAAGAAATCAGTAAAATGATGGCTGAACCCGGCTTCTGGGAACGAGATGGCGAAGGTCAACAGATACTGAAAGAGCGGGCTTCCATTCTTGACAGTATTACCCCTTGGAAACAGGAGCAGAAAGAATTGGAGGACATGGAGATTCTCCTCCAACTCGTCGAAGAACAGCAGGACGAGGCTGAGACACAGGAGCTCTTAGAGAAGGTAAAGAAGTCCGAAGAGACGATCGCTCAGATGGAGTTCCACAGGATGTTGGGAGGAGAAAACGATCCCAACAATGCGATCGTCAGTATCAATGCCGGGGCAGGCGGAACAGAGGCTCAGGATTGGGTGGAAATGCTCCTCAGGATGTATCTGCGGTGGGGCGAGAAAAAAGGATATCATACACAGATCATTGACATCCTTGCTGGAGAAGAGGCCGGCTTGAAAAGCGTCACCTTTACGGTGACAGGGCCTTACGCCTATGGGTATCTGAAGGCTGAATCAGGTATCCACCGCCTCGTCCGGATCTCGCCTTTCGATGCGGGAGCAAGAAGACACACCTCCTTTGCGTCAGTGTTTGTCATCCCTGAGGTTTCCGATGAGATCGAAATTGCCATCGATGAAAAAGATCTCAAAATCGATACGTACCGATCGAGCGGGGCAGGAGGACAACACGTTAACAAGACAGATTCGGCGGTGAGAATCACTCACCTTCCCACGGGCATCGTCGTCCAGTGCCAGAATGAGCGGTCTCAGCACAAGAACAGGGCAACCGCTCTCAAGATCCTGAAGGCCCGGCTCTACGAAAAGGAGATGAAGGAGAGGGAAGAAAAAATCGAGGTGCTTCATCATTCGAAGAAGGAGATCGCTTGGGGAAGTCAGATTCGTTCGTACGTGATGCATCCGTACCGCATGGTGAAAGACCATCGTACGAATAAAGTCATTCATGACGTGGATCGAGTGATGGATGGGGATCTCGATGAATTCATGAAGGCCTATCTGATGGCGGCCTGATAACTCAAGAACGCGGTTTGACTTTTCATGGATGGGGAAATATTATTAGAAGAGGAAACGGAACCAGGTTCCCCGAGTGAGGATCAGGGGTTCTTCGCGAGTCTTGAAGAGAAGGTAACTCTTCTCCTCCTGAAGTACCGCGAAGGAAGAAAAGCGAGAGAGGATTTGGTCGTTGCACTGAAGCATGAGAAGGAGAGGGCTGATCGTCTCGAAAGGAAATTGGAGCTTCTTTCGGAGGACAGAGACAAGGTCAAGACGCGGATTGACCAGCTTCTGCATCGCCTGAAGGGGTTCGATCTTTAGGTGCTGGCGGGTGGATGACGGGGATTGATGGAAAGAGAGAATCTCGTCGAGATTAAGGTTCTGGGACAGACATTCACGGTTAAGGCGGACGCGGGTGAGCCGCATATTCAAGAAGTGGCCCAATATGTCAACGAGAAAATAGATGAGATATTGACAAAGACGAAGAGTGTTTCGTCGCTGAATGTTGCTATTTTAGCGGCGTTGAATATCGCCGATGACCTGCTCAAAGAGAGGGGAAAAAGGAAGACGCTACTCAGAGAGGTGAATTTGAAATCGAAAGATCTCGTTGAGAGAATTGACATCAGCTTGAGTGGAAAGGAGGCTGGAAAGTTTCCTGTTCGAGAGTGAAGCTTCCTACCCCTTTCTGCCGGCCCCGGTCCCGACCGCGGGCGGGGCAGGCAGACACAGGGTGGCAGGAGCTTCCGGGAGATGTTATGACGGTTACAGGGTCGGCTTCCTCCCCGCCTGCAGGGCAGGGTATCCAGCCGACTTGCCCGCGACATTCCTCTACTGGACAACCGGAAGGGTCCGATAGAGGAAGAATCGATGACTAAGCTTAACACCGATGAGAGTTTGTCGATGGTGTAGATGGATAGAGGGTGGACGGGGATGTGTGGATCCCAAGTTGAACCAAAATTGTGTTTCGTACCTTCGGCAGGTTCAGGATTAACCGAAGTCCTCCAAAGGCTTTTCGGTTTATGGATTGTGGTCATAGGGGACGCAAAGAGTGTTAAGAGGGTGTTTGATCGGCGATTCAATCCTGCCTTCGTCAGAGAAAAGACGAGGGTGAAAAGTCGGCGACGGATCGGATCACCTCTTTGCAGCAGGCTGCCAAGGTTTCGATTTACAAATAGACTAATTCGATACTCACGATTGGGATCCCAAGGTTTTTTGCAGAACGCCATCCTCCCTTCCGTTCCATAAGCAACAGTCCTCTACCCATCGTTTTCCTCTCACCGATCATTTCACGTCATAGAATGAAAGAGGGAGGTGAATTAACCTTTGAAAACGATAGCCGTTGAATTGTATCCAATCGTTATGTTTGTGATCGCCATCCTTGGCATCTTCGTCGGATTCCTGCTGCGAAAACGTTTTTATGATGCAAGGGTAGGTTCGGCAAAGGAGGTGGCCAAGGCGGTGATCGAGGAAGCGGAGACGAGGGCGGAGATCTTGAAGAAGGAGGCCCTGCTCCAGGCCAAGGACAAATTTTACCAAGAGAAATCAGAGTTTGAGAAGGAAACCATCGAGAAAAAGCAGGAACTCCAGAACCTCGAAAAAAGGGTCATCCAGAGAGAATCCCATCTCGACAAGAAGATCGAACTTGTTGACACGAAGGAAGGGGATATCACTCGACGAGAAAAGAACCTGATCCAACAAGAGAAAACCATCCAGGAGCAAGAGAAGAAAGTCAATGCCCTTCTTGAGCGCCAACGGGCCCAGTTAGAGAGTATTGCCCAGATGTCTTCGGAGGAAGCCAAGCGGTTGCTGATGGAATCGATGGAGGAAGAAGCCAAACACGAAGCAGCGAAGAGGATTAGAAAGATCGAAGAAGAAGCAAAAGAACAGTCCGATAAGAAGGCAAAGGAGATCGTGAGTTTGGCGATCCAGCGCTATGCCGGAGAGTATGTTGCCGAGAAGACGGTTTCTGTGGTGAGCCTGCCCAACGAAGAAATGAAAGGGCGGATCATCGGCCGAGAAGGACGGAACATTCGGGCTCTGGAAGCAGCTACGGGGGTGGACCTGATCATCGATGATACGCCCGAGGCCGTGATTCTCTCAGGATTCAACCCGATTCGGAGAGAAGTCGCACGTATCGCTTTGGAACGTCTCGTAAGTGACGGACGGATCCATCCGGCGAGAATCGAAGAGATTGTTCAGAAGGTGGAGCAAGAACTGGAGGTGACAATCCGGGAAGCGGGGGAACAGGCGACGTTTGACGTGGGTGTCCACGGCATTCATCCAGAGCTCATCAAACTGATCGGGCGACTGAAGTACCGGACTAGTTTTGGGCAGAACGTTTACCAGCACTCGATTGAGGTAGCCTTTCTGTGTGGGATCATGGCTTCGGAGTTGGGATTCAATGTCAAACAGGCAAAGAGAGCAGGTTTGTTGCACGATATTGGTAAAGCCGTTGACCACGAGATTGAGGGATCTCACGCGAAGATCGGAGCCGACCTGGCGAGAAAGCATGGAGAGTCTCCCCTCATTGTTCATTCCATCGGTGCCCACCATGAGGAAGAAAAGCCGGAATCGATGATCGACGTGTTGGTGGAGGCAGCAGATGCCCTTTCAGGAGCACGTCCCGGTGCCCGAAGGGAAATGCTTGAAACCTATGTAAAACGGCTTGAGGACTTGGAGAAGATCAGCCATTCTTTTGCAGGGGTTGATAAAGCCTATGCCATTCAAGCGGGGAGAGAGATTCGAGTCATGGTTCAACCCGACCGCATGACGGATGATGACTCCGCGGCTCTATCTCGAGACATTGCTCGAAAAATCGAGAAGGAACTAACCTATCCGGGTCAGATCAAGGTGATCGTGATCCGGGAAACACGAGCCGTTGAAGTCGCCAAATAATAAGATCTCTCGCAGAGCACGCAGAGTGCCCGGAGACTTTATCTGTTCTGAGACTTTTCTCCGTGATCTTTGCGACCTCTGTGAGAGAAAAGGGATTGCCGGATGAGAGTTTTGTTTATTGGTGATATTGTCGGGAAGCCGGGTCGAAGTGCCATTGAACTTCTCTTGAAGCGAATTGTGAAAGATGAAAAAATCGATTTTGTCATCGCCAATGGAGAGAATGCGGCAGGAGGAATGGGCATCACACCCACCATTGCCCTTGAGATGTTCAAAATGGGTGTGCATGTTTTGACCTCTGGGAATCATGTTTGGGCAAAAAAGGAGGTCATCCCCTTTCTCGAGGAAGAACCCAGACTCCTCAGACCGGCTAACTACCCATCCCAGGTTCCGGGAAGGGGGGTCGGAACGTTTGAGTTGAAAAACGGGGGGAAAATCACCGTAGCGAATCTCGAGGGAAGAGTTTTCATGAGGACCCTCGAATGCCCTTTTCGAGTGGGAGAGAGAATCATCGAAGAAGTGAGTCACAAAACTCCCGTGATGATCATCGATTTTCATGCAGAGGCGACTTCTGAGAAAGTGGCTTTAGGTCGATTTCTGGATGGAAAGGTAAGTGCCATTCTGGGAACTCACACCCATGTCCAAACGGCTGACGAGAGAATTCTGGATCATGGAACAGCCTACATCACCGATGTGGGGATGACCGGCCCTATGGCTTCGGTGATTGGCATTCGGGAGGATGTGGCTCTGGGGCGGTTCCTGACCCAAGTGCCTTTGAAATTTGATGTGGCCACAGACGAGATTAAACTTCAATGCGTCGTAATCGATATTAACCCGAAGACAGGAAGATCGACCGACATCCAAAGGATGAGCGTTCCATTGAAAGAACGGGGATGAATCCATGGCGGTGAAGGGACAGGAAAAAACAGTCCTTGATATTCTCACGGAGAGAGGGTTTATTGAACAGGTGACGGATGCGGTGAGCCTGCGTCAATTATTGATAGGAAAGGTAACGTGCTACATTGGTTTTGACCCAACGGCCTCGAGCTTTCATGTTGGGAATTTGGTTCCGATCATGGCGCTTGCACAGATGCAAAGGTATGGCCACCGCCCCATTGCCCTCGTGGGAGCTGGAACCGGATTGGTCGGGGATCCGAGCGGAAAGGATCAAATGCGGCGGATGTTGACTCGGGAAGAGATCGATCAGAATGCAGGAGCTCAGAAAAAGCAGTTCTCACGTTTCTTGGATTTTTCAAAGGATCAGGCGCTCCTCCTGAACAACGCGGATTGGCTGACTAAGCTTAATTACATTGATTTCCTTAGAGACATCGGGGTCCACTTCAGTGTGAATCGGATGTTGACGACTGAATCTGTGAAGATGCGTTTGGAAACAGGGCTTTCGTTCATTGAATTCAACTATCAGCTGCTTCAGGCGTATGACTTCTGGCACCTGTTCAAAAACTGCAATTGCCTGATTCAAATGGGCGGAAGCGACCAGTGGGGGAATATCGTTGCAGGCATCGACCTGATCCGTCGCCTCGAAGGGAAGGAGGCCTACGGCATTACCTTTCCCCTCATCATGACGGCCGATGGAAGAAAAATGGGAAAGACGGAAAGGGGTGCCGTGTGGTTGGATACCGAGCGCACCTCTCCTTATGAGTACTATCAATTTTGGATCAATAGCGACGACAGGGATGTGAAGAGGTTCTTGGCTCTCTTTACTTTTCTTCCTATGCAAGAGGTGGAAGAATACGGGAAACTGCAAGGCGCGGACCTAAGGAAAGCGAAAGAGGTCTTAGCTTTTGAAGCAACGAAGATGGTACACGGAGAAAAGGAAGCCGAGAAAGCCCGAGCTGCATCAAGGGCCCTCTTCTCAGAGGAAAGAGGAAATGAAGCCTCGATACCCACAACTCCCTTGTCTAAGGAAGAAATTAAACAGGGAATTCCAGTATTTAGGCTTTTTGAAATGACGGGTCTCTGCGCCT
>Ga0315277_10005798_pt1:0-2500 | contig 16227 bp, 10 predicted proteins | sample YL17G05_15_MG_FD_203695 | JGI IMG/M metagenome (GOLD analysis project Ga0315277, IMG submission 203695) | Sediment microbial communities from Yellowstone Lake, YNP, Wyoming, USA - YL17G05_15 | ecosystem: Environmental > Aquatic > Freshwater > Lake > Sediment | place: USA: Wyoming... | reverse complement strand
GTTTGACGGTTTTTATCAGTTTATGGTCAAGCTACTAAGGGCACACGGTGGATGCCTTGGTGCCAGGAGGCGATGAAGGACGTGGTAAGCTGCGATAAGCCTCGGCGAGCCGCTAAACAGGCTTAGACCCGAGGATTTCCGAATGGGAAAACCCATCCCGAGTAATGCCGGGATATCCCGTCATGAATTCATAGTGGCGGGAAGCGAACGAGGGGAACTGAAACATCTCAGTACCTTCAGGAGGAGAAATCAATCGAGATTCCCTGAGTAGTGGCGAGCGAAAGGGGACGAGCCTAAATTCCGTATATGTTAAAGCCTGTGAGCGTTGTATACGGGAGGTTGCGGGGCTCTATTGGAGGTCGTCACAGCGATCTCGGGATGATTCCATTTCCATAGTTGAATCCGCTGGAAAGCGGAGCCATAGAAGGTGATAGTCCTGTAGACGAAATGGAATTGGGACGCCTGGGTAGAGTTCCCAAGTACCACGGGACACGAGAAATCCTGTGGGAATCCGGGAAGACCATTTTCCAAGGCTAAATACTACCTGGCAACCGATAGTGAACCAGTACCGTGAGGGAAAGGTGAAAAGAACCCCGATGAGGGGAGTGAAATAGTACCTGAAACCGTGTGCTTACAAGCAGTGGGAGGACGTTGGTCAGTTGAGGGTTCGCCTTTGACTGATACTGTCTGACCGCGTGCCTTTTGCATAATGAGCCTGCGAGTTACTCTATGCGGCAAGGTTAATTCCCGTAAGGGGAAGGAGCCGCAGCGAAAGCGAGTCTGAATAGGGCGATTCAGTCGCATGGAGTAGACCCGAAACCAAGTGATCTATCCATGGCCAGGGTGAAATTCGCGTAACAGCGAATGAAGGCCCGAACCGGTTGGGGTTGAAAACCCATCGGATGAGCTGTGGATCGGAGCGAAAGACTAATCAAACTTGGAGATAGCTGGTTCTCCCCGAAATATATTTAGGTATAGCCTCGTGAAATTCGCTAACGGAGGTAGAGCACTGGATGGGCTAGGGGTCCTACCAGATTACCAAACCCAACCAAACTCCGAATGCCGTTAAGCGTTATTGCGGGAGTCAGTCCGCGGGAGATAAGTTTCGCGGGCAAGAGGGGAACTGCCCAGACCGTCAGCTAAGGTCCCTAAAATGTGCTAAGTGGGAAAGGATGTGGTTCTGCCCAGACAGCCAGGAGGTTGGCTTAGAAGCAGCCATCCTTTAAAGAAAGCGTAACAGCTCACTGGTCAAGTGGGTCTGCGCCGAAGATGTAACGGGGCTCAAGCACATTACCGAAGCTACGGATTCGTTCGCAAGAACGAGTGGTAGGGGAGCATTCCATGCTAGAGCGAAGGGTGACCGCGAGGACACCTGGACGAAATGGAAGAGATCATGCAGGCATGAGTAGCGATAATGCTGATGAGAAACCAGCACGCCGTAAACCTCAGGTTTCCTGAGCAAGGGTAATCCTCTCAGGGTTAGTCGATCCCTAAGCCGAGGCTGAGAAGCGTAGGTGATGGAAAACAGGTTAATATTCCTGTACCACCGGGTTGGCGCTGAGCGAAGAGGGGACGCAGAAGGGTAGGTCATCCAGGTGTTGGATGTCCTGGTTCAAGTCTGTAGGTGGGGACTTTAGGCAAATCCGGGGTCCCAATTATAAACACCGAGAGACGATGACGTTTTCGCGTAAGCGGAAGTAAGTGATTGAGCCCATGCTGCCAAGAAAAGCCTCTAGCAAGTCAATCAGGTGATCGTACCGCAAACCGACACAGGTAGGTGGGGAGAATATCCCAAGGCGCTTGAGAGAACCCTGGTTAAGGAACTCAGCATAATGACACCGTAACTTCGGAAGAAGGTGTGTCATGATCTGTGAAGGGACTTGCTCCTGGAGCAGATTGTGGTCGCAGAGAATTGGGGGTGGCGACTGTTTACTAAAAACACAGGAGTCTGCTAAGTCGAAAGACGATGTATAGGCTCTGACGCCTGCCCGGTGCTGGAAGGTTAAGGGGATTCGTCATGTTGTCGCAAGACGGCAGAAGCGTTGAACCGAAGCCCCAGTAAACGGCGGCCGTAACTATAACGGTCCTAAGGTAGCGAAATTCCTTGTCGGGTAAGTTCCGACCTGCACGAATGGCGTAACGATTTCCCCGCTGTCTCAACCAGGGACTCAGCGAAATTGAATTGGCGGTGCTGATGCCGTCTACCCGCGGCAAGACGGAAAGACCCCGTGCACCTTTACTACAACTTGGCAATGAATTTCGGAATAGACTGTGTAGGATAGGTGGGAGACTTTGAGATCTCGGCGCTAGTCGGGATGGAGTCAACCTTGAAATACCACCCTGTTTGTTTTGAAGTTCTAACCTAGACCCGTCATCCGGGTCGGGGACATTGCCTGGTGGGTAGTTTGACTGGGGCGGTCGCCTCCCAAAAGATAACGGAGGCGCGCAAAGGTTCCCTCAGGCTGATTGGAAACCAGCCGTAGAGTGTAAAGGCATAAGG
>Ga0315277_10005797_pt1 | contig 16231 bp, 9 predicted proteins | sample YL17G05_15_MG_FD_203695 | JGI IMG/M metagenome (GOLD analysis project Ga0315277, IMG submission 203695) | Sediment microbial communities from Yellowstone Lake, YNP, Wyoming, USA - YL17G05_15 | ecosystem: Environmental > Aquatic > Freshwater > Lake > Sediment | place: USA: Wyoming | collected... | reverse complement strand
ATCCCCCTCGCCCCACCAGCCGCCTGCGCGGTTGTGGATCGAGAGGTTGCAGCCCACATAGTGCCCGCGGCCTTGGGCATCGAGAAACACGTAGTTCTCGCGTCCCGAACAGGGGTATGCTTGGCGATACTGAGCGTGGAACCGCCCTGTGTCCGCTGGCAGGTTCTTGTACTGCTGATAGTCCACGTAGTAATAGAATGCCACGCACGCGAGCGGGCCGTCGTTGGTCACCGTGATCCGGGCGCCGTTGCTGAACGGCATCCGCCAGAAGCAGTTGAGGCCCTTGTCGGCGCCGATTTCGATGGGAAGGCAACTGTACTGGTAGTACCTGGCGTGGCCGAGACCGAAGAAATCGCCGATGGGCGTTTCGACCGAGGGGGTCTCCTCCCCGTCCCAGTGCATTCGGAGGACGAGGTTCTTCAGGTGCTTCTCGTCTTTGGATGCGATGGTGACCCAGATGTGGGTGATCGCGCCGGCCCCCTCGATATCCGCCATGGTCCGTGTCTCGCCGGGCTGCATAGGCCAGTCGTGGCGCCCATCCGCGTTGCCGCCCGTCGGGTCGTAGCTCGACTGCCGCGCCGCGGTGTAATCCTTGAGTTGCGGCAGGTTCGCCAACAGACCCGATGAGAACCCGTCCGGTTCTGCAACCACTGGTACGGCCGCCGCGAACACTGCGGCGAGAACCAACACCGAAATCACAACGTCGTGTCGCATAGCTGTTTCCTCCTCGTTCCATCACATCTCAGAATCCCTAGGGCCCCCGTCGTATTTTCGGTGGCCCGCACCAACCGGTAGTTGTCCTTTGTGGCGTCTGCCGCCGCGGACGGACGCACGTCTATGCCTTTCCTCCCGTCGTCGCGATGCCCTGGATGAACGTCCGCTGGGCCAGGAAGAACAAGATAATAATCGGGACGGTAAAGATGCTTGCACCGGCCATGAGTTGTGCCCACTCCCCTCCGTAGCTGGACATGAACTGCTGCAGCCCGTACGCCAGCGTGTAGCGGGACGGATCGTTGATGTACAGCAAGGGGCCGAAGAAGTCGTTCCAGGTGCCTAGAAACTGAAACAGTGCGCATGTGGCCAGCGCGGGCTTCGCCAAAGGCAGCATGAGCTGCCAGAAAATCCGCCACTCGGCGGCGCCGTCGATGCGAGCGGCTTCCGCCAGTTCCTCGGGAATGGTCCGGAAAAATTGGCGCAGCAGGAAAATGTAGAAAGCGTTGCCGCAAAATGCCGGTACCACCAACGGCAGGAAGGTGCCGTACCACCCCAGAAACCGGAACAGCGCAAACACTGGAATCATGGTGACCTGACCTGGCAAGGCCATCGTGGCGATCATAAGCATGAACAGGGCATCCCGTCCCCGGAAACGCATTCGCGCGAAACCATAGGCCACGACCGCGCTCGACAGGACTGCGCCCAAAACATTCGCAGCGCACAGAAACAGGGTATTCTTCAAGTAGGTACCGACGGGCACGGTCTTCACGGCTTCGGCGTAGTTGCTCCACTTTGCAGGCGTGGGAATAAGACTTCTCAACGAGACTGCGGACTGTTGGCCTCCCCGTGCGTAGATCTGGCTGTCATCTTTTAGGGACGTGGACAGCATCCAGGCCAAAGGCAAGACGAAGGGAATACACAGAATCAGCAAAAACACGTGGACGGAGACGCGCTGCGTGCGGCTCAGCCGTCGGCCAACCGGTCCACGGTCCCTTCCTCCCAACCGGATTCCGGACCTCAGGCGCCGGATGTTAGATACTGCAATCACCGGGTGCCCTTCTTTTGCGTGTCTCATGTTCCGGGTTTTCTCTCTCCACAGTCGTCATAGCCGAACCGGCGGCGCATGGCGATTTCCTGGGCGATCTCTTCCTCAAGTCTTTCGAGGGCGGCACGTGGGCTTAGAGTTCCGCGCTGTGCCGCATCGTCGGCCTGCGTGATCCGGTCCCACAGGTAAACCTGGTACGGTACGGGTGGAGTAGGCTGGATATTCTCGCTGGGCAGCACGTCAAGAAACGTTTTGAACTGGGGATACCTCTGAACATATTGCCGGTACTTCGGGGCCTCGGCGACCGCGGGACACATCGGCAACCAGCCACCCCACGTGTAGAACTCGGCGGCTCGCTCCGGGTTCTCGATACCCGACCAGAACTTGATGAACTCCCAGGCTCCCCGCACCTGTCTTGCGCCCTTCGGGATAATCATGAAGTTTCCGTTCACCCAACCGGCGCGTCTGCGTCCTCCCTTCGGGGGCGGGATCGGAAAGGTCGCATATTCGAGTTCGGGTGCGTACCTGGCAATCTGCTCCACCCGCCACTGACCGTCCACCGTGATAGAATAGGCCCCGCTGATGAAAGGCCACTGGACGTTTCCTACGCCGACCGTGAGACCCGATTCGAACCGGATCACATTGCCGAACCCGAACTTCTTGCGCTGATCCACCAAGAAGGTCAACGCCCGCAGGTTGTCCGGCGTGTTCAACGTGACAACGCCTTGCGTCCAGTCATAGAAGCCCCCGGCGAATGCGGGGGCGTACATGGCAAGCCCGGAGGGCAGGAACCCGATCCGGGCCAGATCTCCGTCCGGAGTGAACTTGGTCAGCTCTTCTCCCCAACGGACCAAATCATCGAGCGTATCGGGAAACTGGTTCGGGTCCAGGCCAGCCTCGCGCAAGTCGGCCAGACGACAGTAACAGGCATAGAGGTCAAGTCCCGTGGCCACGCCGTAAAGGTTCCCCCTGTACATCCCGATTTTCAACGCGGCGGGATAGGTGGTCCGCTGGAATTCCTCCCACTTTTCCGGTGACATAAAATCGTTTAGCGGAACAATCAGGCCACTTTCCGCCCACTTCGGGATCACCTGATTCCACTGCGCCATGACGTCCGGCGGGGCGCCTCCCGCCACCGATAGGAGAAATTTCGAGTCGGCAGCGGTTCCCGGAACGGAGAGCGGAATCACCTCATAGAGGTCCTGGCTTTCGTTGAACCGGTCGACGATCTGCTCCACAACGACTTTCCATTCCGCCGTCCACATGTGCCAGAACCGCACGGGAATCCGGTCCGGGTATTTCCGAGGCGCCTCCCCCGGCAGCGCAAACACGAGAATCACGCCCGCGACCGCGAGCGCTACCGAACCCCACAGCGCTATCGTGCCGCCCCGTGATTTCTCTTGACCGGCTAGATTGTTCATCGTTCGACAATCCGCAATCCACGACGTGTCGTCGAGGCGCGCGCAAGGCTTCCGCGCCGCGGATCAGTCTCCATAGTGGACCCAGCTATGGTGCGTGCGGAAGATCAGCACCGTACACAGCATCACGGTCACAAAAAGAATCCAGGCCATCGCGCTCGCATAGCCCATGTCCAGATACCGCCACGCGCGGTTGAACAGATACAGCGCATAGAAATGGGTGCTGTCATCGGGGCCGCCCTGGGTCATAATGTAGGCCTGGGTGAAATACTGGAACGAACCTATCACCCCCATAACGAGATTGAAGAAAATCACGGGTGTAATCATGGGCAACGTCACGTGGCGTGTCCGCTGCCACGCGCCCGCCCCGTCAATGATGGCAGCCTCATAGAGCGTCTCGGGGATGTCTTTCAGCCCGGCGAGATAGATGATCATACTGCCGCCCACGCCCCATAACGACATGAACACCAGCGACCAGAACGCCCATCGCGTATCCTGTAACCACGCCGGCCCCGTTATGCCGAAATGATCGAGAAGCCCGTTCACGAGCCCGATCTGCGGATTCAATATCCACACGAAGATGACCGATGTGGCTACGACGGGGACTATCGACGGGACATAGAACACGGTGCGATATACACTGATCCCAGCGACCTCGAGATTGAGCAACAGCGCGAGCCCTACTCCGGCAAAGATGCCCACCGGTACCGCGATCAGCGCGTATTTGAACGTGATTCCCAACGACTTCCAGAAGAGGGGGTCTTCCGTAAATAGCCTCTCGTAGTTGGCCGACCCCACCCAAACCGGCTGGGACACGATGTCATAGCGTGTAAAGGAAAGGTAGATGCTCACCAGGAACGGCACTGCCGTAAATACGGTGAAGCCCAATAGCCAAGGGCCGATAAACGCATATCCTGCCCAGTCTTTTCTCATTCACCCTCTGACCTCCGCCGGGGCGCGCGCAAGGCTTCCGCGTCGCCGAGGCGCGCGCAAGGCTTCCGCGCCGCCGGTCTTCCGCCACTCGTGAGGATGATTGTCTCACAGATGCGCATGGACATGTCGACCTGATTGACGGATTTCCCAGACGGTGCCTTCCTCAGAACGCTACCTACAAGGCGCGCGCAAGGCTTCCGCGCCGCCGAGCTTAGCAGCAGAGGACCATAACCTGATACGGGCAGAACTCCACTGAACCCGAGTACGCCATGCCCGTTAACGCGTCCTGAGCCGGCGCCGGTAACATAAGCCTGCCCGGGCGGTTCTCAATCTCTATCACGACGGCTCCCGTGCCGGCTTCTCCCTCGCGTGGAACAACCAACAGATTCGACGTGGCTTCGGCAGCGGGGTGAATACCGCATTGGGACGTAAGCTGAAGCATGAGTCTCTGCAAGTCCTCGGGAAGGAGCTGTGTTCCGAGAAGAATGATGCGTCCTTTTCCAACCGGAGTTTCCGTGGCCGCCGCCAGTCCCTCAAGAGGACCCTCCGTGTACACGGCAAGGCTCTTGGTCCCACGGGTCTCAAACCCGGCATACCAGAGTGAGCCGTGAGATTCTTCCCCATCGAACCATTGGAGAGCAAAATCGCGAGGGTCACCGGGGAGTTCGTACTTGCAGAACACACCGGCCCACTCTTCCAGGCATCCGAACGGCGCCTGTGCGGACTTTGTGCCTTCCAGAGTGCGCACGTCCGACAGAGGCCCGGCGACCCACGTACCGCCGGCCTCAATCCAGTGGCGTAGCCGTTCCCAAAGTCCCGACTCGCCCAGCGCCGGAAGAAATGACGTAAACACCACACGGTATGCGTCGAGCGGCGCGGCCGGGTCAATAAGATCCGCGCGCAGATGAACATCCATCAGAGGGCGATACACTCGGGTCGCCATAGTGTCCACATAATTGAACCCACTGACTATCGGCTGAAATCGAAACTGCGCCCAGGCAAGCGTGGAAAGGTGTACCGCTAATCCGGGCGCCGCCGGGCGCGTGCCGTTGAGAAACCCAGCCGCTGCCTTGAACCCCCTTGATACCTCTCGTACTTCTTCCATCATGTGGAGGGGCCGCCCGCAACTCGAGACCACCGAGCCGTGCATCGACTCCTGTCCGCTCCAATGAGACCGCCAGAGCCAGTACAGATTGGCCTCGGCGCCGAGCGCAATCGGAAGCCAGGAGTTGGCTCGGCAGAAACCCTGCTCCCTGTAACCATTGGCTATTGTGCCGCCGTTCCAACACGTGGACGTTTCAGTATTCCAGAAGGGCACTTCCTTAAACGGCCGCACGTAGTCCATCCAGAACACCTGCCGCCACAGGTTGTCCATGGAGTCGTAGTGGTTGTACTGAACGATGTCGAGATTCCGGTGCATTTGCTCGTAGCTCACTCCCAACACGGGCATCATGTCCGTGCCGACCGGCTGCGATACATGCTGGTGCAATATGGCCGCTTGATGCCCCACGTAGTCCACAAGGCTCTCATTTTGAAAGAGTATCCATGCCGTCAGCAAGGATGGATGGTGGTGCAAATCAGGACGCGGTGCGGGTATCTGCGAGAAGGACTGATACGTCTGGCTCCATAAGCTCGTCCCCCAGGCGGCGTTGAGCGCCTCAATCGTGCCGAACTTCCGCCGCAAATTCTCGCGGAATGCCTTGACGCACACATCACAATAACAGCCCCAATCCTCCCAAAGGTATACCTCGTTGTCAATCTGCCAACCGATAACGCGGTCGTCATGCCCAAACGCTTCGGCAAGCTTCCTGGTAATCCGCGCACAATGCTCCCGGTACACAGGGCTGTTTGGACACACGTGGCGGCGGCAACCGTGCTGAGCGCGGACACCCGCATGGTTCACGACCACCACCTCGGGACACTTCTGTGTCAGCCACGCGGGGGGCGTACACGATGGCGTGCACATGATGGTGGCAATTCCGGCCTCCCCAAGCTTCTCCACCACGCGATGGAGCCAGTCCAGCTCGAATCGACCCTCCTCGGGTTCCATGCTGCTCCAGGCGAATTCGGCGATCCGGGCCACGTTAAAGCCCGCATCAAGCATCAACTGGACGTCCTCGTCCACCTGCACCGCCGGCCATGCTTCAGGGTAATAGGCGGCACCCAAATACGGAGGCCTAAAACGATCCATGACGCAGACTTCTCCTCTTGTCCTCGAATCGCTGCTCGAATTGCATTGAAAGAGGCGCGCGCAAGGCTTCCGCGCCGCCCAGGTAGCGTGTGCTAATCATCCGGGGGCGCCAGCCCCGCCGAGGCGCGCACAAGGCTTCCGCGCCGCCCCTCGCCGCGAGTGGCTCACCACGTGCGCGCAAGGCTTCCGCGCGTCCGGGGCTCCGGTGCGGCACGTGCGATTCACAGCACCACCGAGGCGCGCGCCTCTGCCTCAGAAGTCCGTCGCCAGAGCGCCAATCACTTTTGCCATCGGCCCGTTGGCCGGGCCCGTGCCATTCTCATCATACCTCTGGAACTCGACATGCGCGTCCATGAACAGCACGTTCGAACCGCCCGGCACATGGCTGAACGCTGTGGCTCTAGTCGCCACGCCGTCAAACATGATGAATATCTCGCTCTGCGCCGTGGCGGTCGCCGCCGGATTGTTGATGTCCGCGATCAGGAAGCGCTCGATGCCTTCCCGCAGCCTGTACATCGTGTCAGAGCCGTTGTTGCCGTCAGTTCCCATGCCTGACAGGTCCTCATCTACGGTTGGTGCGAAACCTTGCGCATGCGCGGCCATAATCGCAGCGATTTCGGCTGGGGCATCGCCGTTGAATACGGCCAGGTACCAGGCGAACGCCTGGTTGGACGCGCCAGCGGGAAGCGGTCCTACGGCCGAGGGGAGCACGGGATCATCCGCGTCAACCCTGTCAAACATCCACCCAAGGTACATGTAGCTGCTGTCAATCCCGCGCATACAGGCGCTACCGTGCCACGACATGTATCCCGTGCACGAATCCGTGGGGGCGCCGGACAGGTTGCCGTCGGGATCCTTCTGCATCTCCTGATACTCGGAAGTCGACGCGTCCGACGGGCAGAACATGAGGTTCGGATCGGTCAGGTATTCCGGGTAGACTGTGGGTATCGCCGGCCCTGCACTGAACTCACTGATCCCGCCCACGCCGCCGTCGGGATATGTGCCTGTCGCGTCGAACCAGGCGCCAAGCTGCATCGGCGGGAACTTCCCACCCTTCGCCTCGTTGCCGTACATCTTGTAGATCACTCCCCACTGCTTCAGGTTGTTCTGGCAGCTCGAGCGCCGCGCCGCCTCGCGCGCACGAGCCAGCGCCGGCAACAAGATCGCCGCCAGAATACCGATGATGGCAATCACCACAAGTAGTTCGATTAACGTAAACCCTTTCCTTTTCATGTCCGATTCTCCTCTCTCCTCAAACGGTAGTACGCCTCACACAACCCATGAAGTCTTAAAGTGCGGTTCACCCCGGCAGGGCGGCTTGCCTGACCGCCCTCCCTGGTGGACCGTCCAGCATTATACGTTGTCCCTCTCCAAAAGTCAACAGTTTTTTCAGTTTGTAGAAGAGAGTGCATGAGTATATTTGCACAAATGGCTAGTGGAATGCGGCAATGCGAGCGCAAGCTTCTCTTGTGTTGGTTATCTCTTCGAGAGGAGAGACGCCATTTCTCTAATGCACCCTGATAAGTGTTCATAAGTCATTGTCTGCATTGTACTTGTGGAATTCCTAGCGAAATGCAAGAACTGACCCAAGGATCGGCGCAGCTCGTAGACCATGGTCTTCGATAGAAACGATGGAAGATGCAGTGTAGTTTCCATACGGAGCATGTTCGTACCGGAGGGACGGCTTCATCCCTGGCGCCGAGAGCCCCGTTACGAATGTAGAAGATCTCAGTTGACGGACTTGTAATCCCTGAAAAGGCGGCCAATAACCAATCATAGATTCCAAAAGGCAGCCGCGGGCCATATTGGAACGGCGGGATTGTGAGACCTTATTTCGCCGACTGTTTTATCCGATTATATGATATGATCCAACATATAGCCATGATTCTGCACAATACCAATCTTCTTGTTATACACTTGTTGCAAATAGTCGAAAGATATGTCATAATAGAAGCGTTGATGTCGCCAGAATTGAGGATACGCCATGAACGTCAAGACCTCCAACAGCCCCAGACGCCCGATCACGACAAGTGAAATAGCCCGCCTGTGTGGGTTATCACGCTCGACGGTGTCGGCCGTGTTGAACGGCAGGCGCAACGTTCGGGAGAGCACGCGCAGCAGAGTTTTGAAGTGTATTCGCGAAGCAAACTACCAATCAGGCATGATTGCGAAGACGTTGGTCGGCGAGTTGTCCCGCATGGTGGCCGTTCTCGCCTCCAACCTGGGAAGCCCTTTTCACATGATGTTCTTCCGAGGTGTCAACGAGGTCTTGGACGCCGAAGGCTATCACATACTTTTCCACAATGTCCGACCAGAAGACCAGGAGGACCCCAAAACGCTGGTGAGCCTTCGTGCGTACCGCCCGGCGGGCTACATCATTCTCAAGGGGGCCGAAGGGCCACGGGGCGAACATGCCCGAGAAATAGTAGAGGAAGGTATTCCCTTGGTGAGCGAGGGAAGGCTTGAAGGCATTGAAACCCATGCGGTCACCTTCGACAACCGCGCCGCCATGAGGCTCGCCACGGACTACGTTGTTGAGAATGGCCATCGTCGCTTGGGCCATCTGGCGGGCCCTACGTTTTCCCTCGGGGCGAAGGAGCGAAAGCTTGGCTTTGTTGAGAGTTTAATCGATCATGACATCCCCGTGTCCGACGCCGTGATCGTTGATGCCGGGGAAACGGCCGCGGCAGGATACCAGGCGGCACTCGAGGTGCTGAGGCACCCCGATGCGCGTCCGACGGCGCTGGTGTGTTTCAACGACATGGTGGCTATGGGGGTCTATCGCGCGGCCCATGAGTTGTCGTTGGATATCCCAGGTGACCTGAGCGTGGTCGGCTTTGACGGAATTGATTTCGCGGAGTTACTGGGTCCGCCGCTGACAACCGTGGACATTTTCCCGACGGAATTGGGCAAACAGGCCGCGGAACTCCTTGTCAGGGCCATCAAAAATCAGACCGGCCGGCGTTTTGAGGTCCGACAGGTTCAGCCGAGACTCCTGGTGCGAGCATCGGTCCGTCGAATCCCCACTATTCCCGAAGAAGCCGTCGGCTCTGTTGGCGGGGAATCGGCTGGCACGCTACGGCCCACGCCGCAGCTCTTGCCAACGGGGCGCGCGCAAGGCTTCCGCGCCGCGGGCGCGGCGCCTGGGTAAATGGCGCGGACAAAAGCCAGCGGACGCTGCAAAATGTCCAGCGTATGTATAGGATACGAGGAGGCAAACATGAAGCATGTCCGTGTCTTTGTTCCGAGCCTGATGATGTGGCTGGGCGCCGTCCTGTGGCTGACCATGGCGAAAGAAGCCCCTGCGCAGGCGGCGCCAGCGGGAGCGCATGAGCGGCGCGGAAGCCTTGCGCGCGCTTGGGTCAAGCTGTACCGCGATACATGGGGCGTGCCGCACATCTACGCGAACACAATGGCAGATGCGGCTTACGCAATGGGCTACGCGCAGGCCGAAGACCGCATCGAGGACATCTATCAGAACGTCCGTACGGCTGTGGGAACAATGGCCGAGGCCTTCGGAGCCCAATACGCCGAGCAGGACTATATCATGAAGCTTGTGAAGAACGCCGAACGCTGCGAGCAGTATTGGGAGACGGCGCCGGAACACATCAAGGAGCTGGGCGGCGGTTTCGTGCGTGGCGTCGAGGCATACGTGAGGGAACATCCGGAACGAAAACCCGCGTTCGCCATGGAACTGTCCGGATGGCAGTGCATGGCCGTCGCACGCGCCATGATCATCATGTGGCCTTTGGAAAACCTGAGAAATGAACTCAGCCGCAAGGCGTCGGCGCCCGGCTTTGGTTCGAATTCCTTTGCGATAGCCCCGGCACGCTCTGCGGAAGGTTGCGCCATCTTCCTGGCCGATCCCCACCTGACCTGGGAAGGCATGGCGGTGTTCTACGAGGCACGAGTCCATGCCGGCGGACATGATCAATGCGGTTACTGGCTCGTGGGTTCCCCGCTGCCCATTGTGGGGCATACCGGACATGTGGCGTGGGCAACCACGCTGGGCGGGCCGGACACGTCGGACGTCTACATGGTGAAGCTGAACCCACAGAATATGCTTCAGTACCAATACAACGGCGAATGGCGGAACTTCGATGTCGAGACGATTACCGTAGCCATGAAAGGCCAGACGTCCCTGCAAAAGCCGGCATTGTATTCCATCCATGGACCCGTGATGGAAGACCCGGACCCCGCGAAAGGGATTGCTTACTGCGGGGCGACCCCGTATCTGGAGGCCGTCGGCTGGTTCGAGGAGTTGTATCGTCTCTCCACCGCTCGCTCTTGCGAGGAGTTCTACCAAGCGCTGGCCATGAACCAGTTGATAGAGATGAACATCCTGTTCGCGGACACGGCCGGTAACATCCAATACGTCCGAAACGGCCGCACTCCGATTCGGCCCGATGGATACAATTGGTCCGTGCCGGTGCCGGGCGACACGGATAAGACCCGGTGGCTGGGCATCCACGACATCGGCGATCTTGTCCAAATCAAGAACCCGCCGCAGGGCTATTACCAGAACTGCAATGTGAGCCCCGAAATGATGTTTCGAGACTCCCCGATGACGCCGGACAAGTACAAAGACTACATCTACCATGTGACTTGGGACTACAAGACGCCCCGCGGGGTAAGGCTTCTTGAACTGCTCGATGCCGACACGTCCGTTACGAAACAAGAGGCCATGGATTACGCTTTGGACGTGTACGATATCCTTGCCAAATCCTGGCAACACGCGCTTCAGAACGCTCTGGCGGCGGCTGGAGGCACGAGGCTGTCCGACCCTGAATTCGCAAAGGCCGTACAGGACATTCTGGCATGGGACGGGCAGTTTTCGAGGGAGAGTGTGGCCGCGCCCATCATCCGGTTTTGGCGGCTCAAGTGTGAGAAGTCCATTCCTCCAGCGGACATCTCCAGCGGGAAGGGGCTCAGTCCTGCTGCCCAGGCGAAGTTGCTTGAGCTGCTTGAGGAAGCGCTGGCCGAGATGAAAGCCAGATACGGAAAAGCGAGTATCACCTGGGGCGATATCAACCTGATTGGCCGCGGCGGAAAGTACTTCGCCTGCCCGGGCGCGGAGTTCGGCAATGGAGGTCAACTGGACCGTACCGAAACGGTGATGGACGTCGATGGACGCGAGGAGTCGGCCGGGTCGGGCAGATACGTCGGGAACGCCGGTTCGAGTTCGGTCCTTCTGTCATTCCTGCATCCGAACGGCATCCAATCTTACAGTCTCGTGAACTGGGGACAAAGCTCGGATCCCAGTTCGCCTCATTACGGAGATCAGGCCGAAAAGCTGTATGCGGAACGAAAGTTCAAGCCCACCTGGTTCAAAAAAGAAGAGTTGATGCAGCATCTCGAATCGGAAGAGACGCTTGTCATCAAGTGAAGGCGGCGCGGAAGCCTTGCGCGCGCCTCTGTGCACCAGAGCTGTTCTGCGAGCCGGGCGAATGGCATACGCCGGTAGTACGGTCGGCGGAGGGGAGGAGGAGACCTGTGAAACCGACGAAGACGTGCGTAATTAGCCTCGCCCTGATTGGATGGGTGGCTCTGAGCGCCGCGGAAGAGATGGTCCGCATTGAAAAAGAGCGGTTTCTGGACAAGTGCAAAGGCGCCTGGGCCGGCCAGATGGCGGGCGTCATGTTCGGCATGCCCTACGAATGGGCCTTCGGCTGCGAAGGGTTCAGGTTTGCGGGCAAGCCCATCCTGGAGGACCTGGAGCCTTGGAAGCCGGAGCGCATCCACGGAGCCCTGAACAACGATGACTGTTACGTCGAGATGACGTTTTTGAAGGCGCTTGAGGACCATGGTCTCGACATTACTCCGAAGCAAGCGGGCGTCGCATTTGCCAGAACGACATACGATTTGTGGCATGCAAACTTGTTCGGGCGGGAGAACGTACGCCTCGGCATTGTGCCGCCTCGCTCCGGTCACCCAAAACACAATATGCACGCAGATGATCTCGACTTTCAGATCGAATCGGACCTGTTCGGGATTATCTGTCCGGGGCTCCCGCGGGAATCGAACCGATTGTGCGACGTTTTCGGACACATCATGTGCTACGGGGACGGTGTGTATGGCGGCATGTTCGTAGCCGGCATGTATGCCGCGGCCTATTTTGAAAACGAAGACGTACGCGCCGTTGTGAAAGCGGGTCTCGCGTGCATTCCTGAGAAATCGCAGTATCACCAGTGCATTTCCGACGTGATCCGCTGGCACGGGGAACACGCGGACGACTGGCTGGCCACGTGGCGTCTCATCGAAGAGAAGTGGCAAGACAATATGGACTGCGAGCCTTTCTGGAAATCCAACATGGACGCAAAACTCAACGGCGCCTATGTGGTCGTAGGCCTGCTCTACGGCAACGGCGACATCGCCCGAACCATCGAACTGGCCACGCGATGTGGCCAGGATGCGGATTGCACCCCGTCAACCGCGGCGGGCGTTCTCGGGTGCATGAAGGGATTCAGTGCGCTCCCCGAGGGGTGGGTGTCGGGGCTGTCATCAATACAGCAGAAGAAGTTCTCCTTTACGGAGTATTCCTTTGACACCCTGGTCCCGGCCTGTCAGCGCGTCGCCGAGCAGATTATCCGGCGGGAGGGCGGCGCCGTCGAACCGCAGGCGTATGTGATTCCGCGCCAAAGCCCGCGCGCGCCAAGGAGGCCTGAGCAATGGAAGAACCAGAAGAGCAGAACCTTTCCGGACTGAGGCTGCTATCAGATGCGACCCGGGACCGCCCAGGCGCGCGGGTATTGAATATGACATGGATTCGGCGCGAGGCCTATGGGGCCTTCCGACGACTATCCTCGGAACGCACCTATGGTGATTCTCGGATGAAGGCACTTTGCTCCGCGAGAGGAGGGGACTATGGAAAACGATGGCTGGACATGTGACTGCAAAGGGAAATCGCAATGCGGGACGGGGCGCGCGCAAGGCTTCCGCGCCGCCGGTCGTTCCGGCCAAACCATGGACCGCCGGCAGTTCATTAGGTCGACGGCCGCCGCCGCAGGCGCGCTGGGTCTGTTGGCGTCCGGAAAAACGGTGTCGGCGGAGGAGCGGGCGGCGCTGGCCGAGCAGGTGTGGCAGGCGTGGAATGAGCAGCTTCTCACAAGAGGGGAACGCCGCCTCTACGTGGGTGAAGAACTCACCCACATCGCCATGCCCATGGGAGGTATCGGCGCGGGGCAAGTCTTTATCACCGGGCGAGGTAAGCTCGAACAGTGGCAGATTGTCAACAACTTTAATTCCAGCGCAAACGCGCCCGGTTCGTTTTTCGCCGTATGGGCAAAGACCGGCAAAGGGAAAGCTGCGGCAAAACTCCTGGAAGAGGGAAAAAACGGCCCCATTCCCACTACCCGCGCGGTTGAGTTTTCCGGGGAATATCCCTTCGCATGGCTCAACTATCTCGATGAGGAGCTGCCTGTCCAGGTATCGCTCGAGGTGTATTCGCCATTCATACCCCTAAACACGAAGGATTCCGGCCTCCCGGCGGTTGTCTTTCGCTTCACCATTCGGAACGCCACCAGCGCGCCTCTCGAAGCGGCAATCATGGTCTCGGCGCCTAACCTTATCGGATGGGATGGTTATGCAGATTTCGACGGTGTACGACATAGGGATTACATAGGCAACGAAAACGTGGCAGCCCCGAGTGAACGAACCCACGTACTTCGGATGCAGACTCGTGCCGGCGAGGTGGACCGCCTCAGCGAGCCCCGCGATCTGCTCACCAATGATCGTGATGTCGCTTACAGCATGCGCTTGTGCAAGAACCTGACGGTCTACTTTGACGAGACCGTTCCTGAACCAAAGGGCAATGTCGCTCCCGTATTCTGGGTGGGTGATTTGTCTGGTCGAGATCTTCGCGGCGGGCTTCCAGGAGTTCTAAAAGAGGTCGAAAAGGGAGCGGCGCTCATTGTGTCGGGAGACCGTGACACCCTGTTGACCGTGGCGGACCAGGCAACTAGCAGCCCCAAGAACCGCGTGCTGTTCGAGGACTGGGAATCAGGCGCCTACAACGGTTGGGCCATTGAAGGGGACTGTTTCGGCGGTGAACCCGCTCAGGGGCCTTTGCCCGGGCAACAAGGGGTGAGCGGCCAGAGCGCGCGCTATATGGTTAACACGTCCCGGGAGGGTGACGGGCCGACGGGGCGCGCAGTTTCAAAACTGTTCAAGATCTCCCGGCGTTTTGTGCACCTTCTCGTGGGCGGGGGTAACCATCCGGACCAGGAGTGTGTCAATCTGAGAGTGGACGGCGAAGTCGTGGCCACTGCCACCGGCGACAACACGGCCCAACTGCGTACCGTACGTTGGGACGTCTCCCGGTACCTCGGCAAGAAGGGCGTCATTGAGATCGTCGACGCCCGCACGAGCGACTGGGGAATTGTCTTAGTCGATGACATCGTCTTCAGCGATTCGCCGGGTTCGCCCTTTTCCGGCCAGGCAACGGCGAAGACTTGGCGCAAGGCGTTGCCTTTTGACTGGAAAGCCTTGGACCGCGCCCACACTCCGGTTGAAGTGGACCGGGCTTCACCCCTTCTTGTGGGCGTTTCTCAAGAGCGCATCGAGGCGGGTCCCCGGTGGGTCTTCAAGAAATTGAGGCTCAAACCGGGCGCCCGAGTGGTGCTCCAAGCGAAAGACGGTTCCCCGCTCATTATTGAAGGTCCCTGTGGCAAAGGAAGGATCATCGTATGCGCGGGGTCGGCACATCGCTGGCTCGACGGGTTCGACCAGAAAAGGGTCATCGGCAACCTTCTCGCTCTTGCCGCGGGCGGCGAGTACAGGCCGCAGACCGGTTGGGATGAAAGCGCACCGTTCTACGGCACGATGGCGCTTGCGGCCCTTGATGCGGATGGCAACGTTTCCGCCATGCCCCAGTGGGATGACATCGGGGTATTGTGGGAGGATTTCGCGCGCGACGGCCGCTTCGACGCAGCCACCTCTGGTAGCGGTCCGAGCAAACCCGGCCGAACGTGGAACGGAGCACTCAGCGTACCCGTTTCACTCGCGCCGGACGAAGAAAAGCAAGTCACGTTCGTCCTGGGCTGGCATTTCCCGAACCGTATGCGGGACTGGCGTTACGGCTTGGGACCGCCGCCGCCACAGTTCGATTATCGGCTGGGCAATCAATACAACAACTGGTTCAAGAACGCTTCGGAAGTAGTGGACTACGTGGCGGCAAATTTCGACAGACTGGAACAGGAGACCAAGTCGTTTCATCGGTCGTTTTACGACAGTACGTTGCCCCATTGGCTACTGGACGCCGTGACGGCGAACCTCTCAACCATTCGGAGCCCCATCTACATTTGGCTGGAAGATGGCACCGTGGGTGGCTTTGAAGGTACTGATGCGTGCTGCCCGATGAACTGCACGCACGTGTACAACTACGCCATGGCTGCCGCCTTCATCTTCCCTGAACTGGAGCGTAACGTGCGCGAGACGGACCTTCTCGTCCAGATGAATCCGGATGAGCATTTCATTCCGCACCGCACCTTGTTGCCGCTCTCTTTGCCTCGTCTCGGCAACCAGATTGTCGGGCCTTACCACCACGCCCTTGATGGGGAACTCGGGACGATTCTCAAGACCCATCGGGAGTGGCGACAATGTGGTGACTCCACTTGGCTGAGAACACTATGGCCGAATGTGGGAAAAGTAATGCGGCACGTTTTCCGAGACCACGACGTGGACGGTGACGCAGTCATCAAAGGCGAACAACCCAACACCTATGACACGCACGCATACGGAAGCAACACCTTCATCGGAACCCTGTATTTGGCGGCGCTCAGAGCCGCCGAGGAAATGGCGAACACACTGGGAGATAATGAACTCGCAACCGAGTGCCGGAAACGGTTTGAGAAAGGGAGGGAAGGGTACGACAGGACTTGCTGGAACGGGGAGTACTATCACAACGTCTACGACGCGCCGGGTGCCGCTCCG